>JAABUK010009417.1_pt1 | contig 13349 bp, 11 predicted proteins | sample 5559141 | NCBI WGS metagenome assembly JAABUK01 (sample SAMN10711869, study PRJNA513367) | rock metagenome | isolation source: Antarctica rocks | place: Antarctica: Victoria Land, Pudding Butte nord | collected 2016-01-03
CCGCGGCCGAAGGTCGTGCGGGTGGGGGCGGGTTCGTGGAGGGAGTAGGGCATTTGGGTGTTTAGGGGTGGGTGTGGTTGGGGTTGGCGGTTATGGTTGTGGTGTTGCCGAGGGGTTTGGTGGTGGAGGGGGTCTTTGTGGAGGAAGCGGTGGTGGTGGTGGTGGTGGAGGCTGTGAGGGTGTGGTTGGAGGGGGTCTGGTGTTTTGCTTCGAATTGGCGTTGATAGAGGTTCTCCAAGATGAAGGCGTCAGACATGTAACGAGGTCTGTTGGGATTGGCTTCTGTGGGATAGATTGTGGGTAAGGGCTGTGGTTGTTGTGATGAAGCCTAATTCCAAGGGAGAAGCAGCCACCTATATACCTTGTGGCGAGTAGGATGGCTTCGCCTCAATGAGAGCGACATGCCTGCGAATGTGAAAGCTTTTCGCCGTTACTATGCCGTTAACTGGAAAGGCAAGCAATATTCACGAGGTCACGCAGCGCTCTTGGTCGGAAGCGCGTTGCAGTTAACGGCAATGGATGAGTAAGTGACTAGGAGAATGAGTAAAGCGGCGTCGAAAAGTCGGCGAAGGCAGGAGTAAGGTCCGCTCGGTCCGGCAGTAAGCGGTGGGCAAGACCAGATTTTCTGGACGCTGCCCTGAGAAAGTCTACTGAGCTCGAAACGTAATTAAAACCTTCAGATATCCAGTCATGATGCAGACTCTGCTTGCGTGTGCTGTTTGGCCCCTACGCTTGGATTCCACGGGCTTGGAGGGGTAGTTTTATGGGGGTAATAGTTACTGTTCAAGGGGTAATGGAAAGCTGTTCGACGCAGCGTGATGCATCAACAGGATGTCGTGACCGTGTCTTGCAGAGGCAGTCATGTTGAGAATGGTGTGCTTTGTTCTGTCAATGGAGCAACCGCAATGACAGTGTTCGTCTTGTTCCTGCCTCATTTTCCCCTTTCGTGAGAAACCTCCAGCTCTCTGCTATTCCCGGTGCAATGCTGAAATCTGGATTGATCGACATACATCGTGGCTCTAGATCTCGCGCTTTGTAGTGTGGTTCCCCGCATTTCCTGAAGCCACCTACCAGGTACGGCATCTTCGGATGGTGTCAAGCCTCCCACTTGACCGTGTTGGGGAAGGCTGGTCCCGGAAACCATGCCTCGTGAGTTGTGGCGTTTCGTAACAGCATGTACTACTACAGTACCCCCAGGGCAAGTCACCTGTACTTTCAATCTCAATCTACAATAACTCTCGATCAATGAGCATACCTAGTCAATCGTACTGTCAGCGATATCTCCCTCGGTACCTTCTCGATCGAGAGGTTTGAGATATCTGGAATCATCGTCCAGTATGCCATTTACCCCAGGATACTAGCGTGCATTCAAGACATCTGGTCTCGATTCTCATGATAGATCCCTTCATATAACAGAGCTAGTAACATTATACATCCCAAGTCGAAAGGTTTCGAGGGCTGCATAAACCATTGTGCTGAACCGCAAACCGCTACTGCGATACTAACAAGCCTCCAAGCGAAGCATCATCCAACGTTATCGATTTCTGCTCGTGACTGAAGAGCCCCGGCTACAGTGGCCGCATACGTGGGACGACAGAACGGTAACTGTATAGCCCATCAATGAGGACAGCCTCCGCAAGGAACACTCCAGCGAAGATCAAGGTCCTTGCGGCTTGATGGACGAAGTGTCTTGGTGCCGAAGCTACCGAATGTCTGTCAATACGAGCATTGAGGAAGGTTTGTATGATAGATATATATATATATATGTATGTATAGGTGAGATATGAAGTATTTATAAAAAATAGAGGAACCTATAGAACGGTACTCTTTATTTTGTTCAGACAGATGGGACGTGGGTATAGGAGGTCTCCGTCGCACTTGCAACGGCAACCTACTACCCGACGCTCTTCGTCCGTGGTCTTAGTCACATCAGGTATCCGTCCGTCAGGTAAAAGGTAAGGACAATACTGAAAAAGGGCATGTTCGTAGCCGAAGTCAGCAAAGTGGTGAAGCTGGGTAGGTTCTAGCAGGAGAGCAGCCGCGAGGGAATGTACAGGAGCGTCGCCCCACTGGTTGAAATCAGCATGGCATGTAGGGCTCGACGGAAAAACTTACCCGCTCATAGTAAAAGCCTCCGTCAGCATCTAAGTACTCAAAGAGTTGGCGATATTCTGTGCTGCGAAAAAAGTCCATGTCTGCTATTTCGAAATTGTTCCAGAAGTGACACAGATTCCAAAGATTGCCGTCTGCATCGCGGTTCCGAAATCTGTTTAGCAGAGGGCGAACTGGCCATGGAAAGTAGGATGGATCCATCACTGCGGTCCATACCGGCCTCGTCCGGATCTTATGCAAATTCTTATACTCGGATATTTTTCTGAATAAAGTGGGCACTGTCTCAGCTATCTCCCAGAGCGCCATCACATAGCCATACTTTTTGTTGTTTCGTGCCATTTCGACAAAGGGATCGCTATCGTATGTGAGAGATTTCCTAAAGAAGAGGTGTGGGACATACTATGTAATCTCACACGTGAAGCGTACGTCAGGTTCAACGCGCCAAAACCACTTATAAGCCTGGAGCGATTGATGATCGAAAAACAACCTGTATGAGTTAATACGGCCGTGATTGTGTTCGATACTCGACTGACCCTGAGTTGAAGCGGCACATATGATGGTAGCTCTCATTACCAGCATAAAGGACATTCGCTTGCGCCTGAACATCCATGAGCCTCCGTGCTTTCCCTTGATCTATCCAATCTGGGTATTGCCACATGCTCTTATCAATCACTCCAAAATGTACATTCCCACTGGCCACTCTTGTCACAGCATTCATGAAATCCTGATCCCACGGTTGATCGTTGAGAAAGACCACGGGATAGTGGAACCACTTATTGAATTGTTCTTCTAACGAGGTCAGAGACTTCACTGCTCCATCGAGATCAGAGTTTCGCGCCAGCATCAGGATCGTTGCATTCTCTCTCGGTGCGCTGGTATCTGGTTCTTGGCAACCAATGTGAAAAGGTTCGTCGAGGGGGGGGGAAGGTCGAGTAACGTGGAAGCTATAGATGTTGTAGAACGTTTCGAAAACCAAGGCCAAGCCAATGACTACCAGAATACGGCGGTGATGTCGGACGAGAATCGAGGAGACGGAGAAGAACAGGGCTTGGGGGCGCATCATCAGTTGTGGACGCCTTATGTTCAACTTTCATCCGAATGCAAAATCCTCTCGTCCGATGTCAAGGCTTAGGCCGTTTTGGGCTTGGAATCGCCGACGCTTTATGTCGGCCTTTCGTTCGAACACAGACTCTCATTGAAGTCAGGCTTGTGGGAGTGCCACCCCATTCTGTAGCTTCAACGACAGGGTTTGGTATAACCAAGTTTCATGTACAATCTTTTATCAAGCTGGTCCAAACAAACGTTATATACATAACATTGTCCCAATTCAGCGCCCTGTATATACATATAATGTGTTGTAGGCACTCACGGAGGTTTGTGTGCAGAACGCGTTCTGTTACTGACGAAGTAAGATGGACTTGCGCTCGGATATGAGTTATATCGATTGTTTTGTGAACGGAGTCACGGTTGGTATGAGGACGAGATGACAATCGTATTGGCTCGAAGGATCGTTTGTAGGTAGAATTGAACGGTCGATCAATACTCCGTAGAGCTTTGCTGATTCTAAGGGTGAAGTCGCAGCTTCACTGCCCTGTTGCCAGCATGTAGGTAAGATCAGGTACAAAGGCTCGAATCAAGGTTGGTCTGGGAAGGCGATCGCAGTCGTATTGCCAGATGCGCTGTAGCTAGGAATAAGGGATAAATCGCACGCCGTATTGCCCTGTGTGGTCGTCGGAGGGTAGGGTCGACTGTCAATGACTCGAATTAACGTGATTCTCAGACGGGGTCGCAGCTGAAGGGATCTATCGCACGCTGTACTTCAACAGGAGAGAACAAGTTGTTCGATGGACCGAATCAACGTCCTGAGGACGTGGCGGCGATCGCGTTTCCCAAAAAGAGGAAGTCACCGTATGAACCCTCGTGCAGTTACTGATGGCAGGACGCATTGTGGCATAGGGGCTATGCGCTTAGCTAATTGCCCCAGCCAATAAGCTACTGATCTGGCAGCTCCAATTTCCATTAGGCGGATCAGTAGCTCAGGTGAAAGTATACTATTTTTAAATCTAGCCATCTCGTAAACGCTCCGCCGTCGTTCGGTGATGCTCCCTCCTGAGTCGCGACTGATCTGTTCCATCCCTCGGAACAATCTGGTGATTGCACTGATGCTCCGGTTGTGGTAGGCTTGATGCATTGATGAGCCCAACGGCCGTGCGCGTGGGTGCTGTGCCTGTCTCAGGTCTCGGTCTGCCATGGTAGCTTGGCCCTAGGCTCTGCTGGGCTCGGGAGCAGCCAGTGGTACGCCGCATGGCCCACCCAAGCTGCGGGTCAGTTGGGGAATACCTACCCAAGCGCCCGGTTTCTGAATGACAAATGTCCAATCTCATTCATTATCATTGCACGCACATCTTACTGCGTACGCGCCAGGAGAATGAGGAGGATGCACCACACCTCTCTCCGTCTACCAAGGCCGGCCTCCGATGAATTCTCGAAGCCACTGCTCCAGCTTTGGCCTAGCGGACTAACGCCAGCTACTGCGTTGAGTCTGCTTTCCTTTTCAATTGACTGATAAGGGTGCGGTATCGGCCAGAAGCGCCTGTCAAACCGCCGAGTACCACGGCCCAGAGATGTCTTTAATTGGGGGCTGATTGGTTCAGCGATCGAATGAAATCCATTTTCGTTCTAATTGGCATATCGTTTTCGGCTTGCATGCAGTCAATCGACTTGAGACGCAGGGGCAAGAGTTCCCTGCTGTTCAGCCGCAATAGGGGGTTTCAGACTGTTTTGTTCCTAGGAACAGCTCACTTTTTTATCTGGCTTATTTTTCTTTGATTCAGTCTGAACGAATAATACTGAGATCTCCCACGAAATTAGAACGATTCACGTGGTTAGGTAGGGACCCGCGGTTTAGGCCCTTTGCATAGGCCAAACCTAGGCGCCTCTCTCACGCTAACGCCGCGGAGGCAGTGCTCCCATTAGGGGTTTTTAGACTGATCTGTTCTTTAGAATAGATCACTGATCTTGGTTGTTTAATCCTCGATTTGCCACCTGAATCAACGTTTGATTCAGTGATCTGTTATAATAACTAATCCAACTCCTCTAGTCTTAAACCTGGAACAGATTAGCTGACGTCGTTCGTCGAGGTCCTGCCCCAACGTTCCAGTTGCCAGTCTTTCTTACATGGCCTCGCTCCTTATGACCCTTCTTCTATTTGTCTCCTTGTAAATGTACTCATAGCCAGTCTGCTTTGAGGATCCGCAAATTGGCACCAACTGGCGTGATACTCGGCGAGATTCTGCTTGTGGTCGTACTGCTTCATGATGAATAGGCGGCCTGGCGTGAAAACATGGGGTCCTTCACAAGAAGTTCCTTTGCTCGATGTGAACGGCGAGTAAGCTTAATCACCTCACCATGATCCGAAACATTCATTCGACAGTCAATTTCATTCCACGGAAACGAGGAAGCCTACTAATGTTTTTCAAAGAAGCCCACAGGCGACTGTGACAGATACCAGACAAGCCTCTAGCGGAACATTCGAGCCAAGGTCCAGGATTCAAAGGTTACTTAGACCGCTAGCCGTAGGCTTCCATGTCGTTCTCAAATACACCGGACTTGGCAAGCCCTTCCCAGAACCGAAAAAGGTGGCCTTGCGGAAAAACCGTTGGAAGGCGTTCTCCGCTGGCAAGATCCATTTTATACCGGTCGCAACAACTATTGTTTTGATGGGCTTCAATCTGACAGGGTATTACATCGGTAGCGAACTAACTGGACCGACTGGGTACGATGACCAAAAATTCATCCTCTTACAATTCGCTGCAAAGTTACACGAACTCGCAATCGTCGCATCTCTCACAGCTATCCTATTCTCTCTGATTCGACACGAATTGACAACTGCTGGTGGCTTGCCCTTTGGTGCATTGTTTGCCGGCTATCAATTCAAGGATATCAGTTTCCTTTTGTCATTGGAGTTTCTGGGCGCCGCCCGTGCCAAACTCGAAAGGTCCTACCGACGATGGGCAATCATTGTGTTCGTCATTGTCTGCACGTTCCTCTCTATAAGCGCTGGCCCGTCGAGTGCGACATTGATGAGGCCTAGACTTGACAATTGGCCAGCTGGAGGCTCTGATTTCTGGATCAACATCAGAGAAGCAGAATTGTTCTCCACTAACGTTACAATGTCGCAGGTAGCTCCGAGCTGCGCTGTAGATGATGGGGATGCAAATTGCCCTTATGGCGACTGGCAGACGATTGCTCAAGATTACATGTCATATTGGCACATCGTCAGACTCAGTGATGATCCCTTACCATATGCAGTCAACATGCCAGGTAACAAATCTGTACGAATCCTCATGGCGACGACTAGGTCTCCGTTGCTATGGGTTCAATTGCCCTTTACTGTCGCTACAGTCCCAAGCCTCGCTCTCGCATATGGTCTAGCAGAGCTCGGTCGCTTGTGGAAATTCGCTTCTGCCGATCAACGCGGTCATGGATGGCGTTTCTGGTCTCGTAAGGACGTTATCTTCAGTGTTCCAACGCAGCAGCCTGTTGTGCACGCACGGTGTCTAAGTCTGAACGCGTCAACCTACGATGACTATGTATTACAGAAGTACCAATTAACGAACCAGTCGGTGCCATTCTACGACCTACATGATATGGACACTTTCAAGGCAGAAGGCGAATTTGCAGTCTCCGCTGTTTCATTCCCGTCTAGGCCCGGTATTCTGGATACGGTCAACTCGAGCTCTACACCAGATATACTTTGGAAAAATGTGACTCACGAAGAAGGAGAACCTGCGCTAGGCACCATTTTGACTGTGCCGTCGAACAGCCAATACGGTGCCAGGGTTTACTTATGTACGGTTGATGCTCGAATGGCTCCTGCTGTGCTCCGTAGCCGCCTATCTCTTACAACACTTCTTATCGACGGCTTCACTCAAGATGGCCAAACTCAAGACAAGTATGACCATTGGTCGATGCAGCAATTCGGGACCTACGGCTCCGGCAACACGTGGCCACGATTCTCTATCGATCCGGACTGGGCACACACTTTCTTGAATCCAGTAATTGCATCAGACAATTCCACGTCTTTTGGAAGCATTATGAGCACTGCTGGCCTCTGGAATACATCTCAAGTGCTGGATGTGGCCGACGCCGGATATGCCATCGAATCGCTTCTCGCAACTACCATTGTCAACGGCCTTTCTCGGCGGGATAACATGGGAGATTTTGCTGGAAGTCTAGCAGGAAATCCGCAGGGCTTGAACCGCCAAACGACAACCTCAAGCCAGGACAGTTCACTAAACTGTGCCGAATGGTGTAAGCAGCTCATGCCTTCCAATGGCCGCCCCATGGGATACGGTGGAAATGCTTTCGACGTAAGCAATTTGGAGCTGCAAAACAGCACCAAGTTTACTGTGCAAGTTGAGGCCCAAGGCTATGCTTACAGCTCTAGAGGAACTGCAGCAATATTCTCTGTTTTTGTTCTTCTGCTTCATTCATCCATTGCAGTTGGCTATTTCTTATATACCTGGCTTTATAGTAAGGAAAGTTCCGATAGTTGGGGCCGTATCTCTGAGCTTGTGGCTCTAGCTATGAGATCTACTCCATCGGGAATTTTGGAAAATACTGGAGCAGGAATTGATTGTATCGACGTTTACCAGAAGGAGACCAAGGTCGTGGAACGCAATGGCCGACTTCAACTCGCTATCGAAGTCCCATCGGGGCGATATGAAATGGTGAAGGCCAACGAAAATTATGCATGAAGATTGTGGGCGTGGGTCAGGCCGGTTTCTGAAGGACGATTTTCTCACAAGTGCAACCGCCGCTATGTTCAAATCACTTCACCATGCCTCGTCTGCATCTGATTCTTCCAGCGGGAATTCCGTATCCCTTCCTAAGGCATGCTTAACGCAAAACAAGGCCCTTACTTGATCCAAAGCAGAAGAGCTCGACGTCCACTGTGTGTGTTGCCTCCAAGCGAGCAGGCTTGCTCCCATGCCCGACGTCGTGGATTCGTCGGATCGATCTGCGTCTAGGTTCTACTTGTCGGACCTAAGTACTTAGAAAATTACTCGATCCGAGAAAAAAGGGTCAGCCTTGAAGTCAAAGCCATGGCATGCGGGGGCAAGTGCCGCAACTGCCGAAGAGTCGGATCTTCTCAAAGTCCTCAAAGCAGTAAGCACCACACGATGACCCCCTACCGAGTTTCGATCTAATTTTTCAACAGTGAAAATCCTATCTGACCTCCACTTCGTCTTGGTGAAGACGACTATGCTCGAGGAGTGTAAACCTACCATGGTGGAGGCACAGTGTCAGGAGTAGTGGGGAAATGGCGTGGGACCATAAACGGCGGGGATGCAGATGGAAACGTGGAGGAGGACCACATGCTCGAGAGGGTTGGTGCTGTGATGGAGAGGTCGAAAGGAACAGGGTCTTGTAGAGGTGTCCTAGCAAATCTGCAATGGTCCCCAATGCCACGCGTACTGAGATCTCTTTCCGATATAGGTGAGAACGCCGCGAGATGTCGTATCTTGTCTTTATATATCAGTGGAAGACTATGGAAGTACATTGTCGGATAGCGTAGCGAAGCCAAAACAGTCTTCGACGAGCACCAATCGCCCCACCAAGTTCAAGCCCTTCCCCTAGGTATAGAGCTCGCAGGTATATTAATGACCTTCTTTACACCAAAAACACAAAGTCCCGTATTTCCTCGCCAGGTGTTGCTTCCCACATTGAGCAGTTGATGCCTTATTCGTTGAGACCAGCATCGCTCAGAACCCTTCGCTATTATCATACCAGACCTCCCTGCTCTTGATTTATTGATCGTAGACCTAGGATCTATATGAGGAGAGCTTCGGTTGCAATACCACCGATGTACGGGAAGACTCTTTTAGAGACCGCTCTTATTGCGTGGGTGTTTTGACGCATTCGAATCTGCTCGTCTGTTGGACGGCGTCTCCTGTCGGCTGCAAGTCAGGGTGTGGTTGGTACTTTGCAAGCCGTACATCAAGTCACTTGGCGACCCTGGCGTAGGCAAGGCACCGCATAAGATCTCAATCAACCATTTGAGCAGTGCTGCTCTTCGAGACTGGGGGTTTGCCGTGGGCACATTGGGGCACTAGCGTGGAAAGTTCTGGACGTCGGAGAATACTTCTGCCACTCCGGCTGAGTCAGTGCGCCAAGGATCTCCCAACGAATGGCAATCTCGGAACGAAAAAGACAGATGGCTTTTTGGTTCACTGGCTATCAAAAAGACCACGTCTCGCCCGCGTAAACCTTTTGACGACCATACTTATAGCTGTCTGTCTTCAACAAACGGTTGAGCCTCGACATCATTCATTCTATTTGTACTTGTCTCCAATTTCTCTTCTCTTCCTTTGTGCTCAGTCAATCAGAGAGAACACGCCCCCAGATTGAGTGGCGCTCCGCTCTTGCTTTTACAGTACACACAGCATCGTTCGAGATGGCGGGCCGCTCGAGAGGAGGCTCAACGCCTTCAGCATGGATGACCGTCTTCTATCTCCTCCTCATCTTCATTGCCTCTCTCGCACTTGTAGGCCAAGTCAGCGCTCAAGTAGAGAATGAGCAAGAACCCATGGCTGCCAAAGATCTCGGCACCGTGATCGGTATCGATCTCGGCACCACCTACTCATGTGTGGGTGTGATGCAGAATGGCAAAGTCGAAATACTAGCAAATGACCAAGGAAACCGTATAACGCCGTCCTACGTGGCTTTCAACGACGAAGAACGACTAGTCGGAGACGCAGCAAAGAATCAATACGCTTCGAATCCCAAACGAACCGTCTACGATATCAAGCGAATGATCGGCCGAAAGTGGGCTGACAAGGATGTTCAGGCTGATCAGAAGCATTTCCCATTCACTGTCAAGAACAAGGATGGGAGGCCTGTAGTTTCGGTCGAAGTCGCTGGTAGTGACCGGATCTTCTCCCCCGAAGAAATCTCCGCCATGGTCCTTGGTAAGATGAGAGACGTAGCCGAGGCTTATCTTGGCAAGAAAGTTGAGAACGCCGTCGTCACTGGTGAGATGATTCCCTGGTAAGCAGGAACTGTATTTTGACTAACCCACCAAAGTTCCCGCCTACTTCAATGACGCCCAAAGAACAGCCACCAAAGACGCCGGCACCATCGCAGGTCTCAATGTTGTTCGTGTGGTCAATGAGCCCACTGCGGCCGCAATCGCCTATGGTGAGTCGAGAGATCCCAGTCTCCGACGTTCGTTTCCTCTTGCTAATCCTTCCAGGTCTCGACAAGGTTGGTGATGAACGTCATATCATCGTCTACGATCTCGGAGGAGGAACCTTTGATGTCTCGCTTCTGGTCATCGACAACGGTGTTTTCGAGGTTCTCGCAACCGCTGGTGACACCCATCTGGGAGGAGAAGATTTGTACGAAACTTCAACCGCTATTATCTTTACGTAATGACTAATGTCCTGTAGCGACCAGCGCATTATCAACCACCTGGCCAAGCAATACAACAAGAAGAATGATGTCGACATCACCAAAGATCTCAAGACCATGGGTAAGCTAAAGCGCGAGGTCGAGAAGGCCAAACGAACGCTATCTTCGCAAATGAGCACCAGAATCGAAATCGAGAGCTTCCACTCTGGCAAGGACTTCAGCGAGACTCTCACCCGAGCCAAGTTTGAGGAACTGAACATGGATTTGGTACGTCACTATTTCTTTGCATTTGTCCAGGAAAACTTCGCTCATAATTTATGTAGTTCAAGAAAACTCTCAAGCCCGTGGAACAAGTTCTCAAGGACGCCAAGAAATCCAAAGACGACATCGATGATATTGTCCTCGTTGGAGGCTCCACCCGTATTCCCAAGGTTCAAGCAATGTTGGAAACCTACTTCAACGGTAAGAAAGCAAGTAAGAACATTAATCCCGATGAGGCTGTGGCTTTTGGCGCCGCCGTTCAAGGAGGTATCCTCTCTGGTGAAGAGAACACTGGCATGGTTCTCCTGGATGTAAACCCATTGACTCTCGGGATCGAAACAACTGGCGGTGTCATGACTAAGCTCGTTCCCCGTGGCACCAGCATTCCAACCCAGAAATCTCAGATCTTCTCCACAGCAGCCGATAATCAGCCAGTTGTCTCTATCCAAGTCTTCGAAGGCGAGCGTTCGATGACCAAGGACAATAACCTACTCGGCAAATTTGACCTTACTGGCATCCCGCCCGCCCCACGAGGTGTACCTCAGATCGAGGTCTCTTTCAGCCTCGACGCCAATGGAATTCTAAAAGTATCAGCTGGCGACAAAGGTACCGGAAAATCTGAATCCATCACCATCAACAACGACAGGGGCCGCCTTTCACAAGAGGAGATCGATCGTATGATCGCTGAAGCCCAGGAGTTCGCCGAAGAAGACAAGGCCGCCTCCGCTAAGATTACCGCTCGGAACGGGCTCGAGAACTACGCTTTCAGCCTGAAGAACCAAGCCAATGATGATGAGGGTCTCGGCGGCAAGATCGACGAGGATGATAAGGAAACTCTTCTGGAAGCCGTCAAGGAAGCTACTGAGTGGTTGGAGGAGAACGCTCAGACCGCTACTACGGAAGACTTTGAGGAACAGAAGGAAAAGCTAAGCAATGTCGCTTACCCTATCACTAGCAAGCTCTACGAGGGCATGGGTGGGGCACCACCAGGCGAGGACGATGATGGAGACGTCGAGGGGCACGACGAATTGTAGAGACCAGGACCGCAAAAGGCATTTTGAAGGCGTATATCATGTATACAGTTGTTTGCAGATTGTAAATCAAGAGCGAAACGTCCTCATAGAAGATGGAATAGTCATATGTAACACAGCCCTCAATTGTGCCCGCACCAGCAACATCCGATAATAGGCGATAGATTGAATACTTCTCGCTGCTGACCAACGAGACGTTGTGATTGGTTGAGCTTCTCGTGCTGGAGGTAGTACTGTTAAGTCCGTTGACGAAGTTAGGACTACTCGTTTGCGTCCGATGTCGCATGCTCCAGACGGATATCTTCATCGGCGACTTCCCGAATCCCAGTCTTCTGTTTTTCCATCATAACTCCTCAAAGTACATCTCAAAATGCCTACTGCGGTCAGGGGCCCTCGAACGCTTTACGATAAGGTGCTCGACGCCCATATCGTGGATGAGAAGCCAGATGGCACGCTTCTGTAAATTGCACCCTCATGCCGATTACTAGATATGCTAATGATGGCATTGGAGGTTGTATATCGACAGGCATTTGATCCATGAGTAAGCAGAACCTTGCCTGCCCCATCCGCCCCATACCCAGTGAAGTTGCGATACGGAATGGGCGACAGTGAGGCTGATTGTGTGACGCTACAGAGTCACTACACCTCAAGCCTTTGAGGGCCTTCGTAATGCTGGCCGCGGTGTCCGCCGCCCAGATTGTACCCTTGCGGTAAGAGACTCGTACCCTTTGCAGCCTCCTGCGACCTGTTTGGCGGAAGACGGCTCTTGAGACCTCGTTCGCAATTCGTGCATCCTCCAACTCGGGCAACAATTCTCCGTGCACACTGGTATGAGGGATACTGATCGCGGTTGTAATGCTAGACGACCGATCACAACGTACCTACGACTCCGCGGACCAACTTCAAAAACGTCGAACAGTTCGTCGAAGAGGAGGACTCTCGCCTTCAATGTATGACATTGGAGGACAACGTCAAGGCTCATGGACTCACATACTTCGGTCTCGGCGATAAGAGACAGGGTATCGTGCATATCATTGGACCTGAACAAGGATTCACTTTGCCTGGTACCACCGTCGTCTGTGGCGATTCGCATACCGCAACACACGGTGCCTTTGGCGCCTTAGCCTTTGGCATTGGCACTTCAGAAGTCGAGCATGTGCTCGCGACCCAGACCCTCATCACGAAGCGGAGCAAGAATATGCGAGTCAGGGTCGATGGGCAGCTTGCTCCAGGTGTGAGCAGCAAAGACATCATTCTCTATGTTATTGGCAAGATTGGCACAGCTGGCGGCAATGGTGCTGTTATTGAGTACTGCGGATCTGCGATTGATAGTCTTTCAATGGAAGGACGGATGTCAATCGTAAGCTTTTCTCGTACATCTTGTGGCTCCTTGCAGCATTGTATGTCATTCGTGCTATAATCATTGCGCGTCTACACATGCCTGCCTCTTCGTCAATTGCCCCGCGAGAATTCATGGCTAATATGGGTTCACGAACAGTGCAACATGTCCATCGAAGGTGGAGCACGAGC
>JAABUK010009420.1_pt1 | contig 13346 bp, 12 predicted proteins | sample 5559141 | NCBI WGS metagenome assembly JAABUK01 (sample SAMN10711869, study PRJNA513367) | rock metagenome | isolation source: Antarctica rocks | place: Antarctica: Victoria Land, Pudding Butte nord | collected 2016-01-03
GTAAGTATATTAAGTAGAAGTATATAAAGTAATATCTTAATAATTATATTATTAATAATATTATTAATAAGGTTAATAAAGATAATATAAATAAGAATAATATTAATACTCAAGGTATATTATTAATATTAAGATAAATTAGAAATACTCTTCTTTTAATAGGCTCTATATCTTATTAAGAAGTAATTCTAGCTTATAACTATATAAAGTTTATATAATATATATAATAGGAAGTATAGCTCTATTAGAGAAGATATATTAAAAAGTACTATTTAATTAATATTTTCTTTATTTCTTAGATATATTCTCCTAATACTCTAGCTTAAATATATAATTAATTTAATATTATATACTTAACACCTTAAATAAACCTTATATACTACTACTTCCTATCCTAATAGCTTCTAAATAATATATAATATTTTATAAGAACTACTTAAAGCCCCTAAAGTTATTATTATTTATATATACCTTTATTAATTAGTTATTCTACTTAATCTACTTTTTAAGCTTTATAAATAATATCTTAATAAGATTAAAGTCTAGTAAGTAAAGAGGGAGCTTTATAAGGATAATACTTAAAGTATAATAGATACGCTCTAGCTCTTTAGAGTTATAAATAGATATATTACTTATAATAAATATAAATTAAGGACTAGGAAAAGGAGTAATCTAAGGAAGGATTTTAATTTAAATAAAGTTATTAAAGATATTTAATATAATTAAGTTATAATATATTTCCTAATTAATATATCTATTAATAGTAATTATAAGTAAGATACTCTATCTCTTATTATATATAAATAGCTCCTTCTAAGTTACTTTTATATTATATAAGGCGTATTTATATTTCTTAAAGCTAAATTACTTATTTATAATAGTCTTATTTAAGAAGATTAGCTACTCCACCTTCTAATTAATAAGATATAGTATTTAATTAATCCTTAAGAATTAATTATATTGATATATAATCCTTTTTACCTACTTCCTACTCTAATTAAGTTACTTAAGTACTATATTAATAGCTAATTATATTATTTAAATATTAAATTTATCTTAAAGAAATTACTATATCTTATCTTAATATATAATAGGCTAATATAATAAGAAATTAAGAAGTTCCTTAATATAATATATTAATAGTATAAGATAATAGTTACCTAATTAAGTAATATATTTTAAGTATTAAACTATTTTATATTTACCTTAATTATACCTCTATTACTTTAATATCCTCTTTTTAATTAATATAGTTAATAGTATATAATTATTATTGTATCTATATAATAGATATCCTATAACCTCCTCTTATAAGCGAGAGCTATTCTAGCGAGGCATATAAAATTATAGGGAGGTAGGTAGGTAAATAGTAATAAGTAAATAGGAAGGTAATAAGTAATAATAAAGTTAATAAATAATAAGGTAGAAGGATAATATAATTATATATAACTTTAAGGATACTAGATATAGATTATATAGACGTTAATTATACGCTTTAAAGATATACTAGTATTTACAGTACTAATCATATAGAGGTTTTCCGATTTTCTCCCGCAATGCCAAGACCGCCGCATGAATATATTACGATGATATCCCGGCGGCTCCGGCCCAACGACTGATTTTCTAATCCTACGATTTTTTATCATCATCATGTCTACCACCACCCACGAAGCTCGTCTAGGCCTCGCACTCACGGATCTAGCTAAACAAATTATGCCTAACTTCATGGGTACTACGAAGACATATAGCGTCAGCGATACGACTCTAAAAAGACGATCTAACGCCGTTCAGAGCTCACGCTATGCAGCTGCTTCAGAAATTCGCCAATGCATCACCCACGTCTAGGAAGAAGCTTTGATTGGCTTAATAAACAGTTTGACGGATCAAAAGACAGGTATCTAGCTATACGATCCTTCACCAATGCTCTCAACTATCTCAAAACCTCTTTCAGCTATTACTTATACATATAAGGTATAACCGTAAGTTCATGACAGGACAACTACAGCTATAGAAGCGTTTTAGAGGCTTTGTCGTTGCAAGCAAAGACATAGACGAGGATGTTAGAGAGAACAAAGTTCGAAAGTGATGGCGCGACTCTATCGAAGAAGGGCGCAGCAGCATGTCATTCTCACGATCGGCCTGGCGTCGGTGCTTCCTGATGCAGAATCCACCGGGACTTGTGCAACGGCACAGTAAGAAAAGATTGGAAGACGGCGTGGTTGATTGCTGTACGCTCTGCGGCCTGTGCTGAAGATGATCCGTTTTGCGGTCGATGTTTTAGTCTGTTGGTTGTTTGGCTGGGTTCATGGTTCATGGTCAACAAGGCACTGAAGAAAAAGGTGCTTGAAACATGCTCTAGAACAACTTCCATTCGCTGCAAAAGCAACCTAGTCTAAATTCGCCATACCCTGCGACCAAAAGACCCCAAGACCGACACGCCTCCAATCCCTTTAGGCCGCAGTCGGCTTCCGTCGTATCCTGAATCCAGCCTTTTCAGCCGGGTTTAGAGCTCCAAGACCGTACTTCGCCATATCAACTTTCAGCTTTGCCTTTCCTGGCACAAGCTCGATGTCGAAAGCAGAACTTATGATAGCAAAACTGAGTAGCATTTGCAGCTTCACCCAATGTCTTCCGGGGCACTGATGAATGCCGCCGCCGAAAGGAATCCATGCCCCACTGTAGCCGTTGAGGGAGAACTTGGGCTCTGGTGTAAGAGGTTTGCTGACAGTAGGCAAAGAGAGCGTACTGGCAGAAGTACCGGATGTGGAAGGGGCGCCAGCGGTTGCTAGGGCAGGAGAAGACCGAGAGATGTTCCCGCCGTAGGTGAGAAATCTATCTGCCCAGAATCGTTCCACCGGATGTTCCTCTAGCGTCCCTAGGTTCCAATTTCGTTTGTCCATGTGGGCCATGGCGCTCGATACCACCATCATTTTATCCTTTGGGATTCTATAATCGAGTACCTGAGCATCTTCGTACTCCGGTTTGCGGATGATATAGACGGCGACGTACAGACGAAGCGTTTCGGCGTAGCTGGATTGAAGCAGAGGCTGATTGCAGAGCTTTGTCATATCGAAGGACCACCCATTATTTGTGCTAGTCGTGCGGCAAGCGTTGACTTCGGGTATTGCCCGAGCGAGAAGTGACCGGTCGCGGACCATGTGCCAGAAGAGCCAGAACGTTGCAGGCATAGAATTTGAGTTCATCCTGCAGAATTCGACGTCAGCGCTCCAATCTTGTTTGGCTGTTGCAACATGGCTCACCCCCAAAGAATGCCAAGATCCGAACAAGCTACCCCATCTTTGCTGAGCCCTTGCATCTGCGAGAAATAGCTCCATCTTCGTAGCATCATAGCATTTCCGTCGAAATCATTCTTGTTGACTTTCTTCCGCCATTGTTTCATGGTTGAGATGCAGCGGTCACGTGCTAGCCACGCCTTCGGCATCATACATCGAGGCCAGCCCTGGAGTAGTTTTGGCATTCGACTGTTGAAGTTCCAGAAGTCACCGACGAAGTCCGGAAAATCGCGTAAGAACTTGGCACCACACATCGCCTCAATGGTGGAATAGGAGATGAGGGGTCGGAGAAAGCTGAACAAGTCATCCACCTCGACCCATTTTTCTTGGACAGGGAGAGCTTCGATTCTTCTATTGAGAGCCGCCTCAAATCTCTGAGCGGCGAGTGTAACATGTGAGCCCGCAAGGCAATCCACTGTGGCTTTGTGCATGAGGTAGAAGACACGATCTTCCGGCCTTGTCGAGCTTTGTGGGTGCGGATCGTGAGTGATGCCAGATTTGTCGGCTTCGAAAAACTTCATATCTTGTTTCGGGGTGTCAAACATATTGTGCAGAGCAATATTGATTCCATTAGTCGATGTCATGCCTCTGGTGTTTTTCCAAACAGCATTGAGATAATTTGCTCCCGAGATGACATATATATCTTTACCTAGGAAGTTGAGACGGACTATTGACGCAGCCCCAAACTTTTCACTGTAAGATGTTAATAGCCATATTCAATGAACGTGAATGTTTCATAGATTGCCAAGGAGACCTTACATGATTGAAGAAGCTAAACCCGCGGCATCGATCAAATATGAGACCAAATGCCCGATCAATGGTACAACGTAAGGAAACTGCGGCGGATCCGCCGCCTTCTGTGAGAGCGGCGGAGGTCTTGAGGTCCAGGCGATGGGAGTGCATTTCGCCAGGACCATACTTGATAGTATGGAGATCATGGGAAGTTGAAGAACCCATGTCTTGGAAAATGATGTTTGCTCTAGGTTGGCGTCTGATACTAAGATAGTTGTAGAGTTTTGCAAATAACCCAGATGAAATAGTGCTTGTGCGTCCATGAAGCCCACAGAAGTATTCAGGAATTGTGCCATGAGGACAACCTATGCTGACAAGCCGAGCAGGCAACGAAGTCCTAAGAACAGCTGGATGATAAGGTTGATTGAAAGGAAACTAGAATAACACCAAATAATTGCTGGAGTGTATACCTCAAGTCTGATCAAGGATTGCCTAGCTTGTTGAGGACGCAAAGATGAAAGGGAGTTTTCCATGGCAGGAGTGCACAGATATAAAAATCGCCAACGCTATCACGGAGACAGCACTCGGCCTTTTATAGTCTGGGTGCTTCCTCGAGATTCGCATATCAGAGCGTGCAAAGCCTTTTGAGGCCTGGCGTAGTCCGTGCCTCGAAGCTACAATTGCAGGCTCGGCGCCAGCATTGAATCCGGACATCTTACTACCGGCAATCAATCTCGGGAATTGGATCAGATGCTCTAGCGAATCCATATAGCTCCTAGATCAGTCGCTTCCCCTTACCAACAGCTGCTCCTCGTCAACGTATGCAGGGGAAAATCAATCGATCTTCAAGCTGACGAATGTAGCTACGGAAAGTCTGAGTCGATGTGTCCATGTCCGATCAAGTAATCAGCTGCAATACCCGAATCCTTGCAGCAGCCTGCGCCGTGCCTTGTGTACCTATGTCGGTAGCTGAGCGGCCGAGGTTCGAGACCCACATGGCTCCGAAATTCGCCACGTTGTAGGATGTGATAGCTTATGTCGCATAAACGTAACCTCATCTCTGGATGGGGAAACCCTTTAGATCCGTGAAGGATGATATGATCCCTCCTTAGTCAACGGCGACCTAGCGGCACGGCGCAGGAACTAAGACTGTTCATGTCCGAGCTTTGAGTATGCAGGTCATGGGCTCGTCAAAGTTAGATGCAATGTGCCGCAGCCATGTTCTGAGTGTTTCAAAGAATTTTAGCTGCTGACTCGAACGGTTGATGCTTGTTTCCAAAACAGGGAGGAGGATTCTGAAGGCGCAGCAGCTCTTTCTTAGACGAGGGCAATTTCAAGTGCAAAGGTCAACCAGAGGCGCGCAAGTTGGGGAGGTAGAACTATGTCTCAGGCTGTGCAATCCTGCACGGAAAATTTGTCATCGTTTTCTTGGAGCGTCGAGCTACCTTACCTACAGGTTTACGCAAAGCATCCGGTCATGTAATATCTGAGGTTGAAGTGGGTTCATTGATTGGTACCTTAGTATTTTGATCCTTACCTTGATTTTTGTATCACTTGCTGTATGATGGTAGTGCAATAAATTCAAAACATCCATTGGCTTGAAGAACACGACTGCTTCAGGACGTGCTAGATATGGAAGCGTAAGGTAAGGTATGTAGATCACCAAAAGGAAACATGGAAGACTGATCGGGTACGGCTCAGGAGAGACCCCGCGTGGCTAACAAGCGACCCCTTAACGAGAGACCCCTTCGCATATTCTTAGATAACTATGTCAATATCGGTTTTATAGATAAAGGATATATGATAAAGATATAGCCGTAGTATTTTCCTATAACTTCTCCTATATAACCTCCCTATTATACCTCGTCGTTATCGAGCTATATAAGTATCGCGCTTCCTACTAAAAGATTTGAGGTCTTAGCACGGTACGCCTTCCCCATAATAACTCTTCTTTCGCAGCGTAATAACTCAGTAACGACGAGGTTTCAGGAGTTACTTTCGCGAAGTAAATTACTTTTTAGAATAATATCTATAACTTTCATACTAAAGACTTATTTGTTGGAGCCCTCATTGGGTGTACTTCGCAAGGGGTCTCTCGTTGGGGGTCTCTTGTTAGCCACGCGGGGTCTCTCCTGAGCCGTACCCGACTGATCGGGCCGAATCAGCGCCGTTTACCCGACGCTAACCCCCCTCTCCCCTACAAAAGGAGCCTAAAGCGTCTGCTCCTCAACATCCGCTTGCCTTCACTTTGTCTCGTAAGACCTGTTATAGATGGGCCACTCATCGGATTCCGCCTCAGATGTCGATCTAAAGCCAGCACTTTGGTGACTCGTCCGAGTATGATGCCCACCTTGAATGAAGGTTCGCATACCAGTCAATGTGGCAGATGGGATTTGGGGCAACCCCTGAATGGCTTCCTCATCACTGCGCCGCTGGGCGTGTCTCCGCTTGATGGCACTGATGGTGCTGGAGTACCAAGGCTTCTTGGCCCCAGACTTCCGGGCACGTGAAGATTCTGAGCCAATGAAGGCAGAGCGGAAGGCTGTGAGCGAGATCATGGCGACAGCTACGCAGGCTTCAATCTGTTGCCAGACGAAGAGCCAGACGTTGTCGAACGTGCCGCGAAAGCTGAGGCCGGATACTCGCACACAAGCGGTGATTGCCATGAATAGATTCAGAGAGAGAAAGAGACCGAGGATGAATTTCTGACTCGACTTGATCTTTACGGACCAGAGAAGACGAATGGGGATGCTGACAAGTAACAGATCCGTACCGACGTCAAGGATGATGTCAAAGATGGCCAAGCCGAGGGCACGGTGAAAGTAAACAGGTTGGAGGCATGTTGCTGGTTCACGGCGTTAGCCTAGTAAGATACAAGCATAAGCGTGCTCACCAGCTTCTAGTCCCCATTTTATACATGCTACATAGATGGAAATGATGCAGATGGGAAAAGAGAGGATGGTGATGCCAACAATGACGCGCCAGTAGATGACCAATGGTCGTACCCGATCGATGAGACGTCGGAAAAAAGCCAGATATGCAAATTTCACCACGAAAATTGCAGTCCAGAGCAGAGCTGGGTAGCTGTAATACAGTCGCTCGTACTTGTTGATGTTTGCGGCAATGTCAACATGCTTCGCGAGAAGGTAGTAAAAATGCGTTGGGTTATAGTTGAGACCTTGAACGAAGTAGAGGGATGCAACGTTGGTATAACCTAACGCTGTGCCTGCGGTAAGACAGACACAAGCGAAGAGAAGGAAGTAATCGTCAAGATATAGACGGCGATGTATTCTTATCTGCAATATCAAGCGAACAGATGCTGCGGTCACGGCCAGGCCATAGAATACACCAATAAGAGCCTGTCCATCATTAATGAGTCGTCGATCAAAGACGATAGTTGCTGGGTCACATGCGAACCTCAAAGGCAATGAATGAGATGCGACCTTCGTAAAGGGGTCGCTCTTGAGCTGGAAGCGCTGAAGGAGATACGATAGCGTTTGGGTCCATATTGATCTCTGGTGGCAGGGGCGAAAGCGAACGTGCTTGGGAGAGGACTTGTCAAGCTGTCAGAGCGGCGAGACGAGAAGGATATGGTCATTCATCAGCTGAAGCCTAGTGAAGTCACAGTTTTGTCTAGATCCAGGGAAAGAATGATATCTGCACGAGAACGGCGAGGCTTCCCCCATTTCGCATAGCTGATATTGATTCCATAGTCTCGTCGGCGCAGCATTACTTCGGTTTTAAAAGCTCAAGACTAGTAAACTCAAAGGGCCGTCTGGTTGTCGAGGAAGGACAACATCTGCACAAAAACGGCGAAGCCTTCGGCATGTTGTGTTGGAGCAGCAGGTTTCGCTGCTTTGCCTCAGAGATGTGTGACTGGTGTCATATTATTGTCAGGCTCGTAAGAGTCGAGACCGCTAAGAGAAGTTTGGCGCTATTCCTTAGCTAGCTGAAGGGTACTCTGCTCGAGACAGTGAAGGCGTAATCTTGGTCATCGACAGGTGTAGATGCTAGCGGTTGCTGTTGTGTACTCCGCTCTGCGCCATGCACTCCGACCAGGCGCGCCACTTATCGTACGCTCCGTTCCTTGCCGTAGGCTGTGCAATTCTACCTATTTTATGCTTCGGCTTGTGGATCTGCATAATCAGATTGTAGCGCGGCATACCTTACGCTAAAACATACCAATTCCAGCTGAGTAACGCGTATAGATCATCTCATGAACGACCTTACTTTAGCGTTCCCTCAGCGCATGTGGCCAAATCTGCCTAAAAGCGAAAATGATACTTGCGTTTGGCACGCTAAAATTGCAGGGATGATTTTAGTACGCCAAGATGTTAGTGTGGCCCCTAAATCTTAGATCTCGGCAGTCAGAGCGCATGGAATCCCATCATCCTTGTCTTCGATACAAAGTAAGGTATATATGGACAGGGTGTTGATCTAAATCCTCTTTGACTTTTGATGTCGCCGCTGTCATGCATTAGCATGCTACAGTGCTGCGGCACATGTTTTAGCTCCCTTGACGTGCTTGATGGTATCTGGAACTATGCACATGCAAATGCTCTGGACTGGCTTTGGTATTGAAATTTGGCATGAAACTGGTGAAGATTTCCCACGGGCTTTGGATAGGAAAGGGTCCCGATGGTTGTGGATACAGACCCTTCGCTGAGAAAGCTGTTATTGCAAGTCCACAACGACCCTGCCAAGAACCAGTCTTGTCAGTAGCTGCCTCTATTCTCCTCTTCAGAGTCCTGTGGGATGTGTCATAGTTTCTCTCGACCTGACAATCCACGCCAGCCTTTTTTGAAAGACCAATTCTTCTTCTTCATAGGGTCCTGAATCCGTAACCCTCGAACGACCCGAATGCCTTCATGCACAGAAATCAAATGCCAAGATGAGGCATCGACCAAGGAGCACACAGCAGGGGCACCCATTGAGTATCCCACCAAAGGAAAACGGGCTGTCATCCTTCTATGTCTAGTCCTTGGAACATTCCTGGTGGGCGTCGATACCACCATCATCTCAGTCGCCATTCCAAGGATATCAACAGATTTCAGAGCTTTGGATAGCGTGGGTTGGTACGGTTCCGCCTACCTAATGACTTTGACGGCATTCCAGCCGACAATGGGCAAAGTCTACAAGATGTTTTCGCCCAAGACAGCATATCTGGCTTGTATAGCGCTTTTCGAAGGTATGTGCCTTACCTCGTGGCAGATAACGTCCTTGGAAATCTCCCCAAATCTTTTGTGGATACGTACACTGATACCTCGAAGTCGGTACAATCATTTGTGCCGCCGCTCCTACCTCCGACAGTTTCATAGTCGGCCGAGCAGTGGCAGGGTTGGGAGCCGCAGGCTTGATCCAAGGCGCTCTAGGGATTATCACCTACATTGCACCTTTAGAGAAACGTCAGCTGTACATTGGGGCCGTCGTCAGTGTTTTAGGTATTAGCGCTTGCGGAGGACCGATACTGGGAGGTTTGATATGTTCGCGAATGAGCTGGAGGTGGTGTTTTTGGATGTAAGACTTCTCTCCATATTATCAGTGGATGGACGACCGAGGATGAAACCATTAGAAACGTCCCGATGGGTGCAGCAAACCTGCTTCTGGTGTTACTGTCTTTCCGCTTGAGCAGTGTCGACACTACACGCCAGAGGCTGAGGCCTCGAACCAAGCTATGTAGCATGGATCCCCTCGGCGTCCTGCTCCTACTGGGAGCTGTCTGTTCCCTATTCCTTGTGCTACAGCAAGGTGGCAACGCCTGGCCTTGGAGATCGGGCAAAGTAATCGGACTTCTGTTCAGCTTCGCTGTTCTATTGACTCTATTCAGTATTGTGCAATGGAAGCTTGGCGATGAAGCTACCGTACCGCTACGCCTCCTCAAAGATCGGACGATACTCATGGGATCCTTGTTCTTGGCATTGAGCAATGCTTCTAGCTACGTTGTAAGTGACCCGTATTATACAATGCTCGATGAAGCTTTGGCCAAGTCGATAAGAAGGGCCCTGATTGATGTCGCCACTAGAAACTATATTACGTTTCCTTCTACTTCCAAGCCGTCCATTCCTCATCTGCCATCCAATGTGGGGTCCAGTTCTTGTCCCTTGCTCTTCCACAGATGGTCTCCTCACTCGTGACCAGCGGTCTAGTGACATATACCGGCTACTATGTACGTTCTCCTTCTACCACTCCCGCCAAGTCCTCAGTGAAACTTACTCTTAGCTTAGATCCCCTTCATACTTCTCGGACAGCTCATTGGCGCAGTGGGGACTGGCTTTCTCGCCACTCTCAGCACTTCCACACCGACGCTGTTGTGGGCAACATTCACGGTTCTTGCAGGGTGGGGAACCGGGATGGGAGAGAATAGGCCCTACATCGCTATTCAGGCTGTCATGGAAAGGTATGACCTCGCAAGCCATCTGGTCTCGCCTTTTCGATCATGCTTTCTCTCTCGAATATAGCTTGACCATTGATTGTTCCAGCACGCTGACATTCTGGCTGGTAGAGAAGAAGACGTCTTTGTAGGCAACGGCATTGCGACGTTTGTTGCGTTATTGGGCGGGTACGTTCCCCATCTGTCATTACTTTCAACTTACAGCCTCTCCTCACTTCCCACCCCGGTAAAGAAAACACTAATACCTTTGCCGCAGTTCACTCGCCATATCCATCGGCTCAACCCTTTTAGACAACTATCTCACCCACTTCGTTCGGCTTCTCACACCCTCCATCCCGCCATCCGCCGTCTTACGTGCTGGAGCCTTGAACTTCCCTTCTCTAGCCTCTTCTCCTGCCGAGCTTATCAGATTGAGAGAGGCCTACGCAAAGTCGTTCGACCGCATCATGATTTTCGCATTGGTTCTGACGTGTTTGGGCATGCCGATCGCATGTGGGATGCGGTGGTTCAATGTCAAGGTTTTAGCTACTGAGCGTGAGAAGAAAAGGGCGCGGCTGGGAAGCGAGGTGGTGTGCGCTGTTGAGCACTAGTATGGAGCCTTACCTGGATGAGGCTCTATGAATACTTTAGATGGTATCGTCCTCTTGTGGTTAGATAGTTGTTCTGAAGCTACCTCAACTGGTCAGCATCCATGTCGGGCTTGATGACATAGTTGACTATGACAGCAGTGCATCTTGAGTGCTGTCGAGGCATTGCATTGCTCTAGTGACGAGTTCTAAATCATCAACAGCCGTCGTAAAAACGGCCTGATAGCCCTTCGAGGGTGAATTTGATGACATTGCAAGCAAAGAGTCTGGCATCTAGCAACCAACATATGTAGTAGCAGCGATGACCACAAATGCAACGAACATCGACATGAACCGAATCCTCTCGCCACAGAGAATCGACAAGGCGAGGCCTTGTATCATCAACCACGACTCAGCTACGTTGTAGACATATGCATTAAAGACCGTCCGTACAAAAACTCTCCAGAGCCGTATCCTTAATGCAAAAATCCCGCCCTCTCAGTAAGTAGCCGGCATCACACTCAGCCTACCCCCATCCGTAACCAAAACATTGCCATTACAGTACGCTCCCGCACGACTCGTCAGAAACAGCACAACGCCCGCCATATCCTCAATAGTCCCCGTTCTCTGCGCCGGTATTTTCGATCTGGGGAATTCACCGTTGCCGATCAAGCCTACTGACATTTCGGATGGATATACTGTTACTCTATTAGCCACCTGTGGTTCCAAACACTTTGATAGAAAGACGTACATCCAGGCGCGATCACATTCGATCTAATCCCATAAGGCACCAATTGCGTCGCCAACTGTTTCATCAAAGACGTCGTTGCAGCTTTACTCTGCCCGTAGGCATAGCCACCAGGCACATTCCTATTGAAGCCGCCAATGCTACTTGTAGCGATAACTTGGCTCTGTTGCTCCACATTGCCCTTCGCGTTACCAGCATCTAAGAGGCTGAGAAAAGCGACAACGGTAAAGAAGACAGCGGAGACATTCACAGCAAATGTATTCGTATAATCATCAAACGACTGCTCCCAAAGCGCTGATTGGAAATCCTTCAGCGATGTTTCAGGCGTGATAGATAGAGATTGCGGGCCTGCGATGCCGGAGTTGGCAATCAGGACGTTTATATAACCGACTTCTTTCTCGATAGTGGCGGCGATGGATTTGAGATCATCTTTTGAGGTTACGTCGCCTACGATGGGGGTTATATTGCCGTGGGGCGATTCCTTGGCAGTGGCTTCGAGCATTTCTTTCCTGCGGCCTATTATGTAGATTTTGGACGCGCCGTTGAGGGCGAGGGTTTTGGCCATCATGGCTCCTAGACCGCTGCTGCCGCCTGTGATGACGGCGACGAGGCCTTTGACGGCGAAGAGATTTGCTGCTTCGAGGGATGACATGTTGAGACTCTTGTAGAAGATGGTAGGCTTGAGATGTTGAGCGGTAAAGTGAGGACTGATTATGGATAAGATTTCTTCTATACTCGTAGTATGGTACCTTACCTTTGAAGTCGCTACATTCGTAGTGAAAGCCGAATTCGGACTGGGTCACGTGACTTTTTTTATATCTTATCTGATGTCTTGGCAGGCACGCGCTTCCCTCGTCCATAGAACTTCTAATATTAACATCTTTATGGATCCATACTAATCCCACGTGTTCCACGTCCACCCCTCTCAGCTATCTTAGCGGATTGACTCGGTTTTTAGCAACGTTAAGCGAAGTAGTGTACCAGGGGTGCAAAATCCCTCTATTGTATTCAGGCAACAGTTTATTTTCGGGCAAAACGCCCTCAATCTTTATTTGACTAGGATATCAATTACAGGGTAGAAGGAGACAATTCCAGTCGCTCCCAAAATTCACTCCGCTCCATTTCGAATAGAGCTGTCCTATTCCTCGGGGGTGAGGACGAGCACGTCTTCAAGTTTCTCTTGAAATTCAACGGGGACTCGCTTGCCCAACGACGCTGCCGTCATAATATGGACGTTCTTGTAGGGTCCAGCGATAACGGTTCCCGGAGCGTTGTCGATTAGATGATCACGGTGGATCTGTCTTCCATATCCTAGGCCGCTAGTCTGAAGGTCTTGACCGGGTTACCTTCGCAATGTGGGATCACCAGGCTTGTTTTATGCTATTCAACAGGAGCTAAGCACAATAATCCAACAACTCCGGTCGAAGCGCTGCCACATCTGGTTGCCTACACTGTCAACATTAGTCAGGTACCCCTCTTCACATATTATATAAAGAATACCTCCTCGGATTCCCGCCAGACTTCCCCTACATCTTCCACTTCCTTCCCTTATGCAAACCCAATTTTCCACACTAAGCAATCATGTCCTCCCCCCAGCCCTACCCTCCCAGATCCCT
>JAABUK010009422.1_pt1 | contig 13345 bp, 11 predicted proteins | sample 5559141 | NCBI WGS metagenome assembly JAABUK01 (sample SAMN10711869, study PRJNA513367) | rock metagenome | isolation source: Antarctica rocks | place: Antarctica: Victoria Land, Pudding Butte nord | collected 2016-01-03
GCGAGAGCCGGCGTAAGATGTAGGTTCCAGTTGGCGGACCTACTCAGCGCCACCTCGAAGATCAGGAACTGAGTGATGCTCTCCATCACTCGTACCTTCTCAAGTAGCGTCGATTGTGAGCCACAAAAACTTAGATCCTGTATGTCGTGTTGGATCATCTCAAAACACATATCCGTTTGCCTCCCAACTTTCTCCCAGAGCTGAATTTTGCACACGTCATGTTGGCCTGGGTATACATCAATCAGCGTAAATATAAAGAAGTAAGCGCTTAGGCTCATTGCCGAATGGAAAGCAACTCTGCTCCGTCTCAGAAGTACTAGTACCCAGCTACGGCCGGTTTCGTGAAGACCTGGTTGGTAGAACGGGAACAGAAGGGGGAATACGTAGTCCAAGTACTTCATCAGGAAATCGATTTCGAAATCCCGACCGCGTGACAGAATTGGGAGATGGTCGTGGACTTCCTCGTACTCGTCTAGAAAACCGAGTACGGATGCCATCCACTGTATCCTATCAACCTCCTTCGGAGCTGTTGGATTCAATCTCTGGGTAGCTTCTAGTGTCGATAAATGCAGAGCTTTAATATTTTTGTTTGGTTGATTTGAATCTTCAACTGTTCCCGCCTTCGTGTTTGAAGAGGACCCAGTTACATTGTTGTATATCGTGTGGATCTGCGGCTGTCTTAGCATAGATGGCTTATATGTGAAGTCTTGTCCTGATTCAATGATGAATTTCCGGTCTCCTGTATCAGCTGTGGTAACCTGGGCTGTTTGCCTCTCTCGCCGGGTGTCCGTGCGTCGCTTAATCTGGGCTTTGATTCTCTCCGTCATTTCCCTCTGTTTCGTCCCTCCATCCATCCAGTTTGGCCTGATGGTGCCGCCATGACAAGAGATCTCCAATGCGGTGCAGTCCCTACATTTGGGTCTGCCCTCATCGCACTTCTTTCGGCGAAGGCGACAAGTCCAGCAGCCACCCCCGCTCTTCCTCTCGCTAGCCATCAGCGAACACTAGCTCGGTTGTTCATCGTTTGAATTTAATTACAGATGCAGGTTATCATGGTTTGTGGAGGAAGCGGAGTTCAACAAAAATGGGTTGAAAGAGAGAATTGTTGATAAGTAAGGTATCATGCAAAGATTACGAGCCTGAGGGGTAAAGCGCCAAGAGCAGGGGTATCTGTTCGACAATGAAACGTAAACCCAACCACCAAATCGCATACATTTATCCAGGCTGTGTGTTCCATAGATCCCTCAGCCATGTTTCTTATTTGGTGGACATAAGCTTGATCCGTCCAACCCCTCCTACGGCGTCCCGCTTCTTAGTTCTGGCCAACGCCTGCTGAATGGAGGATGTTTGGACACCTTCTCGCGGATGCTTGTCCTGTGAAATAAGGCATGATGACCTCTGAAATATTTTCCGTATCTACCGCAACGGCTCTTCTCCTCCTCATTGTCTCACTCATGTTCACACACCGTCTGCGAAGCTCACGAGTCCCCCGAGCCGCCAAGAATGCTTACAGGCGCCTAAAAGAGAAGAAACATTTCTCTATGGTCGTGATTCGAGTAATTCATCACGAAGCTTGATCTTCTGGTTGGAAAAAGGCCATGTACTTGGGGCTCGAATTTTTTCAGCTGTAGAGCACGGAGAGCGGAGGTAATCGATCGGGTTGTCGAGGGGGACATACAATTTCGGACGCCATAAGAGGATGCTTGACTGCCATATCGGACAAGTACTCAGGGATGCGACTTGGCCTCATGCCATGGTCCGAGAGCGGAAGAGGAGCGCAGATGAGTAGAAGAGCAGCGTAGACAGGACCTGCCCATTCAAAGGCCCTTAATATTCTATTCCTCTCTCGTTAGAAGGCCTTAGTAGACGTCTAGCTGCTACTACTAGAAAGTCCTTTCATTCTTAACGCCAAGTAGAGTAAAATCTGCCCCGAGCTCAACCACCCACCTGGGCCTAGGGTGATCCCGCTCGAGCTCACCCCCCAAACTCACCTAGACACCCAGACCAAGATGAACTATGGATGATGCTCACCCTTGAAAAGGTAATCACACGAAGATCTCTCCTACGCACTCTCCATCAAAGATTTACAAGAGGAATAGTGGACTGGGGGGTTCTTTTGATATGTTCGCAGGCTTTCTGAATTTAATTCGAAAGAAAGGCGCTGCGAAACGTTCTTTCGTGCCAAACCATGCAGAGCTTCACAAGCCAGATGCTTTATACCGTGATTGTATCTTTGAGAACAGTTATGATCAACCAACAACGGAAATGCTGTCCAAGTCTCACATTCCTCTCCTGCGAGTTCTACACTCTTCTATAGAAATCACCAGCTTCCATAAAGAGACAGAGAAAGTTCCTCTCTATGTTGCTATTAGCCACGTCCGCTCTGAGGGTCTAGGCAACATGGAGGGCAACGCCATTTCTCGATGCCAGCTTTCACGCCTACAAGACTTGGTCAACAATTTATATACGGCTAACTGTCAGCCTGTACCTTTTTGGATTGATACGGCATGCATTCCCCACGAACAACCAGGTAAATCGATGGCTTTCGAGCTCCTCGACAAAGTATATCGACGTGCGGGGATGGTCCTGGCATTAGACATGTCGATTCAGAACATTTGCATGTCATCGGCGCGGGAAGATCTGAAGACCATCCAGCAATCAGCGTGGGCTCAGCGCCTATGGACGATTCGTGAAGATGCGTTGGCGAATTGTATCAAATTACAATTCAAGGACGCCCCGTGAGCTTTGATGACATTCTTCAGCAATTCGCGACTCAGCCAGACGGCTCTGTGGCAACCTGGACCGCAAACACGAATGACCTGCAGGAAGTGCGAGAGACGAAGACGCGCGAAGACGCTTTCTTGGATGTCCTATGGATTTTCGAGCGAGACCAAAGGGTGTACCTTGGACGGGCACCCTCGACGGGCCCAGACCCGTCAAGGGAGAAGGATAAGGATCATCTTAGATCTCTTTTGCTTAAAGCTTACTTATCAACCTCGAGATATCGCCTCTTTTTGACCATAGCGGACGCTGCACAGCTTGCGGACCTTCGGAGAACGATCGAAAATGTGTATCATGGACTCAAATACGAGGACTTGCTGGCTGAGCAAAGTACCCGATTGACTGGCACTTTCAGGCGCATCGACAGAATCAGATCAACAAAGATATTATGCTGAGTTCAGCATCCACTCACTCATGGCTCTTAGATCACAACTAACCGACTCCAGCTTTGCGATCTTAATGGCTTGCTGTCCTATATCTTATCTATCAATGGGATCTATTTACACGCATCTGCTATTTCATCACCTCATCCAGCTTACGCATTATCACTTCCATCTCGGACTCCCTCCGCGGTATCACGCTCGGGAGCTCGCGGCTCCGAGGCGGACTGCTCGCCAGATGACTGCTCAGCGGTCGGCTGCTGGAGAAGTGGCCGCTGACGGACTGCTGGCGGAGGGGCTGGCGGAGGGGCCGGCGGAGGGGCCGTCGAAGAGGCCGCCGGAGGAGCTGTCGGAGGAACTGTCGAAGGGGCTGGCGGAGAAGCTGACGGAGGGGCTGGCGGAGGAGCTGGCGCAGGGGCTGGCGGAGAGGACGTCGAAGAGGCCGCCGAAGGGGCCGCCGGAGGAGCTGTCGGAGAAGCTGTCGAAAGGGCTGGCGGAGAAGCTGACGGAGGAGCTATTGGAGGGGCTGGCGGAGGGGCCGGCGGACGACGTCGTGTCTTCTCTGCTTTCCACGTGTCCTCTTGCTCTGGTCTTAGACCTTTCGGCAAAAATACACCTAGCAACGCCTCTCCGACACCCTCTTTTCGACTAAATTCCACATCAAACAGAGCCTTGAAAACACTCCGTCTGTCGACAACGTCAAATCTCGGATCCACCTCGATGGGCAGCCCATGGGAGTGTGATTCTCTTGGCCAGCCCGCCACAATAACATTGTGCGCCATACCAATCAGTCCTACTCCAAGTAGGAACCATGAGTCTTCTTCTAAACCCGCGACAGTGAGGAGAAGAAAAATCCAGAGGACTGCCAGTATCACTGTAAAAACTCGTGTTAATGAACTGTCAATGGTTCTCGTCGTAGCCATGTCATCAAGATTTTTAAAATCGTGTCCTGCATCGACATTGATCACGAAAGCGTGCGTGTGGCCATTACCGCGTGTAAGCACGAACGTTGTCTTCTTGCGAATTCTGCGGCCGTTGTACTTTTCTTCTCCCCATTGTGGCATGCAGGCCGCGACCAAGGCTAGGCCTGTTCCGATGGCGGTGATTAGGATGATTGTCCAGTTTCTGTTATCCCTGCCGTGTATGAACAGTGGCGGAATCGCAAGGCCAAATTGAGCAGCGAAGACAAAGCTGAAGAGCCACCAGATGCGGTCTCGATTCGGCTTCGCTGAACCCTCGCAAGACCTGAGGAATTTAATGCGTAATCCACCCGGATCTTGGCTTTTGTATTGTAACTCTAGATCTCGGACGAGACGGCTGATTATCCAGGACTCGTTGTTCTTCCATTGACCTCCAATGGTTAAAACCAAACAATGAGTGTCAGCTTGGGGCATAAGAGAGCCGTCCCCAAATGCGGCCATGAGAGCGCTGAAGGCATATGCAACCCAACCAAAGCTGAACGCAACTGGCGTGAATGAGAAGTATTTCCGGTCTTTGTGGTCGTTTGCTTGTCTTCCATAAGGGAATCTCAATCCGGAGACAAGTTGTGCACATGCTTTCTGCACAATGTCGCCACCGATAATCAGAAGTACAGCAATTACTCCAGCTGGGTTAACAAGCTGTGTGCGCAAAACCTTAGATGACGAAGTCGGAGGCGTCGGAGTGTTACTTGACCTCTGACGAGCGACTAGCCTTGGCGCCTGGTCTTCTCTGGCACTTTGTGATGGCAGTGCACTGGCTTCGGTAAGGCATATATAAAGCAAAACCGTCCACCCTAGCGAATATCGTAAGCTTCGGGCCATTAGTGGTGTCAGTACAAGGTAGGAGCCGGTCTCTGACTAGGGATGAGCTGGTCTCTGACTAGGGATGAGCTGGTCTCTGACTAGGGATGAGCTGGTCTCTGACTAGGGACGAGCTGGACGTGTTCCCTTTGTACGCAAGTGCATATTCGATCACGTTTCTTCCGGGTTTCTGCTAGTAAGAACAGCGGGATAGCTAGTGGTCTCTTAGTAAATCTGTGAAGAGCATGGAGACAGGTTGTTAAGGCTCCAGGGGAAAACGGCGGATCGGGGAAGAAGTGAAAGATGATTTAATATCCCCTGTGTCACTGAATGAGTGACACAGGGGATAGAAACCTTCTGTCCCTCCCGATTGGACGGAGTGGCGCTGAACAGCTACAGTGAGGTAGGATGCCCACACAAGATTCCACAAATCACTCGGGAGGAATAAGTACTAGGAGGGCTAGTGATAAAAGCGGCGTCAAGGGGGTGAGTGTTAGGGTGAGCGCGGAGCAGATTTTACTTTGCTTTATTGTTAAGTAAAGGAAAATCTGCCTTGAGCTTGTAACAGCTCAAGCTAGATAGATTTAATAGTCTATGAGAATGAATACTTAAGTTGCAGAATTGATCTAGCTTGCAGGGAAGCTGTAGAAGTGTCTAATGCGTGCGGTGATTACTGTCACGAGTTGCTACAGCTATGTACTACAGCTGTACGCAGAGGCGGTTGCAGGCAGGGCCATGGGAGTCCAAACATTTCGCCGTACGCGCGGTACGGCGAAATGTTGAGGCTTGGTGCGTTAGGGCTACGCCTCCCGATTGGGTGTCAGGGCTATGGTCCATATTAGGACTAGCGGCCGCAGTGCGAACCAGGCACTTCTGCAGCTTCCCTGCAAGCTAGATTACTACGGTGGGGGGCATAAATATTGTTAGTTTGATGCTAGTAAAATTTGCCCTATTTACAGTCATCCCTGTGGCCCTTGTATGACATCCCTGTTACTATTCTACGCGTTCTACGCGTTCTGCTCATTCTGCTCATTCTGCTCAATTCTGCGAAATCTGCTCATTCTGCGAATCCTGCGAATTCAAATGAATTCTACTAATGAGTCAAATAGACCTCATACTCCTCCTGCTGCCAGCGATTCTACACGCGATCAACGCCTTCAAGCTCAAACCTTACACGATGCTGGTCTTACATATTCTCAAATTTATAAGTAGTTTGATCTTACTCTTCGTCAAATATAATATGCTGTTGATTATTTAAATTACATCTCAGAAGAGATCTGAACAATCCTTAATACTTATATAAGAAGAAATCAATAAAATAATTGTCTGAATATATATAATAAAAGCTACTTAACATACTTCTTAAGCTCAAATTCCTATTATCCCCTGTGTCACTGGACTGGTTGCATTTCCTTATTGAGCATAGTAGCTTGGCGAAATTTTGCTGCAGCCTTGGCAGAAGGAACACCAAAAATCAGATCAGTCCAGTGACACAGGGGATACTCAAGCTTAATATCAGTTAATACATCATCTAAAATATCTTATATTAAAAGCTTTCTATATTTAAATAAAATCAATATACTTAATTTTAATAAGCTATTAATTATCAAGAAGGTTGTTGACGTCCCTACAGACACGACAGCATCCTGAGATCTTAGCGGCAGCGCTAGAATTGTGGCTGGATTATCACCAGTAGATGCAACGACGGTGCAGTGTGGACTGAAACCGTATCTTTGAACATAGTAGGGACTGATGTTGCCGAGGTGTGTGCCCCATCTTCAAGTACGTCGCCAAGCTTTGCTTTCAAGTCCTGTACGTCAGCGTCACCACCAGCAAGCTTGAGCAAGTTTTCATCCCAACACCCCTGTTGTATATTGTAAAGATTCATTCCTCAGACATCAGAAATATTAAACGGTGCAATATGCCCCAGAAACATCGAGGCTATGAAGGACGAAACAAGTGAGATTCGCGCCGTTTTTGAGTAGGCTTTAGGGTACCTTTGCTGTAGTCTTGGAATCTGGGGACCTGTGAAGCGCTAGGAGTGCCTCACTCAGTCACGACCATTTCTGATAGTAGATACGAGGACGTACATGATGTGCCTTGCTACCAGTAACTTGAGCCAAAGCAGCCGGGTCCCCCAATGTGGAATCAAAGAGCTCACATTGTGCTTGCGTGCTCGAATCCTGCCAGTTGGGACTATATGGATGAGAAAATGCACTTTGGACCTGATCTTGCAACGTCCTTGAGTGGTCAAGAGTAGCCAGTATATTTTCAGCATTGGCATTCCAGTAGACGCTTCCATGCTGTTGGCCCGCTGCACTGATACCTCGGAGGCGACCGAGATCGAGCCCAGTATCCTTCACTCTCTGCAAGACGCCGTCGAGAGCTTGCAGCCAGAGCGCGACGGGTGCATAGACTTCGTTTTCCGCACGGTCAGTAATCACCCCTTTCTCGATCTTAAATCCAGATGAATTCGCATCTAAATCGAACGTGACAATTCGTATGGCTTTGAGGTTAGAATTGACGACTATCGCCTTCAGTTGTTGAGTGGAAAGATCTAAACCGAGGTAAAGTGGTTCTTGCATCTGCACCAACATCAAAAGAAGGATAAGATATTATAGACTGGTTTGAGGTCGCAAACGGTCACGGCCAGCAGAGGAAGCCGCGATAGGCCTGAAAGGCGTGAGCGTGAGTGTACGCGTCAATCGATCCTGAGAAGCATTTGCGACGAGCGTACTGTAGTGTGAAGCGTCACAATTGACAGGAGACGCAACGATTACACTCACGCAGCCTAGACGTCAAATCGCGTGCCTGGCGGAATTCCGCCGGCTTAAACGAGAAGGTGAGCCGGCTGGCGCAAACGAAACGCGGCAGTATGGGCCGTCAGCAATTCTTCGGAAATCTCACTGCCACAAGCCTGCTGATGCTGAAGTGTGCTTGACGAACTTTGACAAGGCGATCCATCATTTGAGGTGCAAAACTACCTTCTTTCGCCTTATCTTATCCTGTCTCCCACACAATGCTAGAACTTAAAAGCCAAGCCCTCTTTCGGAGATATTTTGACAGAGACAAAAGGTGCAATGGCTGAAAAATATTACCTTGTCTTCTTTGCGCCATTTGCCGTTCCAAAAGAACTCTCAATTTCGTTGTGGCGATGACGGTGCTCATGCTCGTGATCATGCTCGTCCTCTGGTGGTTCAGGGCTACTGCGTGGACTGACATCGGCACCAATAAACTCATCTGAGAATTCCAGGTCACGGTTTTCGGCCGGCACAAACCTGACCTTGACTCTTCGCACACCACGGACCTTGAATCCGGCTCTTCTGCGCACAGCGTCTTCTATGGTCCGAGTCTTTTCGACGCTCCAATTTCCAGGAGTCGCAAGCTTTATATCGATCAAGTAGTTCGGACCAGACTTGATCCCTTGGATTTCCAGGATCTCGACCATGTCACCACCGGTAACACCAGTAATACTTTTTGACGAATCTCCTCTAAGGGCTTTCGTAGTCGCTCTTTGAACTGCTTTTGTTACTTCCTCCTCCACACTCGTGTCGGCCAGTTCAAGTAAGGATGTCATGCTATTGCCCAAACCTGCCTTTACGACCAGAGCAGAAATTAGTAAACTTCCGATAGGATCTAGATAAGATGCTTCCGTGAACACATGAGCACCGCCAATGGTTAGCAGAGCCACAATACTGGTAAGCGAATCAACCCTGTGATGGACGGCATTTGATGCGAGCACAGCAGATTTGCGCTCCCTTGCAATCTTCATGGCTGCGTCAAAGTTAGCATAGCAGTCTTGGACTAGGTGCAGCAGGGGTAGACATACTTGCCCGGTACAGCCACTCTTTAATCAGAATGGAGCCTCCTGCTAGCCATGCCGCGTTCAAATCTGGCAGTGTAGCTCCATGGCTATGGTCGTGTCCAAGGAAGGAGAATAGTCCATAACGATGTGTCTCTTGCAAGGTATCCAGGAAGAATTGCGTATAGAGAACGTCCAAAGCATTCGCTCCCATGCCAATGCCACCGAATAGAAGGAGACCACTGACTCCCAATGCTCCCAGGCTCTCGATTTTGCCGTATCCGTTGGGGAAACGTGTTGTTGGCGGCTTCCGAGACCATGAAACCGTAGCCAAAGTCATAAAATCGGAGACAAGATCGGTGAGAGCGTGAAAGGCATCGGCGATCAAGGCCTGAGAGTGAAACATGTACCCTCCGACCCCTTTCCCGATAGCCATCCCCAGGTTCACAAAGAGTCCAATTCTGGTTATTCGGACACCTGCGTCCTTCTTGTTCGTAGAGGTCAAGTAAGCATTGTCGTGTTGGTGGGAGTGGGCATGGCCAGCGTGCGACCGTGTCTGAGTCACGGCCATATTTACACCTGCAGGAGGAATGTGCTCAGACTTCGGAACGTAGAAGAAGGGTCTTCGAGGACGATGAGAGTGGGGAACAGTAACGACGAGACGCGCTTGAGTCTTGAAAGTCTGCAAACATCGATGGCTGTGAGCGCGGGAAAACGAATGTATGGTGGGCTGTGAAAAACTTGTCCCTAGGCCACGTCGAATGGCATGGGTAAGCGGCATGGACGCGTGAAAGACACGGCCCGTCCTAGATCAGACGACTCGACAGATAACTCGAACGAGAAAGTTGCAGCCAAGTGTCCTTTTGCGCTGCTTGCGTTGTTATTCCACCCTTGTCTCTGTGGCTTGTCAGGAACAACGCTTGGCCCGCTCGATGACGATTCAACTTCGAGTCCTTCAAAATGTTCCAGATCAGAGAAACCCGAGTCTGAGATTCACGATGTCCCCTGTTCATGTCCAAGCCTCTGATGCGAATACCCTACACGGGTCCCCTGCCTCCACCAATAATATTTCCAAGAAGTGCATCAAATGTTGCAGGCGCGGCATCTGCTCTAGCACAATTTCTATCAGCTCGCCCTTCGCCACGTCTTCATGGCCTTGACCATGGCCGCTTCGATCAGACTGTGCTCCTTACCGGGGCTGGGATTTCGGTAGCCTCCGGACTGGCAGACTACAGAGGGGAGAATGGTACATACACGCAGAACAAGACCTACAGGCCAATCTATTTCAACGAATTCGTCGAAAGCCATGAAGCCCGCAAAAGATACTGGGCAAGGAGTTTCTTAGGATGGACTAGCTTGCACAAAGCAAAACCAAATGCTGCGCATTTCGCGATTGGCGATTTGGCCCAAAGAGGATTCATCAGCAGTGTGATCACACAGAATGTAGATTCCTTCCATTCCAAAGCTCACTCGGACACACCAACCGTTGAGCTACATGGCTATCTGAGAGCGCTGGTGTGCATAAATTGCCACCAGCTGATGCCTCGGGATGAATTCCAACAAGCTTTATCGAAATTAAATCCAGCCTGGGCTGCTTTTCTGGAAGAGCTGCTGAGAACTGGAGCTCTCGATACCGAAAACCCTGCCGAGAGGAGGAAGAAGGGCTATCGTACAAACCCAGACGGGGACGCCGACGTTCCAGGGGCTCCATACACTACATTTCGATATCCTGCTTGTCCTACCTGTTTAACGACAGCCCCCAAGTTGTGCGACGGAGGTCGAGGGCATGTCGAAGTCGATCAAGATGGGGCTTGGAGTCGGAAGTCAAACGCCGGAATATTGAAACCAAATGTTATCATGTTCGGTGAATCGATTCCGTCGGAGATCAAAATTGCTGCTGAAGAGGCAATCGATGAAGCCGGCAGGATTCTCATTGTTGGAAGTAGTCTAGCAACATACTCGGCCTGGCGTCTTGTAAAGAGAGCCCACGACCGAGGTATGCCGATGAGTATCTTGAATCTGGGTGGTGTAAGAAAAGAGGAAGCCTTCTTCGCTGATATTGATCCTTCAGCTGGGGGGGAGACTGCAGTGAGGGCTAGCCAGGCTGCAGAGGCCGTCCTGCCAGCTGTACTAGATTACTTGTAATGTGCCGTCTCTCACACTGCAAGAAGTAATAATGATTTGATTGTGAGCACTTGCGACCTTCGTCCTAGGTGCTCCGCACTTCATGTATTAGACAAGTGCATCTCCAAATTTTATTTTGGTGACAACGTAGGTCCAGAGTTTGCAATACTGTCTGCCAATCGTGCCCAATTGAAGTTATGCCACATACCTTCGCACCGTTAAAGAATAATAGGCTGTTGAAAGCTGCTAGAGGTATGTATATCAGCAATCGTTCTTGGGATTTGACTAATCCATCTCAAAGGGGAAGAGGTTGACCGGCCGCCAATATGGGTTATGCGCCAGGGTAATTGCAATCATCTTTACAGGCATAAGAGGAGCCAACGAAGACTGACTGTGGGCAGCTGGTCGCTATCTTCCGGAATATCACAAAGCCAAAGGCAAGCATGACTTTTTCGAATGCTGCCGCTCTCCAGAAATCGCATCAAATCTTACATTACAACCAATCGAACGTTATGAAGCCATCGATGCTGCTATTATATTCTCCGACATTCTTGTCATCCCGCAAGCTATGGGCATGGAGGTCAAGATGGTAGATGGACAAGGTCCCACTTTTGATGAGCCATTGCGAAGTCCGACTGACGGGCAATATGAAAAGGTCTTGGACAAAGAGGTAGACGTCAAAGCCGAGCTCGACTATGTCTACCAAGCCATCACCCTGACGAGGCAGAAACTCGGTGGACGAGTTCCACTCATTGGATTCTGCGGAGCCCCATGGACCCTGCTGTGCTATATGGTTGAAGGAGGTGGTTCTAGGATCTTCAAGGAAGTCAAGACATGGATCTACAGATACCCAGATGAGAGCCATGCTCTGTTGCGGAAGATTGCGAGCATCTGTGTTGAGTATTTGGCCCAACAAATTGTTGCTGGAGCTCAACTAGTACAAATATTCGATTCATGGGCCGGAGAACTGTCGCCAACCACTTTCAAGGAGTTTGCCCTGCCACATCTCAAGTTTATCGCCGAGAGATTGCCAGAGCGGCTGAAGGAAATGCAGGAGAACGTTGTTCCAATGACGGTGTTCGCCAAGGGTGCGTGGTATGCTCTGGATGAGCTCTGCGAAATCGGCTACCAAGTCGTGGGTCTGGACTGGTTGCACTCTCCAGCCGAAGCCGTCAAAGTTGCCAGGGGAAGAGTCACTCTACAGGGCAATGCAGATCCCGGAGTACTGTACGGAGGACAAAAAGCTATCACCAGAGTGGTTGAAGAGATGGTGCATGGATTCGGAGGAGGAAAGCAAGGATGGATTGTGAACCTAGGACATGGCATTACGCCATTTGTCAAACCAGAAGATCTCAAATTCTTCTTCGATGAAATAGTCCGCTGCACAACGCAATGAAGAAAGAGGTCAAACAAAACAGTGCTTCTTGATCAGGAAACTATCCCACCCAAGCAAAGCCACGAGTCCCTCATACAGTGGCGACTTATTCACCAATATCCTCGTTCCAAATGTCAGGTTTGTCCTTGATGAATTGGCCCATCAAGTCTTTGCACTCTTCATTATCCAACACCACAACCTCCACACCTCTTTCCTTCAGATACTTCTCCCCTCCAACGAATGTTTTGTTTTCTCCGATGACCACTCTCCCGATTTTGTACATAACGCAGGCTCCCGTACACATATCACACGGAGAGAGTGAACTGAATAAGGTGGAACCTTGGTAGGCTGAGGCTGCGAGTCTTCCTGAGTTCTCAAGAGCGGAGATCTCGGCCTGGAATAGATTCTCAATAAGCTAGGCGTCCCAGGACAACAGCGTCAAGAAGTAACTCACATGCAATGTCGCACTGCCTTTTTGGACTCGCATATTGTGCCCTTGACCTAAGATCCTGCCATCCTTGCCAACCAGACACGCTCCAATCGGTACGCCACCCTCTGCAGCACCTCTCTTCGCCTCCTCAACGGCAGCGCGGAATCCTGCGTCTGACTCAGACATTTGTTATGGGTGGTTCCTACATGTAACAAAAGCCCCAGGGCAAAGTACCACGATTCCTCAGCGTTAGTTGGCCAATCACTGATCAACTATCCCAGAACGGACGAACCCCCGATGGCGCAAATCTGTGATTATGTAATCCTCTAAAGCACAGCATAGTAAATCCTACTCTTCTGTTGCAGATGTCTTTACTTGTAAAGAAGAGGCAAAACTTGCCCTGACATCTATTGCGTACTATTCCACGGCAAATAAAATAATCAGCCTTACTGTACCTCTGTATGGCACAGGGAGTTTGTCGGCGTTGGAATCTCTTAGAATCGTCCAGAACCGCGCTTAGAGACCGTGCTGGTAGCGTAACGCAAAAACCTCGGCCACCAACAGGAAATCAGTCTTCGAATTCTCTTGAAGATTTGAAAAAATCAACCCATTGCCGACCGCGTCTCACAAGGCTTCAACTCAGGAGTTCCCAAATCATATTTCTTTTCCCTC
>JAABUK010009423.1_pt1 | contig 13344 bp, 11 predicted proteins | sample 5559141 | NCBI WGS metagenome assembly JAABUK01 (sample SAMN10711869, study PRJNA513367) | rock metagenome | isolation source: Antarctica rocks | place: Antarctica: Victoria Land, Pudding Butte nord | collected 2016-01-03
CTCGCCCACCAAACGTTCAAAGACACCGACAACCTCACCTGCGCCATCCACGCCGCCGTCAAGCGGCTCAACAAGGAACGCATGAAGGCCCACCCGTGTGACAACCTAAAAAAAGCTGCTTAGGGTATCGCCGCAGGCTCTGCGGAGGCGGCGGAATGGCGGAACGACCAGGATTGGACCGCATCGACCGGAATATCCTGGCGGTGCTGCAACGCGACGGCCGTATCACCAACCAGCGCCTGTCGGAGCAGGTTGCCTTGTCGCCCAGCGCGTGTCTGTCGCGGGTGAAGCGGATGGAGCGCACCGGTGTGATCACCGGCTACCGCGCCCAGGTGGGCCCGACGCAGTTGGGATCGTGCCTGGTGGTGTTCGCCGAACTCACCGTGTCAGCCCACGACGCAGGGGCCGTGCAGCGCATCGAGGCTGCCCTACGCGCCATGCCGCAGGCCGTGGAGGCGTACCAGGTGACGGGCGGCTACGACTTTCTGGTGCGCTTCCTCGTAATCGACATGGCGGACTGGACCGCGCTGGCCGACAAGCTGACGGACGGCGACCTCGGGATTGCGACGCTGAAGACGGTGGCCGTCATGCGCGTCCTCAAGGCATGGAACGGCATCCCGACAGAGCGGCGCACATCAAACAAGCCGTCCGGCAAATCGGCGGGAGATCGCGCGTGAGCTATGCCGTCCCGCCTGTTTTCTCGTTTGCCTAACCCGGCGGCAATGCCTCGACCCGCACCGCTTCCCACGTCGTATCTGGCCCGTAGGACTGCCCATTGATCTGGTTCTCTCGCGCTTTCAGCGTCATGCCCGTTGCCACATCTCGCCAGCTGGTGATGATCGAGTGATACGTGTTGCCTTCAATACCCTGCCGCTCGTGCGCGAGCATGACCGTCCGATAAGGCTTCCCGTTGATCGTCAGTGTCTCGAAACCATTGTTGATGTAGCTGTCGGTAAACTGGAACCCCGGCCATGACCGGGTGACGAACGTCGCCTTTGCACCCGGCGGACCGGCCAGCACTTGCTTGACGGCGGGGTAGGCTTCCCCTGCCCCCGGCCAATCACTGCGCCACGCGCCCATGTAGAACTCCCCGGTGCCGTCCGATGTACGAGTTTTGCGGCACAGATCGGCGATGCCTGCGGCCGTCCCGAGGTAATCGATGACCCCGCCACGGTTCCGCACGACCCGTGTGGGCTTAGGGGGGCAACTCGCCGGGGCACGCTCGGCAGCGGCTGCGGCCATAGAAAGAAGCAGGGTAAAGGTAAGCAGCAGCATGGCACGCATATCGAATAATCTTCAGGTTTTGAGTGAGCCGTAGCCACTTGCCCCATCGCAATCTGTGAGACTGGCTACAGCACCGCCTACCACGCATGTGCAACCGCACAAGCACTTGGCGGTGGAAATGGGTGTATGAAATCTAAACCCAGAAATAAAGTTCATACGCTTTGCAGCACCGCAGAACGCGCGTTCTGGCCGCAGCATCCAACAGAGGCAACGAGCGGCCCGCTGTCCTCCAGGATTCCTTTGACGGACAGTGGCTCTCAAGATCAAGGGCCGGGGGGCCGCTCCCACTACAAGCAATCGTGGCCCCGCGAACCCAGCAGCGAATAGGGGTCTAGGGCCAGCTAAACCCCCGCCCCGCCCCGCCCGATCTCCCCCGCATCCGGCAGGTCCCAGGCCCCCCAGCACAGGTCCATCAGCCGCCGCATCCGGTCCCGCGGCAGCACCTCCTCCGCCAGCCCAGAGAACTTCTCTTCCAACTGCCCGTCGGTCATCGGCTTGTCCTGGCTGCCCACGGCGTGCTCGATGAACTGGTGCAGCCGCCGCCCGTCCGCCGTCGTCACGATCATGTCCACCTGGTCCGTCTTAATCGCCGGATCGGTCACGACATGCACCCGGCCCCGCACCGCCACCACCGCCGGGTCCGCCACGGCGCGGTCGGTGAACGCCTGCTCCCCGCCGCGCCCGTCACCAGAGCCACCGCAACGGCGTGGTAGATGCTGAACTTGCCCTCCAGCCCCGCCTGCGGCGCGGCCTTGCCCATCAGGTTCAGCACCAGCGGATGCACCCGCAGGTCCACGGACCGGATCGCATCCGGCTGCAAGCCGTGCGCGGCGCGAAGCTGGAGGGCGGCGTCAATCGCCGGGTGCGCGACGATGCCGCAGGCGAACGGCTTGTAGGTGTTCAGCGCCAGCTCCCACCGCTCACCCAGCCCGTCCACCACCTGCCCCCAGTCCCGCCGCGTGCTGACCGCCTGGCCCCAGCCGTCGAAGCCCTCGATGGCCACCTCGGACGCCGTGAAGCCCTGCTGCGCCAGCAGCGCCGATACCATGCCGTTCTGCGCGGCGCGTCCGGGATGGAAGCTCTTGGTGTCCGAGCCGAACTGCACCTTCAGCCCCACCGGCTGCGACGCCGCGATGCCGAGCGCCCAGGCCATCTGCCGCTCGTCCAGCCGCAGCAGCCGGCCCATCGCCACGGCGCTGCCGAACACCCCGGCGGTGCCGGTGATGTGCCAGCCCATTTGGTAGTGCTCGGGATAGACGGCGTTGCCCATCCGGCACTCGACCTCGCAGCCCAGCGTCAAGGCGTGCATCAGCTCCGCGCCGGACACCGGCCGGTGCTCCGCCCAGGCCAGCAGGGCGGAGGCGACGGGGCCGGCGGGATGGATGACGGTCTTGAGGTGGGTGTCGTCATAGTCCAGCACATGCGAGCTGATACCGTTCACCAGCGCGGCATGGGGCGCGTCCAGCCGCTCCTTGCGGCCGAACAGGCTGGCCTGCGGCGGGCCGGAGAACGGCTGCACCGCCGCGACGGCCCGACCGGGAGCCGGGTTGGCCGACCCGCCGACGGCGCAGCCGACCCAGTTGAGCAGGGTGCGCGCCGCCTCCTTCCGCACGGCGTCGGGCACCTGCCCGATGGGCGCGGTGGCGGCGTAGCGGGCGACGATATGCGTGACCGGCACGGACGACGCCGCCCGTTGCGCGGCGAAGCCGGGTGCGGCGGAGGCGGGCGCAGCGGGCTTGTCCTGCGCCCCGGCCGGCGCCGCGGCCAGGACGGCCCCGGCTGCGGTGGTGCGGAGCAGGGTGCGGCGTTCGATGCGGGCCATGGGGCGTCCTCCGGATTTTGCCTGGCTGCAAGTCTAGGCCGCTCCTGCTTTGGCTGGAAACGTCCTTGCGCCGCCGGTCCGACTGGTGCCGCTCCTACCGCCGGGCCGAACATATCCTACCGCTTCACGGGATGTCCGCCGCCATGCGGCCCGGATAGGCTGTGCCCCAGTCGTGTCCTGCCGGACGCACCCGCAACCAGCACCGGACCTGCCTCATGCCTCAACCCGTGCGTCACACAGCCGTTGGACAGGCTACCAGGACGGTGCTGATCGCATTGCGGGTGACGGTGGGATTCGTGGCAGGCACGGTGCTGCTGGTGGTGGTGGCCGCGTATGGGGCGGCCAAGTTCAAAGCCGGGCCGCAGCCAGCACAGCCTGCATCTACGCCCACCCAGTCAGCCATCCCATCCGTTGCTGCGCCATCGGCGGCGGTCGCGCCTTCCCTGCCGTCGCCGTCACGGGGGCGCCAAGCTTCTGCTCAGCGCGCGTCGGACGGCTATTACTATTTTGACACCGCGGTAGGCGGCACGACGGTGCGAATGTTGTTTGACACTGGCGCCAGCACGGTCGCGCTCCGTGCCGAGGACGCCGAACGGGTCGGCATTGCCGTCAACAGCCTCAATTACAACATTAGAAGCCAGACGGCGAATGGGACCACAGAGGTTGCACTCGTGACTCTGGCCTCCCTGCGGGTAGGCGACGTTACCCGCTGGAACGTGCTCGCCGTGGTGTCGAAGCCGGGGAAGCTGCACGTCAGCCTGCTTGGACAGTCTTTCATGTCCAAGCTCGCCGGGTATCGCTTCGAATGGGGCGAGCTGATCCTGCAAGGCGACTGAAGCGGCAGGCCGGAACTGGCCGGGGAAAGCCAGCCAGCCTCAAGCCGCCCGCGCCACCCCCACCGCTGCCCGCCCGTCCACGCGCGCCAGCCGCTCCAGCAGGTATTCCACCTCCCCCTTCGCCGCCGCCGTGATGCCCGGCCCCGGCTTGCGCTGCGCGTCGCTCGCCAGCAACCCGCGCCGCATCAGCACCCACTTGCGGACCGCAAGCCCGATCCGCGCCTGCTGCTCGTAACGCAGCAGCGGCAGGTGCGCGTCGAACAGGTCGTGCGCCGCGTCCCGCTGCCCCGCCGCCTGCATCCGCACGACATCCACCAGCAGTTCGGGGAAGGCATAGCCGGTCATGGCCCCGTCCGCCTTGCGCTCCATCTCAAAGTCCAGGAACAGGCCGCCGTTGCCGGTCAGGATGCTGAGCGGGCGCAGGCTGCCGTCGGCCTGGTATCCGCGCAGGGTGCTGATCTTCTCCAGGCCGGGCCAGTCCTCGTGCTTGAGCATCACGCAGCCGGGGTTGTCCTGCACGATCCGGCGGATCACCGCAGGCGTCATCACCACCGTCAGCGTCAGCGGATAGTCCTGCAGCACCCAGGGCACGTCCGGCCCGACCGCCTCCGCCGCGCCGGCGAAGTAGGACACGATCTCCTCGTCCGTCCGCAGGTGCGGCGGCGGCGCGATCATCACCCCGGCGGCGCCCCGGTCCATGCTGGCGCGCGCCAGCGCCCGCATCGCCGCAAAGCCCGGCGCCGACACGCCGACGATCACCGGCAGCCCCGGCAACGCCGCGATGTAGCGGGCGGCGACCTGCAACGCCTCCTCCGCCGTCAGCTTCGGCGCCTCCCCCATGATGCCCAGCACCGTCGCGCCCTGCACGCCCAGGCCAAGCCAGTGTGCGGCCAGCCGGTCTATGCTGGGCAGGTCGAGCGAGCCGTCGGGCTGGAACGGCGTGGGGGCAATGGGGAACACGCCGCGGGCATCGTGGGTCAGCATGGAAGCCTCCGGCCGGGTTGGGCACGCAGCCCAGCACCGGCAGCGCGGCGGAGCAAGCGCCAAAATGCCCGGCGCGGCTGCAGAAGGGGACGCCGGCACAGGCCGGGCGCGACATGCACGGCCGGGGAACCCCGGCTCGCCGTTATGGCGCGGCGCCCGCGGGCAGCCGAACCCCTATGGGCGTTCACAGGACGCGCGCCAAGTTCTACCCGCCTGCTGATCGCCCTGCACTCACGCACCGGCTCCGTCGAGGCGTTTGCGGCCGCTGCGGCCGTGGGCGCCCGGCAGGCCGGGGCGCTTGGTATGCTCCGCACATTGGAACTCGCGCCGATCATCAGTCGTTGTTGATGAGCGTACGGGTGAAGACACAGCTCATAAAGCCCGAAAGCTTTCGGCATCATGGCAGCATAAATCCCGACCCTGTGTGCATTGACCTGCTTGCTTGACCCCCATCCTTGTTGGAGACTTATCATGCGTGTTACTGCCCTGCTGCTCCTGCCGCTGCTTGCCGTTGCCGGGTGCGCTTACGAGTCCAAGGTGCCGCCAGTTTCAGTATCGACCGGCGGTTCGAGCAAGGAACCTGAACCGGCCAACAGCCTGCCCCTCGGGTCGTCAGTGGACGAGCCGCTCACCGGACGGAGGGGCAACATCGACAACACGCGGGTCGGCCCGGCCCGGCCCAGGAGCGGTGCCGTTGCGCCGAGCCGTGCCTACTGAGCCTGCGGGTTCAGCGCCGGACCGACGCGATGCCGGCAGGCAGGGCACCGCCTGCCTGCACGGTGCCTTGCCCATCCGACCGTGACCAAGTTGCTGGCGGGGCGGGTGGCCGGCATCGTTAGGCTGCCACCCCGCACGGGCCTGGATCAGGGCGCTTGATGCAAGCTTTGCGAGCGCCCTGTGCAGCCACGACGTCAGCCGGCCTAAAATGCCCTGGACGCTGCGAAGCCAAACTATGCCAGCGGCAGAGCACCCGCGGCCATCAAAGCCAAATCCTAATCTTTGGAACCGTCACTCCCGCCAGGCCGCCTTTCCGGGAGCCCCCCTGACCAAATAACCGCCGGGGCGGTTGACAAGATCATACCAGCAGTCATTCAAGTTGATTGTTTTACCGTTCATCACTGCGAGCCGTCCTTGCGGCGCGGCAATCCAGGTATTCGCAGCACGGTCGCGACCGTCCCTCTGCATTGCCTGCCGCCGCGCTCCCCGCAATGACGGGTGCAGACCGATACGGCAAGCAGCCGCGCATGTCAGATGTGCAGCGCCCGCCCCTCGACGGCCAGTGCGGCTTCCTTCACCGCTTCGCTCAGGCTCGGGTGCGCGTGGCATGTTCGCGCCACGTCCTCGCTGCTGGCGCCGAACTCCATCGCCGTCGCAAGCTCGGCGATCAGCCCGCCCGCGTCGGGGCCGATGATGTGCGCGCCCAGGATGCGGTCGGTCGCCGTGTCGGCCAGTATCTTCACGAAGCCGTCCGTGGTGCCCATCGCCCGCGCCCGGCCGTTCGCCGTAAAGGGGAACTTGCCGACCTTGTAGGATACGCCCTGCTTCTTCAGGTCGTCCTCGGTGCGGCCGATGCTGGCGACCTCCGGCCAGGTATAGACCACGCCGGGGATCACATCGTAGTTGACGTGCCCGGCCTGCCCGGCCATGCGCTCGGCAAGGGCCACGCCCTCCTCCTCCGCCTTGTGCGCCAGCATGGGGCCGGCGATCACGTCGCCGACGGCATAAATGCCGGGCACGCTGGTGCCGTAGTGCTCGTCCACCACGACGCGCCCGCGGTCGTCCAGCGCCACCCCGGCCTCGGCCAGGCCCAGCCCGTCCGTGTAGGCGCGGCGGCCGATGCTGACCAGCACCACGTCGGCAAGGATTTCCTCGGCCGGGCCGCCCTTGGACGGCTCGACGGTGAGCGTCACGCCCTCGTTGCCCTTGCGGGCGCCCGTCACCTTGGTCCCCAGGCGGAACTTGATGCCCTGCTTGCCCAACACGCGCTCGAACGTCTTGGCGATCTCGGCGTCCATGCCCGGGACAAGCCGGTCCAGGTACTCGATCACCGTGACCTCGGCGCCCAGGCGCTTCCACACGCTGCCCAGCTCCAGCCCGATGTAGCCGCCGCCGATCACCGCCAGGTGCCCCGGCACCTGGTCCAGCTCCAGCGCGCCGGTGCTGGTGACGATGCTGTGCTCATCAACCTCGACGCCGGGCAGGGTCAGGCTCTCGCTACCGGTGGCGATGACGATGTGCTTGGCGTCATACGCCACGCCGTCCACCTCGACCTTGCCCGGCCCGGCCACGCGCCCGCTGCCCTTGAGCCAGTCCACCTTGTTCTTCTTGAACAGGAACTCGACGCCCTTCACGTTGGCGCCCACCACGTCGTCCTTGCGCGCCATCATGCGCTTGAGGTCGAGCTTCACGCCCTCGATCATCACGCCATGGTCGGCGAAGGCGTGCGACGCCTCCTCAAAGTTCTCGCTGCTTTGCAGCAGCGCCTTGCTGGGAATGCAGCCGATGTTCAGGCAGGTGCCGCCTAGCGTGGCCCGGCGCTCGACGCAGGCCGTACGCAAGCCAAGCTGCGCCGCGCGTATGGCGCAGACGTATCCGCCGGGTCCGCCGCCGATGACGACGACATCATAGGATTCAGGCATCTTCACGTCCTTGATACTGCAAGGGATATGGGCGCTGCGGCCTACAAATCCAACAGCAGCCGGCGCGGGTCCTCCACGCCTTCCTTGACGCGCACCAGGAACGACACCGCCTCCTTGCCGTCCACGATGCGGTGGTCGTAGGACAGCGCGAGATACATCATCGGACGTATCTCGACCTTGCCGCCCACCGCCATCGGCCGGTCCTGTATCTTGTGCATCCCCAGGATGCCGGACTGCGGCGCGTTCAGGATCGGCGTGCTCATCAGGCTGCCATAGACGCCGCCGTTGGTGATGGTGAAGGTGCCGCCGGACAGCTCTTCCAGCTTCAACGCGCCGTCGCGGGCGCGGCGGCCGAAATCGCCGATGGCCTTTTCAATGCCTGCAAAGCCAAGCTGGTCGGCATCGCGCACCACCGGCACCACCAGGCCGTTCGCGCCGCCCACGGCGATTCCCATGTTGACGTAGCTCTTATAGACGATCTCGTCGCCCTCGATCTCGGCGTTGACCGCCGGGAACTCCTTCAGTGCTGCGACGCAGGCGCGCATGAAAAACGACATGAAGCCCAGCCGCACGCCCTTGTGCCGCTTCTCGAAGGCGTCCTTGTATTCGCTGCGGAGAGATATCGCCGCGGACATGTCCACCTCGTTGAAGGTGGTCAGCATGGCGGCGGTGTTCTGCGCCTCCTTGAGCCGCTGCGCGATGGTGCGGCGCAGGCGGGTCATCTTCACCCGCTCCTCGCGCCCGTCATCGGCGCGCGGCGCCTTGGCGGCGGGCGCGGCGGCCGGGGCGGGCGCGACGGGGCGGGACAGGAATTGCAGCACGTCGCCCTTGGTGATGCGGCCGCCCTTGCCGGTGCCCGGGTCCATCTGCCCGGCGGCCAGGCCCTTCTCCTCCATCATCTTGGCGGCGGACGGCATCGGCGCATGGGCCGCGGCAGGCGCGGGCATTGTCGAAGCGGGCATTGTCGAAGCGGGCATCGTCGAAGCGGGCGCTATTGAGGCGGGCGGCGGCCCCGCGGGCCGGGCGACGGGGCCGAGCGGCTGCGGCTGCGGGTTCACCCCCGGGCTGGGGTTGGCTGCGGTGGATGACGCAACGGCCGTGGCGGCACCTGCCGTGGTGGTGACGGACGGCGTGACGGCGACGGGCGAGGCATTGGACGGCGTGGCGGACGGCGACGCGCCGGACGCGGCGCCCCCGGCCTCCAGCAGCGCCAGCACGGCGCCGACCTCGACCTCGGCGCCCTCCGCGGCAACGATCTGGCCCAGCGTGCCGGCGCCCGGCGCGTTCACCTCCACCGTGACCTTGTCGGTCTCAAGCTCCACCAGCGGCTCGTCGGCTGCCACGGCGTCCCCGGTCTTCTTCATCCATCGCGCGATGGTCGCCGTGGTGACGCTCTCGCCCAGCGTGGGGACCCTGATCTCGGTGGACATGCTGCCTCCCTTAACCGTTCATGCCGAGCGCGTCGCGCACCAGCGCAGACTGCTCCGCCGCGTGGACCTTGGCGAGGCCGGTGGCCGGGCTGGCGGCGTCGGGGCGCCCGGCATAGACCGGGCGCCCGGCCAGGCCCTGCGCCGCCATGACCCGCTCGATCCGGCGGTCCACGAAGGTCCAGGCGCCCATGTTCGCCGGCTCCTCCTGGCACCATACGACCTCGGCGTTGGCGTAGGTCTTCAGGATGGCGCCCAGGGTGCGCTCCGGGAACGGGAAGATCTGCTCCAGCCGGACGATGGCCACGTCGTCCACGCCCTTGTCCCGGCGCTCCGCCAGCAGGTCGTAATAGACCTTGCCGGTGCAGACCACGACCCGGCGGACCTTCTCCGGCGCTGCCAGCTTATCCGTCTCGGGGATGACGAAGCGGAAGCGGCTGCCCTCCGCCATGTCCGCCACCGGGCTGACCGCCCGCTTGTGCCGCAGCAGCGACTTCGGCGTCATAATGACCAGGGGCTTGCGGAAGTTGCGCTTGAGCTGCCGGCGCAGGGCGTGGAAGTAGTTGGCGGGGGTCGTCAGGTTGCAGACTGCCATGTTGCACTCGGCGCAAAGCTGCAAGTAGCGCTCCAGCCGGGCGCTGCTGTGCTCCGGCCCCTGGCCCTCGTAGCCGTGCGGCAGCAGCAGGGTCAGGCCGCTCATGCGCAGCCACTTGGTCTCGCCGCTGGCCAGGAACTGGTCAATGATGACCTGGGCGCCGTTGGCGAAGTCGCCGAACTGCGCCTCCCACAGCACCAGCACCTTGGGATCGGCCAAGGTGTAGCCGTATTCGAAGCCCAGCACGCCCTGCTCGGACAGCAGCGAGTTGTAGATCTCGATCTTGGCCTGGTCCGGCTGGATGTTGTTCAGCGGCACGTATTCGTTCTGGTTGGTCTGGTCCGTCAGCACGGCGTGGCGCTGGCTGAAGGTGCCGCGCTGGACGTCCTCCCCGGACAGGCGGACGCGGCTGCCGTCCAGCAGCAGGCCGCCGAAGGCCAGGGCCTCGCCGGTCGCCCAGTCCACGCCCTGCCCGGACTCGAACATGGCGCGCTTGGCTTCGAGCTGCCGGGCGATCTTGGGGTTCAGGTCGAAGTCGGCGGGGGGCGTATATAGCGCGCGGCCGACCAACTGGAGCTGCTCCGCGGTCAGCGCCGTCGGGTCCTCCTGCTGCTCGTCCGCCTGCTGGGACTGCCTCAGCCCGGCCCAGTGGCCTTCCAGCCACTCCGCCTTGTTGGGGCGGTAGGCTTGGCCGGCCTTGTAGGCGTCCTCCAGCCGGGCGGCCTCGTCGTCCCACATCCGCTTCGCCTCGTCCGCCGGCACGCTGCCGTCCGCGGCCAGGCGGGCGGCATACAGGGTGCGCGTGGTCGGGCGGTCCTTGATGGCGCGATACATGACGGGCTGGGTGAACGCCGGCTCGTCGGTCTCGTTGTGGCCGTAGCGGCGGTAGCAGACGATATCCAGCACGAAGTCGGTGGCGAACTGCATCCGGAACTCGGCGGCCAGCCGGGCGCAGAAGATGACGGCCTCCGGCTCGTCGCCGTTCACGTGCAGGATCGGGCACTGCACGGCCTTGGCGACATCGGTGCAGTACAGCCCGGAATAGGCGTGGGCCGGAACCGTCGTGAAGCCGATCTGGTTGTTGACGATCAGGTGGATCGTGCCGCCGGTGCGGTAGCCGATCAACTGGCTCATCGCCAGGGTCTCATAGACCAGGCCCTGCCCGGCGAACGCGGCGTCCCCGTGCATCAGAATGCCCATGACGCTGCGGCGGCCCTTGGTGTCCCCGGCCATGTCCTGGCGCGCGCGCACCTTGCCGACCACGACGGGGTCAACCGCCTCCAGGTGCGACGGGTTGGGCTGCAGCGAGATGTGGACCGGGTGCCCGTCCACCTCGATGTCGGTGCTGGTGCCGAGGTGATACTTCACGTCGCCCGACCCCTGCACGTCGTCCGGCTTGAAGCTGTTGCCGCCGAACTCGCTGAAGATCGCCGGCAGCGGCTTGCGGACGATGTTGACCAGGGTGTTCAGCCGCCCGCGGTGCGGCATCCCGATGGCGACCTCGCCGACGCCCGCGCGGGCGCCGGTGTCTATGATGGCGTGCAGGGCGGGGATCGTGACCTCGCCGCCCTCTAGCCCGAAGCGCTTGGTGCCGACATAGCGGCGCTGGCAGAACGCCTCGAAGCCCTCGGCCTCGGTCAGGTGCTGCAGGATGGTGCGCTTGGCCGGGGCGTCGAAGCCGGTGGTCCAGGGGGCGCCCTCGATCCTGCGCTGTATCCAGGCTTTCTGCTCGGGGTCCTGAATGTGCATGAACTCGACCCCGATGGGGCCGCAGTAGCTGGCGCGCACGATGGCCACGATCTCGCGCACGGTCGCGCTCTCGCGGCCCAGCACGTTGTCTATGAAGATCGGGCGGTCCAGGTCGCCGGGGCCGAAGCCGTAGGCGGCGGGGTCCAGCTCCGGATGCGACTTGGGGGTTTGCAGGCCCAGCGGGTCCAGCTTGGCTTCCAGGTGGCCGCGCACGCGGTAGGCGCGTATCAGCATCAGGGCGCGCAGGCTGTCGAGCGCGGTGGCGCGCACCTGCTCGGCGGTAAAGCCCGGCGCGGCGGCCGGGGCCGCGGCCAGCGCGGCCTTGGCCCCCTTGGCATCGGGCTTCGCCGCCGGCTCAGGCTCGGCGACGCTGTAGGTGCTGGGCGCCCAGGATGCGCCGCTGGCGTCTTCCAGCACGCCGCGCGCCTCGTCGTCCATGGCGGCGAACAGCTCGGCGAAGCTGGCGTCCACCGATCCGGGGTTGGCCGCCCAGCGGGCGTACTGGTCGGCGATGAACGCCGCGTTGGCGCCGTTGAACGCGGAGGCGAGCAGATCTACGCCGGGCATTGGGAGTTTCCTTCGGACATCCAAGGCGGGCTTGATGTCCGCACGTATCCAATATGGGCACGAAATGAGGCAAGGCTGTGCCCGGCGCGTTGCCGGGCACGCATGGCTGTCAGCCGACCAGCTTGCGGCTGGCGTCAATCAGCTCCTGGACGGAGGCACAGGACTTGTCGAAGGCCGCCTGCTCGCCGGGGGTGAGCTGCACCTCGACGATGCGCTCCACGCCACCGGCGCCGATCACCACGGGGACGCCGACGTACAGGCCGTTCATGCCGTACTGGCCCGTCAGGTGCGCCGCCGCCGGCAGCACGCGCTTCTTGTCGCGCAGGAAGCTCTCGGCCATCGCGACGGCGCTGGCGGCAGGGGCGTAGAAGGCGCTGCCCTTTTCCAGCAGCTTCACGATCTCGCCGCCGCCGTTGGCGGTGCGGGACACGATGGCGTCCACCTTGTCCTGCGTGGTCCAGCCCATCTTGACCAAATCCGGGACGGGGATGCCGGCGACGGTGCTGTAGCGCACGAGCGGCACCATCGTGTCGCCGTGGCCGCCAAGCACGAAGGCGGTGACATCCTCGACCGACACGTTGAACTCGTGCGCCAGGAACAGGCGGAAGCGGCTGCTGTCCAGCACGCCGGCCATGCCGACGACCATGTTGGGCGGCAGGCCGGACTTCTGCTGCATCACCCATACCATCGCGTCGAGCGGGTTGGTGATGACGATGACGAAGGCGCCGGGGCAGTAGGTCTTGATGCCCTCGGCCACCGTGGCGATCACGCCGGCGTTCTTGGCCACCAGGTCGTCGCGGCTCATGCCGGGCTGGCGCGGGAAGCCTGCGGTGACGATCACCACGTCGGAGCCTGCGATGGCGCTGTAGTCGCTGCCGCCGGTCATGTGGCTGTCGAAGCCGTCCACGGGGCCGGACTGCATGATGTCCAGCGCCTTGCCGGCGGCGACGCCGCCGAACACGTCGAACATGGCGACATCGCCGAGTTCCTTCAGCCCGATCAGGTGGGCGAGGGTGCCGCCGATGTTGCCGGCGCCGACCAGCGCGATCTTGTGACGTGCCATGGGTGGGGGGTTCCTGGTGCAGGGTCCGCGCGCCGGGATACGGAATGGGGGCGCCAAGGAGGGCGCCCGGCCGCCCTGGGGGTGGCTGGGTGGTAGTGCAATCCGGGTGGGGCGGCAAGGTGGAAGCGCCGCCGCCTGCTCTCTCTCCCTCCGGGAGAGGGCCGTGGTGAAGGGGTCTTGGCTGCGGAGCGGGGGACTGCGGGTGCTGCCGGCACACGGTCCTGCTTCGGCAAGGACTGCGCCTCAAGACCCCCTCACCCCGGCCCTCTCCCGGAGGGAGAGGGAGCAGAGGCTAGAACGCCGCCTGCGCCCGCAGCGCCACCGCCTGCACCCGCTGCCCAACCTGCGTGGTCCCAGCGGCGTTCAACCGGTCCACGT
>JAABUK010009424.1_pt1 | contig 13343 bp, 8 predicted proteins | sample 5559141 | NCBI WGS metagenome assembly JAABUK01 (sample SAMN10711869, study PRJNA513367) | rock metagenome | isolation source: Antarctica rocks | place: Antarctica: Victoria Land, Pudding Butte nord | collected 2016-01-03
TCGAGGGCCGACCCGAGAACCTGGCCGGACTCGCGGGTGGGATCAAGGGTAGGATTGCCGTCGCCCCGCGACTCGGGAGGCCCTTTGAGATCGAGCTGAGAGCGTATCAATCCGATTCGCCAGGGTCCTTCGCCGGGTACGACCGCTCGTTGGAGGAGGTCGCGCCCGGTGTCTTCGCCTTCGACTTCGTGTCAAAGTTTCTCCACCGGGGTCGGACCGAGGTTCGTCTCGTGGTCAGGGTCGCCCGACCCGGCCGCAAAGCCGTCGTCTCCCGCCGTTTGATGGCATCGATCGAGGTTGAAGCGCCCGAGCCGGATGGCGAAGGCTCCCCGTTGCCGCCTCGGCCCTGAAACCAACCACGCGCCCGAGACCGACCCTCGCCCGTCGCGGTTTTTCCAGGGGCCCTTCGCCCCGCCGGCCCTGAGTCGTTAAACTGGCCCTTCCTCCGCACACTCGAACCGACGAACCGGCCATTGTTCCGGCCCGAGGCGGCCGTGCATCTGGAGAGGCCTTCCGACCATGCCCAATAGTTTCGGCTCCCTGGCGACTTTCCCGGTCCAGGACAAGACTTACCGCTACCATCGCCTTGGGGCCCTGGCCGACCATGGGGTCGACCTCGATCGGCTGCCGTTCTCGCTCAAAATCCTCCTGGAGAATTTGCTCCGCCACGAGGACGACGTGACGGTGACGAAGGCCGACATCCTTGGCCTGGCCGGGTGGGACCCCAAGGCGATCCCGAACCTGGAGATCGCCTTCCGGCCGAGCCGGGTCCTCTTGCAAGACTTCACGGGCGTCCCGGCGGTGGTCGACCTCGCGGCGATGCGCGACGCAATGAAGCGGATGGGCGGCGACCCGAAAAAGATCAACCCGCTCCAGCCGGTCGAGCTCGTCATCGACCACTCGGTGCAGGTCGACGAGGCCGGGACCCCGGCCGCCTTCGCCACCAACGCCGAGCTGGAGTTTCAGCGCAACCGCGAGCGCTACGCCTTCCTCCGCTGGGGCCAGGACGCCTTCGAGAACTTCCGGGCCGTCCCCCCCGACACCGGGATCGTCCATCAAGTGAACCTGGAATACCTCGCCCGGGTCGTCTTCAGCTCGGCCGACGTCCACGCCGACGAGGCCGGAAGCGAGCCCCTGGCCTACCCCGACACCCTGGTCGGGACCGACTCGCACACGACGATGATCAACGGCCTCGGCGTCCTCGGCTGGGGCGTCGGGGGGATCGAGGCCGAGGCGGCGATGCTCGGCCAGCCGGTCTCGATGCTCGTCCCGCAAGTCGTCGGCTTCAAGCTCTCCGGCTCGCTCCGCGAGGGGGCGACGGCCACCGACCTCGTCTTGACAGTGACCGAACAGCTCCGCCGCAAGGGCGTGGTCGGCAAGTTCGTCGAGTTCTACGGCGACGGCCTGGCATCCCTCCCCCTGGCCGACCGCGCCACGATCGCCAACATGGCCCCCGAATACGGCGCGACCTGCGGGATCTTCCCGATCGACGCCGAGACCCTCCGCTACCTCGAACTCTCCGGCCGCCCCGAAGCCTTGATCCGCCTGGTCGAGGCCTACGCCAAGACCCAGGGCCTCTTCTTCACCCCGGGGGGCCCCGAGGCGAGCTATACCGACACCCTCGAACTCGACCTCGCCAAGGTCGAGCCGAGCCTCGCCGGCCCGAAGCGGCCCCAGGATCGGGTCAACCTCAGCGACTCCAAGGAGTCGTTCCGCAAGGCCCTCAAGGCGATGCAGGAGTCCAAGGCCCCGGCCAAGCCCGCCACCAGCGGCGCGACGACTTCCTCGGCCACGACCGACGTCAAGAGCGAGGCTCGGCTCGAAGGCGAAGGCGGCGGGGGGACCGCCGTCGGCACCGAGGACCCGACCGCCCCGGCGGCGGCCTATCGGCCCTTGCGCCATGGCTACGTCCAGGACGGCTCGGTCGTCATCGCCGCCATCACCAGTTGCACCAACACCTCGAACCCCTCGGTGATGATGGCCGCCGGCCTCGTCGCCAAGAAGGCGGTCGAACGCGGCCTGGCCACCCAGCCCTGGGTCAAGGCCAGCCTCGCACCCGGCTCGAAGGTCGTCACCGATTATCTCGACGACGCGGGCCTGACCCCTTACCTGGACAAGCTCCGGTTCAACCTCGTCGGCTACGGCTGCACGACCTGCATCGGCAACTCCGGCCCGCTCAGCCTGGAGATCTCCAAGGCGATCCACGACGATGACCTCGTCACCGTCGCCGTCCTCAGCGGCAACCGGAATTTCGAAGGGCGGATCAACTCCGACATCCGGGCCAACTACCTGGCCTCGCCGCCCCTGGTCGTCGCCTACGCGATCGCCGGGACGATGGACATCGACCTGATTAACGACCCGATCGGCCACGACCCCCAGGGCCAGGAGGTCTACCTCAAGGAGATCTGGCCGACCCAGGCCGAGGTCGCCGACGCGGTCCGCCAGTCGGTCCGATCCGAGATGTTCCACAAAGAATACGGCCAAGTCTTTGCCGGCGACGAGCGCTGGAATTCCCTCCCGGTTCCGAAGGGCGACCTCTATGAGTGGGACGACGAATCAACCTACGTGAAGAACCCGCCCTACTTCCAGGGGATGCCGCACGAGCCCACGCCGGTCGAGGAGATCAGCGGGGCCAGGGCCCTGGCCGTCCTCGGCGACAGCATCACGACCGACCACATCTCGCCCGCCGGGTCGATCAAGGTCCAGGGGCCGGCGGGGAGATACCTGATCGAGCACGGGGTTCCCGTCTCGGAGTTCAACTCTTATGGATCGCGACGGGGGAACCACGAGGTCATGGTCCGGGGCACGTTCGCCAACATCCGGCTGCGGAACAGGCTCGCCCCGGGGACCGAAGGCGGCGTCACCCGGCACCTCCCCGACGGCGAGGGGATGTCGATCTTTGATGCCTCGGAGAAATACCGCGAGGAGGGCGTCCCGCTGATCGTCCTGGCGGGCAAGGAGTACGGATCGGGCTCGTCGCGTGACTGGGCGGCCAAGGGGCCCAAGCTCCTGGGGATCCGCGCCGTGATCGCCGAGAGCTACGAGCGGATCCACCGCTCGAATCTGGTCGGGATGGGGATCCTCCCGCTCCAGTTCGGGGCCGGGGACGACGTGGAGTCGATCGGCCTGACGGGCGAGGAGACCTTCGCCATCGAGGGCCTCGCCGCCGGACTCGCCGAGGGCTTCCGCTCGGGGAAAGAAGTGACGGTGGTCGCGACGCGAGACGACGGGACTGAACACCGATTCACGGTGACGGTCCGGATCGACACGCCCCAGGAAATCCGTTATTATCAGAACGGTGGGATCTTGCCTTACGTCCTCCGCCAGTTGCTGGCCGAAGCCAAGCCGGCTTGAAGCCCGACGCCCAACCGGCCGGCCTGGCAAGTCCAGGGCCGCCCGTGCGTCGGATTCGCCCGGGTCGTCGCCCTCCGGCGACTTGTCGGCCCGTCCGCCCTCTTCGGTCGGGCGCGGCGGCCTCCCGTCTGGATCGAGGCCGAGGTTTTTGGTTAAGATCAGCACCTTGATCGACTGGTTCCGGGGCCGCTCCACTCTCCCGGGGGCGCTTCGGCCGTCCGTCGGCACCGCCGGCGGGTTCTCCGACTCGCTCGCGCTTCCGCTCACCTTCCCCGATTCGCCGGCGCCCCCCGTCTCGACGGTGTCTCCCGGCAGCGGCATCTTTCAGGAGTCGGCCTTCATGTCGCAAGCGACGACCGAAGCCCAGCCGGTAGTCTCGAAGTCCCAGGCGATCGGCTGGTTGCGTCAGATGCTGCTGATCCGTCGCTTTGAAGAACAGTCGTACAAGCTCTATCAGATGGGCGGCAAGATTGGCGGCTTCTGCCACCTTTACAGCGGACAGGAGCCGGTCGCCGTCGGTTCGATCGGCGTGCTCCGCGAGGATGATTTCGTCATCACCGCCTACCGCGACCACGGCCACGCCCTGGCACGCGGCATGGGCGCCAACGAAGCGATGGCCGAGCTCCTGGGCCGCTACACCGGCTGCTCGAAGGGCAAGGGCGGCTCGATGCACTTCTTCGACGCCGAGAAGGGGTTCCTCGGAGGCCACGCGATCGTCGGCAGCCACATCCCGGTCGCCGCAGGCGTTGCCTTCGCGAGCAAGTATCAGGGCAAGGACTCGGTCTGCATCTGCTACTTCGGCGACGGCGCGATGAACCAGGGGTCGCTCCACGAGGCCTTCAACATGGCCTCGCTCTGGAAGCTCCCGGTGATCTACGTCGTCGAGAACAACATGATGTCGATGGGCACCCAGCTCCACCGCCACTCCTGCCTGATGGACCTGACCGTCCGTTGCGGCACGGCCTACGGCATCCCGGGCTACTCGATCGACGCCAACGACATCGAGCTCGTGGCCGAGACCACCCGCGAGTGCGCCGCCAGGGCCCGCGCCGGCGACGGCCCGAGCTTCATCGAGATGAAGACGTATCGCTTCCGCGGCCACTCGATGTCCGACCCGGCCAAATATCGGACCAAGGAAGAGCTGGAAGACGCCAAGGCCCGCGACCCGATCGTCGCCTATGAGCAGATTCTCAAGGAGCGCGGCTGGATCGACGACGAGGCGATCGAGGCGATGCACGAGTCGGTCAAGGCCGAGGTCGAGGAGTCGATCGTCTTCGCCGAGGCCAGCGAGCAGACGCCGCCCGAGGCGCTGTATCAGGACGTCACGGTCGCCCACCATATCCCCCAGGAGTGAGCATGGCCGTCATTTCTTATCGCGAGGCCCTGAATCAGGCCATGTCCGAGGAGATGGAGCGCGACGAGAGCGTCTTCCTCATGGGCGAGGAAGTCGCCGAGTACGACGGCGCCTACAAGGTCAGCCAGGGGATGCTCGCCCGGTTCGGCCCGCGCCGGATCATCGACACGCCGATCTCCGAGGAAGGCTTCGCCGGCATGGGGATCGGCGCCGCGATGGTCGGCCTTCGCCCGATCGTCGAGTTCATGACGTTCAGCTTCAGCCTCGTGGCGATCGACCAGATCGTCAACAACGCGGCGAACATGCGGTATATGAGCGGCGGCCAGTTCGCCGTGCCGATCGTCTTCCGAGGGTCCTCGGGGATGGCCGGCTGCCTGGCGGCGACCCACTCGCACCGGCTCGAAGCCTGGTACGCCCACGTCCCGGGCCTGACCGTCGTCATGCCCGCCACACCGGCCGACGCCAAGGGACTCCTCAAGAGCGCGATTCGTTCCGACGACCCCGTCGTCTTCATCGAGCACGAGGTGCTTTATGGCGACAAGGGCGAGGTCCCCGAGGGCGACCATCTCGTCCCGATCGGCAAGGCGGCAATCCGCCGGACCGGCTCGGACGTGACCCTCATCAGCTATTCTCGCTCGCTCAAGGCAACGCTGGCCGCCGCCGAGACCCTGGCGGGCGAAGGGATCGACGCCGAGGTGATCGACCTCCGCACGATCCGCCCGCTCGACCTCGACACGCTTCTGGAGTCGGTCTGCAAGACCCATCGCGCGGTGATCGTCGAGGAAGACTGGCCGTATTGCGGCCTCGGCGCCGGGATCTCCGACCGGATCATGCAAAAGGCGTTCGACGAACTCGACGCCCCGATCCGCCGGGTGACGACCAAGGACGCCCCGATCCCCTACAACCGGGCCCTCGAAGCCTCGATGCTGCCGAGCGTCGATCGGGTCGTCGCCCAGGTCCGCGACGTGATGTACAGCAAGCTCTGATCGGATCCGGTCCGCATCTCCTCGACATTGACCCGAGGCCGCCGAGGGTAGCCGCCCCGCCAAGGCTTCGAGCCGAAAAGGGGCGGGTACCCTCGGTCGTGCCTCGACCTTCCTCGACCCTGGGCAGCCAGCCAAGCGGGAGAATCGCTCGTGCCGATCGAAGTACCCATGGGCGCGATCAGCCCCACGATGGAAAGCGGCCAGATCGTCGAGTGGCGGGTCAAGGTCGGCGACAAGGTCAAGGAAGGCGACACGCTGGCCGACGTCCAGACCGACAAGGCCGTGATGCCCCTGGAATCGTTCGACGAGGGGATCGTTGCCGTGCTCTGCGCCGAGGTCGGCCAGGACGTGGCCGTTGGCAAGCCGGTCCTGATCCTCGCGGCCAAGGGAGAAGACCCCAAGGCGATCGGCAGGTCGAATGGCACCGTCAAGCCCGCCCTGGCCCCGGCGGTCTCCTCCAGCAAGCCCGAGCCCGAGCCCGAGATCAAGCACGAAGCCCAGGGTGCGAACGCCCCTTATCGCGAGATGACCAGCAGCCCGACCCACCCCGAGGTCTCCAACGGCCAGGGTCCACACGCCGCGACCGCCGCCGAGGTCCACCAGGGGGGCCGGATCAAGTCGAGCCCGCTGGCCCGCAAGATCGCGGCGGCGGCCCAGGTCGAGATCGGCGACGTCCCGCCGACCGGCCCCGGCGGGCGGGTCATCCGCAGCGATGTCGAGGCATTCCTGGCGTCCCGGCCCGCAGCCGGCGTGGCGACCGTCGCCGCACCGGCCAAGGCCATGCCCGCCGCCCGAACTGCCGCCCCCGCTGGCCAGCCCCGGCGGATCCCGCACACCCCGATGCGGAAGACGATCGCCGCCAGGATGATCCAGGCCAAGCAGTCGGCCCCCGAGATCCACGTCGCCGTCGACATCCGGGTCGACGAGGTCGTTGCGATCCGAGAGCGGCTCAACAAGCAGCTCGCGGCCGAGAAGATCAAGCTGTCCATGGGCGATTTCGTCACCAAGGCCGTCGCCCTGGCGCTCCGCAAGCATCCCGGCGTCAACGCGACCTTCGAGCCCGAGGCGGTCGTCGAGCATCCCGGCGTCAACGTCGGCATCGCCGTCGCCCTCGAAGGCGGGCTGATGGTCCCGGTCCTCCACGACGCCGACACCCTCGGCCTTCGCGAGATCCGCACCGGGTCCGAGGCCCTGGTCGAGGCCGCGAGGACGGGCAAGCTCACCTCCGCCCAGTTGACCGGCGGCACGTTCACCATCAGTAACCTCGGCATGTACGGCGTCCGCGAGTTCGACGCGATCTTGAACCTCCCGCAGGTCGGCATCCTGGCCGTTGGCGCCGCCGAGAAGCGGGCCGTCGTGGTCGGCAATGCGCTCCAGGTGGGCACCGTGATGACCGTGAATCTGACCGCCGACCACCGGGCGGTCGACGGGGCCCTCGCCGCCGAGTTCCTCCGCACGCTCAAGGGCCTCCTCGAAGAGCCGACCTCGATGCTCCTCTGAGAAGATTCCGACCGCCCGCCTCGATTGAACGATCGAAGATCCCGAAGGGAACCCATGGCTTACGATTTCGACATCGTCCTGATTGGCGGAGGCCCCGCCGGCTACGCCGGGGCGATCCGCGCGGCGCAGCTCGGCAAGCGGGTCCTCTGCGTCGAACGCGACAAGCTCGGCGGCATCTGCCTGAACTGGGGCTGCATCCCGACCAAGGCCCTGCTCACCAATGCCCACCTCGTCGAGCTGATCTCCCGCCACGGCAAGGCCTTCGGCTACAGCGGCGAGGCCAAGTGGGACTTCGGCCAGATGATCGGCCGGAGCCGGAACGTCGCCGGCACCCTGAACAAGGGGATCGAGTCGCTCTTCAAGAAGTACAAGGTCACGCACAAGCTCGGCACGGCCCAGGTCGTCGCGAAGAACAAGGTGAGGATCGGCACCGAGACCGTCACGGCCGAGTCGATCGTGGTCGCCACCGGCGTCCGACCTCGGCCCCTGCCCGGCGCCGAGTTCGACGGCAAGCAGATCATCTCCTACAAGGAGGCGATGTCGCTCGCCGCCCAGCCGAAGTCGATGGTCATCATTGGCGGCGGCCCGATTGGCCTGGAATTCGGCTACTTCTACAACGCGATCGGCACCAAGGTCACGGTGGTCGAGCTCCTCGACCGGATCCTCCCGGGCGAGGACGAGGACTCCTCCGCCGCCCTGGCCAAGAGCCTCGCCCGCCGCGGCGTCGAGATCCTGACCAGCTCGAAGACCGGGAAGGTCACGAAGTCGGCCACCGGGGTGAAGGTCGAGGTCGAGACGCCGCAAGGGCCGAAGACGATCGAGGCCGAAGTGATGCTCGTCTCGATCGGGGTCCTGGGGAACGTCGAGGGGGTCTTCGCCGACGGCCTCGGCGTCGAACTTTTCAAGGGGCATATCAAGGCCGACCCCAAGAACGGGTACCGGACCAATGTCCCGGGGATCTACGCGGTCGGCGACGTGATCGGCCCCCCCTGGCTGGCGCACGTCGCCCACCACGAGGCGATCTGCTGCGTCGAGACCCTCTGCGGCAAGCACGTCCACCCCGTCGATTACTCGAACGTCCCCGGCTGCACCTACACCGACCCGGGCGTCGCCAGCGTCGGACTGACCGAGAAGGGCGCGCGGGAGGCTGGCCACGAGATCCGGGTCGGCAAGTTCCCCTTCGTCGCCAGCGGCCGGGCCCAGGCGGCCGACGAGACCGAAGGTTTCGTCAAGCTCATCTTCGACAAGAAGCACGGCGAGCTGCTCGGCGCCCACCTCGTCGGCTCGCAGGCGACCGAGTTGATCGCCGAACTGGTGATGGCCAAGAAGCTCGAAGCGACCGAGGAGGAGATCATCCACGCCATGCACCCTCACCCGACCTTCTCAGAGGCCGTGATGGAAGCCGCCGGTCAGGCGATGGGCGAGTCGGTCCACATCTGATGAGCGGCAAACCGAGGGCTCGCGGGGCGGAAAACCGCCCGACCCGCGAGCCGGCACGGCTCAGCCGGGGTCGCGAGCGAGCCGGACTCCGCTGAATTGCCAGCGGGCTTCGGGACCGAAGAAGTTGCGGTAGGTCGGCCGGATGTGGGTCCGAGGGGTAGCGCACGACCCGCCCCGGAGGACCATCTGGTTGCACATGAACTTGCCGTTGTACTCGCCCAGGGCCCCAGCCGCCGGGCGATAGCCGGGGTAGGCCGTGTAAGGGCTCTGGGTCCATTCCCAGACATCGCCGAACAGCTGGGAAAGCCCGTCCCTCATGGCTGGGGCCGGGTGGTAGCGGCCCGACTCGACGAAGTTTCCTTCAATCGGTGCACCGCGAGAGGCGACCTCCCATTCGGCCTCGGTCGGGAGCCGAGCCTTCGACCAGCGGGCGAAGGCGTCGGCCTCGTAGAAGCTCAGATGCGTGACGGGCTCGTCGGGGCGGACCTCGGTCATCCCCGCCAGGGTCATCGTCGCCCATCCGTCTCCCGACTTCTCCCAGTAGAGCGGGGCGTTCCAGCCGTTAGCCTTGCGGGCGGCCCAGCCGTCGGAGAGCCAGAACTCGGGACGTTCGTAGCCGCCATCGGCGAGGAAGGCGAGATACTCGCCGTTGGAGCTCGGCCGGTCGGCCAGGTAAAATGCTTGGAGATAGGTGCGATGCCGAGGCGACTCGTTGTCGAAGGCGAAGCCGCCGCCCTCGTGGCCGATTGACTGGACGCCCTCGTCGTGCGAGGTCCAGCCGAGGGCGACCGCGTCGCGCCCGGGGTCGGGCTCACGCTCCCGATAGATCGGCCTGAGCGGGTTGCCGGCGAAGGCGTGCTTGAGGTCGGTGAGGATCAACTCCTGGTGCTGCTGCTCGTGGTGCAGGCCGAGGGTCACGACCGCCGCGTGGGCCGCCAAGCCCGTCTCATCGAGCGATCCGAGCCAGTCTTCCATCCGGCCGTCCACCTCCTCGCGGTAGGAGCGGACCTCGCGGATGGTCGGGCGGGAGAGGAGGCCCCGGCGGTCGCGGGCGATCCGCTCGCCGATGGTGTTGTAGTAAGAATTGAAGAGGAAGTTATACTGGGGGAAACGCGGGAGATACCCTGGCACGGCGGCCGAAAGGAGGAAGGTCTCGAAAAACCAGGTCGTGTGGGCCAGGTGCCACTTCACCGGGCTGGCGTCGGGCATCGACTGGACGACGAAATCTTCGGGTTCCAGCGGCTCGGCCAGCGTCTCCGTCTGGCGGCGGACGGCCCGGAATGCCTCCACCAGATTCGCGGCCGTGGGCGGAATGGCGTCCGTCGTGTCGACGTTCGGCGGTGGGATGGTGAGGTTCATGGTCTCTGTTCCGGTAATTGGCGCGGGCGGTTCGCCGGGGTCGGGCCTTCAGATTCGCCAGGATTGGTCGCCATCTCTCGGGGAGATTTCCAGAACTGGGCGGTCCTCTCCGCGGATCAGTCGAAAGCCCACCGGGAGGACTTCGCTGGCCAGCAGGATAGGGTCTTGGGGGTTCGAGATGCCGACCAGATCAAGGCAACCATTGCCAAGTCGGTAGAGCTCCAGGGCCCAGGGATCGCGGTCGAGCAGGAGGAGTTCTCGTGTGTTGACTTTGGCGTAGAAGTCGAGCTTTCGCCTGGCGAGATCGCCGTCGCTGAGGATCTCGACCGCGAAATCGGGGCCACCGCAGGCGTGAGCCTTTCGGAAAATGGCCGGGTTTCTCGGTAGATAGGCCGCGACGTCCGGCTCGCGATAATTCGCCTTCCAATCGGCGATCCGGTCGCTCACGTTCAATCCCGGGAAGACCCGCCCTCCTCCCATGCCATCGACCACGGTCACCAGCGCCGCCGTGAGACGGCCGACGAAGCCTTGGTGCTCGATGTTGGCCCCCGGGGACATGACGTAAACTCCATCCCAGACCTCATCGCGAGGCGCGGAGGGCGACATTTCGCGTTTGGCTTTGAGCCTGCGGACGAGGTTGGGGTCGGTTATCAACATCCCGACGACGAGGCGATCGGGGACGGTCGCCTCATCGTTCTCATCAACGTCCCGTGGCCTTGGCGCGGGGGGCGGAGTGGATCGCTCGGCTGTCGACATCGAGGGCGGCCTCCCGGAAGGCTTCGGAGAGGGTCGGATGGGCGTGGCAGGTCCGGGCGATATCCTCGGCACTGCCGGCGAATTCCATCGTGGTGACGGCCTCGGCGATCAGGTCCGAAGCCCTCGGGCCGATGATGTGGACGCCGAGCACGCGATCGGTCCTGGAGTCGGCGATTACCTTGACGATCCCCTCGACCTCGTCCATCGCCTTGGCCCGGCCGTTGGCGACGAAGGGGAACTTGCCGACCTTGTACTCGACGCCTTTTTCCTGCACCTGCTCTTCGGTCAAGCCAACGCTGGCCATCTCCGGCCAGGTGTAGATGACGCTGGGAATCGTCTCATAATTGACGTGCCCGGCTTTGCCGGAGAGCAACTCGGCGAAGGCCGTCCCTTCATCCTCGGCCTTGTGGGCGAGCATCGGGCCGTCGATCAGGTCGCCGATGGCGGAGATCGTCGGGACGTTGGTGCGGAAGTGGGAGTCGGTGCCGACCTTGTTCGTCCTCGGGTCGAACTTGACGCCGACGGCTTCCAGGCCGAGGCCCTCGATGTAGGCCTTGCGGCCGACGGAGACGAGAACCTTGTCGGAGTCGAAGGTCAAGGCCTGGCCGTCCTTGGTCTCGGCCGTGACGGTCGCCCGGCCGTCGGCGACCCTGGCACCGGTGACTTTCGTCTCCATCTTGAATTCGAGGCCTTGCTTGATGAGGGCCTTGGAGAGCAGGGCCCCGACCTCCAGGTCGGCCAGCGGGACGATCCTCGGGAGGAATTCGACGACCGTGACCTTCGCCCCGAGCCGCCGCCAGACCGAGCCGAGTTCCAGGCCGATGTAGCCGCCGCCGACGACGAGCAGGTGCTCGGGGACCTCGTCGAAGGCGAGGGCTTCGGTCGAGCCCACGACGGTCCTGCCGTCGAAGGGGAGGAAAGGGAGGTTGATCGGGACGCTTCCGGTCGCCAGGAGGATGTGGGCCGTTTCCAGATTCGCCTCGGCCCCCTCGGCGTCCTTCACGACGACGGAGGTCGGCGAGGCGACCCGGGCGACGCCGAAGAGGGTGGTGATCTTGTTCTTGCGGAAGAGGAAGCGAACGCCGTCGGTCAGCTCCTTGACGACGGTGTCCTTGCGGGCGTGCATCGCCTTGAGGTCGAGGCCGAGGCCGTCGACCTTGATGCCATGCTTGGCGAAGCGGTGGGCGGCGAGGTGATAGAGCTCGCTGGAGTCGAGCAGGGCCTTGCTCGGGATACAGCCGATGTTGAGGCAGACGCCGCCGAGGGTCGCCCGCTTCTCCACGCAGGCCACCTTCATGCCGAGCTGCGCGGCTCGGATCGCGGCGACGTAGCCGCCGGGTCCGGCTCCGATGACGATCAGGTCGTAACGCTCCGCCACCGCGATCTCCTCCGGGTCCGGGGTCCGCGCAAGACGCGGCGACCGCGATGGGTCGGGTCCGGACCCGGCCCCGTTCGCGGTCGCCTCATGCTTTCCCATTATCGCCGGTCAGACGTCGAGCATCAACCGCTCGGGGCTTTCGATGCCATCCTTGATCTTCACCAGGAAGCTGACGGCCTCGCGGCCGTCGACGATCCGGTGGTCATAGGAGAGGGCCAGGTACATCATCGGGCGGATGACGACCTGGTCGTCGACGGCGATCGGCCGCTTCTGGATCGCGTGCATCCCGAGGATCCCGCTCTGGGGCGGGTTGAGGATTGGCGTCGAGAGCAACGAGCCGAAGGTGCCGCCGTTGGTGATGGTGAAGGTCCCGCCCTGGAGGTCGGAGACGGCGATGGTCCCCTCGCGGGCCTTCGCGGCATAGGCCACGATCGCTTTCTCGATCCCGGCGAAGCTGAGCCGATCGGCGTCGCGGATTACCGGGACCATCAGGCCGCGCTCGGTGCTCACGGCCACGCCGATGTCGTAGGCGTGGTTCGTCACGATCTCGGTCCCCTCGATCCGCCCGTTGACGTTGGGGAAGGCCTTCAAGGCCTCGATCGTCGCCTTGATGAAGAACGAGGAGAAGCCGAGCCCGACGCCGTGCTTGGCCTTGAACGAGTCCTTGTACTTGGCCCGAAGGTCGATGACCTTCGACATGTCGGCCTCGTTGAAGGTCGTCAGGATGGCGGCCGTGTGTTGGGCCTCGACCAACCTCTGGGCGATCTTCTGGCGGAGCCCGCTCATCCGCTTGCGGCTCTCGCGGGGAGTCGACGTACTAGGGATCGTGGGCGGGGCGGGCTCGGGGGGTGAGACAGGGATGGCGATGTGGGTCGTCGTCATTGTCGGGGCGTGGGAAAGGACGTCGCCCTTGGTCAGGCGACCGCCCCGGCCGGTCCCCTCGATCCCCGAGGGGTCGATGTTGTGCTCGGTCACGACCCGGCGGACGGACGGGGCGAGAGTCATCGTCGAGCCGTCGCCGTGGTTCGAGTCGTGCGAGGCGACGGCGGCCTGGGAGGGCTGCTCGGCCATCGGGACGGGGGGCAGTGCCGGCTTCACCGGCTCGGTCGGCCTGGGGGCCGGGGCCGGGGCCGGGGCGGCGTCGGGATCGATGCTGCCGATGACGGCCTCGACCTGCACGGTTTCCCCCTCGCGGACCTGGATCTTCAAGGTCCCG
>JAABUK010009425.1_pt1 | contig 13342 bp, 11 predicted proteins | sample 5559141 | NCBI WGS metagenome assembly JAABUK01 (sample SAMN10711869, study PRJNA513367) | rock metagenome | isolation source: Antarctica rocks | place: Antarctica: Victoria Land, Pudding Butte nord | collected 2016-01-03
CAAATGAAAAACTAAGCAGGCTTGCGCGGCCACAGGCTGTCTATGTGGCAGGCCAGGTAAGCCGGCTTAGTCTTCGGCACGACACCTATTACTCGGCCGTGGTCGAGGGTGCGTGGCTTGCCTACTGGCGGGACCTTTCGGATGCTGGTCCACGTTCTCGACGCCGGGCACTTCGCCTTCGATAAGGCCGTGGTCGAGATGGCGGGCCTGATCCGCACCTTCGCGGACATGAACGCGACCAAGTCGCTCGGCATCACCCCTGCGCCGTAGGACGGACGACGATCTCGCCCACGTCGACGTCGTCCGGCTGCTCGATGGCGAACGCGATGGCGCGGGCGACCGCATCCGGCGGCATCCCCATCTTGTCCATTGATGCGACGATCTGCGCCTTCAGCCCTGGGTCGGTCATGGACTCGGCGAAGTTCGTCCGGGTGAAGCCGGGCGAGATGACCGTCACGCGCAGCGTGTTGCCGGCCTCCTGGCGCAGCCCCTCCGAGATGGCGCGCACAGCGGACTTCGTGGCGGCGTAAACCGCCATGTTCGGCACGATGCGGTGCGCTGCCGTGGAGGCGGTGTTGATGACGTGCCCAAAGCCCTGATGGCGGAAGACGGGCAGCGCCGCGGCAATCCCATACAGGACACCCTTGATGTTGGTATCCACCATGTCGTCCCACTCGTCGACGCGCAGGGCGTCGAGCGGGGAGATCGGCCCGGTGCCGGCGTTGTTGACCAGCACATCGAGCTTGCCGAACCGCTCGCAGGCAAGCGTGACCAGGTTGGACAGGTCGCCGCGCCGCCGCACGTCCGTGGGCGCGTAAGCGGCCTCGCCGCCTGCCGCCACGATTCGGGCGGCCAGGGCCTCCATCCGATCCGGCCCGCGGGCGCCGAGCACGACCTTCGCACCGCGTCCGGCGAGCAGGAGCGCGGCCGCCTCGCCGATGCCGCTGCTCGCGCCCGTGATCGCGACGACCTTGCCTTCGATGCCTGGCATCGGCTTCTCCTGTCTGGTGCTTGCTTGTTCTGTGCGACCCGTTCCTCGGTCCGCAAGGGCCGGCGGGCCTGGCGAGGCGTGACATCGGCCAGTCCCTGCTCCCCGTCAGGCTTTGCTTCACATAGAAACGCGGTGTGGCCTTTGCATCCAGTCCCGTCCTCGGCAGGGCGGCTGCTCACTTAACGGTATGGCACAGGCCGCCCGGGACGCTAAGCTGCCGCCAAAATGCTCCGGAGGAAGACGATGATCCGCCATGCCCTCGCCGCCATCCTGGCCGCCTCCGCGCTGGCCGGCCCTGCCGCCGCTGCCGACCTCCGCGTCGCCTGCTACTCCGACGGCAACGAGTGCGAGGTGACGACCGACCTGGCCCGGCGCTTCATGCAGGCCAACCCCGACGTGCGCGTCAGCATTGACCAGGTGCCCTACAAGTCCATCCAGGAAAGCCTGCCGGTGCAGCTCGCCGCCGGCAACGGCCCGGACATCGCCCGGGTGACGGACTTCGGCGCGATCTCCCGCTACTTCCTGGACATGCGCCTGCTGCTGGCCGATGCGGCGTATTGGGAGGTCAACTTCGGCGCGACGCTGCCCTGGATGCGGACTGGCCCCGGGGACAACGGCATCTATGGCCTACCGACGCAGCTCACCGTCACCGGCCCGATCGTCAACGCCACCCTGTTCGAGCAAGCCGGCGTATCCATGCCCGGCCCCAAGGCGACGTGGGACGAGTGGGCCGCCGCCGCCAAGGCCGCCGCGAAGGCGACGGGAACCCAGGCCGGCATGGCGATGGACCGCAGCGGCCACCGCTTCGCCGCGGGCGCCATCGCCTACGGCGCACAGTACTTCGGCGCGAACGGCGTCCCCGCCGTCACCGACCCCGGCTTCCGCGCCTTCGCCGAGCGCTTTGTGCGCTGGAACAAGGACGGCACGGTCGAGCGTGAGGTCTGGGCCGCTGCCGGCGGCGGCGCCTACCGCGACGCGTTCGAGGAGTTCGCGGGCGGCCGCGTCGTCGTTTACGTGTCCGGCTCCTGGCAGGTCAGCCGGCTGCAAGCCTCGGTCGGCGACGGCTTCGATTGGGTGGTGGCGCCGCCGCCCTGCGGCCCCGCCGTCTGCACCGCCATGCCCGGCGGCGCCGCCTTCGTGGCGTTCAAGACCAGCAAGGCGCCGCATGAGGCCGCGCGCTTCCTCGACTACCTGGCCAGCCCGCCGGTGTATGCCGAGATGATGGCGCGGACCGCCAACATCCCCGCCCATGCCGGCCTGCAGGCGGCTGGGGTCAAGTATGACCTGCCCGCCCCGGCACAGGCGGCGCTGAAGGCGTTCACCGCGGCGGCGTCCGGCATCTCGCCCGTCGCCTACCGGCTGCAGGGCTACATCCTGAACCGCCCGATCTTCAACGCGACGGTCGCGCGGCTGTCCCAGGCCATCGTCGGCGAGCTGACGCTGGACCAGGCCTATGCGCGCATAGACCAGGACGTGCAGAGCGCGCTGGCCGCGTCGAAATAGCGGCTCGGCAGCAATTGACGGAGAGGCCTCGTTGAGACATTGCGTTAGCATCGTCACCGTCGCGCAGGCCGCCCACGATCAACGGCCCGCGCCCGGTGCTCATGGCTGCACGGAAGCTGGTGGAGAGGGCGATGGCAGATCATAGCGCACCCCGAGAGGGAAGCTGCCGGTGCGGACAGGTCCGGTTCAGGGTCCATGGCGGTCCCATGATGACCATGGCCTGCCATTGCACCGGCTGCCAGCGCATGACGGCAAGCGCCTTCAGCCTCAGCGCCCTCCATGCCAGCGATGCCTTCGAAGTGACGGAAGGCGAGCCAGTCCTCGGCGGCTTGCACGGGCCGGCGAGCCAGCTCTTCTGCCCGCGCTGCAAGAGCTGGCTGTTCACCCGGCCAGAGGGTGCGGATGGGATCGTGAGCGTGCGCGCGACGATGCTGGACGACGCCCGGTCCTTTCGTCCGTTCATCGAGACCTGCACCAGTGAAAAGCTGCCTTGGGCGGCAACGCCGGCGGTTCACAGCTTCGAAGGATACCCGTCCCCGGAGCAGTATCCGGCATTGATCGCCGAATTCGCCGGTCGAGCCGGGTAGGCCGGCGCCTCCTGTTGCACCCCGGGGTCCGACCAATGACCTGGATCGTCCGGCTTGCACGCATGGACGGCCGCCTGCGGCTTGGACGCGGGCAGTGCGGGGCGCCTACCCCCTGCCGTTCATCCCCTGGATCCGGCGCAGGTCCATGCTGAAGCAGAAATCCCCGTCAATCGCTCCCCGGCTCTCCGGCTGGCCAGGCCGCGCCGCCGCACTGCTCCTGGCATGCGTGATGAACCTGCCGGAGCGGCCCATGCGCTGGGCGCAGCGGCGGCTGGGGCCGGGGCTGGCCTGGCTGTTCGTCGGGCCGAACCTGCTGGTGTTCAGCCTGTTCACCTTCCTGCCGATCATCCTGAACGCCTGGTATGCCGCGACGTCGGGCACCAACCTGCTGCCCGGCGAGCGTCCCTGGGTCGGCCTCGGCAACATGCAGGCGCTGCTGGAGTGCGGCAGCTACCTCGACCCGTCGTCCTGCCAGCGCGACCTGTTCTGGCACGGGGTCCATAACACCGTGCTGTTCGTAACCTTGCAGGTATCGCTGATGGTGCTGCTGAGCGGCGTCACGGCCCTGGCGCTGAACAAGCCCATCGCCGGCCGCGGCTTCTTCCGGGCGGCGTTCTTCTACCCGGTGCTGCTGTCCCCCGTGGTGGTGGCGCTGATCTGGAAGTGGATCCTGCAGCGCAACGGCGTGCTGAACGCGGCGATCCAGGCCGGTGGCGGACAGCCGGTGGACTGGCTGCTTGGCGCCGGCTCAGCCTTCGGCTGGACGGTGTTCGTCAGCATCTGGGCGCATATGGGCTTCTACACCCTCATCCTGCTGGCCGGATTGCAGGCGATCCCGCGCGACGTTTACGAGGCCGCGGCGATGGATGCCGCCCGGCCCTGGACCCGGTTCCGCCGCATCACCCTGCCGCTGGTGATGCCGAGCCTGCTGGTCGTGCTGGTGCTGTCCCTCATCCGCGCGGTGCAGATCTTCGACGAGGTGTTCGTGCTGACCGGCGGCGGGCCGGGGACGGCGACGACCTACCTGGTGCAGTTCATCTACGAGACCGGGTTCGCCCAGCAAGTGCGGGAGTATGGCATGGCGTCTGCGGCCTCCCTGCTGCTGGCGGCGGTGCTGCTGGTGCTGACCCTGCTGCAACTGCGGGCCACGCGGCGCAGCAATGGGTAGGGCCGGGCGCTTCCTGCTGGCGACGCGGGGCCGCGGGCACGCGGACTGGACGGATTGGGCCTGCTACGCCTACCTGTTGTTGGGCGTCGCCGTCATGTTCGGACCCGTCGCCTGGCTGGCGCTGTCCTCCCTCAAGACCCCCGCCTTCCTGGACCAGACCCCGCCGACGCTGCTGCCATACGAGCCTGCACGGGCCGCGGTGCCGGGCCGCCCGAATGAGCTGCCGCTGTTCCGCGTGCAATCCGGGGACCACGCCGGTCAGGTGCTGGCCGAGATCAGGCGCATCGGCCTGCAATCCCAGTTGGTGGACCCGGCCGACCCCGGCACGGTGATCCGGGTGCCGGTCGCCGGACGCACGCCGGTGCTGCGCCTGCATGCCGCATGGTCCAACTATGCCGAGGTCGTGCGCCGCTTCGATTTCCTGCGCTACTTCTGGAACAGCGCCTTCATCACCGTCGTCGCCACGGCGATCACGCTGCTGTTCAACGCGATGGCGGCGTTTGCGTTGAGCAAATACCAGTTCCGCGGCCGGGCCACGGTGTTCCTGGTCATCCTGGCGACCCTGATGATCCCGCCCACCATCGTGCTGGTGCCCAACTACCTCATCGCCTCGGCCCTCGGCCTGGTGAACTCGCCCTGGGGCGTCATCTGGCCCGGCGTCGCCACGCCGACCGGGGTGTTCCTGCTGCGCCAATACATGCTGACCCTGCCCGACGAGCTGCTGGACGCCGCGCGCATGGACAACGCCAGCGAGTGGCGGCTGTTCTGGCGCATCGTGCTGCCGCTGTCCGCCCCGGCGCTGGCGGTGCTGGCGATCTTCTCCGTCATGTGGCGCTGGAACGACTTCCTTTGGCCGATGGTGGTGCTGAACCGGTCGGAGCATTTTACGTTGCAGCTTGCGCTCAATTCGTTCCAGGGGGAGCTTACGACTTCCTGGAACCTCCTGCTCGCGATGACGGTGCTGACGCTGCTGCCGGTGACGCTGATCTTCCTGGTGCTGCAGCGGCACATCACCCAGGGCATCGCCTCGGCCGGTGTGAAGTAGCATGGCGGACCTCAGTCTGTGCGGCGTGTCCAAGCGGTTCGGCGCCGTCGAGGTCATCCACGGCGTGGACCTGCACGTGCGGCACGGCGAGTTCGTCGCCTTCGTCGGCCCGTCCGGCTGCGGCAAGAGCACGCTGCTGCGGATGATTTGCGGGCTGGAGCCGGTGAGCGCCGGGGACGTGCTGATCGGCGGGCGCCGGGTCAACGACCTGCCGGCGGCGCAGCGCGGCCTGGCGCTCGTGTTCCAGTCCTATGCGCTGTATCCGCACATGACGGTGCGGCAGAACATGGCTTTCGGGCTGGAGAACCTGCGCACGCCGAAGGCGGAGGTCGAGGCGCGCATCACCGAGGCCGCGCGCATGCTGCGGCTGGAGCCGTTCCTGGCGCGCAAGCCCTCGGCGCTGTCCGGCGGGCAGCGGCAGCGTGTGGCGATCGGCCGGGCCATCGTGCGGGAGCCGGAGATCTTCCTATTCGACGAGCCGCTGTCCAACCTGGACGCCGAGCTGCGCGTGGGGATGCGGGCGGAGCTGTCGGCGCTGCACCGGCGGCTGGGCACGACGATGATCTACGTGACGCATGACCAGATCGAGGCGATGACGATGGCCGACGTCATCGTGGTGCTGCGCGGCGGCCGGGTGGAGCAGGCTGGGCCGCCTTTGGCCCTGTATAACACCCCGGCCAACCAGTTCGTGGCGGGGTTCATCGGGTCACCGCGGATGAACTTCTTCCCGGGGCGGGTGCTGACGGTGGGTCCGGACGGGGCGCGGGTCACGGTGGATGGGCTGGGCGGCATTGCGGTGCCGGCGCGTCCGGGCTTGCGCGCCGGTGATGCCGTGACGCTCGGCATCCGGCCCGAGCACCTGCAGGAGGCGCCGGACGGCTTGCCGGCGACGGTGACGGCGGTGGAACAGCTTGGCGGCACGAGCTACGTGCGGCTCGCGCAGCACGAGGCAGTGCTGCAAGTGGCCGGCCAGACCGGGCTGCGGCCCGGCGACACGGTCCGCCTGCACCTGCCGCCCGAGCGCCTGCATTTGTTCGATGCCAACGGAGCCACGCTGGGAGTTCCTGCTCCCTCTCCCTCCGGGAGAGGGCTGGGGTGAGGGGGTCTTGCTTGCGGAGCGGGGCATCGCCTGCGCCGGCCGCGCTCAGCCATGCCTTTGACAGGGTTGTGCTTGCCCGCCCCCTCACCCCGGCCCTCTCCCGGAGGGAGAGGGAGCAGAGCGCTGCTATTTGCCGGGCACGGGCGCACCCTGACCCTGCAAGGAGTCCCTGATGCGGCCCATCCGTCGCGCCACCCTGCAAGCCGAGACCCCGCACGGCGTGCTGCTGGACTGCGGCGAGGGGATTACCTGCCGCATCAGCCTGCTCGGCGCCGACATGGCCCGCGTGCTGTTCCTGCGGGACGGCGCCCCCCGCCAGTCACGCACCTGGATGGTCCCCGCCCCGGGCGCCGCCGACGTACCCTGGGAAGGCCGCGACCGCATGAATGAGGACGCCTGGCCCGTTCCGCCCCTCACCCGCGGCGAAGGCGGGCTGACGCTGGCAACAGCGCAGTTCAGCGTCCGCATCGGCCTCGACCCATTCCGGCTGCAGTGGCTCCGCCCCGACGGCCAGGTGTTCCTGCAGGACCGGCCCGGCATGGCCTGGATGTTCGCGCGCCGCGGCACGGCCGTTTCCCACTACCTCGCCCGGCACCCGGCTGACCGCTACTACGGCCTAGGCGACAAGACCGGGCCGCTGGACCTGCACGGACGGCGGCTGCGCACCGCCATGCGGGACGCTCTGGGCTACGATCCCCGCACCGGCGACCCGCTGTATAAGCACTGGCCCTTCGTGCTGGCGCAGGACGGTGCGACCGGCACTGCCTATGGCCTGCTGTATGACAACCACGCCGCCGGCGCCTTCGACCTCGGGGCGGAGCACGACAATTACCACGGCCTGTTCCGCGGTTACGAGGCTGAGGGCGGCGACCTCGACATGTATGTCCTGGCCGGGCCGCGGCTGGGCGACGTGACGCCCGCCTTCCTGCGCCTGACCGGGGGCACCGCGCTGCCGCCGCGCTGGTCCCTCGGCTATGCGCAGACCACGATGGCGCTGGCCGATGCGCCGGACGCGCAGGCGCGGATCGAGGACTTCATCGAACGCTGCCGGACCGAGGACATACCGGTCAGCGCCTTCCACTTCGGCAGCGGCTACACCTCCATCGGCCCGCGCCGCTACGTGTTCCACTGGAACCGCGCCAAGTTCCCGAACCCGGAGGGGCTGATGGCCCGCTTCCATGCCGCCGGGATGCAGGTGGTGGCCAACCTGAAGCCCTGCCTGCTGGACGACCACCCCGGCTATGGCGACGCCGCCGCGGCGGGCGCCTTCGTGCGGAGCGGTGACGATGGCCAGCAGCTGCTGTCGCAGTTCTGGGACGGGGAGGGGGCGCACCTCGACTTCACCAGCCCGGCCGGCATCCGCTGGTGGCAGGACGGCCTGCGGCGCAGCGTTCTGGCGCCGGGCATAGACGCCGGCTGGAACGACAACAACGAGTACGAGCTGTGGGACGAGGCCGCCGAGTGCGCCAATTTCGGAGCGCCCGCGCCGTTGGACTTGCTGCGCCCGGTGCAGCCGCTGCTGATGACGCGCGCGACGCTGGAGGAGCAGCGCCGCCACGCCCCGGGCCGTCGTCCCTTCACCGTCACCCGTGCGGGGATGCCAGGGGTGCAGCGCTACGGGCAAAGCTGGAGCGGCGACAACACGACAAGCTGGGAGACGCTGCGCTGGAACCTGCGGACCGGGCTGCAGATGTCGCTGTCGGGGCTATATAACACCGGGCACGATGTCGGCGGGTTTGCCGGGCCGCTGCCGGATGCCGAGCTGCTGGTGCGCTGGACCCAGGCCGGCGCGGTGCATCCCCGCTTCATCATGAACAGTTGGAAGCCGGATGGGGCCTACAACAGCCCCTGGCTGCATCCGGACGCCCTGCCGGCGATCCGCGAGGCCATACGCTTGCGCTACCGGCTGATGCCCTACTTGTACAGCCTGATGCACCACGCCGCCGACCGGCACGAGCCGGTGATCCGCCCGACCTTCCTGCAATACCCGGACGACCCCGGCTGCATTGGGGATTGCGACGAGCTGATGCTCGGCCCCTTCCTGCTCGCGGCGCCGGTCGTCCGGCCCGGCGAACGGCTGCGCCGCCTGCGGCTGCCGGAGGGACCCGAGGCATGGTTCGACGTCCACACCGGCGCCGTGTTCCCGCCGGGCTGCTTGGCCGAGGTCGAGGCGCCGCTGGACCGCCTGCCGCTGCTGACGCCAGCCGGCGCCATCCTGCCGCTGACCGATACGGCCGGCATGGGCCGGCTGCATGACGAGCCGTCCCGGCTGCTCCGCCTGTTCCCCGGCCCGGGACAGGGCAGCAGCGAGTTCGTGCTGGTCGAGGATGACGGGATCACCGAGAACGGTCCGGCCACCCGCCTGACGTGCCGCCTGTCCTGGACGCCTGACCAGGTGCTGCTGCGCCTTGATGCGGAGGGGGCCTACCCCCTGCCGGACCGCATCGGCGCCGCCCTGCTTGACGCCGACCAACGGCCGTTGCGCGTCGAGCGCGGCGCCGGCGTGCGGCCCGTCGTGCAGGAGGCGTGATGGCCGCAGCCTGTCCTGGCCCTTCCGGTGCCAGGCCGGACATCACGTTGATACCTGTTGATTCGGACGATTGGGTGCATGTCCGCCGGGTCCGACCCGGAGCGGACCTTCAATGTTCGTGTTGCCGGAGGCAAACCTGGGTGGCTGATGGTTTGCGGCAACGACGGAGCATCCCGCGATGACATCTTCCAAGAACCAGGCGCTCACGGACGAGGAGCTGCGGATGCTCGAAGGCATCCTGGCCAAGCTGAGCGGGCGAGGCGCCGACCTGCCCTGGCCGCTGTTCCGGTTCATGACCGAGGTGATGGCAACGGTGAATGTGGATCTGCTGGTTCAGGACGAGCAGAAAGGCGTGCTGCTGGCTTGGCGGGACGATCCATTCGGGGCCGGTTGGCATGTCCCCGGCAGCATCATCCGCCACAGGGAGGAGATCGCCCATCGCATCTCCGCCTGCGCCCGTGAGGAGTTCGGCTGTGAGGTGGACGCCGCTGAGCGGCCGGTCGCCCTGCTGCAAATCTTTGACGACCGGGGCCACTCCGTCTCGCTCTGTTACCCGGCGACGCTGAAGGGCAGTCCCGGCAAGCGCGTCCTGGGCGGGCACGAGACGCCCGAGGCCGGAGACCTCCGCTGGTTCGCGGCGCCGCCTGCCCAGCTCTATCCCAGCCACCTTGTTTATCGTGATGTGCTGGATGCGCTGGACCATGGCCGGTTGGGCGAGGGCATCCGTCTGTTTACCCAGCATGTCGGCCGCCGTGACATGGCCCAAGCATCGCCGGACGGCCTGATCGGCTCGGACACCCCGCTCATTTGAGCAGGGGCGGATGTCCTCATTCCGTCCAGAAGCACATCCCGCTTGCCCAAGCAGGCGAAGGGCCGCTAACCCGCGCATGCCGGATCAGGGGGCCTCGGCCAGCGCGTCGAAGTGGATGGCGAGCCACACGGTCGCCGCATCTTTTGCGGTCCACGTAACCCGGTGCCGGCGGTGGGCGGGGATCAGCAGGTGGTCACCGGGGCAAAGCTCGCGCTCTCCTTCCCCTTCGACCCACAGCCCAGCCGCTCCCCTGAGCAGCAGCACCCACTCGTCGTGGTCCTGGTCATACGGGGCTTCCTCAGGGGTGGACTGGCCGGTGGACACGATCCGCTCGATCCGCGTGCCGGGCCGATTGAGGATCTCCACGAATTCCTCGTCCGGCGAGGCTGCGGGGGGGATGGTCGAACAAGTTGGCCGGCATACCGCCTCCTGTCACCAACCAGGCGCCGCTGGCAGCAGACATAGCATGTCATACCAACGGCCATCCGCTCCGACCGTTTTTCCCGTCATTGCGAGGCGCGCAGCGCAGCGGCAACCCAGGGCCGCCAACACGGTGCTCCCGGCTCCTGGATTGCCACGCCGCAAGGGCGGCTCGCAATGACAGGAAACATCACGGGTCAGAATTTTTGGCGTCTGATACCAGTTCCGCGTTCCACCAGCTTCAGCCACAGGCCCAACCAACCTCGCGGCCCCGCCCCGGCGTTCAGCCAAGCACCAGCATCCCCCCTGTCGCCGCCGCCATCAGCAGCGCCGTCGCCCACCCCATCAGCCGCAGCCGCCGGGGCAGCACCAGGCTGCCCATGACCGAGGCGCGGGAGCCCAGCACCACCATCGCCGCGATCAGCGGCGCGGCGACGACGCCATTGATGACTGCGCTCCAATACAGCGCCCGCATCGGGCTGACCGGCGCGAAGGTGATCGCGACGCCCAGGGCCGTGGCGGCGGCGATCACGCCGTAGAACGCCCGCGCTTCCCGGAACCGCCGGTCGAGGCCCACCGTCCACCGCAGCGCCTCGCCCACGCCGTATGCCGCCGATCCCGCCAGCACCGGCACGGCCAGCAGCCCGGTGCCGATGATCCCCGCCGCGAACACCAGGGAGGCGAAGGAACCGGCGAGCGGCTTGAGCGCCGCGGCCGCGTCTGCCGCAGTATCCACCTCCGTCACGCCGCCTGCGTGCAGGGTGGCGGCGCTGCCGGCCATGATCGCCAGCGCGATCAGGTTGGAGAACACCATGCCGGTGGCGGTGTCGGTGCGTATGCGCGCCATCTCCGCCGGGGCGTCCTGGGGATGGTCGCGCAGCGGGCGGGCGTCTGGCCCGGCCTGCTCGTCCTCCGCCTCCTCGGCCGTCTGCCAGAAGAACAGGTAGGGGCTGATGGTGGTGCCCAGCACGGAGACCAGCGCCGTCAGCACGCCGCCGCCCTGCAGGTGCGGCACGAACGCGCCCCACAGCACCTCCCGCAGCGGCACGCGCACGACGATCAGCAGCAGCACATAGGCGAACAGCGACAGGGCCAGCCACTTCAGCACTACGACGCAGCGCTTGTAGGAGAACCAGATCTCGCATGTGGCGCATACGACCGCCAGCAGCACGGTGTAGGCGGCAACCGGGCCGCCGAGCACGAGCTGCGCCGCACCAGCCATTGCGCCGATGTCGGCGCCGAGGTTGATGACGTTGGCGGCCACCAGCAGCCCGACCAAGGTGGCGACCACGCCCCGCGGCGCGTGGTCCGCCAACGCCGCGCCAAGCCCGCGCCCGGTGGCCCGGCCGATCCAGGCGCTGATCTCCTGCACTGCGATCATGAACGGGATGCTGAACAGCACCGTCCAGCCCAGGGCATAGCCGTACTGCGCCCCGACCTGGGAGTAGGTGGCGATTCCGCTGGGGTCGTCGTCGGCGGCGCCGGTGACCACTCCGGGGCCGACGCGGGCCAGGAGGGCATTCAGCCGGGACCTGCCGCCACCCGGCGCTTTCTGTACGGGCGTCGCGGCTGGCACGGGTGCGGGCGCAACGTCCAGGGCCGGGCTATCCTCCGTCATGGCGTCCGGCAGGCCTGGCAGGGATCGTGTATGGTCACGGCCATCCGCCCGGACTGTTGAACCCGCCGTGCCTTGATTGCAAGCCGCATCATTCCCGGCCCGGCAAAAACGAGCCGAAGGCCGTTTCCCTCCGGCATACGCGGTCACTCCTGCAGGTCATGACCGCGCCGCCAGCCATACCGGATTTCATCGCTGGCCCGGACGTGGGAGGCAGGCGAGCCCGGTCATGGATGGAATTAACATGGGTCAATACAAAACGAACGGTAATGCGAACAGAAAATTATAGCTGGGCCAACTACCAATCCTAATGAACGTTTGATGATTAATATTGCCGGCACCAGCGAGTCAATGAATTTACATCCATTACTTTTCCCCAGTGTCCCATGCGTAAAGCAGCATTTCTACTTCCCATTACCCTGCTGTCGGCCTACGCCACCATCGTGAACGGCAGCAGCCAGACCGTCACCGTCTCAGGGCTGTTCAATGCTATGAAACGGCGAGCATTCTGAGTAGATTCCTGATGCTTGCGAGATCAACGCGGTAGCGATTTTACCTGTCCATCGCCCGCACGACGCCGCGCCTGCTCGCATTGTTCTCTCTGTAGACACTCTGGGCTAGCAGCCTCGCCGCAAGCGGCCACGTCCAGCCCGGGCGCGCCGCATGGTATGTCAAGCCTGCCGCCACCGTTTCCGACGCACTTGCCGCCGTGCGCCGCCACTTCTGGACCGCGCAGGCTTTTTCAACCTCAGCGTCGGACCGGAACATGGTCGAAATCCCAGCGGCGGTCTTGGAAACGCTCACACAAGCCACATGCTACTCAGCCTAAAATGGCCAAGTCAAGCTAAAAGCTGGCTATAAGATAACCGCACCGACCAAATATAAATTATGTAATCTTAACAGCATGATGGCATTTCCGGTCAGTACGGTTGTTTTTTCTAAGCCATAACATATTCGCGGAACGGCAATAAACCTATGACATTTCTTTGTAATTCCAACCTCGGTTGAGCCTTGCTACCTTGTGTTACCGCGCTCATGATATCGTCAGTGATGATCGGAGAAAAAGCGTGTTAGCAAAGATTCGTTGCTTTTCTTGGAGAGGTGCAGCTTCGTTCATTGTGGTTGGCCTCCTGGCCGGCTGTGCTCAGCATAACTGGACTCCTGGCCCCGGCATGAGCTTATCGCAATTCGAACCGGAGAAAGCTGAGTGCTCGCTAGTGGCGCGTAATGGCGGGACTGGCTTCTACGCATATGGCAATGCAAAATTTGTTGCAGGTGCAACTCTAGGCCATGCAATAGGAGAGTCGATACGGGCGCAAGCGGATTTCAATAATTGCATGTCAGCAAGGGGGTGGCACATCAGCACCCCCGAGTCAGTGGCGACAACTAAGATCAACATCGATTTGGCGAAGGCGGCTGCTGCTAATTTTACAACGTGTTTGGCAAGCGTTAGGACCTGTAAAAAACCAACAGAATTGGTTTGATCCGTAGGATTCCCGTGGGGATCATGGTGCCGTAGTTTGGCGGGATGGTTGACTCTGCCCTGATCCGTTCGCGTTTTGCGTTGTTGTCG
>JAABUK010009426.1_pt1 | contig 13342 bp, 16 predicted proteins | sample 5559141 | NCBI WGS metagenome assembly JAABUK01 (sample SAMN10711869, study PRJNA513367) | rock metagenome | isolation source: Antarctica rocks | place: Antarctica: Victoria Land, Pudding Butte nord | collected 2016-01-03
GGGCGTTCTGTTGCTCATTCTCATGCTGATGTTGCTTTTGCAGGTGGGGAAACAAGCTGAGCCAAAAGATGTTTGTGGGCAAAGACTTTGTGCTCAAGCATATTCGTGTGAAGCATGCTGAGAAGGTGGAGGAGTACAAGCAATCGGTACAGCATCCGCCATCTATTTGCCACCACTTAGTAGCTGCACAGCAGATACTGTGTTGTGGGCTTTGATCTCATACTGTCAGCTATCTGGCCACTTGAACTTGACTCATGTCAAGCAAGTTGCTGTCATCCTTCACATTCACTGTGCCTGAGAACACCTGTCAAGCTGAAGCTCATGTTGAACTGGCTGTTGCAGATGTATGAGGATTTGTACTGGCAGAACTATGACACCATGGAGAGCAACAGGATTGAGCTAGCCAAGCAGGCAAAGCGGGAAGCCCTTCAGGCTGCAGAAGCTGCCAACAGGGAGGAAGACCTGGAAATGCCCATTGAGCTTCAGCAGGGCAGTGGCTTCTTCCCAGGCCTGGGGGCTAAGGTGAGACTTTTGTTTGACTCATTGATGGGGATGTCAACACTGCTGCAAACTTTTGGGGGCTGTGGCGATGTACAGTTGAATTTTGGCTCTCTCGATCATCATTGATGGCTCATGCAGGCTCATGTCATTCATGACCTGTGCTCCTTGTCTCATAGCGCGCATGCTTCATAGTGCGCGTGATCTGATTGAAGAGCAATTTTTCAGCTGGAGAAGCATACAATCAGTATCATTGTCTGGCTCTGTGCGTATTCACGTGGTCACTTTTATGCAAGTTTTTGTAATTTGCCTTTTGCAGGGTGAGGAAGAGCAAGGTGGGTCAGGTGACCAAGCCAATGGTGTGCAAAGGTCAGGAAGTGGGCAAGGCAGAAATGCAGCTAAGGTCAGAAGAGGCGGTGGTGGGTCTTCCAGAGGAGGTCGGGGCATGGGGATGAGAGGAGGCATGGGTATGGATGGGTCTATGGGTGGCCCAATGGGTCCTATGATGGGTGGCATGCAGGCCATGCCTGGTCAGATGTTTGTGCTGGCACCCGGTGAGTTTCTGCTTCAGCACTGCTCAAGTATTGTGTCAGCACTGCTCAAGCTAGCTGCGCCTTCCAGTTACTACTGTCCTGGCTAGCTCTCCAGGTGTCTGCTACCCAAAGTTTTGCATCAAGTTGTGCGCAGTGATCAACCTGTCCCAGTCTGCTTTGTTTAAGCTCACTTCAGCAGAAGTCAGCCTCGTTTTTGTATGCCAGCGCTTGTTACTTAGACTTGAGCTCACTTGCACTCAACATCTCACTGCAAGCAGCCCTGCTCATGTTAAGACAGACCCTCTGCTGCACAGGTGCTGGGCCACTTGGACCCTTTGTGCAAGTGCCCATACCAGGGGGAGGTCCTGCACCCCTTGATATGGCGCCACAGATGGGAGGGGGTCCACCCAGGGGAGCTAACAGGGGCAGAGCACCCCGTGTCCAGCGTGGTGGGTATGGTGGGCCTATGCCTCCTGGGGGTATGGGTGGTGGTAGAGGCTACACAGGCAGAGGCTACTTCGATCTTGATGCACCAGAAAACCAGCGCAGCGTCCTTGACTATGGCGATCTGTAGCCCTGATATGATACATCGACTTTGCTTTCGTGTTTGGGTAACAGTAGTTTGTCCTTGTTCGGCAGTTTTATGAATCAGTGCTTGCAAGGCTTGCTGTGTACATTTTGCTGAAATGCAGCAGCGCGATGGCAGCTGCGCAATGACATACTCATGGCAGCATACTGTTTAGTTTTTGACACGTGGTCCACCAGTAGCTGTGTCTCTGCTGTCTTGGGCGATTGGCAGACAATCAGTGTGGTCCCTTGTGCTGCTCAATTTGCAACACTCGTAAGCACTCAGAGTTGTGGCACTCTGTGACTGTGTGTATGCTTTGGCAGCTGATCAATGTGATATGTCTTGGGACTGCATTTGCTGTGATATAAATATCGTACGTAGAGTAATTGGTGTCGTTCCATGCTGGCTGTGCCTTGCCTGCCAATCTTGAATCTGCTAATCAAGTTCGGTCATTAAGTTTTGTGTCAGTGCACCACCTGTGAGACGTGTTGGTACCACAGAACTTTGCACCATGCAACATGATCAGTACACGTTGGTCTGGCTCTGCATTCGTGCTCAGCATACCGGTAGCCACAGACCTGTTTTCACCTACAGCAAGCTTGGGCGGTTATCTCGTGCATCAGCAAAGGCCACAATCTATCGTCTGATGCTTGAGAGATATGCTAAATGCTGACCAAAGCTACTTGCAAGCTGCTGCACATCTGCTCTACAAGGTAAATGGTAAAGAGACAATCAGTCAATGCTTGAATTTACATAAAGCAACCCTGCTACCATTGTCAAGTTATGCCTTTGCGAGTCAGCCCTTTTGGTTGCGCAAGCTTGCCGCCAATGCAACACTTGCCATTATTCTCATACATACAGCGCATCTGCTGTGCTTGAATGTAATGCGATACCAAGTCAGTGCCCAGACAGCCATTGAAATTGAAACGCTTATCTTTCACCAGCTGCACATACCAGCCTTTCTCTTTGCTGACGTACTCCACCCAAGCACCCATGGAGATGTCTTCTAATCTGAACAAAGTATGGTTCTGAATCTTCATAGCAGCACCAGCAGCAATTTCATGCACCAAGTCTTTTGTGATGACATATCCAGCTCCATGAGCCCAGGCAGGGTATGTTTCCCACGGCCACTCCTCCACTGGTACATGCCACCTGTTTGCTGGATCCCTATGTGGTTTCCCGCCTGCAACCCATGCGCCAAAGCCAACTGTCTCTCACGTCGATGCATCCATCAGAAAGCACGTTATATCACGCCTGTGACATGGATTTTGCATAGCTGCTGAATAGTGATTTACGGCAGACTCATGGACACCTTTGCACAGGCACATTTTGCACAACCTCATGTGCTTGCCGGTGCAGTCATCGTTGCCATGAATGGCAACGCAGACTGACAAAGCTGGTGCTTCTGACAGATAGGATGAGTCAGCCAGAAAGATCACTACTTGGCCATGCCATGCTGTGGCAATACCATCCATGGCCCAGCATTATGCACATTTGTCACAGTGAAGCATGCAAATTACAGCATGGCAGATGACACTGGAGATGAGTATCATGATTCGCAGGCTGTATTGCAGGGCCATATTTGACATGATAGCTGCAGCTGAGGAGCCTTGCCTGCCTTCTCCATATAGCCAGCAAACATCTTTTCTCTAGGCAATGCTTTCAGCCTTGCTATCAGCTTGGTCACATGCACATAGCTGTCATCATCAACCTTCAAAAGATGAGTGACAGCTGGATCCATTGCAGCCATGCGGCACATTTCCAGTGTCTGGTGAGTGATGTTGAAGTAGGACTCATGGATGTTTGGCAGTACGACCACATCCTGATACTCTGCTGCTTCCCTGCCCATGCACCATGAGAATGTTAGTCTGCAGTTGCAAGCTCAACTGCTCCTTGTGTACTCCGTGTCTGCTTGATTGCGCAGTGTCATGAAATGTATCAATTCTGCTGATGACTCAGATTGTGGGACCACTGCTGCAGCAAAGGCAACACGCCACGGCTGCATTGTTGAAGAAGATCTGCAATGTATGTTGGGAAGCTTGCTGAAATCTACCTCCTCAAAAGATCAAACAGTGTCATATTTTGTGAAACTGCAGAGAAAAACACAACCCGGTGACCTTTGGCTTCCAAAGCCCAGGTTTTGCGCACTGCAATACAGACGTAAGCATCAGTGGCTGAGGTCACGTAGATTCTATGTGCATTGCTTTTGTGTGGTGAATGATGCTAATCACCTGCGTGTCGCTGTTCAGCATTGGCTGAGCCTGTGAGCACACCAATGAACACCGTTATGTCCAAGCTTGGCAGCGATTCTTTTGAGTACTTGTCAGCACAGTGCTCTTGCAGCAGGCTGATGAGGCCGAGCGTTGCGCCCGAGAAGCCTGGCCAGCAATGACATTGACTTGTTATCGTGGCATCGAGCACGACACAGCAGTTGTGTCCCTGATCAAGACTGCTCTTCCAGCAGGTTGACAAATTTCTGGCAGGCGGACACGCTAGGCACTTGCACAGAGCCGCGACTTGGCTTACAAGCCGGCAGCTGGAGACAGCTTGAGCTCGGTAGGAGGACGCAACATACAAAGCACGACCAGCTAAAGCCTTTGACGGAGATCATGGAACGCAGCCGCTTTTGCATGCGCTGGCATTGCTGGGTCGGCTCGCTGACACAGCGATATCAGCGATGATGGCCAAGCAGGACAAAAGGTTGGTTGTCGATGGGGAGTCATGCTCTCCAGCAATGTATTCTTGCGTCCTCAACGCCTTCGCTGTGGCGATCATTAGGGTTGATCTAGGGCGTTGGACGGATGCATTCAGTGGAACTGCGACAAGCGCAGCGCACAAGGGCAACTATGGCGTCCCAACTGTTGAGTTCGAGTTGCAATCTAGCAAGTACGAGTACATGCTGTTGTAGACAAGCCCCACGATGGACCGGCAGCGGACTATTTACAGCAAAGCGATCTGGCTTCAGAGGCTCTCAGAATGGCTTGCAACATGTGAGCGTTGCATAGTTTCATTGCAGTCTCACACGCATTCTACTGACCGAAAGACATCACAAGTCTCATGTCATACCATTTTGGCGAACTGTCTTACACAAGCAGTGTGTGTACAGACTAAGCTGGGCGCCAACGTCACAGTCATGAGCAAAGAGGGCTTGCATCCTGAGTACTTTGCAGATGCCAAGGTGAGGTGTCTTCCTGGTTATTGTACTTACTGCAGACATAGCTGCAGCATTCTTGAGTGCCATTTGTCCTGCAGGTATTCTGCAACGGAGAGGAGGTGTTGACAACAAGTGGCACGCGCGCTGAATACACAGTAGATATCTGGAGTGGCAACCATCCCTTCTTTCAAGGCAGCAACAGCACAGTCATGCTGGATGAGGGACGTGTAAACAAATTCAACCGCAGATTTGCAGGTATGTCAGCCCTGTCAATTCTGCAAGCACACCTTTCACACATTGGACACCATCCTTCATTTGCCACAGCGCGTTTGCCAGCAGCGCTGCCATTGTACGTGAAGTTCGTGTCAGACAATGTCAGTGCTCGCGCTAAGATGCTATGATTTAGACCTTCCATGCATGTGCTATTTGCGTATCAAAGCATGTCTGCATTGTGTATACAGCATTTGAAGATGTATGTGAGATTTGTTTAGTTTGGTCATCTGCCTGCTCACACAGTGCAAGCAATGCTCTGCAATCACAGACCTGCCTGGACTGCAGGTTTGGAAGGTACTCTTGGCAAAGTTGGTACAAGTGGAGGCAAAAAGTTGTCCATGAGCAAGATAGATATTGGCAAGAAGAAGGACAAGAAGAAGAAGAAGCGATAGATTGCTGATGGATCATCTGCAGTGGCCAAGCTCAACAAGTACTGTCACTTGTTTATGTTGCTCTTCAATTTCTGCAACCTCCTTGTGATGCTTGCAATCCTCTGCTGCTGTGAATTGTGTTTCTTGAGTAGCATTTCTTGTGCTGAACAACTGACCAGTCAACCCTGGCCTGTTGAGGCATATCACTGAGTTTCGGCAGCTTTTTTCTAGCTGCTGCCTCCTGGCAGGCCAGGCTTTGTCCTGTCACTCAAGTCTAGGGCAGGCTGCACCTTCTGTGAGTTGCCTACTATGAATTCAATGGTATAGATGGCTGCTGCTGTCTCGAACAGGCTGTGCAACACATGTTTGAAAGTCTTCGTTTGTCCACCAGTTGCACTGCAGTGCATGTTGTGCTTCAGATGCCTTGGGTGTGGTGCTACTTATGCACATACCTATGTGAGGTCTTTCCCTCATGTCCGTGACAGTGATTGTCTCTAATGCTCAGCAATTCAGGAGACATCTTGCAATGCTGTAGCGCCTGTTCTGACACCATGACTGATTCACGAAGTGTCAGGGACTATGCTTTACACGTTCAAATCACAACCAACACAAAAGTGATGATGGTACAGTTCTCCCGTCCTCAACAGCAGGACCAAGCTCTTATGGGGCACAAGCCACATCACCAGCATCACAACACCTATGAGACATCACCCCTCATGGCAATCCTGCACTGTTGGTGCGCCACAGCCATCTATCAGCCTCAAGTAAAACAATGCAATCACCACTTGCCCCAGTCATCAGCATCATCCTTTTTGGCGGAAGCAGTGGCAGCAGCAGGCTGAGCACTATGTTCCTGCTCCCAGCCCGCCCAACCACCACCATTGGGACCAGACGAATCTGCAGCTACTGCACCAGCTGATTTGCTAGACCTCAAGGTGCCACTGTTGCTGCGGGAGGTGGGCTTTGGCACATTGGGGGATACCCTGGTCTCCTTTGATGGTGACGTCCAGTCTTTGTCCCAGTCATTGTCTGCAGCAGAAGGCAAAGATGATCAGAGACACATTGGGTTGGTCAGCCTTGATGAGACACCTGTGCCTGGTCTTGAAGTAGCCGCCCTGTGTCTTGAGTCACGCTGCCAGTGTCACAGCGTGCTGAAGAGCCTTGTCTGTCTTGCACAGCATGAGTCAAGAGTCAAGAGTCAACAGTCAACATCCCTTGTTTGTTGTAACATGCTATTCTTGCATGCTGCAGATTGTCCATGGTGCCTTTCACACCACACAGGTGTGATGATGTGTTGATCATCGTTAGGAGCCTACAGCAGATGCCACTCTCTGCACAGGTCGGCATGCTCATGCCAAGCAAGGCACAGATGACAGGACTTCATTCTGTACCATCTGCAAAGTCCTGAATGGCAGCCACTGGTGCTGGCCAGAGTGAAGTTGATTGATTGTCAGAATCACACAGCATGACTAGTCCCATGCCTTCAGTGGCGTCCTCAAAGCCAGAGAAGCCACTAGTGCTGGCAGGCCCCCCATGACCCCCATCAGAGGCCCTGTCCTGACTCCTCAGGCTGTTGCTGCTGCCATAGGCTGTGCTCCCCCTCCCTAGAGCTCCATACCCGGGCCGCCCTTCCTCTTCATCATCGCTGAGCAAAGCTGCTGAGCCACCTGCTCTGCCATATGTGCCTCCCCTGTGTGACTCTGCCGCCTTTTTGCTGCCTGCATCACGATTTCAGGGTTTTGACCCTAAACCATAATCCCTGTACCACTGCTTGATGGCATGGCTACTCACACCCATGGCAAAATGAGGATATTGAGTCCAGTGGCTCTTGCAGCAAACTCAGAGAGTTTTGTCAGGATAGGAAACACAATCAAGGTTGTTAAATCAACGCCACAAGACAAAGTCTCGACTTTTCTTTCCTTTCTGATTTGCACTAAACTGAAAAGTTCACGACAATTCGCTTTTGTCTTTTGTTCAACAATGCTGCATTGCAGCATTGAGTCTGTGGTTCCTGTATGGCAGCCTGAACAACTGCCATACAGAGAGCACATAGTTGGGAGTCCAGACGAGAGTGTATCCAGACTGCACATCTACAAAGCAATGCTAGGGATGCAGAAGACAGGCTGCTCTGGAGACACAAGACTTGTCCTGCACACACCTAGCCCACACACGTGCTGGAAAGCGTATTTATTATTACTGTTGTTAATAATAATGCAATGCTCACCTAGGTCAACCTTGTAGCCATTGTCTCTGGCAACCGTCTCAACCTGAGAGGCCACATTGGCATACACGCCCTTCATGAAGTTCCAGCTCTTGGCTGTGTACTCTTTGGCTTGCTGAGTGCCCTTCTCCACATGCTCTGCCACGTGTGCTTCCTTCAGCTTCTCATTGGCAATACTGGCTGCCCCGCCTGTTGGCAAACAGCATTCACCGTCACATTCTGTCTGATTGGTGTGATTGGTCATGTCAATGACGCATTGTTCAACCCAGATCTCTTGCCATCACTGACAATACCGCCAGCAAGGACCAGCAACATCCATAGCTTCATGCATTTAGACCTACAATTCAGACAGTCTGCAGATGGTACAGGGGGCATGAAGCAAGATATGCTACAACACAGCAGTTTGTGACTGGACATGAATTTGGAACTGACACTGAGTTTGTGACTGATCAGTGTGGTGATGAAGCAGCAGGGCAGTTGCTGACCTGCCACAGTAGTGAGGGAAGAGATGCCCTTGCTAAGATACTGCTGGTAGTCATCCAGCCCAGCACCATGTTTGCCCCCGGGGGGCTTTGAGCTGGGCGCTGGGGTGGACCCAAATCCCACGTACTTACCCCCTTGGTTGGGAGCTAGACCCTCTGGCCGGCTGGCATTTTCCTGCAGGGAAGCAGAATATCAACTGGTGTTTTGCAGAGCACCTGCTGCCCTCATTCCACAGATCTCTCTCCATGAAGCGACAGACAATGAGCAAACTGAGCATTGTTTTATGTTACCAAGATGCATACCCGTGTAGTTCATAAAGATTGTGGTTGATGTTTGCTGTTGATGACTGTAGCTGATCCTTGTGGTGGATGATGGTGTACTGTACTATGCTTTGGGTCAGGTTTGCAACCCTGGAGGACTCTTACAGTAGGACGTAGAGCCCTTGTTGAATGCAAAGTGTGCATACAGTGACTGACCTCCATCTTGCGTTGGAAGAAGGTGTCCTTCTGTGCTGCAGACGCCTCCAGGGCAGACTTCAAGTAGTCAGTGCCTCCTGTGGCTGATTGCCCACCGGCACTGGACAGACTGCCTGAGGATGCAGATGCCTGCAGCATGTATTCAAGAAAAGTCGGTTCACTTAATTCTCAACGCAGCAGTGGAAGTCTTGTCGCTGCAGTCACTGACCATGGACCAACACTACAAGAATTTGTACCTTGATGGTGCAGACAAAAATTGCAAGGAACCTTGGACTGACACCAACATTTGACCAATACAATCACATGACCATTCCAATGGATCGTATCCATGCTTGGTCAGGTTGCTGTGGGTGCCTGATGACTAGGTGGTTGCACATCAGAGAATAGTAAAGCATGCGGCCATTGATACCAGTGTGCTTGTTCACAAGAAAAGGCTCAAATGTAACACTCTATCAAGATGCAACTGGTGTAACAAATGCACTGGCTGCAAGGTTGTTGGGGACAGGACACCTCAGACTGCTGATTAATCAAGCACAAAGCGTATTGCTTGGAGGACAAGACTGCATTCCATCATTCTACCAGCCTTGTAGGAGTGTCTGTGCAAGATTGGCCTTGCACGCAGACTGCAAGCGTGCCAGATGCGCTGTGCATGAGATTTGACACTGCATCAATATTGTAGATGCAAGTCCTCAGGCCAGACAATTTGTGTGCATTATGACTGTTGAGATGAATATGGTGCAGAAGAGATATGGCGAGTTGGCAAACAGCCTGAACCACAACAAACAAGCTGCATGCGCTGCGCTCCAAATGCAAAACTTGCCAATCACTGACACAACAGTTTCCAGCTGTGTGCAATGACTGCACTGACTGCCAAATATACCCTGATACACACACTGTGGAGGCACATCTGCGAGGCAAAAGTATATATTGCAGGTGTAAGTGATGATTGGGCATGCTACCTTGACATTGGATGGCTTGCCCCAGTCTTCCCACGAGTCGTTGTTGCTGTTGCTTGCTGCACGCGTACTGCGTGAGCCGGCAGATGCTGGGGGCTTGCTGGAGCTGCTGTTGGATGCTGAAGGCGCTGGGGGAACATAACTCCTTCCCTCTACTTCTGCCCTGATTTTGTCTCTGTAGAACTGCAGCATACCGGCAGGTGTTTGGCTCAGTTGTCAGAGCCTGGTTTGTGATGCCCCAAGATGTGCCATGGGTAAGCTGCTGGGTATGAAGCATGACAGCCTTTACCTCTGCAGCTTGAGAGTTGTATTTGTCCCTGATGTCTGTGTATTTGTCAACCCCGTAGTTCTTTAGAAACACATTCAATGCATCATTGCCACCCAGCTGCATTCGTTTGAGCTGCTCTGGCGACCAGGCGTCCATCGATACAGACCTGCAGTGCTCGAAGGATTGGCTTTGCTCTGCCAGTAATCAGGATTGCCGGTTATGTATGCCGTACCTGACAAAACTCAGATGGACTCCCAATCCTCGATGCTTCCCACTGCACTCTAAGCACATAAATATACCATACGAGACGGAAGCCCATTGCGGGTTCTTGGTATTGCAATCAACGCAAGTCTGCATACAAGTGTCGAAACTTAAGACCGGTTTGCTCAGCCAACAGACAGTGACACCGGCTTTGAATCAGCATCGTGCATTCATGTACGTACTTTGTTTTCGGGCCGGCTTTGCAGTGTGCGCAACACTTTCAGGGAATCCGCGGACGCCATAGTGCCTAGGGTCCACAAAGCTCACAAGTAGCTGCGCGCTATGGGATCGCGCTAGGGCCTGACGATCCGATCTTCTCGGTATTTTGCTGCTTCCAAGGACCGATGCGCAGAGCGGCAGAGGGGTCTTGTCGAACCTATCGGCAGGAGCACAAGCGCGGTCATGCACAGAGGCGTTGACCCAAAGTACATACAAGTGCGAGGAAGACTTCACTTGCTTATTTGGTTTTAGAGTTCACCTTACAGACTTTGAGTCTCGCACTCTGAGTTCTGAGCTCCGTTCTAAGCTTGAGCTGTCAAAGATTACACACTCGGTCAACTCTATGCATGCTCCCGCGTCCGTGACCGTGCACCTGTGTGGCTTTGCAGCGGATTTTGCAGCACTGCTGTGTATCAACGCGTTACTCAGCAGTCACCGGTTGTATCTCCATCTCGAGATTTGAAGCCTGAGCAAGGACCAAAAGCTGTGATCAGTCACCATGGAAAACATGGTAAGTCCTTATGACAAGCATTCCGCGATCAAGAAGCGTCACGCCCACAGCGTGACAGGTATAATGTCTATGGTGCTTCCATGCAGGACCCCGAGAAGTTCAAGAGCCGTATGCACAGCCTTGCATACGGTAACGCGATGATGGCTGCCGTCAGGGACTACAAGGAGGTCAGAGCCTGTCAGACCTGTTTCACACAAGCTCCAAACATTCTGTCAAGCTGGAGCTTTGCCGACCGGGTGTGCTGCCATGTAGGATATGGAGAACCAAGAAGCAGGCAACAGGCAACAACAGCAAGTCAGGGATATAGACATAGATGACTTGCTTGACGACCCAGAGCTAGAAAGATTACATGCAGAAAGATTAGCAATGCTTCAACAAGAAAATGAGAAGCGTCAAAAGCTTCAGCGTATAGGGCACGGCGAATATCAGGAGGTTGAAGAGGGTTAGCAGTAAAGTTTGTTCTCAGCTTGCATAGTTTCTGTACTTGAAATGCTGCAAAGTCTGCAACAAGCTAGTGCTGATGCAGGCGACTTTTTAGAGGCAGTCACCAAGACAGACAATGTAGTGTGTCATTTCTTCCATCGAGACTTTGAGAGATGCAAGCTGCTTGACAAGCATCTCAGCATTTTGGCACGCAAGTACTTTGACACCCGTTTCATAAAAGTGTCTGCACCGGTGAGTGCTAACCAGCAGCATAATGGAGTTTCATCAAAGATGTTGCATATCTGTGACCATTGGCTTTGTGCCTTGTTTGCAATGGTTGGTGTGCATGCATGGAGCAGATGGACACTCTTATAACTGGCAGTAGGAGTGTGAAACATGTCACATCTGTGCCAATGCAGGACGCGCCATTCTTCACAGTCAAGTTGCAAGTAAAGATGCTGCCATGCCTTGTTTTCTTTCAGAACGGTGTAGCATGTGACAGAGCAGTTGGTTTTGATGAGTACGGCGCCAGCGATAACTTCCCAACCACAGCTGTAGAGCGGCGACTGCTGAAGTCTGGTGAGTGTCTGCAGCTGCTTCCTGAATGGTTGCCTGATGATGACCATGATTTCCTGCACAACATTTCAAGTGTCTAGTGGCCTTCAGCCCAAGTGAAGGGAAAGAGCTCTTGCAAATGCCCCACCAATGACAGACTCAGCATAACAGCAATTCAGCTCGTGGCTAATGTCACCACCGGTTCAACAATACATATGCAGATGGAATGGTTATTCTGATTGGTTCAGGTTTGGTGCATGCACCCAAGAAGAAGCAAGATGACGATGACCAGTATATGCCTGAGCACGTACGACACTCTGTGCGCAAAAGTGCAGAGGGGCATTCCTCTTCAGATGAGGACTCTGATTTTGACTGATGCTAGTTCAACTCGATTTAGTGTCTGGCTTGGAGACGTCTGCAGCTGACTGCTGCCGAGTGGCAGCCAGTCAACATAACATATGAGCTTTTGTGAACGAAGTACATTCTCGGAATCCATGGTTGCTGTTACCGTCATGATATGCTACTGGCTATGACTGTAGCATTGCATAGAGACTCTGCGCAATGATCATGAGACTCTGAGGATCTTACGGTCTGTACCATAATCTTTGTAAGGCACAGACATGCAAGCTTTGACCATCATCAGGTGTTAGGAGTTGAGATCACTCCTAACATCTGATGAATCCCTGTCAGGGTTATGACGGTTGCTGACAATTGCTGAAACACGTCATCAAGTGGAATGGCCTTTGGGGAGGGTTAAGAAGCAAGCTCATCATGCCACACATGGTGTCTTTGGCTAGTCTACAGCTGGCCAGGTGTGCAGCAGTACAGATGCAGTTTAATCAACTTTGTTTATGTATGAGCTTGAGAACGTGGGCGCACCCACGGCATTGCACCTGCATGGCATGGCATGCAATGGCAATTGCCAAGCATTAGGGTTTGCAAAGGTTTAGTTAGGTTTTGACTCTTAGAATGCCGACTGTGCATGCATGCCTTTCGCAACAACGCAAGCGCCTGTTATTACTCGCACCCAGTTCATCCAGCATTTCTCGTCGTTGAGTTGTTCCCTCCAACCGGAGTTGCGCGCCCACGAATTCGTGCCCGGTTGCGTGGGCTTCCGCTGACAGAGCCACAAACAAGCCTTCTTGACTGTCAACATGGCCACTCACCCGAGCGTGGATGAGCTGGAGAAGAGAGAAGAGGAAGCGTTCAAGACAGGCCCCTTGTCAGTGTTAACTACCAGTGTCAAAAGTAACTCCCAGGTATGCAACAGGCAGGGATCTTTCAGTAGCACTTTGTTTGCCGTTTGTACTTCGAGGGCATGCGACTTTCGTGCTGTAGGTGTTGATCAATTGCCGGAACAACAGAAAGTTGCTCGGGCGTGTGAAGGCCTTTGACAGGCACTGCAATATGATCTTAGAGAATGTTAAAGAGATGTGGACTGAGGTATGTTTGAGTGTACAGTTTTCTTAACGCTCCTCTCACTCAATTTGTGTGACCTTAGTGGACTGAACTGTGTGATGTCGTTGCAGGTTCCTAAAACAGGTCGAGGCAAAAAGGGCGCCAAGCCAGTCA
>JAABUK010009427.1_pt1 | contig 13339 bp, 22 predicted proteins | sample 5559141 | NCBI WGS metagenome assembly JAABUK01 (sample SAMN10711869, study PRJNA513367) | rock metagenome | isolation source: Antarctica rocks | place: Antarctica: Victoria Land, Pudding Butte nord | collected 2016-01-03
CCAAGAGCAAGTATTTTCATCCAGTCAGGACCATGTACAGAGCGGTTGCTGGTGACAAATAGTGCTGCTGCTGCTGAGCAGTAATTGTGCAAGGCCAGCATATTCCTTGTGCTTTTGGTACCGCCCATGTGTGCATGTTGATGTTGCACAGAACGTCCTTGAGAGATGCTTGGTAGCATGGATGGTCTCAAATGGTGTATGTTATCAGACAGACCAGCATAGCAGCCTATGTATAGCATTTGTTTTCTCACTTGTGTGAGCAACTGACAGTTTGTTTGTGCATTAACGCCGGCTCTGCTATTCATTTGCTACCCAAGTTTTACCCCTTCAGTCCAGCAGATTTACAGGTGTGCAAATCTTCTGTGCTCTTACTGTTTGCATGAACGCTCCTGGTTTTCTTGCTGCTTTTGTAGGCAACTTGCTTGACAAGGTCAACAATGTTGACCAGTTGCTTCCTGGATATTTGATTGAACTGACCCAAAGCAAGGCCCTTGTTACGGATTCTGTCAGAATATCTGCTCACCTGTGCGCCCTGACAACATGACATGTGAGAAGTATTCAAATTCATGAACAGTTGTACATGTAACACCATACTGCTTCACACCACTCATCTGAGATGTGAACAAAAATACTGCAGATCACCTTGCGAACGTTTTATCACTTCCCAAGTCTTCACAGAACCCTGATTGTCCCTGAGCTGCAAATTACGAGTGTCGCGCATGACAGTTCAGATATGAGGCAACTAATTCAGTTGAACTGACATGAGTCGCTGTTATTTCAAGCCATCTATAAGCAATGTCTGCTCATGGTCCCGACGGATCACACAGCACCAGTGACCTGCAATTTATGAACACAGTTTTGTTAAACATGTGGGCGTGGTGCCTGCACTCTGCCTTACCCAATACATTGCAGTAAATTGCAGTATATTACAGTAAATTGGGCATTTAATGTGCAACAGCCCACGATGTCCATCATCTATGAGCACATGCAGCATTTGGTGGCTTTGGTTGCAAACATCAAATAATCTGTGTTCGACTAGAAGTAAAGTGTTACAACAGATTTGCTATGCACCAAAGACCTTGTTGATGCCTACAAAAGAGGTGCTTTCTGGACAATTTAGAGTCAAGGTAAAACCTGAACCCACAGGGCGCACTAGCCTGGAGAGCCTGGTAATATGTCAGTAAAAGTAAAGCTGTTCTCCTGCATGCTACTACCTTTGTGGGGTTCCCCGTGTAGAAAAGAAAAGACTACGGTACACCTTTCGGCGTCATTCCAATGAGAAGCCAAGTATTGTACTGGGCTGTCCAGGGTCTTCCCTGTGTATACATTAGACCATCCTCTTGCAGTCTACATGCTTTGTGCTTGAGCTCGTGGCTGGCCGCATCGCCACAGCCCCATTGGGCTCAACCTCAGATGCTTTGACTGTAAAGCAGCTTTCAGCAATGCATCTCATTCCTATAAGTTGAGCCCCACGTTGTGTCAATTGATGTCCACTTACACTGATCCATTCACTTCATCATGCTTGCTCGCTAGCGCAAGTTTGCAAAGCTGTCTTCCGAAGTTCAGAGTCATACCTAAGTAAACCTACCTACAAACCAGCATGGGTGCCTGATGCAGCCGTTAGGCAGGGTGAGCAGGAACCCAATGCTCTTTCCAACTCTAGCAAAATCAGCTGTGAGTCAAGTCAAGATATTATTCACGCTCAGTCTGGCTGTTTTCACCGCTGCAACAGGTAAGGTTCAAATCCCTCGAATTGGCCCTATCTGCAAACCTCTTCTGGCAGCCTACAGCAGGTTGCAAACAGTCAAAACCTGTGAAAGATGCTGTAGGCGACTCAGAGATTCAGTAGGCCAAGATGTCCTCTGTGATCTGGGTTGTTGAGAAGCGATCAGGTAGAGGGCGCTTCTGAAGGAACACCATGTCCCAAATCTTGAGGTCAGTGCATCAGCTCAAGAGATGGCTCACATGACATGCAATACAATCCGAGGGACCTCAGATGGGGCAGGGATCTTGGCCAGATCCCTGCTGGGATAGCAGCTGCCAAACTGTGAATCATTCAGCTCCTGTGATGCCGTGAGATTTCCCCGCTCAAAAGTGTGAACTGCCATGTTGTGTCCTGCATCAACAATATGAACACACCTCAGATGTTGCAGGCTCACCAGGCTGGTGGAGCTAGGCAATATGACATGATGTAGGGCGCTGTCAATACCAAACAGGATGAGAGCTGAGACTTGCTGCATGTGACTCGTGTCACAGGTTGCATCTGTGATGCAAAGGTGCAGCAGATTGTGAAACTTTGCTATGCTGTTAATAAAGCTTGTGGGCTGATGTGCAGGCAGTGATGTGAGCTTTGTCACGCATGCGAGGCTGCTGAGGCACTCCAGGTCTGCATTGGGGACTGTGATAAGGACTACTGTGACCATGTTAGCCAAACTGCGTGGTGCCACTGCCAATTGAACGAGGCCTGCAGTGAACAACCCCACTATGCCACTGGCAGCCAAATTGATTTGCTGTGACTGCAAGTGTAGGCCTGGAGTTTAGATACATGAGGATCGACGTCGAGCTGCAACTGCCTGTTAAGTTGTTTTGCTTGTGTCACAATCATACATCTGGTACCGATGGCGTACAGAGTCAGACTGCAGACTTATCCATTGAGAAATCGAAATCCAGGTATTCATATGTTACTGAACAATCCTCTATTGCTCGGCGAGAGATTGGGGTTTTGAAAAAGGGTGATTGTCACGAAGAGCGTGTGAGTTGCCTGGCATGGCGACATCCGGAACCAGATGACAATGCAAGCTGTCATGGATTTTCTCAGCGCATCTATCCTGAACGCAGCACCCCAGTCTGGCTGAGTTCCGAGTTCCCAGATGCTGCATGTTTGAACGCAAAGCAGCTTGTCGGGAAAGCCCGTCGCTGAGAGCTACTTTGGTTAATCTCGCATCAGGCAAGTCTACGAATCCATGGCAGGTCTTTCGGCCCGTGCTGCGATCGCACCGCATTGGCCATGACGTTCAAGTACAGTGCCGGAAGGCTTCCGGCCGAAGCCCTGTTGGACCCTATTGGACCCCAGCTGCTGACAATCATGACTGATTATCAGTCCGAGTCAACCTGTCGTACCCTCACATATGTCTTGCACAACGGCATCAATAGCACGAAACGGATAGCGATGGTTCCTTGCAGTAGGCTTTCTGCTGCTCGCTTCTTTACTCATTCAACAGGTTTTGTGTTGACCGCCTGCACAGATCTGTTAGGTATCGCGACGCTGTGAGACGTCGCGGTTGCTGAGGGATGCCGAACGCGTATATGACATGACGCAGATATATTTGTTTACAGCAGGTCAGTCCGCTCCCGTGGACGATCCTTCGTGTGGACTTCCTTGTTTACAATTTTCACTGCATCTGTTGTGGTTACCATATCCGTCACAGACACCTCCTGGAAAGCCTTGAGGACAAGCACACAGACATTTTTTTCCAGATAAATGCTCTGAAAGAACTTGCCTTTGCAGGTTTGATCTGGTTGTCAAGGGTCGCTTGTCTGCAAATAGGCTTGCTTGACTCCTTCCAGAACAACACTGTTGCACTTGTTGACTTGGAAGGGGACCTACATTTCTACCCAATCTATGTCAACACGAGTGACATGCCAGGGCAGTATGCAGCTCTCCAGAAGCTATACTCGACGACAGGAGGTCAATACTGGTCTGCACTGTTTCAGCAGGACGGGTTGAAGGAGTTGCAAACAGCATCATTCACTGCAGACATGGGTGACGGCTTGTCATGATGTCCTGCCTGCAAACATGGCTTCTTGCTCTGACAAACACTGGTGGACCCAGGTGTGGAGTATCTGAATTTCACCAATTTTGTACAGCTCTTGACTTACAAAGTGCCATGGCTCACGCCTGGCGTCAGCTACTGTCATTGGTGGGGCGTGACATGCTGTTTGACATCATCAGAACTAGTCTTGCCCAGTTGCACGCAGGGCTTCCAGTCTGTTGGTGAACTGACATTGTCAGGTATAAGTCAGCTGGTCACAGCATCATTTCCTTTGCAAATCAAACTTCTCTCAATCTATTTGCCCAACATGAATCCAATGAAGTACCTGATCTGCATTTGCTGATGCATGTCTCAGCAGTCAGTGCCACCCTGGTAAGTTCTCATTACATCAACAAGATGATGTCTGCTTTCAGGTGCAAACATGACTGGCAAGGTGCCATCAGACCTGTTTGCAAGCCTGCCAGATGTGTCCATTGCAAATCTGGACAACAACCCGGGTGATGCTCAGAACCCTCTTTGCATCTGATGCTGGCTTTGTTGCAACAGCCTGCGCAATCAAACTGTTGACAGTCATCAGTTCGCATCTTCGGATTGACAGCATACAATTCACACATTTTCTTGGCGTGTTGTGGCAAAATGTTGTGCAAGCGTATAGATTTGGCGTGCACATCTGCTGATGTATGCATCAGCAGCCACCTATTGATTGCTTCCCCTGTACCCAATGTATGCAGCAACTCCAGTGCATCTGTCAGCCTGTTGTGTTACACAGGTCTGACAGGAACCTTCGACAATGTGACAGCAGAGCAAGCAGCAGGGTTCCTGTACATGCACCTTGCAGACACTAGTGTCCAGTATGCATGTGCTTCTCCAGGTGACATGCGTTCTAGGTTTTCATCAGCATGGCATTCGCGCAAAGTTAAGCAAACACTCACGACACCGGGAACTACAAATAGCTGTTTTGGCGTACATCGTTAGAGTGGATTTCACGCTGCATATGCGCACTCAATTGTCGCACAGTATCTCACTTCAAAGGAAGTTGTTGCACTGCCAACTGCAGCACTTGCGCTATAGGGGCCCATGGCAAGACAGCCCTGTATAACAGCAGTTGCTTCCCCAACTTCTTGATGCCAAGCAGTAGCAGACGCATCTTTCCAGCAAAGAGACCAGGCATGTCTTGTCCTGGAGTGCAAATTTCAGTCAGCCTGGCAGTGTATGACGGCGCCACCGTAGATCCTGTATTGTACTCCTACCAAGGCTGCAACTGTGTTTCAGGCTTCTTGCCTCACTATTCAGTGGATTCTGTGGGTAAGCTCCTCTGTACGCTCTTCATCAACATGCTCACAATCCAACCTGCCATTCTATTTGACTTGCCTGTGTGACTGGCATTGTGTGTTTTGGCACCAAGCTGGACCATATGCTGCCTGTTCTTTGTCAATCCTAGTCCCACCTGTCTCATTCAACTGTTATGTTGCAACCAAATCTTGACATGTTGCAGTGTGGTATGCGTTGCAGGCCTCTTTCAAATGGCATGTGGGTTGCCACCTGGCCAGTCCTTCTGGCTTTGGGTTGGTCCTGTCGCGGCTGTGGTCATATTGCTTCTGGCACTTTCATGGCTGTTGTTGGCCTATGGGACGCGCATGCAAAACGACTGGAACGTTCTACGCACCAACAGGCTGAAGCGCAGGTTGATTGTGCCCTGCAGCTGCTGCCATAACGCCTGCCTGCCTTGCTGTAGGAGACACATACACATTCAGTGCATACTGCATACTCAGACACAGCACTTGCTGTAGTCACGAGCCTCCTCCGCCTCCCACCAACAAACATAATCAGCGTTGTTGCTTAGATCTGCCTGTATGCCTTGACATGCCTTGCTGCACTCCATCATCACCCTGCTTTGGCATTCTGTCTCCTTCATCCATGATACACATCAGCCACAACAGGTTTTGACTACGCAATGACTGCAATCTGCTGGACGGCAATCTGACCTGCAAACCATAAGCTTCAGCTCATTGTGCAAATGAATTTCACTTCAGGTAGATTCAGCCAAAATCACGTCAGAATATGTCAGCGGTGACAACACCTGATGCACTGCAACAAAGTACAAATGGAGCCCAGCAGCAACACAGCAAGTCTCAAGGTTGAAAAGCATTGCATTTGCTTGCAAGTTGCAAGTTAGGGTGCAAGATGCAGGCACCCCCCTGGTACCTTGATGGGCAGCACAGGCAAAGGCATGGAGGTGTTCCAGTCAGACATGATGACTGATGTGGAGGGCAGCACAGCTCTATGGGAGTGGAACAGTCACATCATGAACATTGCATTGGGATTGCATGACCACACCCTTCGTGCTCTGCTGCCACAGTTTTTTGGCTATGAGGTTTGGCCCATGCTGCTCTTGTTTGGAAGCTTGCTTGCATCACAGCCCGTATGCTGCACAACATGCCTCGACTGTTGTGCCACAGCTCCTGCACCACCAAGCTGGCTGCATGCAAGAATGCAAAGCTGACAACAGTCAGAGCAACGAACCGAGAACAGCTATCCATGCCCCTGAGCTGGCTGCCACCCACCCTTTGGAAAAACACTCCCTGATGCAAAGCATGTGTGCAGGTCACAACAGAGGGAGATGCTTTCATTGTGGCATTCCACAACCCCATGGATGCAGTTAGCTGGGCGCTGCATGTGCAGCTGGCCCTGCTGCAACTTGCTTGGCCTGCTGAGCTGCTGCAGCATCCGCTAGCCAAGCAAGAAGTTGGCTCAGATGGCAACTTATTGTTCAGGGGGCTGCGTGTCAGAATGGCAATCAACACTGGAGTACCTGTGGACGTCATCGTATGTGCTCATGCTGACAGTATGTAATGCCAGCAGTGTATGTGAGACCGTTTGCCTGTCTGTGAAGCTTGCCATCTGCTGTCCATCATGATTGCAAATAATACCCTGGGTGTATCAGAAACTTTGATTGGGTAGTAACAGCAAGTTTGTTCATATGCTTGTGCATCACCATGATCAGAGACCACCTGCCTTGCGCACAAGCCAAGGGCATTGACGTGGTGTGTGCAGGTGCACAATGTAACTAAGCAGGTGGAATATAGAGGAGAGCTTGTGGAGGTGATAGAGTCTCTGTCTCACTTACCCTCAGGAGGGCAGGTGCTGCTGAGTCACACCACCTACCGTGGCATCTGTCAGCATGCGCAAGATATCAAGCTGTTCAGCCCAACAGCAAGAGTCTCCAATCCTGTGCTGGACTGGCACCTCCCAGGCCAGCTTGTCAGACATGTAAGATGTTGGTATGTAGATGTGCTGATCACCCAGTGTACACACGAAATCTCAGGCCTTGTCATGTTGTGTTGTGCTAGACTTGATGATTTGCAATGCAGATAGCAAGTGTTTTCTGAGCAAGCTGGGATCAAACTCATTTTGCTTGCATTGTACCAGGTCACTAGCGGCAGTGCCACATCAGCGACGGGGCTATTAGGGAGCAGGTGGGGCCATACCCCACCAGCCTCGCCTAGAGCTGCACATGCCAATGTTACAAGCTTTTCTTGGCTGCAACTAAGGAAAGGTGCATCTATATCTTCTGCCAGCACAAATACTGGTGCAGCTGTGGCTCACCGGACAAGCAGTGATCCAGGTACTTGTGAACACACAATATCAATTCTGTTTGAACATGATGACTTAAACACATTGTTTGCAGCAAAGAGCTGTAGGTGCCTGTGGATTGAGGTGATGATGCGCATTTTCAACGTGCCCATGTAATTGCAGGTCAATTTGAGTGGATGCCATGTGTCTAGGCTGGCTGTTCACTCAAAACACAGACATGAGTTGCCTGGTATCATATGGCTACGCAATACAACATGTCACTCGCCCTGCTTCATGCTGATTTGTGTATTGATTGGCTGGATGGTGTGCCTGCAATGACAGGCATGGATGCAACCCCCACCCCCAGAAGACAAAGTGCTCGCCTGCAGCAGTTCTCCTTTGTGACAGCCAGCTGTGCTATGATTGACATGGGCAGTTATATGCTGTCAGAGTGCCGCAACAGACCATACACTGTAGAGGATGCTGCTCAGCCAGCTATTTCTGGGGAGCATGTGGTGCAGATCTTGCCCCACTCACTTCTGGAGAGGGCAAACACGTTTTGTGCCATTGACTCTGTTCGACAGGTATCTTGTCAAAACAATTCTGCGTTGGACTGTTTGATTTTCATGCTTACTTGTCCTTCTGGTACATTCGTTCATGTCATTGCTGAGCACAGGCAATATTGTGCATGCTGACTCTATTGCAATGAGCATGTGCACAGCATGCATGTCGCTTACTATGCTCAACAGCTCAACACTCTGCCACAAGTATAAACTGGGTATAGCCGTCAGAGCAGGCGTCACCAACATGAAGCATGTGTGCATTGCCAGGTGGCGCCCTCATACTTCGATGCTCCTGGAGTGCTCTCTGCGCATTCAGATGTCAGTGGTCCTGCGTGTGTGCAAGGTCACCACACCAGCGTGGCATTTGCTGTTGTTTCTGTGTCAGGCTATCAGGTGATTGTTCTGGACGTCACGTCTTGTCATGCTCAGCATGTGCTATTGCACCAGTCCACGCGGCTGCATGCAATGGATATACACGTCTACGCGTAGACATATAGCGGTGTAGTCAGACAACTAGTTTGAGCTGCTGCTGATGCGTGGGGCAAGAGATGTGTCATCGCTGCACAAGGTCATTGCTCCGCAAGGCTATTGCTCTGCAGCATTGTAAAACATCTCCAAAGCATGCCATCAGCTAGTGACTCAAGTGCACTGCCCTATCAGGGCTTCACTAGCTATTGTTCATGCATGTCTCCTGCAGGAGTGGCTTCAGATGGACAAGCAAGTAGCAATGATTGCGCTGGGTCGCTTTGAGTCATGTGTACGCTCCACACTGCTGCTCTGTGAGGGGTACGAGTGCTGTGAAAAGGATGGCATCTTCACAGCAGCCTTTCCAAGCCCCAGGGCTGCACTACAGTGGGCTCTTACTCTGCAGCTGGCTCTTCTCAAGTACGCAACCCTGCAGATCATGCAATGCCAATGATACTGCTTCCTGCTGCATTGCTGGCATTGAATTTGTCACATGGCCATGCTTACATATTGTGGTGCGCAATGACAGATCGCAAATAGAGCATGTTTGGACTTTGTGAACTTGGATCATCTTGTTTAGTCACAGTCTTCCATCACGTACTGTCTCCCTTACTCTGCTGTGTGCACAGCCAGCTGCCTTTCTGTCAGGGTTTGTTCTTGTCTGCAAAGCTTCATATTGTGCATTGCACTGATGCTTGAGTGCATGGTGCACAAGGCTGCCATGGGGAGAGGAGCTGTTGAGCCTAGCACCCACTGCAGAGGAGTACGGGCCCATCTCCTCCCAAGTCCTCTTCAGGGGTCTGTCAGCAAGATTGGGCATTGCTTGCGGGCCAGTACTGCAGCCAAGACCTAATTTCCAAACAGGTACAACAGACCTTGTGTGGTAATGACAACTAACAAAACTTTCTGATGGCACGTGTGTACACTCATGTTCCATTGATAGCAACACTTGGCAAATGCATGAAAGAGATGGAAAGTCATGCGCACGGCGGGCAGAGTATGTTGGATCAGCACCGGATCAGGCCACCACCTTGTGTGCAATGTCCAAGCCAGGCCAGGTCACTCTTTACCTCCCATCATATCCTCGCCTAATGCAAGCATGGTGTCCTCACAGCAGGTGGCAGTGAGGCAAGAATGATCAAGCATTTGCAGGACTGTGTCTGTGACCAGCAGTAGGGCTGGCAACATCATTGATAGAAATGCAGCGCGGTAAATGTCCTCATGCCAACCACAGGCACCTTTCAGCAAGACCTGTGCAGTGATGCCTCTGCAATGAGGCCATAGATCAAACTCAGGCTTATGACTCATGACTCATACCGCTAGCATGACTATGTCTACAGCTTGAAGCACAGCAGAATGCCATCACTGAAACAAAATGTTTTGCAGATATTGATGGAGTATTCCTTGGTGGAAGTGTTCAGACTGGACTGGGCTCAGGTTCAGCCTGACTCCAGCCAAGCAAAACAGATAGCTCTCAGAAACTACGCTTTGCTGGTGCACCGTCTGGAGAGCGAGGTGGCGGCCTCTCAGCTCAGGGCCTCCACATCTTCACTGTCAGGTAACGCTCACCATACTTTACTTTGGGCCATGTGTGTGCACCTGCACCTGCTGCAGGCATGCGCACAGGCATTTGTGATGCCCTTGAGGGCTGCATAGTGCCCACCTGAGCAGTGATTGGGTCTGGCATCAAGCAAGCCTTTGTGATGATCAAAGTTGCAGTCTCTGGGTACCAGGAGTCATCACAGCTCATCAGACGGCCACTCATCAGAACCCTGAAATGCAGGAATTGTGGGGCGTGAGCTTTCCCAGAGCACAAAACGCACATCCACCATGCCGATGTACACGCAACAATGTATTCGCAACCTGGCTTTGGACATGAGCACTTTGCCAGACTTGATGCTGGAAGATGAGGGAGCATTGAGTGATGCACCTCTTAGGCACCAGCACTCCCTGCAACCCACGAGGGGTATCGTGGAAGGCATTGCAGCCTTGCCTACATGGGATGCACAGATGGCGGCCAAAGCCAAATTTATTGGTGAGCCCAGCAGTGCAACTCCCTAATTCCTGCGTGCATGCCTAGTAGCCCGCTCTTGGCTGAGAGTGCATACTTGAAAGGTGAAGTCTGTCGCCATCAAGAATGGCTGAGGTAAAGGCTGACATCATCTTGTTTGGCTGACACCCTTGACGCAAGTATGGAAACATGACAGCTGGTTTGCATATTGGGTGATCCATACCTCGCGCTACCCTCATTCTGACTGCACAAGTAACCTCCCGTCCAACCCTCTTCACTGTTACTGTAATGTCACCAGGTGAGACAAGCAGTGAAAGCAGGCAGTGGCCTGTTGCCCTTCAACACCTCCCATGCTTGCCTGTTGGAGTTGAGGTGTATCTGACAGACCAGGTCACCAGACAGGCCACCTCCCAAGCATCTCAAGACAGACACAAAGTATGTCAGGTCTTCCCTGCACGACTGTCAGAACGCAGAAGCAGGCATGGAGTCTCCGGTCATAGGGGGCTCAGCATGGCACAAAATGCCACTTTGGTTTTGGCTAAGGATGTGATGCTGCCAACTGTCGTGCACTTGCCATTGGCAGCGGAGCCACCACTACACATAAATGTCCTGGGCACAGATCGAGAGGCTAATCGATAATATGTTGTCAGTAAGGCTGACAATGTTTTTGGTGCATGCATGTCCTCATGCAGTCATGCACAGTAATTCTTGATGTCTGTGTGATTCGTTACCATCGCTCTATCTTTTGATATGTCAATTCAACCATGTTGACATGCTTTTTCTTTTCTTGCTCTTGAATGCAATTGAGCTGATGGTGCATCCCTCAAGAGTCCCTTAGTCCACCTCACAATCAGCAAGTTTGGTGCTGATTGAGGCTGCACTTGCAGGAAGGATCATGTAGGTGCTCTGTATGAAGTCAAGTCTTGAGTTGGAACAGACAGCTTGTGACCTATGCAATTCGTTAGGTACCATTCCCACATGTGCAAGAGCAACAGCTGCTGCAAGGTTCACCAGTATCATGACTGATCCACTGATATGCAGGGTGAATTTCTGCAAAATCTTGTTTGTAGTGAATCCGAAATTGACTCGTGCATTACACAGTCAAATGTAGCTTGTACAGGCAGGAGTACAGCGAGGACTCTGCATAACAAGATAAACTGCCTGTCCCACTAAGAATGATTCTTCACCTTGACACAAGCAGTACGTGAAAGTAATCGCACTGGCATAAATGGTGTTCGCATCATTGGTGTTGATACCAATAACTTCAATCACATGCCTTATCCTGATCAGAGGTTGATTGGAGAGCATGGCCAAGACCGTGCATCTGGGCATGGTCTGTGCATGAGTCTTCGCTCATCGTAGGTCACCAGCAAAGGTGGCACTTGTCATAAATGGCGACTTGCTGAAAGTAGCAGCTATCAAAATGTATTTTCTGGAGGGGCCGGCTTGAGAGGGGATTGCTCCAGCTGATCTCTCTTTGCCATGAACTTCACGCAGAACAGACGCAACTTCAGGCTCATAAAAACAGCACAGCAAGACTTGTGTGAAAGCGCAATCACTTGTGCCAAAAAAGCATACGGAACTGCAATGCAGTCTTCTGAATGGACATGGCGACTCAACACAGCACAGACAGGCATCACAGCTCAGCTGTGGACCCGCAGTCTGCAGGTCCAGGCTTGGGTCTGGCAATGACAGCAAATATGAGGTCTGAAGGTCATGCCAAAATGCATGATGCAATTTGTTTGCGAAGCATGTCTTAGTGCTGCAGACAGCTGACTCACCTTGTCAACGACCTGGTGTACAGCATCCCTCCCAGACACAATCATGCGACTGACCTGCAGAGTCAGCTGCAACATCTCACTGTCAAGTCAGTGCCACAGCATGCACAAAATGCCCCGTTCAAAATTGCGTTCTCAGCAAGCTGAGTAAGCTCGAGGGTTTGTCTAACAGCAAAATTGGTTTTTGAAATAGTCTGGTGATTTACAAGTTCGGGGTCTTGCTCATGCCTTGCCAGATCATATTCCTGCCTTGCACTGTTGCGCAGGACGTCTCGCCTGTAACAGCACATGACCGTGATGTGTACAGTGTAGTCATATTGATGCAACCTTATCACTGAGCAGCAGATGCACACTGATTATCACTGAGCAGCAGATGCACACTGTATTGAATAGCATCAGCCACTTTTGCAGTGACTGTTGTGTCTGATTACCATGGCTTTCCTTGCTCATTCTGCCAGACAAAGAGCCTAGAATACCTCCAGATATGCCGATACCTGTGGTACACCTATCGTTACAACTCACATATAGTATGGTGACATGCATAGTGAACTGTTCGGTGTAACACCTACAATGCTATTGCTTCTGTGCGTGTGGTCTGTAGCTGTACACCAGTCGTGTCCTTCTGTCTGTACTTCTGTTCCTGTCATGAAAATTAGCACGCTGAAAACTGTTGCTGCTGCAGTCTATTCTGTAACGCGATTTGCAGTTGTTAAGTTCGAGACATCGCTCACTATGGTGCGACCCAATAGGTGATCTAAGTCTGTGTTCAACCCACGGGTACGCCCAGCTGCCACCGAGAGTTGGGCTATAACTTTACTTGTTGTCGCACGCATTCCTGGCTCATCTGAGCGATGCCAGGGCAGTCTATAAGGTTTCAGTGCATGATGCGTAAAGCTATGCAACCGTCGTATCGCCCTACGCCCTACGCCCCATCCGAGGCAGTACATCACGCTTCTGACAAGTTACACACATTACAAGTTACGGTTGCACTTGTGATTCGTGAGTATGACAACAGCAAACGTTGCAGCAGCCTGGTGAAACTGATACATGGCACACGGCCTTCCGGTGGAGGAATGTGCCGCGACGCCTCACCAGATTAGGCTGGCCGATATGCAGCGACAGCAGACCGTTGTTGACTGCCCGCGGTCGATGGTTGGGAGAGTTATTGGCAAGGGT
>JAABUK010009429.1_pt1 | contig 13338 bp, 2 predicted proteins | sample 5559141 | NCBI WGS metagenome assembly JAABUK01 (sample SAMN10711869, study PRJNA513367) | rock metagenome | isolation source: Antarctica rocks | place: Antarctica: Victoria Land, Pudding Butte nord | collected 2016-01-03
AAAATCTATTTAAATATAAGATTTTTATCTTTATAATTATAATATTCAGTCTGATATAAGCTATTAAAATGTTAATAATATTAAGAAAAAAGATTAAATCTTAATTCTTTAAGCTATTTTTTAATATTAATTAAATCTCATTTGCTTATTAAATAGAGAATTTTATAAGCTATCTAATAATACTATTTCTAGATTTATAATTAAGATAATTAGCTTGATATAAATAATTTAATAATTTTAGTGATGTTGAATTTTGATGTTCTTTCTGTTAAGACTGCAGCGAATTTTAACGCTAAAACGCGGTAACACTAATCTCAATAAGACATGTTGCTCATTCAGTGACACAGGAGATATATATAACAAAATAGTTGGATTTTTCTTATTATATTAATAATAATTAGATTTAAAACTCACACTATTAGTAATGAAATTAGATATGTAACTATGCAATCTCATTCACTTCTTCTTTAGAATAATAGAATATACTGTCTGAATTATATAGAAGATCTGCGATATTTATTAATATTTTATAATTATTATGAGCACATAAATCATCTATATTATAATAGAATACTTTCTTTCAACAAAATCTGCTAATAAAATCTTCTTAATTAGATTCACTAATTTAATTTGCAATCTCTTATATAGATTCTTAATTAGTTAATAGTTTATTACTGCTGTAAGTTAACAGCTAGTATTTATTAACACAGGCACATTCAGAGAACTCATCTTTTCTTCACTTAATAAAGTATTTATTAGAAATAAAAACTTCATTCAGTTTCCAACTACTACAGAGATAATAATCAGTGATATTTATAATTAATATTTCTATTTCAACTTATTCACAGCTATTTCTATATTCGCAGATCTATTTACAACATCTTTATAATAGACTACTTCTTTTCCAATTTCTATGAAATATTAGAGTCTTCTTTCTTAATTAAGATAGTTTCTGAATAGTTTTAAGTTATATATTTTAATTATTAATATTTGTAATATTAGAGCTCTTCACAATCTGTCTTATATATATAAGATATTAACAATTTAGCTGATCTAGCTCTATCAGTTAATTTATTAGCTGACTTTTTCTTTTTAGATTCTAAATCCGTTCGAATAGTTTCGCGATCTTTTGTCAATAATTTTATCTTTTAAATATTAACTTCGCAGAATTGCAGATCTTTAATCATCTCTTTTAATAAAGAATATCTATTAGAAATAATTATCTGCTTCAATTTATTACAGATCTTTAATCTTATATCTTGAATCTGATTCTTCTTTAAGATATCTATCTAAGTAGTATATCTTATAAATTTTCTGAGAAAAGTAAGTAAATTCTTATTCTATTAATAAAGCTGCTGATACTTATCTCTTATCATCTACTTCTAAAATAAATTGGCAAATTAATTTGTTAATATCTGTAGAAGAGAGATAATTATTACTATCTCAAAATCTTCTAAATAGAGTTTCAGAAGATTTTCAGTCTCATTCTTAGTTTTAAATCTTATATAGATTACTTAATCTATTTCTGTGAAAAATCTATTCTCATTTACTCTCAGCTTCATTCTTATTAATAATAGTTATATCACAAATTACTGTGAAGTTTCAATTTCAAATATATTAGAATCAAGAAGCTTCTCGCTTATTCTCTAATCTTGATTAGTTTCTTCTATTATAACTATTAAAGCTTCTAATACTTATTATAAATCTTTCACTCTATTCTCTTAATATTAGAATGTTATAGACACAGCTGATCTAATTAGCAATCTCTTTATCAATATCTTCTTATCTCTTAGTCTCTCTCTAAATAACTAATTCTCTTAAATCAGCTATTATCTTTCAGCTATTTATATATCTCTTTCTTCATATTAATAATTCTGTATATTCTAAATTATCTAACAATTTTCTGATATCTTGTTAATCTCTTTATTATAAGTCTTAACTATCTTATTATATAAATTATAGAATTTCTTAAAAGTGCGTAGTATATTACTTATATTATTCTATATTCTCGCAATAAATTTGATTGCTTCTTAATTCTTAGCTAATTATCTTAAAGCTGTTATTTCTTAAATTATTTCTATCTTAATATTCTCTATTTATAGAGAAGATCTTTATCAATCTATCTTTAAATTAATCTATAACGCAGAATCTTTCTTTAATCTTTCTTAATTAGATTAAGCTATATTAATATTTAATTAGCTTAGAAACTAAATTCTAGAATTCTGCTTTTAATCACACTATTCTAAGTGCTTTCAAGATTCTTCTATTCGCGAAATCTAATTGTCAGCTAGCAGATTCCAAATCTACTTGCTCAATTCTTAGATAATCTTGCTTTTTTAAAAATGTCTCTAATCTCTCTCTCTTTAAAGATAGATAATTAAATTTAGTATATTAAGCTTATTCACAAAATCTGTCTTATTATTAAAGAGTCTGAAGATGATTTAAAGAAGATCTAATAAAAGCAAGCTAATCTACTCAAAATTTAAATTATTTAAAGAATAACTGTTTTATATCTATCTAAATAATAAAAAAAGTAAACTTAAATATATTATAACAGCTTAAGCTAGATATATTTAATAATCTATAAAAATAAATACTTAAGTTGCAGAAACTAATCTAGCTTATAAGAAAGCTGCAGAAATATCAGATGTGTATTATAACTGCTAATCTCAATATAGCTCTTAATTCTGAGACTTAATTAGAAGATGTAATTCTAATATATTAAACTCGCGTGTTAAGTCTCAGACATTTCGCTATATCGCACGTATAATAAAATAGTTAGATTTCCACAATTCAGCCTGCAATCATCTCTTGCATACAGTCGTCATTTATAGCTGTAGCAACTCATGACATTCTGCAATTCTATTTAATAATTATATCAGTCTTAATATAGAAAAAGAGTGTTTAATACTTTCTTTAAAAAGATATAGATATATTTACAAAACTTAGACAGAATTGCCTCTTATAGATTCTTCTTAATCTTCTTATTATTCTTTTTTTACTTCTTAATATTCTTAGAAATAATTATTATAATCTCTACTTTAGATTTCTTAGCTAGCTTCTTAAAAGTTATTGAACTTACTATCTTAATATTCTTTAATTTAGAAGAGATTAAGCTTATATCTAAACTTACACTATCTCTTTATTTTTATAATCTTTAAATCTTTCTTATTCTTATAAAGAATATCTTTTTAAATAGAATTAATCTTTAATTAATCTCTATTTCTTCACACTTTAAAATCTTTATTAAAATAAAAAATAACTTATTATTCTTCTTATTCTTATAATTCTGCTCAGAATTACTTAGAATTCTATTTAAGTCTACTAAATTAGATCTGTTATAATTTAATATCTTTCTTAATATTTTATTATATCGCATATATAATAAAATAGTTAGATTTCCCTCATTATATTAATAATAATTAGTAGGCTGCGTAACGATCCGATCTCAACCCGGGTGATCCGGTCCGGTCTGATCCTTGATCCGATTCGGTCCCAAATATGAAGGGATTAAAGACCGGCCGGTCCGATTCTAAATAGATTGAGATCAGATTAGATCAGACTGAATCTATTAAGAGTTCGTTAAAAGAAAATAAGTCGCTAAAAGTCTGAATAAATATTAAGAGTTCAAATATCTTAATATGATTTTATTCATAATTAATCTCTTTAGAATCGATTTATTCTAATCATTATTCTAATCTTATATTTTCTAGATTATAATAAATATTAACTACTTTCTTCTACTTATCATATATATTAATCTAGAATTTCTAGCATTAGTAATTCCTCTTAATCTTATATATAAAGAATCAGCAGACTGTAATAATAATTATTAACTCTTATCAAACTTCTACTCATCTTCTTTCTCATCATTCTTACTAATAAAGTCTATTAAATCAGAATTTATCTTATTATCTTTTATTTTCTTCTTCTTTTTCTCTTCTTCTAACTTAGATATTATTTAAATATATTAAAATTTCTTATATATATTAAAGCGATCATTATATATTAACATTATTAATGCTTAAATAGTGTTAGATTAAAGATTATATTATTAATATAAGCAGATATCACAAGTCTAATTAAAAAGTCGTTCAACTCTAATACTAGTAACTGAAATTGTTAAGTAGTCTCGCGCGATTAATGCTAGAATAGATTATATTCATTCAGCTTATTTTTAATATTTAAGAATATCTTATAAATCAAGATTAAAGATTATAAAGATTATAAGTTTATTATTATATTAATTATTATACTAATACTCATTATATAAATCTATTAAATATTATGATATTTCTTTCTCTTTTAAAGAAGAAGCTACTCTATATTTCTTTTCTAATAAGATTTCTAAATCTGATACTTTTCATTTTTGAGAAGAAATTAAGCTTTATTAATAAGATAATAAAGTAGAGAAGATTATAGAGACTATTATAAAAGAGCTGAAGAATAATTATAAAGAGAAAAGATCTGTTAATATAGACTGATGAGAATTTGATGTATATAAGTATTTCTAAAAGATATCTCTTAAAATCTAATAATAAATCTTATATTAAAGAAAGTTGTTAATAATTATATTAATACTTATTCTAAGAATTATACTTACTTAGTTATCTGCATTATTATATTATCAGTTATCATTATTAAATATATTAAGTTTATACTTAGAAGCTAAGATAATAACTACTTTATAAATATTCTTAAGATTATCTTTAATATTACTGTAATATTATTGAAGCTTTAACTTTCTATTATTTAATATTATTTATAATACAATCTTTTAAAGTAGTTGCTTTTATTATAACTTAGACATCTATTTATTAAGATAATTAAATAGTTTCTTATAAATCTGAAATACTTTCTAAATTATTAATTCATTATCTATACTTTCTATAACATTAGTAAATAGATAAAAAGAATATAATAATTCAATTAAATAGTTGATATATTTTCATTTCTCAGAAGTAAGATCTTTCATTCTTTATTCACTTAAAGTAAAGATCTTAATTAAATCTCTAAGATTTCGAGCTCGCATAAATATTTGATATATTGAATTTCATCTTATAACAATATCTTATATTAAATTAAGAGATTGTTAATAATTATTCTAAATATCTATAAATCTCTCACGTTATTATGTATTTATATTAATGTAAATAATAAGATCTCAAATCTATAAATAAGATTAAAATAAAAATTAGTATAATTTAAATAATAAGTATCTTTTTCAAAGTTCATAACATATTATTCTGCTTATAAGCATTAGAATATCTCTCACATTAAGTAAAATCATCATTCCACTCTATAATGATTTTATTATTTTGTGATTTGATTTTAATATATATTATAATATTCTTTAAAGTCAGTTAAATAATATATAAAAGATAAGATACTTGTGATAAAGTATTAAGTTCTTCTCTCAAAATATTCAAAATATTAATAAGATACTTTATAAGCTTATTATTATTAGCTGTATTATCACTTATCATTATTAAAACTCGCTCTTTAATAATATTACATTACTTAAAAGTATTGAGTAATATTTAAGCTAAATTAGCTCTATTATACTTATTCTGAAGATATTCAAAGTTAAGAAGAACTTTAATATATTTTTAGTTAGTATTAATGAAATATTTATTATAATATTAGTTATAATACTAATTATTATTCTAATTATATAATCTTACTTAATAATAATTATAAAGATAAGTTTATTTGAACTTTATTAGTAATTAAGTGCTATTAATATTATCGCGTCTAATAAAATTCAACTGAGAATTGATTTATAAGCTTTCTCAGTCTATTATTTTAAAGAGTTTTAAAGTTAATAAAAAGTAAATATTTTAGATAAGATAATTATATAAGAGATCATGTGAATTTATTTCTTAAGTTTAATATACTCTACTAAATAAAATAATAATTATAAAGCTGCAATTATTTTAATAGTTTATTAATCAAATAATGCTTAATCAAATTCTTAAATATTAATTAATATTATCTTTTTTAATTTCTGAAAATAATAAGATTTATCTTAATAATTATTATAATTATAAAGAAAATATCTCTTTTCTTCAAAGAAATATATTAATATTTTACTTGCCCAATCTCTTAACTTATTTTTTATATTCTTCAGTCTGAAAATATTAAGTAAGAATAGAAGTTTCAGCATTCTTAATATGAGAATATATTAAAATTGCTTCACATCTCTTATATTAAACTATTGATAATTCATTATTAAGTGATATATATAATTATAAATACTCTTAAATAGAAGTCTTCAATTTAATAATATTAAATTGAATTTGTGATTTAGAATACTCTTTCTATTAAAATGTAATAGCTTATCACTGATCTTATTCTATTAAGTAAGCTTTATTAAAGAGAATATATTTATTCTTATAATATTTTGAATTATAAGTTCAAAAAAAGATATAAGAAATGAATAAAGATCTAATATTAATCTCACTAATATTAAATTCTTAAGAAGTACTTAAAGATAAATCTTATAATATAAGTTATATTAATAATTATAATAATCAGCTCAAAGCTTTATAAGAGATTTAGAAAGACTACTTATTAAATACTTAAATAATTATAGATAATAATACTTAAGATATAATAAATTTAGTATTAATATTAGTTTTATTATAATTATAATAATAAATTAAAGTATATTTAAAAATCTTATAATTTTATTATTATAATAATAAAAGAAGATGATTATTAGTGTTAAGTAATTTCAATTACATTAATTATATTAATCATTATACTAATTAATACTAAATCATTTTAATAAGCTTTAGCTTACTAAAAAATCTGATTTCTATTTAGAGACTCATCTAAAATAGATGATTTTAAATAAGATTATTTGAATTCTTCTTATAAATATAAGTCTTTATTTACTCTTATAAAGTCTTTTTAACAGTCAGCATTTTCAGAATCTTTTAATGATTAACTTTCTAATTTAAATGAACTTCAAATTCATGCTTAATATAATAGACTTTATTATCAAATCATCACTTAACAGACTTAGAAAGATCAATTTATTTCTCATTCTGTATAGCTCACACATAATATAAGAGATCTCGAATTTTCTCATTGAAAAATAAATGAGATTTATGATAATTTACTAGAAAACTGTTAATATCTATATTATCATAATCATTATTATAATCTAATAAACTTATCTTTTAACTACTCAATTTAATAATTATTGATATCAATTAAGAATCAATATTTTACATTATCAATCTTTATTCTTTTCTCAAAATAAAAGATTAGATCTAAAGATGCTAATATTATCTTAGTTTTCAAAAGCTAATTGATTCAATTATAGAATTCATGTTTAAATAACTTAAAGCTAAAATCGTCGATTATATTCTTAATAAGAAGATTAATAATCTTAATATAATAATTAATATAATAACTTTAAATTCACATATCTTTTTCGGGCTTAAGCTGTATTCACAGCAATCTTAACTTCTTTAATAGTAAGAACGCGCTTTATATTATTATTAAAGACTTGATTATCTTTAATAATATAATTTTAAATAATAGTAAGAAGATCGACATTTTAATTATAGTCTTCTTCTTCAAAATTGTTTTTTGTAAGTTTCTTTGCATTATATTCATTAATATCAGTCTAATAAATATTATTATTAATATTATCAAAGTCTAAATTCTTATATTTAATAATATATTTCTTCTCTTCTTCTTAAATACAATCTAATAATATCTTTATCTCATTTTTAATTATCTTTTCACTCTATTCTATGTCAATTCTATTTGAGATTAATATAAATATTAATATAAGCAGATTAGATATCTTATCACTTTATTTATAAGTTCTGAAGCTCTATTATAAGATAAGCATTCTACTCTTCTTTACTTATATACTTCTATTTACTTTATTATTACAATTTCTTTTTTAATCTTAATCTTGCTTTATTATCAGCAGTATTAACTATATATATTAATCTTTTATTAAAACTCATAACTTTATATTTCTAACGCGTCTTTTTAATATTTAAGTTTATTAAATAGCTTTCAGTAGACTTTCGTTTCTTATTATAATTATTATTAAAAGATTAATTAATCTTTTAATTATACACTATAGCTCTTTAATATATCAGCTATTATAGAATCTCATAAATTATAAATATTTACTACAAATCTGCTTTAATATCTTAAGATATGAATGATATTTCCAGCTTAATATCAATCTTACTTTTCATATCTGAAGACTGCATTTCAGAATTATAATAATGATTAATATAAAAGAATTAGTATCACTCTTGAAATATTGATATATTTATTAGAATTTTATTGAAAGATTAGAAGAGAGTAAAGAATAAGTAATGAAGAATGACTTAACTCTTACTTTATAACTGATATAAGCTGATAATTATAATAAAAATTAATATGAAGTATTTTCTATTTAATATAAGTATTCTCTTATATTATTAATATTTCTATCATCTTTACAAATTTTATAGAATGAGAATTGAAAATATTCATCATCTCAGCATCACTCTTCTTAAGATTAATAGAATTTTCAATATTATCTTGATTTTATTTTATTTTATATTATTTCAATATTAGAACTCTAACTTTTTCATCTCTTAGTATAGAGATATTATATATATATCTTAATAGAAGTGTGAAATGTATTAATTATTATACTAATTAATAGTAATCAAAGTTGAAAAGTTAATGAGTATTTATATTATGAGAGAATAATAAAAAAGTAGTAAGATATATACTAATCAATTTGTGTTAAGACTTTTTAATTCACTTTTTTTTTAAATTTATTATTTTTTATATTAAGACTTTAATAAATACTTAATATATCTTATTAAATCTTTCATTCTACTTTTTCTATTTATATTTCACCCATTTTTTTTATAACACAACTTTATTCAGTTATTACACTGACTTTAATAAGTCTCTTTTGCTTATAATAATAATTAGTATAATTAATATCTTAATCTATTATTTAAAATTCATTAATCTTTATACTTTTATATTTATCTTCTAAATTAAAAGTAAGAAAATAATGAAAATTTCACTTTACTTATATTTGTTACAGTAAGGAATCAGCAATTAATAAAGAGCTAAGAAATGAAATCTCACTTACGCATAAGTGTCTTATAAAACTACGATAGATCTGTTCTTAACAGCTTTGAACAATAAAGATAATTATAGATCAGATATCAAGAAAAGTGCTTGAGAATGCTTAATAGAAGCACTCAAAAGCAAGTGCTTAAGAGTGCTTAAAAGAAACACTTGAGAATATAGAATATAAATCACAACTAAATAACTATATAAATAAATGTTTATCTCTTAGATTTATAATCTCTTCTTTCGTAATTAACTTATATTATTAATTACACTCTATCTTTAATTCTTTTATATAAGAATAATGATTTCTATTTACAACTTTCTAATATCTGAATCTTATTATAGTTAGACTTAACAGTTTCTAACATTTTAATTATTTATCATCAGATATCAGTCACTCTATTATAATAAATCTTATTAATACAAATATATCACATTCTGAATATAAACAATCTTAGAAAGATATTACTGATATAGATTATATTTCTCTTAAGATTAATACTCTCAATATATTTTATAAAGATAGAAAAAAGCTTAAAGCTTTCTTAATTTAAGTTGATATATATATTCAGTTTAATATTTAGAAGCTGAAAACTATTAAAGTCAAGATAATATTCGCAGTCACTTATCTCAGAAATAAAGTCTTCAATTAATTTGAACTTTATCTAATAAATTACTTAAAGAAGTTTGTGAAGAATAAAAAGACTGAAATTAAAAGAATCTTCTTTAGTTATACTTATTTCAAGAAGTGTATTTGATGAGTATATAAGAGAGTGAATAAAGAATGAATAGCTAAATAAGAGATTTAGAAACTCTGATAAATAGACTTAGTAATAAAGTACGTCTTCAAGTTTCAATAAATTATATTAAGAATTAAGTAAGATGACGCGATACTTATAACAAAATATTATCTAGAGCTAAAAGATTTAATTAAAGATAAACTAATCTGAATTAAAAGATCAGATAAACTAGAAAGTCTAATTAATATGATTATTAAGATAGACAATTATCTATATAAGAGATAGATGAAAAGAGAGCAAGAACATTCTTAGATATTTATTCTCAGCAAATATTAGAAGATGAAATATCAGTTTAAATAAGTTTGATATTTTTGAGAAATAAACTTGAATATTATAAATCAAAGAAAGTTTAGAAAAAGATCTTAATAAAATAAACTATCTCTAACTTAGTAAGAAGAGAGAATAAGAAAGAACTTATATCTTTATTATAGAAAATCTGAATATTGAGCTAATAATTGCTCTAATAAATAACAGTTGCACGCGATTTTAAAAGAATTGGCGGAATAGAAGATAAACAAATTAGATAACACGTGAGATGTTAGCTGCGCTAATATTGAGATACTATTATCAGAAATAGTTATCAAATCACTTAAGTAGATTTGCGATCAAAAATCTACAGAATCATCTCACATCTATTTATCTTGAACTATCTATTATAATAATTAATGCGTTATTTATAGATTAGACAAGAACAGCTTCAGATAATATTTCAAGAAACTTAAATAGAGAAAAATAAAATAATTATTGAGTATTATTTTTAAGATATCTTAGAAGTGAGTATTAAGCAATCTCAAGTATAATAAGAATTATATGAAAATAATTATTAAGTTTTGAAAATTAATATTATATATAGATATAGATTGCGAGTTGAAATTTTAATATTAATATAAAGTGTATATATTTAAGAAGATATTTCAAAGAGTTAAGTCAAAATTATAATTAAGAATATATTATATAGAGAACTATTTAAATTAAAGTTAGAAACAGATTTATTGTTATTAAAGCAGCAATCTTTGAGAAGCAATTAATTTATATAAAATTAACACTTTTATTTATTTCAAAGAGATTCAAAATATAAGTATAACGCAAATTTAAGAACTTGAGAAATTAGAGATAGTGAGAGTGATTTGCAGCAAAGAATATCACATTTCTCATAAGTTATACGCACATTTTTCGTGCGACAAATTAGAATGTTATTTCATGAAAGAGAAATATACTTATTTTAGAAACTATTAACTTGAAAAGTTAAAAAATGAGAGAACTCTTTACGTTAAAGATCTGACAAAGAATCTTTTCTCAGATCTCAAAAACTAGCTGCTATTAATACTAGCTATGCACAATATATAATCTTATAGAAGCATATTAAATAGCAAAAAGTTAAGATTATAATAGACTCTGAAATTATTGAAAATTATATCTCTTTAATATATATAACTCACTCTTATTTATCTACTTAAAGAAAGAACAAATTCTATTACTTAATATTAATAGATAAAAGTTCTATAAAGCAAAATTAAGAATAAGTTAAGATAGAGACTTATTTACTTAATCTGTTTATATAATAATATATTGAAAAGATAATATTGAATATTGTGAAAATTAAATATAATATAATTCTGAGCATTTTATAACTGAAAACTTATAATTCAGTAATTAGCTAGAAATAGTAAATTATCAGCTTTCTTAATTACGTCTGTGAGATAATCATGACTATAATATTATTCATAAAGATAGTATGAATAAAATCTGATAATAAATGCTTAGTAGAAACAATAGAGAAATCTCTAAAATATTTATCTGAATATAACAAATTTAAATGTTTATTTATTAAGAATAAAAGCGCATCTGTGTTATCTAAATATTAATTCTGAGATCACGAAATTCTGTTAAAATTTAACAAGAAACTTATATATAAATCTATCTATTCTCTTTTTAAGAAAGAACTTAAAATTCTATAAGAATATCTTAATAAGAATTAGAAGAAAGGATTTATTCAACTCTTAATTTTATCTGCAGAATACTTAGTTCTATTTATTTTAAAATTAAATAAAGAAATGCGTTTATATATTAACTATTAATAACTGAATAATATAATGATAAAAAATTCTTATATATTATCTCTCATCTCTAAATTATATAATTATATTTATAAAGCTAAGTGATTTATAATATTTAATTTATAAAAAGCATATAATCTGATAAGAATGAAGAAAGAAGAGAAATGAAAAATAGTATTTTAAACTTATTACAATTATTACAAGTATCTAATTATACTTTTTAGATTAATAAATATTTTAATCTCTTTTCAATCTCTAATGAATAATGTTCTTAGAAAATATCTAGATTAATTCTATATCATCTATCTTGATAATATTCTTATATATTCTGAAATTAAAGAATAATATATTAAACATATTTAGAAGATACTTTGTATTCTTTAGATGAAAAATCTGCTAGTAAAGATTAAGAATATGAGTTTTATAAGTAAAGTATTAAATTTCTTAAGTTTATTCTAATAATTATAAGAATTCAGATAAATAAATTCAAGATTACAGTTATACTTAAATGATCGCAATTTATATTAGTGAAGAAATTATAATTATTTCTTAGATTTATCAACTTCTATTAAAGATTTATTATAAGTTACTTAAAAATAATCATCTTATTAACACAAATAACTAAAAAGAAAGTATTCTTTATCTGAAAAATAGAAGTAGAGTCTTTATTTTAGAAGCTGAAATAGAAATTTATAATAGCTCTTATTCTCATAATATTTAATTCTAAAAGATAGATTGTGCTAGAGATAAATATATCAGACTATATTATTAATATGTGCATAAATCAATCTGATAATAAAGAACAATTAAGACTTATTATCTTCTATTTTAGAAAGATGATTTCAGCAAAACTTAATTATAAGATTCACAATAAGAAACTCTTAGCTATAGTCATTATATTTAACAAATAATGAGTATACTTAGAAGAATCTAAGTATTCTGTGAAAGTTTATATAGATCACAAAAATCTGTTGTACTTTATCACTATTAAGATGTTAAATAGACGTTAGATATAATAATCTGAGTTGTTATCAGTATATAACTTTAAAATATTCTATTAAAAAGAAAATAATAATGTTAAAGCTGATACTTTAAGTTGCTGAGCAGATCACGCTCAAAATATCAAATCTACTTTATAATTAATTCTGCGAGAGAATAAGAACGGAATTATAATATATAATTATATTATGATTATTTTAATCTTTCAGATCTCTGATTAAGATTAGAAAAGTTGAATTATAAGATCATATTTAAATAATTATTTATCCCGCGAAATTTGAAAAAATTCTGAAAAATATTCAGTCTTTTAAAAATAAGATAGCGGGCTGATCTTATATAAAAGACTGATGTATATTATGAATTAA
>JAABUK010009431.1_pt1 | contig 13335 bp, 14 predicted proteins | sample 5559141 | NCBI WGS metagenome assembly JAABUK01 (sample SAMN10711869, study PRJNA513367) | rock metagenome | isolation source: Antarctica rocks | place: Antarctica: Victoria Land, Pudding Butte nord | collected 2016-01-03
CCTGGAGGGAGGGGAAGAGCGTCAGGAAGCCATCGACCATTCCCAGCCCGGCGCGGAGAATTGGCACGATGGCGAACCGCTCGCCGAGAATCGTACCGTCCGTCTCCTCGAGCGGCGTCCGGACGCACGTCGGCGTCGCGACCATCTCCGCCAGCGCCTCGTACGCGAGGCAGACCGTCAGGTCCGTCAGCGCGTGGCGAAACGCGGCACTTGGTGTTGTCATATCCCGCAAGATCGTCAATTTGTGCGCGACGATGGGGTGCCGCGAGATGCGCAATTGCGGCAACCCGGCGACCGCCTCGCGTGTCGGCTGCGCGACGCCGCGCATCGGCTTGCCAGCGTGCATGAACATCGGTTGCCGTACACCTTTCCGACGATCTTCCCCAACGACAGGCGCATAGCGTATCACATGCGCGGCGTCGGTTGACCGTTCGGGCAAGGTCGGCTATGCTACAGGCGGAATCGGGGTGTGGCGCAGCCCGGTAGCGCACCTGCTTTGGGAGCAGGGGGTCGGAGGTTCAAATCCTCTCGCCCCGACCATAAAAACCCAATGATAGCAAGGAAAACCGCCCTGACGATCAGGGCGGTTTTCTCACGTTTGGGCGATTACTTCACCGTTACTTCACGGGCGCTCACGCAACGCCGAATATCGCGGCCTCAATCACCGCAGTCGCGCGCTCATCCATTTGCGGCGTGACGTGCATGTACACATCGCCCGTGATCGCGATGGTGCTATGCCCGAGGCGAGACGAGACGGTTTTGATGTCCGCGCCACCGGAGAGCGAAAGCGTTGCGTACGTGTGCCGCAAGTCGTGGAACCGGATGCGCGGCAGCGGCGTGGCGTCTGGATACTTCGCACGTCGCCGCTTTTCCTCTTGCTCCATGATGAGTGCGAAGTTGCGGATCAGGTTGCGCGGGTGGATGATGCCGCCCGTCGCGCTCGTGAATACAAGGTCGCGTGCATCGTCGCTGATCGTACCGGGGGATGTGCGGAACGAGCGGCGATCCTTGTGCGCCTGTAGCGCGGCGATGCAGTGTGCGGGCAGCCGGACGGTACGGCGGCTTGCCGCGCTCTTCGGTTGCTGGATAATCGCCTTGTCATTCAAGAGCGTGACGGCCTGCTGAATGGTGAGCGTGCCGCGTGTGAGGTCTATATCCTGCCACCGCACGCCGAGCAGTTCGCCCCGGCGCATCCCCGTTGCAAGGGCGATCTCCCAGAGTGGCGCGTACACATCGCTGTTCGCCGTATCGAGGAACCGCCGCACATCTTCCCGGTTCCACGTCCGCAGTTCCTTGCGCTGGGTGCGCGGCGGCGTCACGAGGTCGCACGGGTTGCGCGCGATGATGTTCCACTGCACGGCGAGCGAGAGGGCTTGCTGTAGTCGCAGATGCGCCAGTTGCACGGTGCGCGTGCCTTTGCCTTCCGCCAGCATCGCGGTATAGGTTGCCTGAATCTTCGCGGCGGTGAGTTTCTGAACCTGCACATCACCGAGTCGCGGGACGATATGGTTCTTCACCGTGGCGCGGTAGTGGGCGATGGTCGTTGGCCGGACGTTGTGCTGCGCGACCGTACTGAGCCATGTTTCCATATGCTCGGCAATCGTCGCCTTGCTGGTATCAACCGCCATGCCGGTATCAATCTCATGTAGCCACTTGGCGAGCTCCTTTTCGGCTTCTTTCTTGACTGTGAAGGACTTGGAACGCTGACGCCGCTTGCCCGTCACCGGATCGGGCGGATATTCGACCCGGACGAGGTACGACGTGCCGCGCGGCCCGATGATCTTCTGAATCCGATCTGCCATGCGATTCCCCCTATGCGACGGGGCCGGGAAGTCCGGCCCCGCGATTCCCTACCCTATGCCGCCGTCTCGCAATCGTCCGGCGTCGTCAACTCGTGGCACGTCAGCATCCGGTCGATGCGGAACGTCTTCCACTGCTTGCGCATCGTGCAGTAGCAGCGCGCGACGATCTTCCGGTCCTTCGTGAAACTGATGCTGTTCGGCCAGAGCACCCGCGCGTCCTGCCCGCCGTCCAATCCGACATAGAGCACGACGACCGCGCTGCTATCGCGCATCGCATCCGCAACGAGGATCGCCGTGTCGAAGGAACCGAGGCAGCCGGACTGCTTGTAATAGATCGCCATCGCGGTCGTGATGAGGTTGAAGTCCGTCTGCTGGTCAATCGTCGCGGGCAGGATGTAGCCATCCTTCGCGGTGATCGTGCGGGATGCGGTAGACTGTGTGACTGTAACCACTGGGGTATCTCCCTCTGGTTGCCGCCCTGTCGGTGTTCGAGCACCGGCGGGGCATTTCGTTGTCAGTGGCACTTCCATCTGACTCTTGCAATATACCATAAATATAGTATTGTGTCAATAGGTATGGTGTAGATGTGCGAACATCCCGTACCATGCCCGTATGCAGATCGGAGATGAGGAAGTGCTGTCGCTACAACAAGCCGCAAAGCGGCTGGACATCAGTCCGAATACGCTTGCGAAGCAGGCGAAGAAGGGTGTGCTTCGTGCGACGCTGATCGGGCGATCTTACGCAGTCACGGCATCAGAGGTGGAGCGGTATCGCCGGGAACATCTCGGTCAGCGCACTGGCTTTCACGATCCGGCACACCCAATGCACGGGAAACGTGGTGGGGGCGGCCGACGCCGAGCGGAGGATTAGCAGCTTCGACAATGTCTAAATTGCTAATGGTAATCTAAAAACTCTATGATATTTACAGTTGCAAGTACAACCGAGGGAGAAGGCAGTGAGCAACAGTCGAGGGGGAATTTACTTTGTAGGTTATCCTGATAACACTCTTCGCAAATCTTGTACAGCAGACGCCAAGTACCGACGACATCAGCTGCACGAATACCTGAATACTGCACTTTCAAGCGGTGTGACCTTGCCGCCGTATAGGGAGCGGATTCGAGTTTTTCCAGTGCATCTGCCAGCCGTTTGAAGCTATGCGCCGGCTTGTTACGCCAAAAACGGACAGATGGATCTCTTGACGCCTCCTCCAGATCCTGGCTTAGAAAGCGAATGACGTAAGACATCTACTGAGTCGCCTCTTGATCGTGAAGCGGAAATACGACATATGAGGCGATCGTATCAAGCCATTCTGACGACACATCAAGTGAATTGACAGCCTCATTTTCCTCGAGAATACGCGTAAGGTCCACCCCAATTGGCACCTCAGCTAACGAAGCCGACTCGCGCCATCCGAGAGGAACGACTTCCATTTCGTAAACCTTCGCGAGCAAATCCTTTGTTGAGAAACAGGAATAGTCGCGTACGGTCGCGCGCAAGCTTTCTCCAAATAGAGAGTTGTCGTCAGAGAACCATAACTCATTAAGAGCCGCCGCAAGCTCTTCACCGCTATCCGTCAATCGAATAGTCCAATTTCTATCGCAGTCAATTAGACCGGCTTGCGCGAGGTCAATTTCCGTTTGATAGAGATCCTTTGTAAATGGACCACGCCTATATCGGAAGAAGCTATAATTGAATCCTTTCCAACGCTTCGTAAACCAATCATGAGTTACGAGAAATACAAGCTTCTGAAGGCGTAGACGATCTATCTCACCTTCGCCACTCTGCTCGGCGAAATTGAGCAGAGACACGGTAAGCGCCTCATCAATATATGTTTCACTCGAACTGCGCTGTTGACGCATTCGATCTCCCTGTAATTGAACGCGCCACATACCACACAGTGCGTCAGATTGCAATACTACATGCTCGGCAGTGAAATGTAAAGAACATTTGTTCGTTCATTTTTGGGCCGGGGAGGTTACGTCTCTTTTGCTTTTCGGTAATTTGCATCCAACGCCGGTGCGAGCAGCAGGATCGCCGCAATCCGCCGCGCCATTTGTGTCACTTCATCCACTTCGTCCACTATAAGAGGTCGGCCCAGTATTCCGTACTCACGGTAAGAGAGCCACTTCTTTATCACCTGATAGCCCCCGATGGTGTACTCCCATACCTTCGCCGGGATGTTCGCCCAATATGCGACGCCGTTTAGGTACACATCGCGAGTTGTTTGACCGAGGCACGCGAGCGCATCTCCCAGCGTCATACCGAGTACCGTTGCACCTTCCGCTATGGCCGTGAGTTCGAGCGGCGTGTACTCCCGTTCGATCATCTTGCCCTTCCCAGGCATCGTGACATTAGTCTTGCCGCCGTGACCCCATCCCGCGCGGATTTCCAGATCGCCCGCATCTGGATTGAGTTGACCGGCTTCTATGCGACTCGGTGGTCCGATGGAACGCAAATCCGAGCGTATCACACCTGCCGTTATACCTGGTACAGGTTTCTTAGATTCGAGCAAATCGGCAAGGTACGACCCGAGAGCCGCAGAAGCAACCAAGTCGTCTTTCGTTGCGGGCAATGGTACGCGAGGCCAGTCCTCCCGAATCCCGTGCGCGTTTCCGGTGAGATACGCGGGTGCGTAACCGATCGCGAGTACATGCATCCAAATGAGGCTCGCGGTTTCCACGTCAGCATCGGGATCGATGATACCAAGTGCGAAAAGGTACGAATGCGCGGCATCGGAAACATTAGCAATGGGCATATCGTCCCGTGTTTCGGATGAAAGCAAATCACGCGATTGTGATACCATCACGGCCCGTCGGATCCGCATTGGAAAGCAAGCCGCATCCGTCATGAGCGCGTGATCGTCGGACAGCCCAGCCGTAAACAAAAACGGTGGCCCTTCCGGGTCCGACGATGCCTTCATACGGCTCAGCAAAAAAGCGTTCCCATCCCAGCATTGGGTCCACAGCCTTGGGCGCGGCTCGTTCCAAAGAGGACGGGCCTCACTGTAATAGCACCATCGGTAATCGAATGGTCGGAGGAGATAGCGGCGAAGATGATCCGATTCATACTTTACATTCCCGAGAAATTTTGTGCGGGCCTTGCGAGCATCGAAGCGTGCCGCATCCTTCGTCAACCCAGTCCCGAGCGATTTGAGGGCTTCCCAATCTACGTTAGGATCGTAGTATTTCCGCATCCGGTTTTCTAGAGCATCCCGATCAATGTCGATTAGAGTCCCACCGCGCTTTTCCATGAGACCATTACTCGGCGGGACAGCGCACAAGTCAATTACACGCGGCCATTGCTTATATTCTTCGCTTATGTCCGACGGACGGAATGAATATCTGTTCTCCCTCACGGGATAGGCGGGAACGTAATGAGACTCAGAGCCGCTATCTGTCAGGCTGCTAAGAAGTTGCGCCCGTCGCTCTTCGGCTTTGGCTGCATCGATGTCGTTGCGTACCAAAACTCTCGGTACGTTATTCGTCTCACATCCCTTAACCCAAAGGGAAATCGCGACGCCTTGCTGAATACCGACGGAGAATCCGGGGAGTGCAAATATCGTTTCACTCGTCCGACCGTCTGGTGCATACTCGGAAGTCTTGCGGTTGCCGTGCAAGTTGTCTACCCAGAAGCGGTCGAACGACGCAAGCAGATGCTGACGCAATACGACGAATGACGGATCGCTAATCCACGAATGATTCGAGATGTAGCAGACGATACCTTTGCCAGTTTGGTCCGCAATCCGCCGTTCCGCCAGCCGGAAAAAGCGAATGTACAAATCATCAAGATTGAACTTCTTGATACCCCATGTCGAAATCAATCCTTCTTTGTACGGCTCCACCAAACCGCGCTCTTCTTGCGGGCTGACGCCTGCGAACGCGTTGTAGGGTGGATTGCCCAAGACTACTAAGATAGGCACATCCTGCTTTACATGTCCCGCTGCTTCGCGCTCTTCATCCATTTGTGGCAAGGCTTCTGGCGGTTTCTTTGGATCCTTCGAAACATCCCAACCGGTAAGAGCATTCGTCAGATACACCCCAGCCCGCTCTTGCTTCGCGTCCGAGAGCGGCACGCCGTTGTTCTGCAATAACAAACCGAGTTGCAGATGCGCTACTACCAGTGGTGCGGGCAAAATCTCGAAACCGAATACTCGTTTCAGTGCAGCGTCTTTTAGTCGCGCGCCGAGCAAGGCATCCCCTCCCTGCTCACGTAACGTCACAGCGATTCGCTTCAACACTTCTACAAGATAGGCACCCGTCCCGCAGCACGGGTCCAGCACATAAACATTCTCATCCGCGAGGCCGTCCGCGATGCCGAGTTCGTCCCGCAGCACCGTGTCCACCCGCGCCACCATGTACCGCACGATCTCCGGCGGCGTGTACCAGACGCCCAACTCCCGCCGCAACTCCGGGTCGAACGCTTCCAAGAACGGTTCGTAGAAATACTGGACGGCGTGCTCCTCCTCGAAATGATCGAAGAACGCCGCCCGGTCCACCCGGTTCAGCGTCGCGGCGGTCCAGTCGAGCACATCTACCAATCCTAATGATCTGAGCCGCGAGTGCATGGAAAGTTGCTCGAATAACGCGGCAATCACCGGCACGCGCAGGTACAACTCTGCATCGCGCCGACGGAACTGTTCGACGCGTGTCGGTTGCTCCTTGTGCCAGAGCACCCATGCCGAGAAGATGCCGTAGAAGAGCGTTTGCAGGAAGGTCGAGAGGAAGAAATGATCGCCCTTCTCCCCCTCGAACTGCAACCCTAGACCGTCCTCCAATGCCTTGCGGATACCGGCCAATGCGGGCAGGTCCGTCCCGGTCAGCCGGGCGCGGGCGTCGCGGGCGTACGATGCGAGGAACCAAGCCACATCCTGCGGCCGGGTCAACGGCGCGGCGTGCAGCATGACACGCTTCATATACTCAGAGAACTGTTCGCCTTGCTCTTCTGCCGTGTCGTGTGCGTGTGCGGCAGCCGTCCAGAACGCGGCTTCGTTCGGCGCGAGCGCGTACCGTTCGAGGATCGCCGCTTTCCCGGCCGCATCCTTCCCGACGAGCACGAAGTCCCGCAAGGTAGTGACGAGCACCTGCCCATACCGTTCGAGATACGTCGTGACTTGCAGACTTCTGACGATGGTATCTGCATTGTCGCCCGTCCCCTTCGCCTCGATCACCCCACGCGACGGCGGCACCTTCGTTATCAGGTCGGCGTCCGACGCGCCGCGCAACTGATCGGGCGTGAAGAAGCCGCCGTCCGGCAACCCCGCACCGCTACTGCTTGGATGGATGACGCACCGCACGCGCGGTTTCAGGCCGCGCCCGATTTCGTTGAAGAGATTGGACAGTGCCGGATAGTACGACGTTTCCTTGACGGCGACCGGCCGGATCGCCGCCAGTTCCCGCAAGTAGGTTTCGAGCGCGTCCATGTTGCCCCGTTCGATAGCAGAGATCGCAGACGTGGGGCGAGTATAGCATCACGACAAACGGGCGGGATGGGATTCTACCTCGTAGACATAGGCCACGATTAGCCGTGAATGTCCTTGACGGCCTTCTCGGTCGCTTCGTCGTACTCCGCTTTCGATAGCCCGCCCGCCCCTGGCTCCTGCCGCTCTCCACGTTCTGTGTCCTCGCGCCCACGCTCCGGCGTCTGGGGAGGTTGCTCACTCTTGTCTTTCGGTGTTTCGCCCGGATTCTTGCCCATCAGACATTCCCCTTCCTACATCGTGCCATTTCCTGGGCGATTGCCCATACTGCTCTGATGTAGACTGCTCGCACCTTCGGGGCCACGATAGGCGTGGACGGACGATAACGGAGAAAGCGGTATCCCGTAACCACTGGGCGCGTCCGATCCAAACTGACTTAACTACCGGCCTCTAATGAATCCATCCTGCTTATAGGTAGACGGCACGTTATCCCCCACGGCATCGCGGATCATCTGCCGGATTTGCCGCCGTTGCGCCTCCACCGCCGCCGCGCCGAACGCCGCGACCATCAGGGCGCGCGTCTTCATCCGTTCGCGTTCCCGCTCCCGCCGCGCCGCGCACGCCGCCCGCACCGCCTCAATATCCGCCTTGCGGATGTACTGCTTGCGGAGTTTCCCGCGTTCGCGCCAGAACCGCGCGTGATAGGCGTGCCGCTTCTTGCCCCGCGTCACGTACTGGACGCACACCACGCCGGGGAGCATCGCCGGGATGTTCTGTAACGGTTCCGACGAAACCGTGCGAACTTGTGCGCAGTTGCCGTCTTTCGTCACGGTGCTTGCCCCTCCACGACGGCGGGCGGGATGGGTGGTGGTGGCATATTCGTTTGCGGCCCGCCCGCGATGTTTACCTGTTTCTCCCCGATATTCACCTGCACACTTGGCAGTCCGAGTTTTCGCACCTGTGCGAGCGTGCGGATCGCTGCGAGGTACTGCGCCTGCGCCCGCTCCGCCTGCCGTTGGAGGTAGTCCCCTTGCTTGAATCCGACGCTCTTGTTCACGACGGACGCGTACGACAGTTCCGCGTACTGCACGCGCAGCCAGCACATGGCGATCCGATCCGCAAGCAGCAATTCGAGATGCGACGGGTTTTCGCCCACGATCTTCCGCTTCATCGTCTCCATGTTCCGCGCAATCGAATCCGCCGCCAACTCGTTCGTCCCCGTCACCGCCTTCAGCAATGCCTCGCGCGCGACGTTCGACAGGTTCACATTCACGCTCCCCCACAGCGTCGGGTGCGCTTTCAGGATGGCGCGCACTTCCGCCACCGCGCGCGCCTCGCCCTTCTCCCCGCGCCGCACCAGCGCCATGAACGCCTTCGCGTCGGGCAGCGGCACATCGCCGGTCGTCATGCCCTTCTCATCGTTCGGCTTCGCCGTGTTAACCTTCGCCACGTCGTTTCCTCCATTCGCCCCGGTGATGCCGGTGGTATCCGTGCGCGAGCAGGTGTGCCATTACCAGCGCGTCGGTGTATTCCGCGAAGGTGGCGAGCGCGTCGTCCATCGCCGCCACATCGGGTGATGCGCGGGTGTCCCGCTCCGCCCGGCGTTGCCGCGCCGCCCGCGCATCCTCCCGCGCCGCGAGCGTGCCGATCAGCCCGCCCCCGACATAGATCGATTCGACCCGCCCGCCGACGCGCCGCTTGCGATAGTAGTAGTCCTGTCCATCTCTCGTCTCCCATCCCATGCGCTGTGCTACACTTTCTGCGTTGCCCCGCTTGCCCATCTCCTCATGCCGCATCGCCTTCGGGTTCGGCGGTGTTTACGCTACAGATTTCCGCGAGCCGCGCCCGCCACACGCGCACATCGCCGAACTGCCCATCGCCGATGCCCAGTAGCCGCCGCGCCGCCGCGATGTGCGCCGTGCTCATGGTGGGCACATCCCGCGCGAGCCACGCGCGACAGATCGCCCTATCGTCGCCGGGATCGTCCCGAAGCGTGCCATCCCCGCCGAAGCCTGCCAGAGTATTTGACTGGCACACTTCGGCATCCTTTGGCACGCTTCGGTCGTACGGCGCATCGGGCGGCAACTCCCACAGCCACCGCGCGCCATCCCCGAACCCTTCCTTGCGGGCACGGATACCGACCTTCGCTTTCGCCCGCCACAGCGTCCGCTCGGAGATGCCCGCGCGCTTCCCTTCCGCCTTCACATCGTCGGCGGGCAGCGCGCCGCCCGCGAGGATTTCCCGCAAGACGCTCGCGGCGTCGGTCTGCGCATTGCGCTCCTCATCGTCCGATTGTGGACCCGTGAGCATCGCGGCGGTGTGATGCGTCGCCCCTTCCCACGAAGCGTACGCGACGCCGTTCGCGGCCTGTACGAGCCGGTACGCCATCGCGGGCGGCTTGATGGCGAGGTTGCTCTTCGCGACGGCGAGCACGCGGCGCGGGCTGTCCGGTTCGTCGGGATCGGGCGCGATGACCAGGCCGACGCGCGCCGCGCCGATGATGCCGATGCTCCCCCCGCCGCGATAGAGCACGTTCGCCGTCTGCCCTTTGCTGAAATGGCGGATCACGACGATGGCCGCGCCGGTGCGATCCGCGAGCCGCGCCAGGGGTGCCAGCACCGCGCGCATGTCCTGATCGCGGTAGCTGTTCGTCTCGCCGCCGAGGAACGCCATCAGCGGATCGACCACGACGAGCGCCGCGTTTACCGTCGCAATCGCCGCCTCGATATGGCCGAGGTCCGCGAGGGTGATGCCGCGCTCACGCTCGCCGCTGACGGCGCATTCGAGCAGGGCGACGCGCGCCACGTCCGCAGCGGCCGCGTCCAGCCGGGGCCGGATGGTATCGGCGGGGCCGTCTTCCGCAGACAGGAGCACGACGCCGGCTGGGCTGTCCAGATCGCTCGCAACGCCGTCCGGCATTGCGCGCCCGGTGGAGACGCGCGCCGCGATGTCGCACATGACAGTACTCTTGCCGTTGCCCGGATCGCCGTCAATCACGGTCAACTTGCCGAGCGGGATGTACCCCGGCCAGAGCCAGCGCACCTGTTCGGGAGCAACGTCGGAGAGCAGCGTGATCTTCGCCCGCCATTCCCCCGTATCGTGCGCCGGTAAATGTTCCGATGCGACGTAATCTCGCGTCGCATCCGCGAGGCCGGTCAACCGTTCGGGTGTGCCGCCGCTCGTCAGCCAATCGGACACGTCGCCGCCCTGCGGCAAGGCGGGCAGGTCCAGCACCTTCACCGACGCGGCGATGCCAACGAGCGCGCTTGCGACGGTGCGCGCATGATCCGCCCCGGCCTTGTCATTATCGGGCACGATGACGACATGCCGCCCGCGTAGAAACTCGTTGTACTCGGCACGCCATTTGCCCGCGCCCATCGCGTTGCACGTCGCCACGAAGCCGAGCGTCCGCAGGTTTTCTACATCCTTCTCGCCTTCCACGACGTACACCGTCGCGGCAGGGTCAGCGGCGCGCAATTCGGGCAGCCGGTACGGGATAAGTCGCACCTCTTTGATGTTCCAAATCCAGTCGCCCTGGCCATCCGGCTGCCGCTGCTTGAATCCTTTGGGGTGGTAGCGGACTGCCTGATAGAGCAGCGCGCCCGCTTCGTCGCGATAGTCATACGCCGCGACGATCCGCCGCTGCCCATCGGACGCACCGTACAGCTCGATAGCGGCCTGATCGCCGCTATCGAGCCGATGCACCCAGGTATTGGTCTTCTCTTCAAATGGCGTATCCGCCGCATATTCAGCACGGCTACAGCGGGTGTATCGCCCGTCAGTCGAGAGAAAGCCGTGACAGTGGAAGTGGGGGCCGTTTCCGGCCCCACGCTTCCCACCGTCGTACCCGCCGCACACCGGGCATGGCCGGGAGCGGGTGTATCGCTGGTGAGAATCTACCGTACCCATCATGCCGCCCCCTTTGCGGAAACGAGCAATGCGCGAATCTGAGCACATCGTCGGAAGTACCACCAGTGCGACCGAGGTGCCGTCAGAATGATCGCCATGTCGCAAGCCATCAGGTCACGTCGTAGCTCGTCAGTCCTCATCATCGCCAAATCGTCCCCGTTGTACTCGCGGAACGCTTCGATGCTGTCCGTCCAGCGGGGAACCGGGCGAATCGGTACACCCAAGTCGCGGCGCGGATCGGGAAAAGAATGCGAATGTGCGCTTGCCATCGAATATCTCTCCGTCCGGCGGCGTTGGGCGTGATGGTATATACTGTGGTTGCCGCACACAGATAACCGTCACTGCCCGGGTTCCGCCGGGTAGTGCGGTCATACCGCGCGGGTGTCATCAGTGCCATTCAGCAGCCGGTCAATCTCGCTCTTCGGGATGATCGTGCGCGTGCCGATCTTCACGACACGGATGCGACCTTCTTTGATAAGGTCGTACATCTTCGTGCGGCCGCATCCGATGATGCGCGCGGCCTCAGCAGGCGAGTACCCCCGCCGCTCCAGACTGTCGGATTCCTTCCGTGCCATTGTCGCTGTGTTCATAATGCGCTCCCTTCGTGCGTCTGGATGCGGTCAGTACCGCACCTATTGGGGTAAACACTAAGGGGGTGCGCTAAATTGTGTCGAGCATGTGACTATTGACGGTAAATCCCGGCCCCATTGCTTGGCGGGGCCGGGAGGGGGTGCGCTAAATTGAGCACGGGGGTGCGCTAAATCATTCCACGCCGAACCGTTGCCCGTAGAGCAATCGCACACCCTGCCAATCCGTCTTAAAGTCTTTTGCATAGTTGGATAAGCGTCGCCTATCCACCGTTTTGTACTTCATCGCCGCGAACACCTGAAACTCGCGTCTGGACGGTGTTTTGCCCTTCTCGACACAATACGCGCACATGAGGCGGTCAAAGTGCATCGGGTCAATTGTACGATGTCCCGGCTGGCGTCCGCGCCCCCTCTTCTGTGGTGTCACGGTTACTACATCCGGCTCACATGCTTCCACCGTAGGCAATGGCGATGTAGGGTGCGCGGCCGTTGGCAGCGGGATACGAGGACGTGATGGCGTAGGCTGCGCATATCGCCTGCGTCGCACCTTGATATAGCCGAGGGCCGTCATCATCTGGTCATGCTGCCGTACCGCGTCGTCAAGACCGGACGTGATTGCGCGTAGCGATGCGCCGGGGTCGAGTGCTGACATCATTGCGCCCAAGTCGCGGTGAAAGTCGTTAATCACGGGTTGGTGAAGGCGTTGAATGTCCTCTACACTACGCTGCGCCGCACTTACCGTATCAGCGAGACTCTGCGGCAGCATGGCAGACGACTTGGGTACATTGGATACCACATCCAATGTACGAAAATAGCGTTCATATGACGGTTCCAGTTGACGGGAGAGGCGTTCAATTGGATTTTCCCATGCCGTGTACTCTTCGTATTCTTGCTCGTCACCGCTGAGGGTGTCATCGCCGTCGCGCTCGTTTTCGTCTATGCTTGCCATGTGAGGCGTCTCCTGCCTTGCCGCTCCCCGGACGCTGAGAACGTTGCGGGGGCTTGCCATTCCTACCGAATCGGACTGTGATTACTTCACGATTACTTCACGGACGCCGCGTATCGGGCGTATTCGCGAGTGTCCGTACATGTTCTCACGCCGTATCGTCTGCGTCAAGTTTATCCCGTTGTGACGGCCTAAAGCGGGCATGTGCGAACACCGATGAACATGTGTAGTAGAATGCCAATATGGCACTCGGCATGCTTTGGGAGCAGGGGGTCGGAGGTTCAAATCCTCTCGCCCCGACCATTTTTAGCCTATCCGGAAGCCGTAAACGTGGAGCCGCCCGAAAGCGGCTCCTTTGCATTCAGCCACTGTGGGGACGCTGCGGGGACGGATGGCGCGTAAGGCATCGGAATATGAGCCTGCTTGACGACATACAAGAGGGCGTAACGAGCAGTCTGGACGAATTGCCAGGTGCATTGCGAAGAGCCAAATTGCTTGCCGCGAAATGGAAATATACGCCTCTTCTCGAATGGTGTGATCTCGAACTTCAAGGCTATGGCCATGAGTTTGTCGTTCCGGAGGGCGTTTCCTAACTCAATCGCTGCCCTCCCACAGATGGGCGAGCACGCGCGTGGGGGAGCGGATCAGGTCGGGGCGACCCGCGTGATGCGCGGC
>JAABUK010009432.1_pt1 | contig 13335 bp, 1 predicted proteins | sample 5559141 | NCBI WGS metagenome assembly JAABUK01 (sample SAMN10711869, study PRJNA513367) | rock metagenome | isolation source: Antarctica rocks | place: Antarctica: Victoria Land, Pudding Butte nord | collected 2016-01-03
AGATAATTACTACTAAAATAAAGAATAGAAAATGAATATATAATTATAATAATAATATAAGTCTTAATATTTCCTTATTAAGATTTAATATTAATTATTAATAAACCTAAATTACTTTATTACTTTTTTAGAGATCTAGTAATAAAAGCTATAACCTTACTATTTTTTTAATCGGACCTAGGTTAACTACGAACTCGTAATAATATTAAATATATATTTAGGCCCTTAACGGGAACTATAATAATTATAGTCTACGTTATAATTTACTATACTATTAAAGAATATAAAATAGGGAAGTAAATACGGATTAAATTCGAAAGCGAATATATTAAAAGTAAATTAGACTCGACTCTTTTCTTTATATCTTTTAATATTAATATAAAGTAATATAGAGCTATAAATTTAAATAGGGGAGACGTAGGAGGAATAAATATCTATACGATAGGGTATAATAATAAAGGCCTTATTAAATAGGATTAACTAAGAAATAGGAAGAGAAGAAATACCGGTGGATAATATAAACGATTTCGTCCATAGATAGAAAGATAGAATCGATAATTTAGTCGGTTATAAAGGCTTCCGTATTATATCTAACTATCTCTTAATTATTAATAAAACTATTATAGATTCGCCGGCTCCTCGATAATATAATATATAGAAGGACGAGATAAATATTATAAAAAGAGATAATACGAAAGAAAGGAGTACTAGTAGATCTCGGAAAAACGAGTTATTTATCTTTATAAGGGTAAGTATTTCTCTTATTCTAATAAAATTAAACTAGTGGATAAAGTACTAATAAGAACTCTAATTTATTAAATAATATTTAACGAGGTATAAAAGGAGGTAAAGCCTTTATATAGTTTATTATTAATCCTCGAATACTAATATAATTATCTAGGCGGATACTCGAGTAGCTTCGTTTAGTAGATCGGTAGAAAACCGGGGTAATAATATACATAGCGTAGAGAGCCTTATAAATCGCGAAATAGTATAGTATTATAATATTATACTTATTATAGATATATATTAATACTATATATTAAATAATAACTACCGGCCTTTATCGCGTAAAAACTTAAAAATATTAAATTTAACGAATAAATTAGTTCTTTTAATATTAATAAGGATCCTACCGAGCCTATATTATATACGTTTAAACTCTTTATTATATACGAAGGCTTCCGAAAAAGATTAAAGCTTAAGAAAAAGGAAGAGAAAATAATATAATAAAAAGAACGGGGTTAAGATTATATAATAGACGATACGCGTATATAGAACGTAGTACTCGAGACTATAAGGAAAGAAAGGTACGTTATTTTAATATAAACTACCTAGGCTAATAACCTAGCCGATAAATAAGAGATAAATTATATATATAATAGACTATTCTTATAATTAAAGATAATAGCGGCCTAAATCTAGCCTAGATTTAATTTATATTTAGGCTAGATCTAGGCTAGATCTAGATATAAGTTAATTTACGAGAATAAATAATAATGGTTTCTTAATAAACGGATTTTAGGATATCGATAACTCCCCTATAATATAACGAGTAGATAAAGTAAAATATATATTAATTAATTAATATATATATAAAGATCTAAATACGATAACGATATTAAAGGCGCTAACGGTAATAATTATAATAATAATACTATTATTATCTAAAGTATAAATAGTATATTTAAAGTACTATAGAATAATATTAAGGATTATCTATTTATTATTATTTACCCGTTAAATATTAATTATACTAGAATTAGCTATATAAGTATATTTTAGGTATTAAATATACTAAAATCAACTATATAACTATATTTTAGTTATATAATATACTTAGAATACGGGACATGAGTAGATACGTATTTCTAGTATTTTATATAATTTCGGTGTAAAATACGTAAAAATCGGGGTTTCCGGACTTGCCGATGTAATTATAAAACACACTATATACGATTAATAAGTTATTATATATATATAATCGATTACTCTTCCGGCCAGCCTTTATATATAAAGAATATAATAGTTATAATTACTAAACGAAGAGATCGAACCGAGTAAAGTGAATATAAATACCGACCGCGAGCGATCTTTATTTATAAATATTATTTTTAATTAACTACGAGTTCTATTACTAGAACCTATAGTTATTATTAAGAGATATAACTAAACTACGATTACTACCTTATTTATAAAGTTATAAATAATATATTAAAGCTAGAAACTATATTACTTACTCTATACTATTAAGGTTAAGACTACGATACCTCTATATAAATACGAAGATTATAATAATAACGAATTTAACCCTATTTTAAGAAATTTAATAGAGCTCTATTTAAAGACTACTATAGAGGATAAAGACTAGGAATAAATAAAAGAAGAGATTAAAATATAATTAACGTCGAACTCTTTAACGGATTTTAAATAATACGTAGCCAAAGTTATTAGAGACGAGTTTATTACTACTTTAACTCTAAAATATAAAAATAATACTCTAAAACTTTTTAATAATCTAAATAACGACGGTATTTAAAGTACCCTCTCTACTTTAGTACGACGTATCGCTTATAATATAAAACGATAACTAAAAGATACTAGTAAAAAGTCGTCACGTAAATTAAGTTAATTATAATAATCTTTTTTATCTCTTAGCGAGGTATTAGACTAAACGCGGATAAAAGATACTATATTATTACCCGTTATATTAAAGCGGTAGGCGAATTACGCGGCCGTATAAAGATCTAATTCATTAGACGTTAATCTTAGAGTAAGGTATAATAATTTAATAATTAGATTTACTCTCGCGGATATCGTTAGGTTAACCGACCCTCCGTTAAATTTAAAAAATATAATATTGAATATAATACTACTAATATTTATTAAATACTTAAGCGAAGATTTAGGGCTAAGTATTTTATTATTATTAAAAGTCTAGTTTAAGTACTAAAGAAATAAATTTATAATTAGACTATTAAAGGACTACTAACTCCGCGGAGTAATTAAGGAAATTATCGATAACGAGAATAACGACCCTATATTTAAGCTCGTACTAGTAAATTAGGGATTAACTTAATAACTCCTTCTATCTTTAATAAAGACGGTAAAGTCTCGAGGTAAATAAACTCTTATTCCGTTTCTCGATACTATTTACGGCGTACGGCTAATATTAGGTAGTAGAAATACATCGGTAAATCTCAAAAACTCCTGCCAAAAGCCGAGTTACCGACCGCGCGGATAGGGCTACCAGCGTCCTGCCAGTAGCCCTAATTTACGGATAGGGCTGCCAGCGTCCTGTAAGCAGGTTTAGTAAATCAGGGGTCCGGGCAGGTGACTTTCAGCAGGTTCAGTAAATCGGGGTTCTAGGCAGTATCCTATTAATAACTCCAGGTTAATTTCAGCAGGATCAGCAACTTCAGTAACTTATATATACCGTTAATATACTGACAGCAGCCAGCCCTATTATAGGGCTGAAATAAATGAAGTTCTATGATCGTCGCCATTGACGGCAGCGACCCCCAGCGACGACTACCAACGCCAGCGACCTACCGGGCCCGGAATAATGAGTTTTGGCGAAAGTTCTCGCGGGGGCGTCACCCAGGCACATCCGGGGAGTATGCGCACATGAGCACCATGGCATGTCGCATGCCATGGCGCATGCCTTGGCGCATGCCTTGCGCATGCCTTGGCGCATGCCATGATTGCGCATGCCATGGGGGGCTTTCGTCTGATGTTTTAGGGGCTGCTGCGGGGGGCGCACATCGCATGCTATTCAGGATACCTTTGCGCATGCCATTCGCATGCCATGGCCCATACTATGGCCCATACTATGGCGCATGCCAATGCGCATGTAAATACGCATGCTATAGGGCATGTAATGGGCCTATTCGTCTGATATTTGAGTTACTGACGATTTATCGAGTTACTGAACCTGCTGACAGCAAGTACTATTTGCTGACAGGACCCTGCCCGGACCCCTGACTTACTGATCCTACTGAACCTCGGGTCGGTATTTAATATGGAGTTTCAGCGCAAACCCGTAGACGGCTTTCTGACAGGGCTGATAGCGCTTGGAGTATACTGACATTTACTTTTGAGATTTGCCGATGTAACGATAGAAGATAATTCCGAAAACGAGATCCGTAGCCTAAGGCGAGGAAAATATAAACGTAGAATAAATATCGTAAATAAAGACGGTAAATAAAAGTGACTACTAAGTAAACTACTAACGGATATTAATTAAATAATAGATTTATAAAGCGAGTTCGATAAACGTCGAGAGTAGAAGTAACCGAAAAGTAACCGTCCTAATATATTGTATAAGAATAATAGTACCCGTCCTAGTATATACTCTAGGTTCCCGATTAAGGAAAATTGGCTTATTAATCCTAGTATATACTCTAGGTCGGTTTTACGCGACGTTTCCCCTATTAAGACCCCTAACGATTTAGTTAATCCTAAAACGAGTATAGATAATAAAATAATATAGTCTTTATAAACCCTTACTAATAACCTTAAAAGTGAAAATAATAGTAATCGAAATACGAAGAATAACGGAACCCCTATAACGCGCGATAATAAAAGAGTTAATTAAATTATAATAAATAATTAGCCTCTAATAAATATAGTATAATTAATAATTATAACTCGACCGATCCCGCCTACGGTAGACGATTTATTTAAATAATTATAGAAAGGCTTTACGGACGCTAAAACCGCGTATAATGAGAAAATAACTAAACGCGTAGTTATTAACTAAATATCTAAGTATTTATCCCGGAGTAAAACGAAGTAGAAGATATTCTAATTAAGGAAAAGAAAGATACTAAGAAATCCCTAAAGGAAAGGGCGAAGGATAAGTAAATTAATAACTAAATCTAAATACTAAAGTTAATAAATCGGGTTAGGTTATTAAATATATAATTTATTAAAATAACGGAATATATATACCGGAACGATAGAAGATAGGAGGACTACTATTTTCTTTTTAAATTAAATAATATTAAAGATTATAAGGCCGGAAAAAAGATTTATATAAAAGAAATAATAATAGGTTTTACTTTATTCTAGATACTCGGTATATTTATTTTATTTAAAATAAAGGTCTTTTAAAATAGGGGATACTTTATAAATATTTTAAAATTTAAAAAGATAATATAATTAACCTTTATTAAATTTAAAGTTAATAATTAACGAGAGTTTTAGACTTTATAAGATCTTATAGTAAATTATTTAAACTATTTATTTATATTAAGCCGTAAGGACGTAAAGAAAGTTAGAGGGGAAAAAAGATATAATTTATATTTTACGGAGGGAATAACGAAGGATCTTTAATTACTTAATATATATTACCCGTCTAAAAGGCCCTAGAGGATCTAATATATATACGTCGACTCTAATATATTTAAAAAACTTATACCGAGTTATAGCCCTAACTTTTTCCTTCCTTTTACAAGTTTATTATCCTACTAGCTAGGTTTAATAAAGATATAAATAATATAAAAGAATAAAGCTTTTAGGTAAATACTATAATAAACCTATAATAATCCTAAATTAAAAGTCTTTACCGAGAAACTAAATATATTAAATCGCGATCTTTTAATAAAGTTAAAGGAGGCTCCCTATTTTAACGAAAATTATAACTTCTAAAGAGTATTTTATTTTATATCCTTAACCTCGTTTCCTAATTAAGTCGATAAAGTCTTAATAGATAAAATTCCCGCGGTAAAAAAGAAAAGTAATAAAGTTAAAATAAAAGAGTAATAACTCTAGTAAAATATAAAATAGGGTAGGATCGTAGTAGACGAAGTATATACCGAGAATAATAAGACTATAGGGACGATTACTAAAATTCGGAAGATTAATAATATAATACCGGGTTAAAAACCTCGAAAAATCCTAATTAGCGGGACTCCGTTTAAATTATTACCGAGGACGATAATAAATTAGATAAATACGTTTATAAATAATAAATAAACTATATTACCCCTTTAAAAAGATTACCCTCGCTTAAATAAGGCGCGTAAGCGCCTGAAATATTATATAAAAGATAAATTTATTAAACTCGGTAAAAGGTATAAGAGCCTTATCTAGAGTATATATAATAACTACGATATTAAAAACGAGTACGAGTAGTATAAAAAGACTATAACTATTATTATTCGAATACTTTAGGTATAATATACACTAGAGTCTATCTTTTTCGGGGAACCGTTAGTTAAGTTTAAATTTAATTATTATTTCGACTACTTTTTAAATTACCCGTAACGGTATAAATCGTTATTAAATCGTTATTTCGAGGAGATAAATTAAGGAGTTCGGTAAATTTATTATAATACTTTACTCGCCTTTAAGAGTTATAAGAAAAATATTATATTAAAGATTATAGTATACTTCTAACTCGCGGCCGTATATTATATTAGAATTCTATCGTTATTCCCTAAACTAGTTTTTTATAAAGATACGAAGGACCTTAAACTAATAAGTAATGAATTAAAGAATAATAATTAATTTAAATTAAAGAAAGGGAAGCTTTATAAACTAAAGTAAAGAGATTTACTCTTCGAAAAGAGTATTTATTAAATCGCCGGAGTAAATAACTATCTTAAAATATAAATATTAAATATTCTTAGAAATAAAATATAGGGGGTCGATACGAAGATAATTATTATAATTATATCCTTTATCTCGGCTTTTATTATTTACTAGGTAAGTATTTCTAACGGAATCTTATACTATAGCGTAGGCCTTATCCTACGTTAGGAATATCGTATTAATAATTATATAAACGATCCGTTTAATATAAAAGAAACCTATCGCTTTAATCTACGGAGGTATACTTAAATTAAAATAAACTAAAATCGTTAAACTCTTCTAGGAGGGTAAAAACGATACGAAAAATACGATTTTAAATCCCGTATTTTAATTTCTAATAAAATCTACTATACTTTTAAATATAAAGTAGATATTTACGGCCTCTAAATATATCGTTATCTTTAACTCCGAGTAACTAGTAAGCGCTAAGGACTAGGTAATATACCGTATTAATCGAATTAATTAAAATCGCGCGATATATATTATTAAGTTCGTAAATATAATTTCTAGTATAAATATAATTATCTATAATAAATAAGGGGCTCGACGATAAATATATTAAATAATAAAAGACTTTATAAAGGAGTCGGAGAGTTATAAACTCCGCGAAGTCTTAAAGGAGTATATTTATAATAATAAAGACCTATAGAACGAGGATAATAAACTATAAAAAAATAGGTAATATATTCCATAGGGGCGTAACGAGAGGATAACGATATTTATAAAAAGAAATATTAAGAGGGTAGACTAACGGTATTAATAATTAAAAAGGGTTCGATAATATAGGGGAGATAGAATAATCGTAAATTCTATAATTCTAGAAAAGTCTAAATATACTAAAATAGTCTAATAATCCTATATTTAATAATTACGGTCTCACTATTAATTCGGAGATATTAAAGATTAATACTCGTATTCTCGAGCCACCTAAGGTACTCTTTATAAAGAATTCTATAATTAAATTTACCTTTTCTAATCGTTAAGATTTATATAGAAAGATATTTCTCCTCCTTAATATTTAATTATTAAAGTTTTAGGGTATTTATATCCTAAAATTAAATAAAAATCGTCGAGCGCCTATAAATAATAAATAGGTAGATAACTTCAAGAAAAACTTTATATAACTCTATCGTGGATATAGCGGAAGAGTCGAGAATATTAACTCTCCCGTTATTAGCGGCCACGCTAATAACGGCGATATTATTAATACGATATTTATAGCCGCCGGAACTAAACGAAAATACGTCCTTAGATACTTCTAGTTATTTTTAGTAATAGGAGCGCCGATATTTATAATTGGATTAAACGTAACTACGATATTTATTTCGGAGTTATATCGTAATACGTCTAGGCGAGGAACGTTATAAAAAACGCCCCTTAATACTACTCTAATATACTTATAAAATTTAATTATAAACTCGGGGGTATTACTTCTATAATTAAATCGAAGACTAAATACTTCGAGGAGCCTACGATAATTATCGGTATTAATATCTCTTATACGATACCCGCCTTAAAGTAAACTTTAATAGTTATTATAATTATCTCTATCGATCGGACTACCTCTCGTTATATTACTACGGTCGAGACGAACGGCTCCCGTATTAAGATAATTACTACTAATAATATTAACTCTAAACTTCGTCCTTTAATAAATTAATAGTAGAAGAATATTAACGGGGGTAGTCTACTAAAGTACGTTACTATTTCCGCGACGGCGTTTCTAAGAGTTAATTTAGTTTACTTTTAAAATATAAGGTTATTAATATAAAGCGTTTATTTACGGATTTAAATTAGAATTATCTTAGTAATAAAGTTAAATTTATTAACGTCGTTACCGAGAAGTATTACTATATTCGCTTCTTCCCTCCTATAGATCCTATAGTTAATAAAAACAGTAATTCTATATTTAATATAATTATAAATTATAATATTATTTACCCCTTCGAGAATAATATTTACTTCTACTCGTAGGTAGTTATCTAAAGTACTATTTAATTTACTTATTATTATATATTAATAGATAAGGCTAATATTCCACTAGATCGATTCTAAATAATACTCTATTTATACTATTATTAATACTAGCGCGTAACTACTCCCGTATCGCTTTATAAATTTAGTTCTTTATAAGAATATTTTAAATTAATAAAAGATAGTCCCCGTAGTATATTATACCTATTTAGTATCTAAGCGTAGTAAAGTTTATATCGATATAGTTACCGCCGAGAGGGCTACGCTTTAAGAGGAGCGATAGAAATAGGGTAGAGAGGCGTAATCCTATTCTAATAAAATAAAGTTATAGACCGAGTAGTTTAAACTCTAGCCATACGAGCCTAAAGACTAAATAAATTTTAGTATATAATATATTTAAGTTTATAAAGTCGTGTAAGAATATTTATTAAATATCGTAGGTAATAAATACATTCAATAAATATAATAAATTAATAATATTAGTACACGATATTTATATAAATACGCGAGTAAGAACGCGATTAATATTACTATATATTATATCTAACTTATAACTTAAACTATATAAATTAAATAACTAAATAAATCGTTTACGGGTTTAAGCTAGCTTAATACGTAATTTATTAATAAATAATAATAAGACGTTTAATAAACCTGCTCGGAGTTATAGATAGCGGAATATACGGGTATTATACTTGGAAAAAGCTTGTGCGGTCTCCCGCTTTACCGATAGAGGTCGCGGAATTACCTCTTTCTTCGTAAAAAGGTCTATTTATTTAATTTTCCTTAGTTATTTATTATTCTTAAATTAGGCTATACTACGAATACCTCCTATTAAGATATTAGAGGAGTATTTATAAAAGATATATAATAATTTAATAAACGAATAAGATATAAACTAAGACGATAGAATATAAGAAAATCCCGTTTAATATAATATAAACTTTAGAGATATAGCTTCGGTCGGCTACCTTCTATCGTAATTAAATTAAGAGTAATTAATTCCCGAAGAGATACGCGAAGAGGTACGCTCGATTCTTAATAAGGAGGCCCTACCTAAAAACTAGCCGCCCTATTAAGAGGCCGTTCTTAATTAAAATATTAAGCGAGTAGAGTAATAAAGTAGTAACCACTAGAGTTCCGAGGTACTATCGATTCTTACGTTTAATTATTACTCGACTAAAGACGAAGAGCTCTAGGTAGGTTATTTACTCGAATATTTAATAAAGATTTTAACTTTTTTATAGGGATTAACCCTCGCTTATATTAATAATAAAGGTTATATATTTAGAGTTATCGACGGTAGTAAAATCTAGGTTAAATTCGTCCTCCGTAAAGGGATTTATTAGGTAAATTAGGAAAATTTATTAATCGATTTCTTTAATCTAGCTTAGGTCGAAGGAGTCGCTAAAGAGTATATACGGAAAAGTCGTTTTTTATTTAATATTACGTTACGAGCTCTAGCTCCTTCGGAATACTTCGAGGCCGTTTATAATAATAGTACGAATACGATACTTTTAATTCTAGAGGGGAGTATTAATATCGATTATAAATTATAAATATCGGCTAGGAAAGTCTATATCGATATTAATAGGATAAAAGGGAGTATAATATATTAAAAATTAGTAGTTTATTAATAATCTATTAAATAAATTAAAATATATCTAAAAATTGAATAGCTTTTACGGTATCTAGGTATATTAAATATATTTTTAATATATCTCGTAGTTTATTATTATAAAGATTATAGTCCCGTTTTATCGTTATTCCCGTCCGCCTATTATTCACGTCGGTCGTTAATTATTATATATAACTTGTACCGTGTTTTTAAGTACTTTTTATTTATCCGAAACTAGATATATTATAAGAGGATTAATAACGATCTTTGTTATAATATTAGTAATAAAAGTTAACCCCTTTATTCTTTCGCTTATTTATCTTAAACTAGTAGCGACTTAGCCGTTATTAATTATACCCTCTACTCCGGGATTTATTAATCTACCTAGACCGGCCGTATTCAGGCCTAATCTATATACGTCTTCGATATATATTTTATAAATCGTCTAATCTAAAGATAGAAATAGATAATATAGGACTAGTCTTACCTAAAAAGAGATTCTCCGTATTTAATTCTTACTATATTAATAATATTAGGTTAGGAGTACGGAGGTCCGTCGTAACTTATATATTATTAAAGGCGGCGGGAGTAGGAAACCTAATAAGAGAGGGGAGATTAAAGAAGACGGATAAGATTCTATATTTACCGAGTAAAAATAGATTAGAAAAACTTATTATCAGACTTTTAAAAGGTGGAAAATTACTCTACGGACGTTATTAAAAAATAGAAATATAACTAGACTAGAATAAAGAATACGACGGGGAGCTAAGGTACGAGTAAATAAAGAAATTACTATACTTAACTAGTAAAATCACGCTTATTATCGAAGATTATAAACTTATTCGATTTATTAAATAAATCTACCTAGAAGGGGAAGCCTAAATAACCGGGACTAAAGAAAGTAAAGGGTTTAAAATAAAATTACCGGAGTTTCCCCGAATTTATAAAGTATTATTATAACAATCCTCGAGAGGCGTAATTATACCGTAGGGCTTTAAGAGTCTATCGAGGTCTTAACGACTATATTCTATATTCGTATTAAATAGTATATTATTAATTTCGAGTTTAAGTATCTCGGCCGGGGCCTAGTTTCTAATTAGGGAATATAAAAGCGCGGTCGCCGATCGTAATAAAACTACCGATTATAATAGGATCGATTTTATTATAGTTAATAAATCCTTAAATATAACTTTCTTTATTAATTTTAGACTAGTTAATAAAGTTAAAGGATAAAGTTTAAGCGAAAAAAATATCGGAATAGAATTCTCGGTATTTATATTTTATTAAATAAACTCTTTAGTAAGAGTAGTAGAATTCCTTTACCGAAGCGTTTTATAATTATAAATTAATACTTCCTACTCCTTCTTTAATCTTAAATTTTCTTAATAATTATTATTCTTTATATTTCTTCGTATATTTATCGGGATTTAGGGCTAGCCGGACCCGTAGCTTCATTCCGGTAAATTATATAGAGAAATATTAAGTCTACGATATAATTAAATACTTAGGAGTTTTATCGAGGAGCCTACTTAGAGGCGATATAACGAGAGGGTATTTATATCGTCTTCGTATCCCTTTAAAAGAGAGATAACGGATTATTTTAAACGAATTTATAAAGATCGAAGAATTAGGATAAAGCGAGTCTTTTACGGAATTTATATATTTATTCTCTTATTTTAATAACCTCTAACTCGTTCCTAAGTATTAATAGGATTTAAATTATTTAGAGTAAACGAAGTATATCGTTTAAAGTATAGGTATAAAATAAATTTATTCTATAGTCGGGGACTAGCGAAAGTTAGGTAGGATAAGAGTATAGACGGAAAAGTATATATTTTAGGTCTCTTAAAATCTCTACGCTATTAATAAGACCGAGGTTATTAAATAGATTAAACGGTATAGTTAAAACGTCTCGCGCTATATTATTTAATTTATAAGGCGGTACGTATATAGAGGTTTTATTTACTTTCGAAGTTAATATAATATAGACCTCCTCTTAAACTCTAGGTAAGGGAAGTATATCCGAAACTAATTTCCTCTTTTTTCCCTAATAGCTAATAGGACGTTTAGAAGATTTATTAATAAAAGTATAATTTATAAAGTATATCGGCGAGTTCCCTCCGATTACTATAAAAGAGGTTCTTTATATAGTCTTAACTTTTTTATATTTCGAAACTCTTTTAATTTAAATATCCTCTCCGGCTCCGGTTAAAAAGAGTAGAATAATAACGTCTAGTATAATAATCGATAAAGGCCTACCCCTCGTATTTTATTATTAACCGATAAACCTTTTTTAACGTTTACTTTACTAATTAATATTATAATTTAACCCCGAGTTATCGAGGATTTTCGTTAAAATATAATTTTATAAATTCGAAGGTATTACGTCTAGTATTTACTAACTCCTAGACGTAGAAGATATAAACTTAGATTAAATAAATAATTCTAAAACTAATTAAATAGTATTATACCGGTCGGGATTATAATAAGTATATTTAAAGACGAAAGCGCGGAATTTAAATATTATAGACGGTTAATTATAAAATAGATAAATCTTTATTAAATAACTTACCTTATTTAAATTATAGTAGACGAACTAATCTATTATATTAAATCGAAAATAGTATAACCGTAGGGATAAAATAATAAGAGATATAAAAATTAAAATAGTTTTATATTAACTAAAAAAAGACCCGAAATAAAGAGGAACCTAAAAGGAAGAAGAGATTTAAAAGAATAAAAGAACCTAAAAAGAAAAAAAGATCTAGAAAAGATTATTTAATAGAACTATATATAGCCGGGTTAGGATTAAAAATAGAGTATAGCCGGAGTTAGGAAATCCGTCCGGTGTTAAAAGATATAAGCCGAGGAAGCGCTTCTCGATAATATTCTTGAAGTTATATATAACGGTAACGAGTCTACGGTATATTATATATAGGTTATAATACCTTAAACCTCTATATTAACGAGGATTATTAATAAATATAGGTTTATAGTTATTTATTTTAATATCTTCTTTCTCGAAGGTTCTCTTTAATAACTTTAGAAGAGGCCTATATAAATCGCCCATAGTATATATATAAGAAATTACTTTATCTTTAATTCGTCCTAGTAATATTAAAGATACCGGAATATAAAGTCTAGGA
>JAABUK010009433.1_pt1 | contig 13334 bp, 12 predicted proteins | sample 5559141 | NCBI WGS metagenome assembly JAABUK01 (sample SAMN10711869, study PRJNA513367) | rock metagenome | isolation source: Antarctica rocks | place: Antarctica: Victoria Land, Pudding Butte nord | collected 2016-01-03
CCGCCGCGGTCAACGCCGCCCAGAGCGGCGACACCATCGACGTCCAGGCCGGCGTCTACACAAACGACTTCACCACCATCCGCAAGAGCCTCACGCTCGAGGCCGTCGGCGGCACCGTTACCATGCTGGCCACCGCCCAACCGCAGGACGGCAAAGCCATCCTGACCGAGGGCGGCCAAGGCATCACCGTCAGCATCGACGGCTTCATCTTCACCGGTGCGACCGTGCGCGACCAGAACGGCGCCGGCATCCGCTACGAAGGCGGCACGCTGCACATCACCAACTCCGGCTTCTTCGCCAACCAGAACGGCATCCTCGGCGCCCCCGACACCACCGGCGTCATCACCATCGACCACTCCGAGTTCGGCGCCAACGGCATCGGCGGCAGCGGCTACACCCACAACATCTACATCGGCGACATCGCCTCGTTCTCGCTCACCAACAGCTACATCCACGACGCCAATGTCGGCCACGAGGTCAAGAGCCGCGCCGAAAACAACGTCATCACCGGCAACGTCATCGCCGACAATTCGAGCTCCGCCTCCTACGAGATCGACCTGCCGAACGGCGGCGATGCCATCATCTCCGGCAACACCATCCAGCAAGGCCCGAACAGTCAGAACCCGAACATCATCGCCTATGGCGAGGAAGGTATGCGCTACGGCACCAGCCTGACCGTCTCCGGCAACATCTTCGTCAACGATCTCGGCCGCGGACCCGCCTTGTGGAACGCCAGCGGCAACGTCGCCACCTTCGCCGACAACGCCGTCTACGGCTTCGGCACCGCCAGCCTCGTCAACGGCCCGGCTACCGCCTCGGGTACCACCGCGCTCGCGACCCGCCCGGCCGTGCCGAGGGCTGTCCCCACCGCCCCGGCCCCGCTCCAATCCTTCGACGCCCCGCCGCCCGACGCCGGCACCACCGTCTACCGCTTCTTCGACCGCGCCTCCGGCACGCAGTTCCTCACCGCCAGCCCCTCCGAACGCGCCACCATCCTGGCCACCCGCCCCGACCTGACCAGCGAAGGCGCAGGCTTCGGCGCCGCCCCTGAGCAAGATCCGGCCTCAACCGCCGTTTACCGCTTCTTTGACACCAGCACCGGCACCCACTTCTTCACATCCAGCGCCAACGAGCGGAACCAGGTCGCCGCCACGAGAGCGGACCTGCGCTACGAAGGCGTCGGCTTCTACGAATTCACCGCCAACCAGCCCGGAGCCGCCGCAATCTACCGCTTCTTCGACTCCCACGCCGGCACCCACTTCTTCACCAGCAGCGACAGCGAACGTGCCTCCATCCTGACCACCCGCCCCGACCTCGTCGCCGAAGGCGTCGCCTTCTATGCACCGGCCCAAGCGAGTTAGCGCTCCTGCAGCCCATAGCTGGCGAACGACTGCGCCGCCTCGGCGATCTCCGCATCACTCAACGCATGCGGCACCCCAAGCTGCAGGCTGAGGCAATACTGCTTGGCCAACGTCTCCAGCTCCACCGCCAGCCACATCGCCTTGGCCAAGGTCGGCCCAGCGACCACCATGCCGTGATTGGCCAGCAAGCAAGCGTTGCGGCCCTCCAGCGCGGCCAGCGTATGAGCGGCCAGCTCCGCCGTCCCGAATGTCGCATAGGGCGCGCACCGCACATCGATGCCGCCGAAGGCGGCAATCATGTAATGCACCGCCGGGATCGGCCGCCGCAGGATCGCCAGCACCGTGCAATACGTCGCGTGCGTATGCACCACCGCCCCCGCATCGGGACGGCCGGCCAGGATGTCGAGATGGAACCGCCACTCCGTGCTCGGCTTCAATGGCCCGGTCCAGGCGCCGCGCTCGCCCTCGAGCGCCATGCTCGCCAGATCCTCCGGCCGCATCTGCTCATAGGGCGTCGCCGACGGCGTGATCAGCATAAGCGGCCCGCACCGCACGCTGATATTGCCCGACGTGCCCTGGTTGATCCCCAGCCCGCTCATGCTGCGCGCCGCCTCGACCACCTCGGCTCGGAGTCTGTCTTGGTCCATGCGCCGTCGTAGAGCGACCCTAGGCGGCCAGCAACTCCGGCGCCCGCCGATGCCAATCCGTCTCGCGCTGGAACGCATCGCCCGCCGCCAGCACCCGCGCCTCCGCGAACGGCCGCCCCACCAGCTGCAGCCCCACCGGCAACCCGGCGCCGTCGAACCCGCACGGCACGCTCAGCGCCGGCAGCCCGAGATAGTTGAACGGCCGCGTATTGGCCGACACCGCCATGAAGCTCGCCTCCGTCCCCGGCGGCCCGTGGTCGATATCCGTCTGCGCCAGCGTCGGCAGCGCCGCAGGGATCGTCGGCAGCGCGATCAGGTCCACCTGCGAGAACACGTCCCCGGCAAACGCCCGCAACAACTTGCCCCGCATCGACAGCGCCTCGATGTAATACGTCGCCGGGATCGCATAGCCCGCATACAGCCGCGCACTCAGATGCACCGCGTAATCCTGCGCCCGCTCGCGCATCCAGCGCGCATGGATCGCTGCCGCCTCGCAGCGCGAGACGATGCTGCCATACGCCGAGACTGCCTCCATGTAGGCAGCGCCAGCTCGACCACTCGCGCCCCGCGTGCCTTGAGCGCCCGCACCGCCTCGCCCATCGCTGCGACCACGCCCGCATCCGTCCCGGCCAGCCCGGCATTCGTCACCACGCCAACCCGCGTGCCCGCCAGGTCGCCAGACAGTCGCGCTGCGTAATCCGGCACCGCCTCGGCCGACGAGGTCGGGTCGGCCGCGTCATGCCCGGCGATGACAGACATGATCGCCGCGCAGTCCCGAGCGGTCCGCGCGAGCGGCCCGACATTGTCGGCCGAGAAGCTCAGCGGCATCGCCCCGGCCCGGCTCACCCGCGTCTGCGTCGGCTTCAGCCCGGTCACGCCGCAAGCCGAGGCCGGCAGCCGGATCGAGCCGCCAGTGTCCGACCCCAGGGCCGCGAACGAGAACCGCGCCGCCACCGCAGCGCCGGACCCGCTCGATGAGCCGCCGGTGATGTAGTCCAGCCCCCAGGGATTGTGGCAGTCGCCATGGTGCCGGTTGTGCCCGGTCGGGTTCTGCGCAAACTCCGCCATGTTCAGCCGCGCAAACGTGATCGACCCGGCCGCATGCAGCCGCTCCATGACCGTCGCCGTTCGCTCCGGCACGAACCCGCCGCGGATCGCCGAACCGCAGCCGCTCACCTTGCCGGCGCGGTAATACATGTCCTTGTGCGCCATCGGCACGCCATGCAGCGGACCCAGCCGCGCGCCGGCCGCCACCGCGCGGTCGGCCGCCTCCGCCTCCGCCATCGCCGCCTCGGCTTCGGTCGCCACGACCGAATTGATGGCCCCGTCCTGTGCCTCGATCGGGTCCAGGCAGCTCTGCAGCAACGCCACCGAACTCACTTCGCCGCGGCGGACGGCCTCGGCCGCCTCGGTCGCACTCCAATTGTTCGGGGTCATCCCGGCTCCTTGCACGCCAGCAGCGCCGCTTCGAAGCTGCTGGGCTCATCCTCGAACTGCAGCCGGTCCCGCTGCGCCTCGAACGCGGCGATCGTCTGCGCCAACTCTGCCGCCAGACGCTTGGCCGGCGCATTCGGCGGCGCGATCCCGTGCCATGCCTGAACGTTCGCCTCGATCAAGGCGAGCAACTCCCGATCCATCACGCCACCGACCGCGCCGGCACGGCGGCCAATCGCGACAGCACGAGGTCGCAATCCATCACGTCGCCGAACGTCGCGTAGAACGCCGCCAGCGAAGCGTCGTGCTCCTCCGCGCTCATCGCCGCACACCCGTCGCTCAGCATCACCGTCGCGAAATCGAGCATCATGGCGTCGCGCGCAGAGCTCTCGCAGCAGACATTGGTCAGCGTCCCGCCGATCAGCACCGTGTCGACCCCGCGCTCGCGCAGCTTCGGCGCCAGGTCGCACGTGCCCGGGATGAACGCGCTGTAGCGTCGCTTGAGCACGACCAGGTCGTCCGCCTGCACGTCCAGCTCCGGCCACAGCGCATGCCCGATCGAGCCCGGCGCCATCGCCACGTTCCGCCGCGCGTTGGACTCCCGCGTGTTCATCCGCTGCTGCACCGTCCAGCTGGTCAGGCAACTCTCGTCATGCGTGTTCTGTATCCAAGCCACCGTCCCGCCGCCCGCGCGCAACCCCTGGGCCACACGGTTGACCGCCGGGACCACCTCCCGGGCCGCCGCGCATTCCAGATAGCCGCCCCGCGCGTCCATGAAGCCGAGCTGCAGATCGATGACCACGAGCGCCGTGCGCGAGGGCTCGAGATCGGCGAATGGATGCGCCGTCCCGCGCCGCGCGAACGAGCGTTGCCGCGCCCACTCCGGCATGGTCACGCCATTCATCGCCCCAAAATCCTGCATCGCTCTCTCCATCAAGCCGGGACCAACTCGTCCAGCCGCAAACACCGCGCGCTGCGGCCCGGCCCCAGCGCCTCCCCGGGCGGCTGCATCGTCGTGCACACCTCTGCCGCACGCGGGCAGCGCGGCGCGAACGCGCAGCCCGGCGGCGGCCGACGCATATCCGGCGGCGAGCCCGGGATCGACGCGATCTCGCCGTCGCCGCTGCGGATCACCGACGCCAGCAGCCCTTGCGTATACGGATGCGCCGGCCGCCGCAGCACGTCGCGCACCGGCCCCTGCTCGACGATCTGCCCGGCGTACATCACCGCCACCCGGTCGGCGACCTCGGCCGCGACGCCGAGATCATGCGTGACGATCACCATCCCCATGCCCAACTCGCGCTGCAGCGACCGCAGCAGCACCAGCACCTGGATCTGCACCGTCGCGTCCAGCGCCGTGGTCGGTTCGTCGGCCAGCAGCAGCCGCGGCCGACACGCGAGCGCCATGGCGATCACCACGCGCTGCCGCAAGCCGCCGGAGAGTTCGTGCGGATAGGCGTCCAGCCGCCGAGCCGCATCCGGCACCCGCACCAGATCCAACACCTCGAGCGCCCTGGCCCGCGCCGCCGCCCGGCTGCTGCCAAGATGGCGTTGCACCGCTTCGACGATCTGCTGGCCGACCGTGTAGACCGGGTCCAGCGCCGTCATCGGCTCCTGGAACACCATCGCCACCGACCCGCCGCGCAGCGCCCGCAGCTCCTTGCCGCCCATCGCGGTGACGTCGCGCCCCTCGACCCGCACGCCCCCCTCGATCCGCGCCTGCGGCGGCAGCAACCGCATCAGCGCCCGCATCGATACGCTCTTGCCCGAGCCGCTCTCGCCCAACAGGCAAACGACCTCGCCCGGCATCACCTGCAGATCCACCCCGCGCACCGCCTCGACCGCGCCGAAGCGGACCCGCAGGTTGGCCAGTTCCGCGAGCGGGGTCATGCCGCCACCCGTGCCGCCGAATGCCCGGACCCCGGCACCAGCATGTGGCACATCGCCTGATGGCCTGTCTGGCCGCCATTCTCCGGCACCACGGCGGCGCACACGGCCTCGGCCTGCGGGCAGCGGGTCCGAAACCGGCAGCCGCTCGGCGGATTGGCCGGCGACGGCGGGTCGCCGGTGATCGGCGCCTGCTCGACCCGGTGATCGGGGTCCATGCTCAGCCGCGACGCCAGCAGCGCGTGCGTGTAGGGGTGCAGCGGGGCGCGGAAGACCTCGTGGGCAGGGCCGCTCTCGACCACCCAGCCGAGATACATCACCAGCACCCGGTCGCTCACGTGCTGCACCACCGCCAGGTCGTGCGAGATGAACACATAGGTCAGGCCGAATTGCTGCTTCAGGCGAGCGAGCAGGTTCAGCACCTGCGCCTCGACCGATTTATCGAGCGCGCTCACCGCCTCGTCGAGGATGATCAGCCGTGGCTCGAGCGCCAGCGCACGGGCGATGTTCACCCGCTGCTTCTGCCCGCCCGATAGCTCGTGCGGATAGCGCGGCCCGAACTGCACCGGGTCGAGCCCGACCCGGCGCAGCGTCTCGTCGGCCATGCGCGCCGCCTCCGCCCCGCCGCGCCCGAGTGCCCGCGGCCCGAACGCCACGCTGTCGCGCACCGGCATGCGCGGGTTGAGCGAGCTGGCGCTGTCCTGGAACACCATCTGCGCCTGCCGCCGCAGGTCGCGCAGCTTGATCCCGTCCGGCGCGCCGACCGCCTCGCCGTCGAACACCAACGCCCCCGCGTCGGGCTCGATCAGATGCAGCAGCAGCCGCGCCAGGGTACTCTTGCCGCAGCCGCTCTCGCCGACCACGCCCAGCGTCTCCCCCTTGGCGACGCTGAACGAGATCCCGTCGACCGCCCGCACCGCGCCGCCGCCGGCGATCCGGAAATGCTTCTTCAGCCCCTCGGCGATCAGCATCGGCTGCGCCGGGCCGCCCCGATCCGCGGCGGGGTCCAACGCGGCGCTCATTTGATGCGGACGTCCATCGCCGAGCGCAGCCCGTCGCTGACCAGGTTGAAGCACATCGAGGTGATGAAGATCGCCACCCCCGGCATCGCGCACACCCAGGGCTGGACATAAATCGCTTGCCGCAACGTCGACAGCATCAGCCCCCAATCCGGGATCGGCGGACGCACGCCCAGGCCCAGGAACGACAATCCCGACGCGAGGAGGATGCTGACGCTGACCAGGCTCGAGGCATAGACCAGCACCGGCGCCAGAACGTTGCCGAGCAGATGGTGGCGGATGATCATCAGGTGCCCCGCCCCGGTCGCGCGCGCCGCCTCCACGAAATCGAGGTTGCGCACCTGCGTCGTCGCCGTCTCCGCCACGCGGCACACCGCCGGGATGAACACCAGCGCCAGCGCCACCATGCCGTTCAGCATGCCGCCGCCCATCGCCCCCGAGATCGCCACCGCCAGCAGCACCGACGGGAAGGCATAGAACACGTCCATGATGCGCATGATCAGCGTGCCGACCCAGCCACCGGCATAGCCCGCGACGATCCCCAGCGTGCCGCCGACCAGCCCGGCGAAGATCACCGGCCCCACCCCCATCAGCAACGAGGTCTGCCCGCCATAGAGGATGCGGCTCAGCACGTCGCGGCCCAGCTCGTCCGTCCCCAGCGGATGGCCGCGGAAGCCGAACGGTTTGAGCCGTAGGATGATGCCTTCCTTGTAGGGGTCGAACGGCGCGATCAGAGGCGCCGCGATGGCCGATAGCACGATGGCCAGCAGCAGCAGGGCGAACAGGAGCGTCACCGGGTCGCGCTGCAGCCGCTGCCGCACCATCCCCCAATAGCCCGGCCGCTTCTCGAGCTTGGCGGCGGGCGCCGCCTCGAGGCTGATCGCTTGCGACATCAGGCGCGCCTCACGCGGGGATCGAGCGTCGCCTGCAGCAGGTCGACGGCCAGATTGGTGGCGAAGAAGATCAGCGAAAGCGACAGGATCGCCCCCTGCAGCACCGGCACGTCGCGGTTGACGATCGCCCGGCCCAGCAACGTGCCGCTGCCCGGCCAGGCGAACACCGGCTCGACCAGGATCGACCCACCCATCAGGTAGCCGAACTGCAGCCCCATCACCGCCAGCATGCCCGGCGCCGCGTTCTTCAGCACGTGCCGCACCACCGCCAGCTCGCTCAGCCCCTTGGCCCGCAGCGTGGTGACGAAATCCTGGCTCCGCACCTCCAGCACTGCCGCCCGCGTAGTCCGCGCGATGATGCCGACCGGCACCATGGACAACGTCAGCACCGGCATCACCAGATACTTCATGTCCTCCCAGCGCCAGGCCGAGAACTGGTCCGACCCGTTCTTGCCCATCCCCGACGCCGGCAGCCACGACAGCTCGACCGCGAACACGATCACCATTACCAGCCCGAGCCAGTAGTTCGGCACGCTGACGCCCAGCACTGCCGTTCCGGTCACGGTACGGTCCAGCACCCGCCCGAGCGGCCCCGGCGGCGCGCAGCCCGCCAGCGTCCCCAGCCCGGCGCCGACCACGAACGAGAGCGGCACCGCGAACAGCGCCAGCTCCAACGTGTTGACCAGCGCCCCGCCGACCTCGAGCGCCACCGGCCGCCGCGTCGAGACCGACAGCCCGAAATCACCCTGCAGCGCGCGCCACACCCAGTTCACGAACTGTACCGGCAGCGGCTTGTCGAACCCGTAGGCCCGCTTGACGACCTCGATCATTTCCGCGTTGGCATCCGGCGGCAGCACCGTCTGCAGCGGGTCGCCCGGCGCGATGTGCACCAGCATGAAACACACCAGGCCGACGCCGAACGCGATCGGCAGCGCGTAGATCAGCCGCCATAGGATGGTGCGCGCCATCGTCGCCTACTTCATCACGGTGATCGGCGTCAGGTCCTGAAACCAGCTCTGCGCCTGCACGAACCCCTTCACTTTGGGCGACAGCGCCCGCGGGTTGAGGTCGTGCACGACCCAGATCATCACCGCATCATCCACCATTTTCTCGTGCACGTGCTGCAAGATTACGTCGCGCTTGGCGTTGTCGAATTCGTTGTAGGCCGACGCGATCAGCTTTTCGGCGTCTTCGCTGTAGTAATGACCCCAGTTGCCGCCGGTCGGCGACCATTGCGCCTTGAGCATGAAGCGCGCCATGCCGTTGATCGGATCCTGCACCGCGCGGCTGACGTTGATGCCGTCCACCTCCGGCGCGGTGTCCACCCCGCCGCGCGTCAGTGCCAGCAACGCGTTCCAGTCCATCACCTTGAACTCGACCTGGAACCCCGCCTCCTCGAGCTGCGACTTGATCAGCTCGTTCATCGGCAGCGGCTGCATCTGCCCCGAGCCCGACGTGCTGATCGCCAGCGTGATCTTGCACGGCAGGCAATTGGCCTCCTTCAGCAGGGCTCGCGCCTTGGCCGGGTCGAAGGTGAACAGCTTGGGATGGCCGTACCACGGACTGCTCGGCGGGAAGTCGGCCGGCCCCTCGATCGCGACTCCGCCCAGCAATTCGACGACGTCGGCGCGGTTGATCGCGTAGTTCGCCGCCCGCCGGATCCGGACGTCCTGGAACGGCTTGCGGGTGAAGTTCAGCTGGTACGACCAGTTGTGCGGATACGAGTTGGTGATGACGTTCATGCCCGCCGACTTCAGCCGCGGCAGCGCATCCGGCGTCGGCGCCTCGACGAAATTGACCTGCCCACTCAGCAACGCCGCCGTCCGCGTGCTCGCCTCCGGCATCGGCAGCAGCACCAGCCGGTCTTGCTTGGGCACCCGCGCGCTGTCCCAGTACTCTTTGTTGGGAACGAACTCGAGCCGCTCATGCGGCACCATGCGGTCGAACTTGTAGGGGCCGGTCCCGCTCGGCTGGTTGGCCACCGCCGCCCAGTCGTATTTCAGCGCCTCCGCCCGGCACCGGCTCGTCATCATCACGAAGCTCATCTCGTACGGGAAGAGCGAGCTCGGCACCTTGGTGCTGATCGCCACCGTCTTGTCGTCGACCTTCTCGACGCCGGCGAAGTTCGGCAGGTAGGCCCGCGACAGCGCGAATTGCTGCGGGTCCCACTGCGGTGCCTTTTCGTCGAAACGGCCGAAATTCCACACCACGTCGTCGGCCGTGAACGGGCAGCCATCGTGCCACTTCACCCCCTGCCGCAGCGTGAACAGCCAGCGCTTCGGATTGGCCTCGTCGACGTGCCACTCGGTCGCCAGACCCGGCTTGATCGTCGCTGGCACGTCGCTGCGCGACAGGTCCCAGTTGATCAACCCGTCATAGAGGCTGAGGCCGACGAACCGGAGCCCCTCGAAGCCCTGATCGGGATTGCCGGTCGTGACCGGGATATCGCCCGCGGTCATCGCCACAGTCAGCACCCCCTGGGCGGACGCGGCCGGCACCGCGCCGACGCTGAGCAGGATGGCCGCCAAGCGGGCCGGGAGTTTGCGGAAAGCCATGGGCGCACCTCGCGGAGAACGCCTAAACCCTCGCAAACCGCCCTGCTGCACCGCAACAACTATCTGCTACGGTAGAAAGCAAAGGAAGCCGATCAGGACTAAATTTGCCTACATTCAGGACAATTGCTTAGAAAGCAGGCCCTCTATGACTCATTCTCTTAATAGGTGGCGAACATGCGCTCAATCTCGCCCCGGTCGCTCGTCCGAGTCAGCGCCAGCATCAGCAGCACCCGGGCCTTCTGCGGCGTTAACGTATCGCCCGCCACGAAGCCCGACCGCCGCATGGCCGCCGGGCTGCCCGAAACTCGGCCGCTGCCCGCCCGAGACGATTGCACCACAACGACGCCCCCCGCCACCGCGCGCAGCAGCGCCTCCTTCTGCAACGGCGACGGTGCGCCGGCCGGGAACCCGGCGGAGACCAGCCCGCGCGCGCCGGCCGCCACCGCCGCCTCGACCAGCGCCCCGTCCGCCCCGCCATAGGCCGCGATGATGTCGACCCGAGGCAGCACCGCCAGCCCCTCGGTCTCGAACTCGGTATCCGGCGCGCCGCGACGCACGGGACGGCGGTATATCGCGATCCCATCGCCCTCGGCGGTGCCGAGCATGCCGAAATCGCGGGATTGGAACGTGTGCACCCGGAAGTTCGACGTCTTGGTCACATCGCGCGCGGCGTTGATCTCGTCGTTCAGCACCACCAGCACGCCGAGCCCGCGCGCCTGCGGCGAGGCGGCGACGCGCACCGCGTTGAACAGGTTCATGCCGCCATCGGCGCCCAGCGCGGACGCCGGCCGCATCGCGCCCACCACGACGACCGGCACGGCGACCTTGACGGTCAGCTGCAGGAAATACGCGGTCTCTTCGAGGCTCGCTGTGCCGTGCGTGATGACGATCCCGGCCAGGTCCGGCGTGTCGGCCACGGCGCGCCGGGTCAAGGCGGCCAGGGCGAGCCAGTCCTCGGGGCCGACGCCGGTGCTGTTGATGTTCTTGTACGGGATCGGCACGATCTCAGCCGCCTGCGACAGCTCCGGCACCCGGGCGAGCAGCTCGTCGACATGCATGAAGCGCCCGTCCGTGCCGTAGTCGTAAAGGTCCAGCGACGAGGCGCCGATGCCGGAGATAGTGCCGCCGGTGCCGATCACGGCGACTTTGGGGAGTGCGGTCATGGTCAGCTCCGTACCAGTGCTTGCGCCACGCCCAGCAGAGCCATGTCCGCCCCGCGCGCCGCGATGATGGAGAGCCCGACCGGCGCGCCCTGCACGCTCGCCCCGGGCAGGTTGACCTGCGGCACGCCGGTCAGGCCGCCATGGCTGGTCAGGCAGCTGATCCGGTCGCGCAACGCGTTGAGCTCGCGCTGCGGCAGTCCGCGAAGCGGCGCAGGGAACGGCGTCGTCGGCAGGCACAGGATGGTGCCGGGCGGCAGCAGCAGGCGCAGGCGGGCGCGCGCCTCGATGCGCATCAGCGTCGCCGCGCTGCGCTCCTGGTCGGTCATCATCGAACCCTGCACCAGGCCGCGGGCGACGCCGAAGGCGAGCCGCGGGTTCTGCTCGTCGAGCCACGGCTCGAAACTCCGCCAAGCCTCGCTCCCCTGCAGCACGCGCTGCGCCCGCTGCCAGACCGAGAGACCCTGCGGCGCCAGCGTCACCTCGCGGCTCGTTCCGATCAGCGCGGCCAGGCGCTCCACCACCGGCCGCAGCGCCGCCTGCACCGGTTCCTCGGCGAAGCCGAACGCGTCCTCGGCCACCAGCAGCGTGCCCGGCAGCGTGCCCGGCACGGCCTCGCCGAACAGCACGGCGCCGATCCGGGCGAACGTCTCGGGGTCGCGGGCGAACCAGCCGCAGGTGTCCGCACTCGGAGATTGCGCCGCGATCCCAGTGAAATCGATCCGGCCGTGCGTCGGGCGGATGCCGTAGAGCCCGCAGAAGCTGGCCGGCACCCGGACCGAGCCGCCGGTATCGGTGCCGAGCGCGAAGTCGCAGACGCCGCTGGCCACCGCCGAGGCCGAGCCGCTGGAGGAGCCGCCGGGCACGCGGTCGGGCGCGGCCGGGTTGAGCGGGGTGCCGTCATGGGCGTTCTCGCCGAGGATGCCGAGCGAGACCTCGTCGGTGATGGTCTTGCCGATCACCGAGGCGCCGGCGTCGAGCAGGGTCTGCACCACCCAGGCATGGCGCGCCGGCGTGGGATATCGGCGCGGCCAATCCGGGTTCCCGCCCCCGGTCGGCACGCCGGCCAGATCGATCAGATCCTTGACCGCGAAATCCAGCCCGGCGAGCTTCCCCTGCGCCGCGCCTGCCACCTGCGCCCGCGCGCCCGTGATGAACCCGTCCTGTCCCTGCATGCCACCATCCCGTCTGCCCGGCCCAGCCTGGCCGATCCGCACCCGGTTAGTCGAGGGTCGGGTCGAGCCGGTCGCGCAACCAGTCGCCCATAACGCCGATACACAGCGTCGTCAGCACGATCACGCTGCTGGGCGCGAGCAGGATCCAGGGCGCGCGCTGGAGATACTCCCGGGCATAGCCGACCATGGCGCCCAGCGACGTCAGCGGCGGCTGCACGCCCAGGCCCAGGAACGACAGCCCGCTCTCCAGCAGGATGATCTCCGGGAACGCGAGCGTGCCGGACACGATCAGCGTGGCAGCGACATTCGGCAGTACGTGGGCGCCGTAGACCCGCCACGGCCGCGCGCCGAGGTTGCGGATCGCGGCCGCATAGCCCTGCCCGCCGGCGGCGATCGCCAAGCCCCGGGCGATGCGCGCATGCCGCTCCCAGCCGTAGAGGCCCATCAGGCACACGAACAACGGCAACGCATTGCCGAAGAACGCCAGCACCGCCAGCGCCAGGATCAGGAACGGCAGCGCCGCCTGGAAGTCGATCAGCATCAGCACCGCCTGCTCCACCCAACCGCGCACATGGGCGGCGAGGAAGCCGAGCGTGGTGCCGAGCACGAGCCCGATCGCGGTGGCGCCGAACGCGACCAGCACCGAGATGCGGATCGACACGATCAGCCGCGACAGCACGTCGCGCCCCAACTCGTCCGTCCCCAGCGGGTGCGACCAGTCGCCGCCGAACCCGACGGGCGGCGAGAGCCGGTGGCGCAGATCCAGAGCGGTGATCCCATACGGGCGGATCTGCTCGGCCAGGATCGCCACCAAAAGCACCAGCACCAGCCACGACGCCGCCATTGCGATCGAGGCCGGCGGTAGCCGCACGCGCGCGCGCCGGGCCAGGGTCGCCGACATCAATGCGCGCCCGCCGCGGCCCGCATGCGCGGGTCGAGCACGCCATACAGCAGGTCGACCGCCAGATTGCCGGCTGTCGAGCGGAATGGTGTTCTGCACGGCGCGATGGTTCATCGCGTATTGCCCGGTGAGCAGGCTGGCGCGGGCAGGTCCGCACGGGACGGTGGTGGTCACGTGGTTACGAAAAGTAACCCCTTCGCGACAGATCCGGTCCAGGTTGGGGGTGTTGAGGTGCTGGCAGCCGAGCCAGGGGACGCAGTCGGCGCGCCATTGGTCGACAACGATGAGCAGGATGTTTTTCG
>JAABUK010009434.1_pt1 | contig 13334 bp, 17 predicted proteins | sample 5559141 | NCBI WGS metagenome assembly JAABUK01 (sample SAMN10711869, study PRJNA513367) | rock metagenome | isolation source: Antarctica rocks | place: Antarctica: Victoria Land, Pudding Butte nord | collected 2016-01-03
GTCACGACCAAAGTAAAAAGATGCTGGGCATATAAGTGTACATAAAGACTGCTGCACGTACATAGTTCGTTTTTTGCACAAAGTATTGGCTAAATTACAGTTGCAATCAAAGCATACCCAAGACTTAAATGGTGGCAGTATATATACTCGATTTTGCGTCCAGCGCATAGCACATCTATCGCACATACACATCCCATATGGTCAGGCCTCACTTACAACTTCTTCAAAATGTGACAGAGAAGTGTTGTGGCCACGTTCCAAAGAGTCATACAAGGTCTGCTGACCAGCATTTGTCAGAGCAATGTTTTGCAAGAGTGTTGTCATCCCAGCCAAGCAAGCTTGGCTTCTATGAAGACCGTCGTGATTACTCTTGTTGCATCATCACTCAAAGTGCATGGTCAGCAGACAATGCATACATTATACAACACGACCCCTGACACTGATTGAAACTCCTCCATCATACCTGCACAGTAAATTCAGCCTATAAGTCTGTGGTGGGCAACATGCAATTACTGGCCATGAGATTTCATGCTGCATATGACAAGCCTCAGACTGCAGCTTGGCTGCACCAATTGTGACATGCCGACAGTACAGCCTCCCAGACCACCGAGAGCAGCGCCCCAAGGGGTGCCAGGTCAGGGTCCTGGGATATGACACCAAAAGAGGAGCCAAACCAGGCAGAGGCTGTACGCCCACAGGGGTACCGGGTAGGTTCGGTCCTGACTAGCAGGGACCCTGCACACCCTGAGAATGCACCCAATGGCTACTTGCATCATAGGCTGCATGTATGCCCCCACTAGCAGACAGGACAAGGGCAATGAAAACTGGCACAATGAAGCAGCAAAAGCAAGGATGGGCTCTTGATGGATGATATCACATGGTCGATCAATTCAGCGCTCAGAGGTAGGAGAAGTCGTTTTATGAGTTGTCTAATCAGGGCTGTGAAGCCATCAGAAACAGCCTCATGAATATCGTCACTGCGCTTAATTTGCACAAGATGCCGCAACAGAGCAAGCTGACTGAATGGAACGCTAAAAACTGCACAGACTGGAAAGGACAATGCGCACCTTATCCTGGAGGCCCTGGCCGTGCACACCACATGACCACTTGACTTCACGAGTGGACACACACCTACAGACAAAGTCATAGAGTAAGCAACTTGGCCTCAGTTTGCAGGCATGAGACACGTGAAACAGGAATATGAATGTAAGTGTGACTATACATGCCCACGTCATGAGGGTCAAGGGCACTGAAACGCACACCTTCACTATTGCTTGCGTTTATATAAATGTTGACTGAAGGGACATTGTTACCCAACAGTCGACCGTCTTCGCAGCATACATGAGACTCGCAACACTGTGACCAGGCATTAGCTCACCTCATGCTAGGCAGCATTGTCCAAAAACGATAAAATCGAGTCCAAGGCTACTTCATTCCTTTGCACCAAATTTTGCCTCTCTGCCCACACACGTGCCTGTATCTACAACAAAAAAAGTCAGACTGCACTGACTAGTGAAAGCCTTGACGTATATAACACAGAGTGGCTATGTGGTGACATGTCAATATGTGTGCCATGCCATCCCGAACAGCTACAAGAAGCTGCCGTAGAACAGCTGGCAAGACAATCTTTGGACAGTAGAACACTGAGGTGTGCACAGCGTTTGCAGCCCAGTTGCCTGAATAACTGACCATTTCTGCATGCATGCACTAGTTCAAAGCATATCTAAACATTTTTGCATCAATCGCAGTGATGTGACCAGGTATAAATGATAAACTTGACAAATGGTGCAAGCTGATAGGACATGGCAAAGAGCTTACCAGCAATGTCAGAAAGCCCCAAATGACATGGGTACATGCATTTTCACCCTGTACAGCCAACCCCTTTGCATCAAGAGGCTCTGCTCCAATGCCAATGCCAAGCTGAAGACAATTATGGCATCTTGCCCTGACGCTGTCACTATACCTGCAAAAAGCAGTTGCAACTCAGCAAACATTTTAACATGCAGAATGTCCAAGCCTATCGTCCCATAAGCTTCGCCAAGAAAGCAGATGAGATAGCGAGGCCCGGGTCAACAGTGGCAGGCAGGTTTTGATCAAACGCCTGCCACCTCATCACTCTTGCTTCTGGGAACGGGCTCACTGATACGAAAGGAGAATCTGTGAACCAACTATTTAGAAGCAGTTGCAATGTGCAGACTATGCAGCAAGGAGAAAAAGCAATATCACACAAAATGCTGAGTCTGGACAGTAACTCGGTACAGAGTCAAATGCATTTGGAGAAAGATGGGTTAATGATACTCACATTCACATAAGGCAAGTGTGAAATCATGACAAACAAGCAGTGACACCCCAGGAAAATGCTCAGCCAGCCAAGAGAAACATATTCGTCAAAGTCATTGACTCGGAAACTCTAGTCCTGAGTAAAGCTCTTATCATCATCACATGATTCAGGGGGATCATTGCTGCTTAGTCATGACAATGTGTGCAGATGTGATGGAAGTGCAGTATGGATCAGTAGTGGTTAATGATTATCCGCATCAGCTTGAAGCTGAGTCAGTAACACGGACCAATTGTGTTCGTCACTTCCATATCAGATTTGTTATGCATGTCAACAACAGCAGTGCATACAAGACGGTATACAGCTCACCTTCTAGGAGCTCCTAGCCGGCTTGGCTGGCCGCCGGCACCATGACGGCAAATGTAAGGACTGCCGGACTCGGCGCCGTCCCGTGCTTGTGTGCCCCTGCATGGACAGCAAGACAACATTTCATGGACAGGGTGGTAGGTGACACACTGTGAGTGCACAGCTGCTTGTGGTGACAGTCGCTCAGTCAAATACGTGAGTGAGTTAGGAACGGAAATTCTCTTCAAAGCCTGGGAGGCTCAAAGCGAGCTGGGATATCCGTAATCATCATCACGACCGCAACATAATGTATGCACAGCAGACTTAGCAACGTTCAACAGAAAGCAAGCACAGATGAAGGTGGGATCAGCCGCAACAGCGAGTGTCAATCCGCATTGTGATTCCCTTGGCGTGGGACAAATCAGACTGGGGCGACATCGAATACCAATCATCTCCCACGATGCAAATGCTCTATGCAAAGCAGCCGTGCGATTGCGACAGTACAGAACACTCACGTCGCTTGTGCAGCTTGGCCGCGCCGCTTGTGCAGCTTGGCCGCGCCACTGACTGCTGAACATGCACAACCATCCCGTGTTGTTGCGCTTGAGGCCGTACCATGTATCTTCACACAGCGCGGTGGTCCAGGATGTGGAATGTCTGCTTTGTTCGCTGCCTGGAGGCTTTCAAAGACCTGCTGCCAATCGAAACCCTATGCAGGTTAGATTACGCCTGCATGCGAGATGTATGCCTCTTCTTCAGATGTTGGATCTGGCTGCCAAGTCTGACATGCTTGCTGATAGCTGCCAGCTGATGGGTATTCCAGCCACGAGCCTGATTCATTGCCGATAAGCATGGTATTTCTTTGCTGAACAAATATTGTGTATGCTCAAGCTGGATACCTGTATACCGTTTACTTATCTGCTTGAGCTGAGAAGTATATATATGCATTCCACCAGATTTATAAAAGAGCAATGCACCAATGTTACATAGCTTGCTGCAGAGTCACAACAATCCATTTCAGCACTATGCAAATACACGATCTGTTTTCTTTGTGACAACTTTGATACAGAGCAGAATGTTTCCCATATTCTGTACAGTACTAGAAGACTCTCAAACAACCTTAAATGTTGTGCCCCCATAACCAGCACTATCTTTATGCTTCTGACACAATGCTTGCATGGCACTGACATAGAGTTGCAGATACTTCTGGATCTCCTCTTTGGAAGGATGTTCCATTTTTGGCAGTTCTATTGGCTTGCCAAATACCACAAGCATAGGTACCTGCAAAACCGACCATGACTGAGCATCATAGATGAGCAATCATAGCTGAGCAGCAACAGGTCTGGTCGACATGACATGAGCCACATCTAAAAGAAACAGCCGCTTTGTTTGTAACTGGTGCTTCTGCTGAATGGTGTGCTACTTCTGCCGTAACCAGAAAGAGCACCTTGTGTGGAATGGTGGTACCCCATCTTCCCCACATGATCAAGGGAATGAAGCCAAGCCATTTTCTGACAGTCTGAACAACCATGTTGGGTATGACAGGAGGGCCTGGCCGCAACCATCTGCATCAGCCAACCCTTGTCAAAGTCACTAGTGCATAGTCACTACTGCATAAGACTGCAGCAGGCAATTGCAGGACAGCAAGTTGGCAACAGCGAAGCAGGCTTGGGATTGTGAAAGGCCAGCAGAAAGAGGAGAAGCACGCAAATACAGAACAGACATGGTATGCAGCCTGATGTGAAAGCAATCAAACAGCAAATTCACTGCAGAGCGGCGAATGAGCAGCAACGTGCAATTGCAAGCTTGAACATGCTCTTGTGCATGTGGTGCAATAAACAAGAATGGTGAGTAGCCCAGTTGCAGCTTGAGGCAGAGCCAAGTTAAAGGCCTTACGAGTAGGTATCACTTTGGCCAAAAGCAAAGCACGGCAGCAAATGTGCTCCATGATTGAGTGCGATTCGCACAAAACCAGTCCTTTTTGTCAGGTACATGACTTCCTGCCCTGTGTGCAAAGTGTTCAGAAGGTGAAACCCTACTCAGACTACATGCAGCACAACCACTGCACCTTTACATTGTTGACACAGTGTTCCAGATGCTGACTGTACATCACAAAGCTGCTGTGTCATCTTTGCTTGCTTGACATTGTCAAAACGCAGCGTTATTGGACTTGCACGGTTGTCTTTGGCATGACATCAGGGCAGGTTCACCTTTTTTCATGACCATGCACTCACTGACGCCACCAGGCACCAACACCACACTGTTCTGAGCAGCCAGTAAGCTGTGGAATGTGTCTCTGTCTATGGAGCGTATGCCAAGCCAATACCAGAGATGCCTTGTTGCAGGCAAATAGAACACCTGCATTCATGAATGAGTGTCTCATGCAATTCCGAAAACCATGTGAACATGCCTTGGATGGTGCAATGAGTCTCAGAGCGGCTAGGCGAGAGCTGTCAGGCAGTGCTGACCGTTGACGTTGCCAGGACTTTGATGTCTTGAAGTGCTTTGGGAAGTGCTTGACAGTACTTGTTGAACATCATTGGCAGGGCCGTTGGCAATGCAGAATGGGGCTCCAGGCCTGACAGCAGTCATAAGATTTGGAGCATACTGCTTTGACTGCAGGCCAGCTGTAAAGCAGGATGCAGCAAAGCCTAGCAGATCAGGGTCTCAGCGAAGTGAGTGTTTGATGGAGAGGTGGAATGAGCAAGAGCACTGCATACCTACTACATAGGTTTGGTCAGGCTTTATTGCATCGTAGTCTTCACATATCACTTTCAGGGAGAAGTACTGCATGGCTGACTGCACTGAGAAGTTCAAGAATCTGCATCAATGCGTACAGAGTGTGCTTTTGACTTTGATTTTGCAGATTCCGTCTTAGCGGCTTTTCTGACAATTTTGTCTTACTTTTCCATGAGCAGTGGTGCCTTGCCCAGAGGCCACAGCACATTCAGGATCTGCATGTCAAACATGACCCTGAGCTACAACCTAGCATGTTCTGTACTAACATGCAGTAACAGTAGTTCAAGCTTGCCATACCTGAAATGCCAGAAATGAAACCGCTAGCAGGTTTGGCAAAAAGTACAAGGCTACAATGGTGCCTATCGTTTGTCCAATGATCTGCCCTACCCAAAAAGAAACAGCCAGCATCCTGATCACCTCGAGCAACATTTCCTTGCAGCTGGCAAGGACTGCCAAGAGGTCTGCCATGGGGTCCTGGGGTTTGCTCGCAGTAGCAGGAAAGGTCGATTGACAATAAGTCCGGGTGCAATATCGCTTCTTAAATACCAGAGTCTGCGGCTATCCGCAAAGGCTCAAAGCAGGCTTTTGCTGAAGTCATATATGCATGCGTGCCGGACGGGTTTGACTGAAAGGTGTATGAATATTCTGAAGTGCGTGCACAAGCGCGTACATGATTGCATATGCCTCAGGCTTCGCAGTAGTCCAGGTGATCACCTCAGTATGCAGCGCTTGAGCTCATATCGAAGACATGAGGGATACAGCATAATTGCGACGCACAAACGCACAACATACCGTACACTTGTACTCGCCATATTGCTTACCGTGAGGCACTCCGAACAGTGCATAAGTGTCTGCAAGCTATCGAGCAAGCATAGGATTGGTGTTGCGGCGAAACGTGCGAGTGTCGGATTCGCACCGTAAGTTTAGAGACCAGTTCACAGCTGCACAAGCCTGATCCATCACGGGCTGAGGCCCGCAGAGCATGGTACTCGTGCTTTGCATTGGCGATCTGCACATCCCACACCGAGCCACCGATTTGCCAGCCAAGTTCAAGCAGCTCTTGGTACCTGGCAAAATCCACCACTCACTTTGCCCGGGGAACATCTGTACTAAGGTAGTGCTAGTGCTCCGGCGACACTCGATGAGAGCTGCACATTTGCTGATGACGGCAATGTATGGCGTTGATATGACTGTGAAACATGTCCTCAGGAGATTCATGATTACCTGAAGACAGTTTGCGCAGACATGCATGTCACTAAAGGTGATTTCGACGAGGATAGCAGCTATCCTGAGGACAAGGTACATGATAGTGGTCTATACAGCGCTGCTCTTTTGTGGGTCCCTAAGCTGCAGCCGCACTTGCTTTGCTGAACAGGTCTTGAGAATTGGAGATTTCAGGATTGGAATGCTACATGGGCATCAGGTAGTTGCATGCCCCACGTCAATGCCCAATAATAGAGAATCATAATGAGTTGTAAGCAGGAACATGGAGTCTGCTGCTTTGAAGATTGGTTGTCTATGAAAGCCTAGTATGCTGCAGATTGTACCTTCAGACAGCAAGGAGAGATTAGCTTTCCTTGCTCGGCAAATGGACGTGGACATACTAGTGACTGGACACACTCATGAGTTCAAGGTACAAAGAAAAGTCAGCACAGTGATCACGCCTTGTGCTACAGTGGGGTAGTCATTTGCACATCTGTTTGCATGCTGACAGTCTGTTATCTGACAACATGCATGAAGCTATGCTGTCTGTGCAGGCAGACTGTATAGAAGGTAGACTGCTGATCAACCCAGGATCGGCAACAGGAGCTTTTAACAGCTTGCACGACAAAGTTGTACCCAGCTTTGTTCTGATGGACATCACTGGCAAAAAGGTATCCATTTCTTTGCTATGTCAAGCACTTATCCAAATAATTTTAGCTAATTGGTCAATGTCACCTGCATTTGGAGGCCTGCAACCAAAACTTCACTAAGCATGCTAAGTTTCATGGCATTTCTGAGGCCTTTGGCGACATGCAGGCCACCCTGTATGTGTACGAGATGAAAGATTCTGAGATGGCTGTGACCAAAATAGAGCACCCAGACCCGTCATTAGAAAGCTGACACTGACTCGTGCTGGCACACATACCAAGTTGACCTTCAAGTCCAATCATTTTTCCGGCTGCAAATGGCACACCCCATTTGCACAACAGAGAATTGTTGCCAACTTGTTGACATCAGCAATTGCTGCTGCACTGCAATCTTGTGGCGACTCATGGAGGTGACTATGTTGATTTGTATATACGGGGGCATGCACTCCTTGTCCATTTTTGCGACACTGGTTGCCATCATATGTACTGCCTTGGTCAAACTGCTTCTTGCTGGTTGGACATGTTACAATGGCATGTAGCTTCTTTTGCTTAAGTACTCACAGCTGGCTCCATAATGTTTGACCTTAGCACTCTTATCAGCAGCAACTAGCTGCACTGTCTGTGGCTGGAACTAATCCTATATGCAAAGCCTGTTTAAAAGGATGCATTTCGATAAGCTGCCATCGTGTGCTGAGCCTGCTTCGAGATTAGGCTCATGCATCCTCATTGCCACCATGAATCTTGTCAGATAAGGAGTGCCAGCCAAGCAGCAATGAATGCTATACCCCTGCCCGTACCACAGAGATGAACCTTATGGTATGTAGATACATGCAGAGGCCTACAAACATTGTTCAGCTCCATAAGCGTTCATGCAGCCTACCCTGTTGGAGCAAGCTTGGAATTTCTGTTGTCTTCTGTCAGTGCAGTTGTGTACAAGCTGTAAGTCCAGCAGGTCCTTGAGCATTTCGTGGCGCGACAACAGACTCCAGCGCGAATTAACAAGCACCAGATTACCTGCCGCAAAACAAGATCAGCCCCGCGCTCGTCAGCGAGCCCACAAGTAGAGGCTTTCTGAGTCAAAGACACGGCATGTCAGCTTGCACTGCTTGAAGAAACCAAACTGAGTCTCACACACCTTGTACTGGGTGCAAGGCCTATCAGCAACGAATGTACAAAGTGGTATTTGTTTGCAGTCTCGAAGGTACTCAGGTAGTGGTTGTCTTTCGGACGAAAGGCATGTGCGCCATAGGTGCCGAGAATGACAGCGCTGGCGCCTGATATGCCAGCCACTCTCAGCCAGGCTTTGCTAGATATGGCCATCCCTGGCGAGTCAAGATGGGCTCGTCTGTGACACCAGAAATGAGTATCTGTGAATCACAAGCTCACAGGTTGTGATGCCCACACGACGTAGCTTGCACAAATTTCAAACTGCATTTTGCCTGTCATCGAAGACAATGGTGACCATGGTGACTGCTCCTCCCAACAACATGAGCCCTTCACAAGATTGGCATTGGGACAGCATCATTTGTTTTCAGCAGGGCAAGCAATGATTGCCACTCAAAAGGCGCAGCTATGCCATGTCCCGCAGGCTGCCTGTGACAATTGAACCGCAAGGACCAGCCAGCAGCTCTACGCTCGCCAGGGCTACAGCTTGCATTGCTAGGTGTCATCACAATTGTGCTGATGGCGTTGGTGCTGCCTGTTGCTCAGCCTCCCACCACAATGGGGGTGAGGATGGTAAGCGCTTTGTCAATGCTTCACACCCAGTGGCCGTCACCAGCAGTGTATGTTCAAATTGTGCACTCCTTCTGCCATCTTTGGTCGTGCATGTCCACTCATCTGGCCAATGCGTGTCTTTCCACACCCCAGCATTGATCATGGGCTCTATTGAAAATGTCATGCCCTCCCGCATAATGCCCTTGGCCTGCAGTGGGCTTCTTGTCAAGTGGAGATCAGTTATGACACACAGGCACAAGTATGGTGCAGGTAGGCTGCACAAACTCCTGCTACGGCAGGAACACAAGCGCACGCTTTCCAGATCTTACTGTAGTAGGCAGCAAGACAAAATACACACACACAGCTCTTCTGAATCTGAGTCATGTTGTCCTCCAGCAGGAACGCACACACTTTTCCACACAATTGCCAACATACCTTATTGCGGGAGTAATGGGGAATGCTAGGTGCACAATGAAACAAGTCTCCAATGCCATGCCCACAGTAAGACCTTACGACTGAAAACCTGCACATGAGCTGACTTGTTCAGTCTCCAAAATTTGTGAGCACTTACAGTCTGGTACAACAAGACAACTGGCAAATGTGAATGCAGCAGAATATCAGCAGACACAGTCGAAATTGCACGGCAGGGCTGACAGCAAGTGGTGATCCTGACAAACCACTACAACCCTGCAGGCATTGTACAGAGACACACCCTTGTTGCTGGGCGTGTTGGGAGATGATGTCTCCAACATCCCGGAACTTTGCTCCAGGCTTCACTTCTGCCATAGCTTTTTGCAAGCACTGCAGCAGCATGCCAGGACACCCTCAACCACAGCTGTCTAGGCATTATTCATGCAAAACCATTGACCACACAACTGTGAGATCAACAGTCACCTTATGTAGCTGCTGCCACAGCTGTCAAGGCATCAGTTTGTCTTACGCATGCAAAGCCATTGACCACAGCCGTGGGGTAAGCCGTGATGATCACATCCTGCTGAACAAATGTTCACAGCAGATGTCACAGCATGCAATGATGTGCATTGTGATGCTTGATGTGCTGATGACAGGCATATCAAAGCGATGTAAAGCATACAGCCTTCAGAATGGGCTAAGGCCTGCCTGGCTGATGTCAGAAGAAAGGCAGGCACAGGTTCAAGTTAATCAGTGGTGCGTGTCAGTCACACGAACCAGAGGCAGGCAACTGCGCAGGGCCTTACGTCATGAGCAGCCTTGATGAGCTTCTTGGATGCATCATCAACCTGTCCAACAACATAGGTCTCATTCAAGTCCCCATGATACCCCTTGTAATAAGCTGTCACATCCACATTGACAATGTCTCCATCCTCAAGCGGCCGCTTGTCTGGAATACCATGACAGATGACCTACGCAGCAGCACCTCTGCTGAAAGCCATGGCATGGCAAATCTGGCCATGAAGTAATGCACAGATGTGTTGTAGGCTGCAGCAGGCAAATGCTGACACTGTAGAAACGTGCAAGGCAACATCCTCATGCTGCTGATGCAAATTGTGAGACAAACGAGCAAGGCAGCAGAGTGTATGCTGTTTGCATGAAGTGCCTTCGATCTTCAGCTGTGCTGTGGACCAAAGCTGGTGAGTCTTTGGCTGAGTGCATACCTCATTGACAGATGTGCAGACAGACTTGGGAAAGTGGAAATAATTGAGAGGGGATGGATACGCTCCAGCCAATATCGTTGCTTCATGCACCTGAAGCAAAGTTTGCATGTTGAAGATCTCCTCTGCTTTGCTTTCAATGGATGGGATGATGCTCAGCAGAGTCTGCTGATGCTTGAATATATGTGGTGTAACAGGTCCTGTGAACAATATTGCCTGTCTGAAAATGATGCAGAAAACAATATTTTACCACTTGATCAATCTCGTCAGTGGTCACACCAGGCTTGACGGCAGCATGCGCTTTGTCTAGGATCTGCCTTGCCAGCTTACATGCTGCTCTTATGCCTGCTATGTCCTTGGCATTCCTGATTGGCACTGCACAATGCATGCATTTCATGTCGTCTGCACAATTCATTTGATGCGGCACACACACTCTGATACTGGCTGGTAGCGCACGTTGACTGAGTCATGAGCAGCACAAACAGGGTAAATGTCATGCTGACTGTGCAGCAAGAGCCTGAACAGGAAGCATGGCAAAAGCAAGTAGCTCATTGTCTGCTGCTGAGAGTGAAGCAGTGCAACGCCATCAGGTGGGAGGACTTGTCTGCACCTGTGTTCTGCTGGCGAGACTGAACCTCAGAGTAGGGCATGCCATCAAGTGCGTAGTCTGGCTTGGGAATACTCTCTGGCACCTGCAAGTTGGCATTTCAATTCAGCAAAACATGGATGTAAACAATGTCATTCTGCGAACTCAGTCAGCACAGCAGTCAGGACCATAGACAAAATCATGACATGAGCAGGTCCAGCAAGGGCTGACAGACACTGTGCTGTGTCAGCTTTACATACTGCATATGCTGAGCTGCAGCACTCATCACATAACAGGCCAATGTATCTTCCAACTGTGCATCATGGTTACCTGCCGTGTAGGACCAACAAGGTCTGGCCGCAAGGGTCCTGTCCAGTCACACTGTGGCATCTTTGCGCTGCGCTTCTGTATCCAGCAACTTGCCCAGTAAGCCAGTGTCAAGGTGCCAAAAGACCAATTGTCCATGAGAACAATCAGCTCAACACATGTGAGCAAATTAAGTGAATTTGGGGAGAAGTGTGTACCTGTCCTCTGCTTCCACGCATTTGTGACCTTGTGACACTTTTTGTGCTCGGCCCAAGCTGTCTGCAAGTGAAATGACCAACAAGCTGAGACTTGCAGCTCATGCAACAACATCAATGCAGACTAGGCGGAAACCTGTAGCAACAGGGGTTTCCTTTCTTGTACCTTGAAGCACTCCTGAGAGCAGAACACGCTTGCAGGCTTGGGTAGCTGCAATTCCAAACACTTCGGACACTGCAACTTGCCAGGCTTGCCGCAACTGCAAAGTTGCACACGTTGGGACACCAACTTTGTGCATGCTACGGGGCTGCGACAGAGCAGATTTTCGAAGAAATCGTCAATGTTTCACCTTGTACAAGGGATCGACCCTGTGTCTTGCTCTGCAGACGCAGACTGGCTCGAGCCGGTCTGTTCATCTACACTGGCTCCCCCTGCCATTGTACTGACTTTCTAACACGCTGCTGCAGAGAATTTGAGGAAAGGCCATTCGAAATGAAACTCAACAAGCAGCCGCTGGGGCTGCCCGCATACCGCCCCGCCCTCGAGCAACAGCCTGGAGGAGGAATATCTACACTGTGTACACTGTGACAGATGTGCCAAAATTGCCAGAAATCACCAGCTGTTTATCATGTCTCAACAGCCCAAAATATACTTGTAGACAGCAATATGACCCTTCTGCACAAAATTGAAGGCCACTTTCAAGAGGGGTTGCACAGAAGAGGATTGGGGGCTGAGAAGGGTTGTTTCTGGGTGGCTGGAAAGTTGGTCACTATAAAACAAGACGATATTCATCCATAATGCTAGATAGGGAACGACGCAGGCAAAATCTTGCTAATGTAGGAATAGCTGGTGTACGATATCTGCCTGTCTTGGTCGCAAATCTGTGGCCCCAGCATTTGTATATGGATACGCACGTAGTGGGCGGCTGAGTCTGAAATGTAGCTTGATGCGCTTGCAAGCAACAGGTGACTTTTGCATGCTTCTGTATATGTTGAGACATCACATGACCTGCAGGTTGGGATGCTATACCGTACGTCCTCGATATCATGCTGGTTTGCGGCAAAGCAGTCCTGGCCGACAAACAAGAACCTTCGAATTCATACCACTAAGAAAGCAAGAACCTTGCAATTTGCATGCTTGCATGCATGGGTCAACATGCAACATGCGCACATGCAGATTTCCATGAAACCTCGGTCAACGACAGCATTGCGTCGTTGTTAGGGTGATGCCCGGCGCACGTAAACTCTGTGGCACAACATGAATATAAGCACATCTGTAGCACAGAAGAGCTTCAGGCGAACAGCCTTGCTGAACGTGCAGTGATCACCAAGCATGCGATTTATCGAAGCAAAGCTCCAAAACCCGTGGTGTTTGAGCTGACATTACACCTATGAGTTTGCTTGAGGATTGGGAGGCTGGCAGCAGCTTCCATGAGCCTGCGCAGGGCTTTACCATTGACGAAGAAGGTCTTGCTGTCTCGAACGACCCCTTGCCACCTGCTCCCTCAGTGGATCAGTCCATCTTTGGCCTGCATACCACAGAGAGACAGCTGTCAAGGTGCAGTGATGCCCACGCAGAAGCACTCAGTTCAGACTTCACCCTGTCATTCCTGTGATAGCAAGACCTGTTTACCCTGTGCTTTGCAGAGGGAAGGGTCAGGCAGTTGC
>JAABUK010009435.1_pt1 | contig 13333 bp, 14 predicted proteins | sample 5559141 | NCBI WGS metagenome assembly JAABUK01 (sample SAMN10711869, study PRJNA513367) | rock metagenome | isolation source: Antarctica rocks | place: Antarctica: Victoria Land, Pudding Butte nord | collected 2016-01-03
GGTGAATGATAAGTCCAAGGAGGGCAGCCCGGTGAGACGCAAGGCGTGATATAGGTTACACTGCAGATGAAGCAATTCTTTCCCATGCCGGTATCCGGGCCTCAGCAGAGTCTGCATAGCGAATGCGATGGCTCGTGTGAAGCCGCTGATGGGCTGCTCGCGGTCGTGCATATCGTGCACGAAAAGTAACGCTTGAAGAATCAGCAGGCACGCTCCGAAACCAGCAAGTACTGTGCCTATCATCTAATTTCTCCCATCGCGCACCTCAAAGTGACTTGAACTTTTTGCAACAGCCAGGTGCCACACGCTGAGACACACCTGCGACGAATTTGCGATAAACACACATGGTATTTCAAATACAACATTCAGTAAAAGTTGATATGAAAGAAGCCATCGACTGGACGAGTAACATGTATTCATAAATACACAGCAAATGTCAAGCTGATGCCAGAACCTTGTGATGTTTGAGCTAAATCAGGTCCTGAACACATTAACAGCTGCTCAAACTGTTCCACAACGCACAGGGTCAGGTTAAACCCGTGTTCCATCCTAGAAAATTGCGGCTTTGAATGGCCAGTCACAGTGACACTAGTGTCCAGTACTGAAGGTTGAAGAGGTCAACTACACGTTTACACACTCCACTGTACAAATCTCTGTTGCTAGAGGATCCCTACACTCGCTTCCTCCTACTTCTTTTGGTTGCCTCAGCTGCTTGTCCCTCAGCACCACCCAGTTGTTGCGCCTTCTGCGCTGATTTCCGCTTTCGTTTTTGGGCGACTGCAGTGTGAGTGAGGTCATTTGCCTCAGCAACATGTTCTACATTGCGGCCTTCCCCTGCCACAGCCTTCTCACGTGCTGCATCCTGCAATTCAAACACAGGTAAGCCTACCATACAAAAACGGATTACATGAGCATAGCATCAGCAGTCATGTCCACGCATGTCTGTTGACATTGCGGCCTTGACAAGCTAGTGACTGGGTTGACTGGTGACAGGTCGATGACCAGATGGTGCATGATTGCTGTTGTGTTTCATTGACACGCCAAGACGTTCCATTTTTGCGCTGCACCTTATCTACACGATTGCAACAGGACCAGGCCTTGCTGCTGAACATAACATGCAGCTTACCTCAGCAGTCACGACATCACCCAACCCTTGCGTGCCAGGCTGCACGCCACCCACAGCTTTCTGCTTTGCTTTACCACGTCTACCCCTGGCCTCACCCCCTCCAGACCCATCCGGCCTCACATCATCAGACACACCTTCAAGATCAGCCTCTGCCTGGCCATCCAACACAGCTAATGCAGAAGCACCATGAGGATCATCCCTGGCTGCTGCATTGGGGACAGCATTGCCTGCTGTAGCGCCTGAAGTGACAGCTGTATCTGGTGACATGGCATCAGATGCATGACCTGTAGCAGCTGCAGCTGCCAATGCAGTCTCCAGCCGGTGTACAAGATCAGCCTTCTTGCCACTGACTGGCATGTTGAAGGTCTTGAGCTGCTCCTTCAACTGAGGCACCAGCATCTTGGCTGGGGCGACAGCTTGCTGCTGTGCCAGGTCTACATCAACAGGTGCCTGCAGGGAAGGCCCAGCGTTTGGTCTGCAGGCTGTTGTGATTGATGTTGTGCATGCATGAGCTGTGCAGCACAGGCCAGTTGGCTTGCAAATATGACTGATTAGCCTGTGGAGTTGCCGAAACCATGTTGACTTGGGCACAGCCTCTTGATTGGAATACAAAGAACGCTATAGATGCATTTCAGGCGTCTGCTGCGCACACATGTTTGGAGATTGTGCTGCCTTGCTAACAGAACCAGTGTAAAAATGTTGATATACAGCTCAACCAAACATAGGCACAGACTCATATCTCCCCTGACACTGGTACCAGTGCAAAGTGTGTTGACAGTTCATTTGCAACAAGAGGAAGTATCTGCACAGGAATTTGATCTGAGAAGCAGCAGCAAGTACCGCTTCGTCTCCTGATGTCAAGTCCCCTTTCTCGACTTGGCCCAGGTGCTGGACGCCCATCAAGGGCTCTGGCCCCTGCAAGGGCTGATCCTTGTCTTGATCCAGCCCTGGCTTGACCCCTCCCACTGGCCCTGTAGCCTTTGCTGGCTCTGCCTCTTTGCCTTTATCACCTGGGGAGACAATTTGGCAATTTGTAAGCTTGAGTGTGTAATAGCTGCAACAGGCATGCTCAAGCCTCATGGTTTCCTGGGATTTATATGCACCTGATGTTCATATGCCCTGCGAATGCAAGCAGAACTGCAGATAATCTTGAACTGCCATGCATGCACTGACAATATTATGAAGATCATCCAAAACCCACCAAACATGTTGAAGCAGCACCCAGCAAACAGCCGTTGCATCTGCCAAGCCTAGCTCTCAAGCACTGTGTGTAACACAAACATGCATGCAACGCTGGAGCACGAGACTGTTATCTCTGCAATGGGAATGGGAAAGTACCAAAGGGAATGGTTACATTGTTATGGAATGGAAATAGGTTGCTCATACTGCACTGCACTCAAAGACATTGCAATAGAGAAGACACACCAGCAGCAGCCTGTGCCTCCTGCAGCCTGCCAATCAACACAGCCTTGCTGCCCTTTGAGTCAAGCTGCAGCCCTTCGAGTGCTGCCTTCAGCTCCTTCAAAGTCATCTGGGCAGGCATAGCCTGTGCAGCAGCCTCGGGTGCACAGTGGCTCTTGAACTGCTTGGTGGGCGTGCTGGCCTTCAGGGCTGATGCTCTGCCCGGCGCTAGCTCTGTGCCTGGCTCCAAATGCAAGGGCTGGCAGGTTTCACAGGCATACACTTTGCGTGCTTGCATGTCCCAAGTGCTGATTGTGGAGCCACATCTGCCGCATGTGGCATGATTGTATACATACCTGCAGCAGCAACCCACCTGTGCTGTTCATGACGTAGCTGCCGCCTGTATGCTTCAGCTGTATTTGTCACGTCTGTATGTATTGATGCAGGCAAAGTATGCGTCATACTAGCATGACTCAAGCTCAGGCGCACTGCCTCAACAAAGGACTTCACGGCAAGTGCAGTCTCAGAACCCTTTTCAAGCAGCAAGTCATTGCCATTCCCGGCAGGTCAGGAGAACCAGCTTTGTGCGAGGCGTGTGGGACAGAAACTGCATGCTGGGGGGACAGATTGCGAGCTGGGTACACAAACTGCTTGCTGAGGACAGAAAGGCATGCAGGGGACTGCTTGACGGGTCATCAAGTTGCCCGGCCACCATGCCAACACAGCTGGGTAGATCCAAAATGCAGGTCGCACCGCCTGGTCCAAGGTTTGCCAAGCTTCTTTGCCTCGTCGTCATCAACAGTCAGGATGCTGCCAGTCTTGAAGCCTCTTTGTAGCAGCAGCACACTGTGGCGCCACAGGGACTCAAAGCCCTCTCTGGACACACTCCTGCCAGGCTGCTCAGGATGCACACCTGCCTGAGCAACACCATGTCACACGTAAAAGCAGCCCAGAACTTGGGAATGGTTTGCCACAACGGCATTTGTTGCTTGCAGTGGGCTTTGCACCTAAGTTGTGGTGCTGCGCAAGTCAGATGGCACTGGTGCCAAGTTAGTTTGCTCTGTTGTCTGTCCTACAGGCTGTGCTTGGGCCGCAGATGAGCTGCCTGCAGACAGTTTAATGATGCTGCCCATGCAACTGATTCAGCATAGTCTGTTGCAGTATCCAGGCCAATGCTGACCATGCAAACAGCATGAGAGCGCTTTGTCAATAGTGCTTGTGCAGGCATGCAGCAGGAGGTCGCAATCATGATGTCTACCTTGAAAAGGATCTCTGCTCTGTAGATGTTGCCAATGCCAGCAACAGCAGTCTGATCCATCAGGATGCCACCAACAGGTTTCTTACTGGTTCTCATCTTGTCCCACAGTCGCTCACTGTCTGCATCTTGCCTCAAGGGATCTGGACCCAATTTGCCAGACTTCTCAGCGTAGTAGTCTGCAGCAGACAGCTTCATAGCTAGCCGAATGCATTGTTTTCAAGCTGTATGCTGGGCTGAAGTAGGCTTATGAGATATTGGTTTGCAACAAGTACTACAGGTGATGATTATACCAGCTTTGATGTGTGATGGTGAGCCGCATGCACATAACATGTTGTCGGCACTATATGCTAATCAAGGAAAGCTGGTGAACCTGCCATGCCTAATGCAAGCCAGCCATGCATGTTGCAAGTGAGACTTCATGTCTGTACATGACGTCTAGGTCGCCGCGACTTGATCGTGCATGAGAACTCCAAGGCATGATGTCAGCATAATCAACTTACCCAGGTCACCTAGAATGACCGTCATGGCACTGAGTTGAGCTACAACGCCATGCTTTTCATTCACAAGCTTCAGCCTGGTTGTATCTGTAGGATCAGGTCCAGGCAGTGTCATGGTCTTGAATGCCCCAGACATACCAAAATGAATATGGACAACTTGTGGACTAGCGGCATCCCCAAAGAAGTAAAACAAGTTTTTGCCATGCACCTCAATCCTTATCAAGGGTTTGTCATGCACAGCCTGAGCACCTGGACATCAAGCAAGTGACGGTGACAGGAGTTTGCTTTTGTGAGCGTTGAAAATCATGAAACTGGCGTCATTTGCAGCCCGTCATGTCTCTGACCTTCTGTGAAACGCTTATTGGGAGAAGTTGCGACGAAACGCTTGCCCAACAACAGTTTGCGGTGCGCGTGAGCGACACGGTGACATCCATGTCCTTCCACCATCCGTACTGGAATCAATCTGTGCAGCTGCTGAAATCCTGGATGCGGCGAGCCTAGCTGACTGCGTGACCAGCAGTTGTTAGATCGAAATAGCACTGTGCGAGCTGAGCGACACGCCAAAAGCATGCAGCACAAACAAGTCAAACTTCGGCTGTATGCTAGCCGGTTGTCTTCAACCAAAATCGAATGACTGATGCTCTTGCCGCGCCAGTTGTGCAGCACACGACGTGGTCAAAGCAGTTCACTTGCAAGCGAGTTCTGCGATTGATACGTCGTACCAGCTTGGTAAAGCCGTATATAAGGTCGGACGCCGTACAGAACACGAAACTGCTCAGGTCATTGGTCACGTAAGCTTATACCTCATTACGCTATATTGACCAGCCATAAGTAGGTCCTACGCCAACGAGCCCACCTGCTTTGTTCATATCCTGATCACCGCCATTGTCGTCAAATCGTTGAGAGTACCTGATTTGTTCATATCCTGTTTACCGCCATTGTCGTCAAATCGTTGAGATGGTAGCTACTGTCACTTTTGACGCAAAGTCTGTCGTTGTCGTTACCGGCTCTAGCCGAGGGCTAGGGCTTGAGTTCGTGAGACAACTTTTAGACACGACCGAAAGCCACGTTGTTGCGACAGCCAGAGATCCTCAAAAGGCAGATTCATTGACTGCGCTGACGAAGCAACAGCCAGACCGGCTGAAGCTGGTTGCCTTGGATACAGGAGACGAAAGTAGCATCAAGGTGGGACCCACCTGATCAAGCAACACTGCAAGCCAGACTCAAGCCTGCATGTTTTGCTGTCTTACTGACGCTGGATTGTCTGCTGTCAGGCTGCTGCTAAAGAAATTGCAAACTTGTACTCTGGGGTGGATCTGCTGATCAACAACGCTGGCATTGATGAAGGTGTTGAGACATCTGCACTGGAAGTGTAAGTCTAGGCCGGTCTGAACAGACAGACGTCTGCAATTCTGCTCATCTCTGTCCAATGCCGACGTGAGTTTGCTTTGCAGAGATGCTGCAACATACGAGAAGATTCTGAAAGTCAATGTGGTGGGACCTTACCTTGTGACAAGAACCTTTGTGCCATTGCTGCTGAAGAGGAACACGAGAACAGTTGTTCAGATATCAAGCGGCCTTGGCTCCATTACCAGAAACAGGCTTGGCATGACAGACCCTGAAAAGAATCCTGTGGGAAACAAATGGATAGCATACAATGCATCTAAAGCAGCCTTGAACATGCGTAAGTACTGTGAACATGCATATGCAGTTGCTGCAGTTTCTTTTGTATTGCAGCTTGCTGAGCAATGTGGAAAACGTGCCAATTCGGAGCATGTTTTGTGTTGTTGCAGCAACCTCTGGCATTCTTGCCTCAAAAGTATGTGTCGCTTGTGCCTATCAACTAGTCGCATGTAACATTATATACCGACACGTGTCATTCTCTGCAGAAAGCTCTGTGTTTGCCAATGAGCTCAAGAAGGACAAGTTCTGTGTGGTTTCGCTAGAACCAGGCTGGGTAGACACAGACATGGGGGGAGGCAATGCACGCAAGATGGGCATGGAGAAAGCACCCACTGACCCACCTCACGCCATCAGCACCATGCTGAAGACTATCCAGCATCTCAGCAGCAAGGACAGCGGAGAGTTTCTGACAATTGATGGCAACAAGATGGATTACTGAGTATTGAGTGCCGCTAGCATCAGCCAAGAACCCAAAAACATGAGTGTGTGAGGGCAAGCACAATGACTTGGCCAGCAACATTCAGTGCCTCACCAAGTGTCCGCTGGCCTTGGCATAGCAAATACGTCTTCCTTTGCTTTATGCAACACTGAACTTCTGGTCATATACGCAGGCTGCTTTGCATTGTGAGACTGCAGTTCCGTAGATTGTCTGGTAAGTTGCTGAACATCTGTTTATTGAGCTTGGTTGTCCAGCAGCGAGTATCTGGCTATGGTTGCCTGTATCGATGCATCCACCTGTGCCACTGTCAGTTTTGTTACTTGCAACTTTGCAATGTCAGGCACTTATGCTTTAACGATACACATGAAAATTGGGTTTATGTTCCTAGCAAACACTAGCAAATAGTGTACCCTCAGTGCAGGCGAATTAAATCTTGCGGGGCAGTGTAGGCGAATTAAAAATTTTGCGGGGTGCCTTCGAGCAGATGCCCCTGGTTTCCAAGGGCTTCGAGCTGGGCTTCGGGACTATAAAATATGTGAAGCGATCAAAGCGCTCAGCAAAGCGCTTCTGTTGTAGCGGTTGTAAACACCACGATATCTCGCACCAAGCATGAACGCCTGGCCACCTTCGATTCCGCAAGAGCTTCGTGATGCTCCACAGCAAGCGCTGCAGGTAAGTGTACAGCGTTGCTCCTAATTCAAATTTGCAGGCGCCAGTACAGCGCGCACAAGCAACGTCGACCGGTGCTTGCTGTCGTATGCAGGAGTATACCGTGACATATGCCCGTGAATTTCTAAAGACAGCGTGCAGACATCTGTCTGTATCAGACGAGGCCTTTCTAGACCACTTCGATCAACTACTGGCATCGACTGGTTTCTTGAGGCCATTGACCATCAGCACTGCGGATCCGGCCCACCAAACGTTCACGCGACGAGGAATGCTGAAGTTTGTGCACGATTGCTTGTACGTACACTATACACCTGATCGCTTACCATTGCTGACAATCCATGCAATGCTGCGTCATGCCTGGTCAAGCTTATAAGGACTCAAGAATTATCCTTGACGCGCGAAGGCTTTCGCACTTGCAGGTACAACTCATGCTCAGCAGGAAACAGATGCAGGTTTTGTGCTCTAAATCCCAACAGGCGGTGTGCACAAGGCTGCGGCGTTGCTTCCAAGCAAACTGAGTTTGAAGCCCTGGAAGCACCTTGCGAAGCCTTGCTGAAGGTAGCTATACATGCAATCGAGGCAGACAATGCTCAGTCCAGCTCAGCTGGCTTGGATTTGGCAGATGTCTTTCTTGAGGTATGCTTGGTCCAACATCTTGTTACATAACTCACTCAACGCATGTGCCTGAGACTTTGCCAGCTTCACCCTGCACAACTTTATCCAGACTGACGTGGTGTGCAACCAACACCGTAGGATGGCATAACATTGTACAGTGACATGTAAATAGCCTTGGTATGTTTGGGGCTTTTGCAGTGCTCACGCTTGTATCTCAACACTAAATAGAGTCACGTCTTGTCATGAGGCTGGACATTTCGTACAACCACATGTAGTGCATTACAACACTGCTGACATGATTGATTGATTGATTGATTTTCATCTGTGCCAGCCTTTGCTCTTGCATTCGCCAGGTGCTGACATGGATGGCTGTGTATTTGCAGTTCTCTTTGTTGAATGGCAGCTTACATGACAGCTACTGCCAAGATCTTGGTGCTGGCGATGACTTGACTCTGGAACAGCTGCGGCGGTGTGAGGTCCTAACATACACGTCTAAGGTTTGCACCATGCCACAGCAGACAATACAGCGCTTCCTGCAAAACAGTTTGTGCCGTATTGGGTAAAATAGGCAATACCTTGCGTGAAAAGGACATCAGAATGCTGTTAGCTAACTACTCACAGGCTGCACATGGCATTCAACGAGCAGTGAGTTGGCATAGCAAGGCGCTGTGTGACTAGTACACAAGCTCGCTGCTGTTGTACAGCTGTTGTACTTGCACGTAGCTGATGAATGTTACACATTTGCATTTTGCCCTGCATATGGTGTTAGAGTCATACAAGGTGCTTGAGCTTAGTCATGATGACGCACTGTAATTGGAAACTGGATTAACAGTGCATGTGTAGGCACTGTGTCGCAGTGACGCCAAGTGCACACCAGTGCTTTGTGAGTGCACCTGTGAGCCAGTCTTTCCTGTGCTCAACAACGTGAGCACACTTGCTCAGTCCTGATGAGTACTTCTAGGCACTACTGCAACGCATATTGTCTGTCAAACCATGATGAAGATTCAGTGTGGTGTTTTACTTGACGCAGGAGAGTGATCACAATCAGTTACTGAGAAGCGAGTCGAGTTTGGAGATGCCCTCTGAAGGGCACCGTGTGCGACTCAAGCTCGCACCCGGAGCAGACTCAATCCTTCCTGATCTCAGAGTCATGAGTGAGTCCTCTCCACCTATAACTTGCAGTGATTAGTCAGGTTGTAGTCATGGGCACAGTCTGATGCACATTCAGTGCCACAGCCAGAGCCTCAGAGTCTTAAGAAGGGTGTAATGTTGTGTCTGAGCAGGACCACTTGGTATGAGGTTGCTGTCATCAACTTGTCACTAAACACTGAACCTGATGATCAGAGCTGTTTGACTGCTTCTGCTTACGTCAGCTGAGACAGCATGCTTGCATGTGCTGCATCAAGTATGTTGTGCAGCATCACACTGTGTTTGTAAGACACACTTTGACAATGTTGACAATGATGCGCGTGTGCAGGAGATTCAGCAGTACAGTGTATTTGTAAGACACGCTTTGACAGCGTTGCATGTGTGCAGGAAACTCAAACAAGCGGATAGGCCCCAAAAATCCTGACTACAAACTTTTGGCTCATGCCATTGACACCAGCACTGGGCAGATCCTTGCTCAAGCTGTCTCAGAAAAGTTCTCCGTAAGCTACAACTTCAGACTGAGCGCTCTGTTGTGCATGCATCAGCAACACACTCCAGTCATCTGCCAGTACCATGCATGCATCTGAACACCCTCATATTGAGTATAGCTGCAATCCTAAATGCCTCCCAGCATGCCAAGCCTTGCTGCTGTCATACGATTTGCCCATGCATTCAGCCAAAAGGTGCATATGCCTGCTTGCTTCATCTAAAGCTAGCAGAGCATATGCTGAGATGCCTGCAAAGGAGTGATACACAGCAGACCATGTGACAAGATGCCGATGTGACTCACTCTGAACACTGCAGGTGTTAACGTCGCGATCTCAAGGCAACAGGAAGGCTGCTATTCCCTGCTGGACCGATGATGTGAAATGTCTGGAGAAGTGTGGAACTGAGAAATGTAAAGGTTTGGCAGACCTTGTAGCTCATGCTGGAGTCGACAACATGCCTGAGGACTGCATTAAGAAAGTCACTACAGGTCAGCTGTGCTGCATAAACAACTCTCTTCAGCTGTTTTGCGCCTACATGAAAGGTCAGAAAGACATCTGTTCTGCTTTGTAAGTTGGGCAGGCTTTACAGTACCTTGACAACCTTTGAAATGAGACAGTGTACACAAGGAGGAACTGCATCACAGTGAGGCTCATGTCATGTGCAGCACCATACCCTGATGAAGAATATAGTATCACAGCATGGCACTGCGTCACAGCAAGGCATCGTATTGCAGCAAGGCATCGTATTACAGCAAGGCAATGACATCACAGTAAGGCATTACATCGCACCAAGGCAACTACATCACAGTGAAGGAGGACTGTTACACATGTACAATGCTTTGCTCTGAGCAATAGCAATGACAGTCCTGCTTGGGGTATTGCATACTGCTTGCATTGCAAGCCTTGCATCAGGTGTACCCAGCATTTGCATTGTGATTGAGTGATTGATGAAAATGATCGCTTGATGACAATGATTTATTGATTGATTGATGGATGGATGGATGGATGGATTGATTGATTGATTGATTGATTGATTTCCTGTTATGCAGTGAGGCAGTTCCAGGAGCTGGTTGAGTATGTGAAGCATTGGCCGGAGTGCCCCTTCAGGAGCCTGATGCCTAACGAAGCCATTGCACACGCGGCTACAGCCCTGGGGCCAGACAACCAGATGCGAGTCTGGCGGAGTAAAGACACACCGAAGGGGCTCATGTACCCTTGCCAGCAGGCCCAGATTGATTGGGGGGCCAAGTCCCCTGCTGGTTTGTGCCCTTGCTGCTGCCCTGCCCTGCCCTGCCCCGCCCCGTCCTGCCCTTCCCTGCCCCGCCCTGCCTTTCCCTGCCCTGCCCTGTCTTGTCCTGTGCTGACCTTTGTGGAGCTTTGCCTTGCCCGTGTCTGTCCCATGCCGTTTGTTGCCTGATCAAGCCTGAACATTGCCTGTCCTGCCCCCTACCTTAACCTTGTCTACCCCAGCCTGGCCTGTTGCTGTTTCTTGCTGCCCTACCCATCACTTCCATGCCCTGAGCTTGTCCTATCTTCTACCCCTGATGTCTTCCTGTATGGCCCTGTCCATTCAGGGCCATGCAGCAAGACATCAGGGCTGCCTTGCCTTGCACTGGACCACGTCTTTTTCTGTCTGTACATCACTGCAGCAACAGCACCTTCACAACTCAAAGCTCTGCTTCCTTGGGCTGCATTGTCCTCTGCCTCTCCAACTGTCTGCCCCTGCCCTGCCCTGCCCCTGCCCTGTCCTGCCCTGAGCCTTCATTGTGCCCTTCCCAGCCTTGTTGCTTGCCAGGTCATCATTTCTCTATGTTTTCCATGGCCACAGTTACCATGCCAGGATGTCTGATGAGTCACAACTGGCTCCACACCCCAGACTGTAAGGTGTAAAATGACATGAAATGAAACATGATTCTTGTGCCACTGTTGTGTCACTGGTGTGCAGTGCTGATGGAGTACGAGCCTCAGCAAGGTGTGGTCAGACTCACGCTGGCTTCAGACCTGAACAGGGACCAGAAAGCCCTGGTGTCCAGTTTGGCAGCAGCAGCATCAGAGCAGTGGCAGCAGGAGCTGCATCCTGGCTGGTCTATGGCTGCAGCAGACAGTGAGCCGTTGCTGAACCAGCTCTTGCAAGAGGTTCAGGTACTGGTCAATTCCTCATTTCATTTTGTTTATTGCCTTACAGTCTGGGTTGTGGAGTCAGTTGTGACTCATCAAACATCCTGGCTTGCAAGCACAGGTGTACTTGTCTGTGCACAAACTTGCCTGCTGGCTGCAGATCATGTGAACAACATGCAGCTCTGTCTAAGCCACAAGCTGTAGCTTCATCGGCAGCATCTTTGCATGTGCATGCTCCAAGCATAGAAGCTAGCTGCATCAATTGCAGCGATAGCACTATCTGTATATGACATATGCATATACCCTCTGAGAATGCATCTACTCTTATCATAGGCTGGGAAGCGTGCTCTGTTTTGGTTTGTCATGCATGCCATGTGTTATGTCTTGAGGTCCTGGGTCAAGCCATGGGTAGCATTTGATAACACATGTCATGTCCATACTGTCATCTCAACTGATTAAATACTCTAGTAATCTGCCATTGCTGCAGTCCATCAGACCATACATCTGATTCCAAGCACTGTTGCACGTATCTAGCTCATCATGAGCTGGAGAGCATCATTATTATCGCTATTGTTATTATCATTATTAGCATCATCATCATTTCATTATTAGCATCATCATCATTGTCATCATCATCATCATTGTAGTTATATTGTTATTATTATCGGTATTATTATTATAATTATTATCATCGTTAGTTTTGTGCACGTCTGCTTCCAGAGTCATTGAGTTTGTCATTGCAGCGTGTCGGAGGGCGCAGCCTGGTTCTGTCCAATGATGCCTGTGCGGGCCTGCTGAACCAAGTGCCTTCTGCTCCAGTTGTCAGCTCTGCTGCTGCTGCTCCCGTGTACCCCATCCCTGCTGAAGTACCCCCACAGGCAGGCATGTACCCCACCCCTGATGAAGTGCCCCCCCAGGCAAGCATGCAGCACCAATCACCGCCAGCCATCTTTCCCTTGCCACCAGCCCCAATGTTGGGGCAGCCGGAGCCAGAGATGTACCCCTGGCTTGGGCCCCAAAATCCAATGCCAAGTCATGAACCTATGGTGGTGCATCACACACCCATGGACAGTCACCCAGATGCGTCCTTCACAGTCGCAGAGGCCCCTCACACCATCCCCCACCCCTGCCAACAGCAAACCCCACAGCCCTTTGCACATGGACCAGCAGGCGGGGTTAGTCAGAGGGGGTTTGCAAGCATGCTGGATCTTGAAGGAGGTGGCCACCCGGCTCAAGAGTACATGCCCCAGGGGCTGGGGCAAAGTGGCCAGGGCTATCAGCAGGCGCCCCATGGCTATGAGGTTTGGCAGATGCCTCAGGGCAGGGCTCAACAGCCTCAGGGCTATCAGGGGTTGCCCTTGGGCGGTCAGCAGCCACTTCAGCACAGGGAGGTATCACAGGGATTCAGGAGACCGCTTCAGGGTAGTGAGCAGGTTTTGCAGGGGCATGAGCAGCAGGGCTGCAGGGGACTGCCCCAGGGCAGTGAGCTGACACCTCAGGGATTATCCCAGGACCGCGTCATCCCAGGCAGGCTGATGTATGCACAGATGCACAGCCAGAGCTGCTCAAGAGTGCATCCCAGAGGCTTTGACAGGACCCCCAGCTTCACTGATGAACAAAGTACGATTCACTTGTCTAACATTCTAAAGCTCTTGTTACAAGTATGCTATAGCACACTGATGTCAGAGCAGGGTCTGCAACAGTTGTGCCCAGTATACAAGCAGATCACTTTGCGCAAGCTATGTCTTTCGTGACATATCAGCTGGCAACCATCTGTCCATGCACAAACACTGAGCTAGGTTTTATGCATGACACTGGTGTTTGTTCTGATCATTGGCATCATTAAGGTGCCTTACGCAACACACTGTGCAGGAGCCAAGCGTCGCAACA
>JAABUK010009436.1_pt1 | contig 13333 bp, 10 predicted proteins | sample 5559141 | NCBI WGS metagenome assembly JAABUK01 (sample SAMN10711869, study PRJNA513367) | rock metagenome | isolation source: Antarctica rocks | place: Antarctica: Victoria Land, Pudding Butte nord | collected 2016-01-03
CACCGGGCTGGGCGTCGCGGACATCCGCGCCGTCGCCGAGAGCCTGAGCGGCAAGCCACTGCAGATCGTCAACTCCCACTACCACTTCGACCACTCTGGTGGGAACCGGCTGTTCTCCGATATCGCCATCCACCGTAGCGGCGCTGAGCTCCTCGCCCGCCGAGCCCCCGAGGGCCTCGCCGCCGCGTATATGGCCTACACCCGCCGCCTAATCGACGCCTGGCCTGGTTACCAGGAGCTCGACAACACCTACTTCCACCTCGTCACGGCCGACACCCTGGTGCGGCCGCTACCGCCTATGTTCGACCCCGCCGACTACCGCGTCGTACCCAGCCAAGCCACCCGCCTGCTTGAGGACGGCGACGTCCTGGACCTGGGCGACCGCGAGCTGCGCGTGCTCCACACGCCCGGCCACTCCCCGGACAGCATCTGCCTGCTCGACGAGCGCAACGGCCTGCTATTCGGCGGCGACACGATCAACACCGGCCCAATCTACGCCCAACTCGAGGACTCCAACGTCGAGGCGTTCGCCTGTTCAACGCGGCGTCTGTCAGAGCTGAAGGGCGAAGTCGGCAGAGTTTTCGTGTGCCACTTCATGCGCGTAGACAACGCCCCCGCCCTGCTAGGAGAGATAGCGGACGGCTTTGAGCGGATCGTGGCGGGCCGCGTGAGCTACCGCAACAATCGAGACTGTCTGGAGTACCCCGTCCGCGAGGCGTGTTTCGACCACTTCTCCGTCTTCCTTGCCGGGGACGTCGAGACCCAAGTCTGACGCCTCTAACGATGGGGGGACAACGGCGCAGCAGCCACGAGCTGATGGCGTTCTTCGCGCGCGTGGAAGGCCTGGACCGCAGCAGCCCGGTCCCGCTCTACTACCAGCTGCAGGAGGTCCTCAAGCAGGACATCGACGCCGGCTACTGGCAGCCCGGCCAACTCCTGCCCTCCGAGGGCGAGCTGTCCACGGGCCTGGGCATCAGCCGCACCGTTATCCGCGGAGCACTCGACGTCTTGGAGGCCGACGGACAAGTCGTGCGCCGCAAGGGACACGGCACTGCCGTCGCGCAACCCAAGCTGCTCCACCACGCACTGCACGTCGGCCGTAGCTGGCACAATTCCGACCTCGACAGCCCCGCCACGCTCGTGGAGATCCTGGACACCCGGCTGGTCAGCGCCGGCGGCAACCTCGGAAACCTACTGCGCCTGCCCGTCGCCGCGCCGATCTTCGAACTCACCGCCGTCACTGCCATCCGGAACCAGCGTGTGTCGCTTGTCCAAGCCCACATCTCGGCCCGATCCTCAGCCTCGCTCGAGCGGCTGATTGTCGAGGAACGCCTGCCGCAGCTCGACGTCCAAGGACACGACCTGCTCCCGCAACTCATCGACCGCTACCGACTGCCGGTACGCACCGCAGAGCTGTCGGTCGAAGCCACCACAGCCAACGACTACGAATGCCGCACGCTGCACGTCAACAAGGGCGTGGCGATGTTCCTCATCACGACACTGCTGCGTGACTCGAACGACGTGCCGCTCGGGTTCCTGCGGGCGGTCTTCCGCAGTGACCACTTCAAGTTCAACGCGTCAGTGAACTACGCCGACCTCGTGGCGGCCGCTCCCCGCCCCGGCGAGCGCGAAGGACTCCCAACATGCTGAGCGCCGACACGACCGCCCAGACACCCTCCAGCAGCAGGAACCCCCACTGCCGGACAAGCACCGCTTCCACCGCAAGAACACCGGACCCGACCAGGTTCAAGGACAGATACCCGACGGACTTCTGCGCGAGGCGACCCACCTGCGCCGCCGAGAACGCCGCGAGCACAAGTAGAGATCCGAGCACCTGCACCAGCTGGCCCACCCGCACAACCTGCCATAGCCGCCGCCGGCACCGAGGCTCGTCACCCAGGAGTCCAAAGCATGTCCAACCGCCGCCGCTGACGTCTCCGTGGCCGAGCGCCGATTCGGCAGAGCGCAGGACGACGGCTTGCGCCTGCGATCTTGGCGCAGTTGACACTGCGAGGACCTGCTCGCCGCCGCCTACCGCGACTAGGGCTTCCCGGTCCCCGTCGTCCGGCCGTCGCACACCTACGACCGCACGCTCGTGCCGCTTGACGGCGGGTGGACGTCGGTCGCCTGGATGCGGGCCGGCAAGGAGGTCGTCGTCCACGGCGACGGCACCTCGCTGTGGACCCTGACTCCACATCAGCGACTCCGCCCGAGGCTTCGTACCGCTGCTCGGCCGCGCGGCGCTTGGCGCGGCCTTCCAGATCATGTCCGACGACGCGCCCACCTGGGACGCGGTCGCGCACGCCCTCGCTGCGGCGGCCGGGGTGGAGCCACGGATGGTGCACGTGCCGTCCGACGCGATCGCCACGGCAACCCCGGTCTGGGGCGCGGGCCCGCTCGGCGACAAGGCGCACCCGATGGTGTTCGACACGGCCGAGCTGCGCCGCGTGGTGCCGGACTTCGTGGCGACCGTGCCGTTCGAGCAGGGTGCGCGCGAGGTCGTCGCCTGGCACAACGAGGACCCGGCCCCTCAGCGCGTCGACGAGCGCAAGACGCCCCGATGGACCGGCTCGTCGAGCGCTACCGCCCGGCGCGCCGCTGCCGTAGCGGCTACGAGCTCTGCGGGAACCCCAGGTTGAGGCCGCCGTGGCTCGGGTCGAGCCAGCGACTGGTGACGACCTTGCCGCGGGTGAAGAAGTGAACGCCTTCGGTGCCGTGGGCGTGGGTGTCCCCGAACAGCGAGCTCTTCCAGCCGCCGAAGGAGTAGTAGGCCATGGGCACCGGAATCGGCACGTTCACGCCGACCATCCCGACCTCGACCTCGTTCTGGAACCGCCGGGCAGCGCCGCCGTCGTTGGTGAAGATGGCCGTGCCGTTGCCGTAGGGGTTGCTGTTGACGAGCTCGAGCGCGGCGTCGTAGGACGGCACCCGCAGCACCGACAGCACCGGGCCGAAGATCTCGTCGGTGTAAATGCTCATGTCGGGGCCGACCTGGTCGAACAGCGTCGGGCCGAGCCAGAAGCCGTCCTGCACCCCGTCGACCTGCGGGTCACGGCCGTCGACGACGAGCTCGGCGCCCTCGGCGACCCCCGCCTCGACGTAGGACGCCACCTTGTCGCGGTGCGCGCCGGTGACGAGCGGGCCCATGTCGCAGCCGCGGCGGCCGTCGCCGGTGCGTAGAGTCGCGACTCGGTCGCGGATCTTCGCCACCAGCTCGTCGGCGACCGGCTCGACCGCGACGAGCGCGGAGATGGCCATGCAGCGCTCGCCGGCGGACCCGAAGCCGGCGTTGACGGCGGCGTCGGCAGCGAGGTCGAGGTCGGCGTCGGGCAGCACCACCATGTGGTTCTTCGCGCCGCCGAGCGCCTGCACCCGCTTGCCGTGGGCGGTGCCGGTTTCGTAGACGTAGCGTGCGATCGGGGTGCTGCCGACGAAGGAGACGGTGGCGACATCGGGGTGCGCGAGCAGCCCGTCGACCGCGACCTTGTCGCCGTGCAGGACGTTGAACACGCCGTCCGGCAGGCCGGCCTCCTTCCACAGCGCGGCCAGCCAGTTCGCGGCGCTCGGGTCCTTCTCGCTCGGCTTGAGCACGACCGTGTTGCCCGCCGCGATGGCCACTGGGAAGAACCAGCACGGCACCATGGCCGGGAAGTTGAACGGGCTGATGATCGCGGAGACGCCGACCGGCTGGCGGATCGAGTAGACGTCGACGCCGGTCGAGACCTGCTCCGAGAACTCGCCCTTGAGCAGGTGCGGGATGCCGCAGGCGAACTCGACGACCTCCTGGCCGCGGGTCACCTCGCCCAGCGCGTCCGAGAGCACCTTGCCGTGCTCGGCGGTGATGATCGCCGCGAGCTCGTCCTTATGGGCGTTGAGCAGCTCCCGGAACGCGAAGACGATCGACGTACGGCGCGAGAGGGACGTGTCGCGCCAGCCGGGGAAAGCGCGTCGGGCGGCGGCGACGACGGCGTCGACGTCCGCGCCGTCGGCGAGCGCCACCTGCCGAGCGAGGGCCCCGGTGGCCGGGTCGTAGACGTGGCCGAGGCGGGCGGTGCCGCCGGCGGGCGCGCCGTCGATCCAGGAGCGGACGACCGGCAGCTCGGCCGGGCCGTCGGCGGGGGCGGTCGATCGGGTGTCGGTGGTCGTCATCGGCACATGCTGGGCGTCCGGTGTCCGGGCCACAAGCCGCAGCGTGTCAGTACGGGCCGACCGCTGCTGACATGCTGTCGTCGTGCAGTCCCCGCAGCCGACGGTGGCCGAGGTGCTCGCGCTGCCGGAGGTGCAGGCGGGGGCGCCGGTCGTCCTCGCGGGTGCCAGCGGCCTGGACCGGCGCGTGCGCTGGGTGCACGTGCTCGAGCTGCCGCACGTCGAGGGGTTGCTTCGCGGCGGCGAGCTGGTGCTGACCACCGGGGTCGCGCTGCCGGCGGCCAACGACGGGTTGCGCGGGTACGTGCGAGCGCTCGACTACGCCCGGGTGAGCGGGGTGCTGCTCGAGCTCGGCGAGCGCTGGACGACGGCGCCGCCCGCTCTGGTCCGGGCGGCCGACCGGGCCGGCCTGCCGCTCGTGGGGCTGCGCACGGAGGTGCCGTTCGTCGCGATCACCGAGAGCGTGCACGCGTCGATCGTGTCGCGGTCGACGGCGGAGCTGCAGGCGGCCGAGCGGGTCTACGCGCTGTTCGCGCGGCGCGGCACGGCGGCGGCGCCCGTGAACCAGGTGCTCCAGGACGTCGCGGAGATGACGGGCGCGCCGGTCGTCCTGGAGAGCCCGGCCCACCGGGTGGTCGACGCCGTGCTGACCGGCCACGACCCGGGCGCAGTCCTCGCGGACTGGGAGCGCCGGTCGCGCCAGACGCCCGACCCCGACGACACGACGGAGACCGACGGTCGCTCGGGCCCCGAGGGCTGGCTGGTGCGGCCGGTCGCGGCCCGCGGGCAGCGGTTCGGCCGGCTCGTGGTGCAGCCCGGACCAGACGCCGTGCCACGGCTTACCGCGCTCATACTTGAGCGTGCGGCGGACGCGCTCGCGGTGGGCCTGCTGCTGCGGGCGGACGGGCCCCACTTGCAGGCGGGAGCGCAGGCGCGGCTGCTCGCCGACCTCGTCGACGGCCGCTTCCGCACCGAGCGGGAGGCGTACCTGCAGGCCGCCGCGGCCGGCGTACCCCTCCTGCGGCGGACCCTGACCGGGCTGTTCGTCGCTGGCAGCGCGGAGGTCGCCGGCGTGCTGCGGGCGGCCGAGCACGCCCGGCAGCCCGTGCTCACCGCGTCAGGACTGGATGGCGTCGCGGTGCTCGCGCCAGTGCCGCTCGAGGACGACCCCGCGCTTGCGCTCGCGCACCTCACCGAGGCGCTGTATGCCGAGCTCGCCGCGGTCTTGGTCGGGCGGGGCGCGACGGTGACGGCCCTGCCCGACCTGGCCGCGAGCCTGCGCGACGCCCGGGCCGCCGCCGTCGCGGGGCAGCGGGGCGGTGCTCCGGCCCGGCTGATCGGCCTCGGCGACGTCGGGGTGCACGGCCTGCTCGCCCAGTGGGGCGACGACGCCCGGCTCGCCGCCTTCGTCGACCGCACCCTCGGCCCACTGCTCGGCGCCGGCCCGGCGTCGGCCGTGCTCGTCGAGGCGCTGCGCGCCTTCCTCGCCGCCGGCGGCAACAAGAGCGCGGCGTCGGCGGCGCTGCACGTCAGCCGCCCCACGCTCTACGCGCGGCTGGACGCGGTGCAGGCCCGGCTGGGCGTCGACCTCGAGCAGGCCGACGTCCGGCTCGCCCTGCACCTCGCGCTGGCCGCGCGCGACAGCGCTGGAGGACTGACAGCGCTACAGGACTGACTGCGCCTCGGTGAGCACGCCCCGCAGTATCTGCTCGATCTCGTCGAACTGCTCCTGACCGCTGATCAGCGTCGGGGCGAGCTGGATGATCGAGTCGCCGCGGTCGTCCGGCCGGCAGATCAACCCGGCGGCGAACAGGCGCGGCGCAAGGAAGCCGCGCAGCAGCCGCTCCCGCTCCTCCGCGTCGAAGCGGGTGCCCGCGGCGTCCTTGACGAGCTCCACGGCCCAGAAGAAGCCAGCGCCGCGGACGTCGCCGACGATCGGCAGGTCGCGCAGCTTGTCGAGCGTCGCGGACAGCGCCGCCTCGTTCGCCTTCACGTGGCCGAGCAGGTCCTCGCGCTCGAAGACCTCGAGGTTGGCGAGCGCGACGGCGCAGGCAACGGGGTGGCCGCCGAAGGTGACGCCGTGGGAGAAGGACGTCTTGCCCGACAGGAACGGCTCGGCGAGCCGGTCGCTGATGACGACCCCGCCGAGCGGCGCGTACCCGCTCGTCACCCCTTTGGCGAAGGTGATCATGTCGGGCTGGTAGCCGTAGCGCTGCGCGCCGAACCACTCGCCGAGCCGGCCAAAGGCGCAGATGACCTCGTCGGAAACGAGCAGGACGCCGTGGCGGTCACAGATCTCGCGCAGACGCTGGAAGTAGCCGGTCGGCGGGGGCACGGAGCCGCCGGCGTTCTGCACCGGCTCGACGAACACGGCCGCGACGCTCTCCGGGCCCTCCATGACGATCGCCCGCTCAACCTGGTCGGCGGCCCATCGCCCATAGGCCTCGAGGTCGCCGGCGTGCTCGACCGCCCGGTAGAAGTGCGCGTTCGGCACCTTCACCGCGCCCGGGACCATCGGCTCGAAGGGCGCCTTCATCGCCGGGACGCCGGTGAGCGACAGCGCGCCCATCGTGACCCCGTGGTAGGCCCACTGGCGGCTGATCACCTTGTAGCGCCCGGGCTGGCCGGTCAGCTTGAAGTACTGCCGGGCCAACTTGTAGGCGGTCTCGACCGCCTCGCTGCCGCCGCTGGTGAGGAACACCCGGTTGAGGTCACCGGGCGCGCGCTCGGCGAGCCGCTCGGACAGCTCGATCGCGCTCGGGTGGCCGTAGCCCCACACCGGGAAGTAGGCGAGCTGGTCGGACTGCTTGGCGCCCGCGGCCGACAGCTCCTCCCGGCCGTGCCCGATCTGCGTCACGAACAGGCTCGAGAGCCCGTCGAGGTAGCGCTTGCCGCGCGAGTCGTAGACGTGGGAGCCCTCACCGCGGACGATGACGGGGACGTCGGCGTCGGCGTACGCGCCCAACCGGGAGAAGTGCATCCACAGGTGCCGCTTCGCGCTGGCCTGCAGCCGGTCGTGCTCGAGGTCGCTCATCGTCGGTCCTCCGATCGCGGGAAGCCCCCACAGTCCGCTGCGCCCATCGCCCTGACAACAGCCACGTTGTCGCCCACCGGCCGGTCGCGCTGACAGGATGTAACGAACCTTCAGGACCGGTCGGCGTCCCACGCCGCGAGCGCGACGGCGAGCGCGACCCGGTCGGAGAAGGCGAGCGGGTTGCACCCGGTCAGCTCCTCGACTCGGGTGAGCCGGTGACGCAGCGAGTTGACGTGCAGGAACAGCACCCGCGCCGTCGCGGTGACCGAGCCGTCATGGGCGAGGAAGGCCCGCAGCGTGTCCAGCAGGTGCCCCTCGTGCCGGGCGTCGTGCTTGGCGAGCGGAGCGGCGAGGTGGGCGGCGAAGGGGGCGAGGAGGTCGGCGGGCAGGCGGTCGAGCAGCCCGGCGAAGGTTGCCAGCCGGTCGACCCGCACCGCCTCCCCGCGCCGTCGACCGAGCTCGAGCGCCTCGCAGGCCTCGCACAGCGCTTCGCGCAGCCCAGACGGCGGGACCGGGCGGCTGACGCCCGCTGGCCCCGGGCCGGTCGACGCCGGGTCGGCCTCCGCGGGTAGCACCACCCACAGCGCTTGCGCGCTGCGGCCGACGAGCGCGGGACGACCGACCTCGGGGTCGGCGTGCGCCGGGTACGCGACGACGACAAGCGGGCGTCCGTCGAGCCCGGCGGCGGCCAGCGCCTCGCGGGCCGCCTCCGCCCCGGCGAGCCCGCGGGCGACGAGGTCGAGCACCGAGCCGACCACGCGCACGTCCTGCTCGCGGGCGAGCGCCTCCGTGAGCGCCTCCGTGCGCGAGGCCACGAGGCGCTCCGCGAGCAGTTCGGTGATCCACAGGAACGGCACCCGCGGCGCGACCTCGAGTAGCGGCAGCGCGGCCCGGTCGCACGCCCGGCGCAGCGCCTCGGGGGCGCTCGGCAGCACGTCCTCGACCCCGAAGGCGATGCCGGCGGCGTCGCGATCGAGCAGCGCGGCGACGAACGCCTCGCACGACGCCTCGTCCCGCAGACCCGACCCGACGGTCAGGACGAGCTCGCGCCCCCGCAGGTACTCGCGAGGAGCGACGAGCTCGGTCGCGTGGGTCCAGCGCACCGGACGGCCGAGACCGCCGGCGCCGGCGACGAGGACGAGGTCGAGCCCCGGGACGGCCAGCAGCTCGCCGATGGTCAGCAGGTCGGCGCTGAGGCCGTCGGGCCCTCCCACGGCGTCGGTCATAACAGCAGATGGTGCCGCAGTACCACGGCCCGCGTCCGCTGTCCGCTGGAGGTCCGTCCAGTGATCGTCCGGCCGTGGTGGTCGACTCCTCCAGAGCCCCGGCGCGTCGCTTGTCGCGGGACGGCCGATGTCGCACGCTGCCGCAGATGCCGGACCAGACGCCGGACGAGGGGGAGCAGTGGCCGCACCTGTCGGAGACGCTGTTGTGGGGCACGACGGAGGGCACGACGGCGCGACGCTGAAGCGCTAGTTCACGCTGTGGTCGTCGTTCGCGTTCGCCTTCGCGTTCATCAGCCCGATCGTCGCGCTGTACGGCATCTACGGCCTGGCGCTGTCGAGCGCCGGGCCGGCGTTCTGGTGGAACTTCCTGCTCGTGTTCGGCGGCCAGATGCTCGTGGCGATGGTGTTCGCCGAGCTCGTCTCCCGCTGGCCGCTCGAGGGGAGCATCTACCAATGGGCGAGCCGGCTGCTCGGCCGCCGGGCCGGCTGGCTCGCCGGCTGGGCCTACCTGTGGACGCTCGTCATCGCGATGGCCACCGTCGCCCGCGGGGCGGCCGGGTTCCTCGCGCAGGTGGTGGGCATCGACGCCCCGGGCAACGGCCTGAAGCTGCTCATCGCCTTCCTCGTGCTCGCCTTCGGGACGGCCGCGAACATCCTGGGGCGCGGCGTGCTCAGGGCGCTCATGAGCGCCTCGATCGCCTGCGAGGTCGTCGGCTCGATCGGGCTCGGCACCTGGCTGCTGCTGTTTCACCGCCACCACGGCCTCGGCGTGCTGTTCCAAGGCAACGGCGCCGTGCACGGCATGTCGTACTTGACCGGGCCGTTCCTGCTGACGATGGCCTTCGTCGGCTTCTCCTTCGTCGGCTTCGAGAGCGCCGGCGCCATCGCCGAGGAGGTCCAGTCGCCCGAGCGCAACCTGCCCAAGGCAATCATCGCGTCGCTGTCGTTCATCGCGCTGGTCGTCATGTACACCAGCCTGGCGATCACCCTCGCGGTGCCCGACTACCGGCCCGTGCTCGACGGCAAGGACGCCGACCCGGTCACCTCGACGCTCACGAGCCAGCTCGGCTCCGGCATCGCGCGCCCGCTCGAGCTGCTGTTCGTGGTCGGTTTCTTCGCCTCCTTCCTCGCGCTGCAGACGTCGGCCTCCCGGCTGCTGTGGTCCTACGCCCGCGAGGGCGCGCTGCCCGCGAGCCCCTGGCTGCGGACGCTGTCGCGCTCGCAGCACCTGCCGACGAACGCGATCCTCGTGACCTTCGCCGTCGGCGGCGTCGTGTTCCTCGCGAGCGTCTCCGAAGCGAACATCTACACGATCCTCATCAACTTCAGCGCCGGCGGCTTCTACCTCGCGTTCCTGTTCCCCCTGGCCGGCAACGTGCTCGCCCGGGTGCGCGGCACGTGGCGGCCCGGCGCCTACGACCTGCACGGCTGGGGCACGGTCGTCGGCGTGCTCGCCCTGGTCTGGGCGACCTTCGGCTTCTTCAACATCGCCTGGCCGCGCGCGGCGTACGACCACTGGTACCTCGACTGGTCGTTCTTCCTCGTCGCCGCAGTGCTGGGACTGCTCGGCCTCGTGCTCTACGGTCGCAGCACGACGGCGGCTGGCGGCCCGTCCGCGGTGCTCGCCCCCGATCACGAGGTCGCATCCTGAGCGGCACGGCACCGGTCGCCGTCGTCACCGGCGCCGCGTCGGGCATCGGGGCGGCCTGCGCCCGCGAGCTGCGTGCGCGCGGCTGGCGGATCGCCGGCCTCGACCTGCGTCCCGCCACCGACGTCGACCTGCCGCTCGTCGTGGACGTGACCGACGGGGCGGCGGTCGCAGAGGCGGTCGCCCGCGCCGGCGGGCTCGGCGACGTCGAGGCCGTGGTCAGCGTCGCCGGCGTCTACGAGATGGTCCCGCTCGAGGACATCACGCCGGACGCCTGGCGGCGCATGCTCCGGCTGCACCTCGGTGGGCTGCTGAACCTCGCCCGTGCGGCCGTACCGGGCATGGTCGAGCGCGGTCGCGGCTCCGTCGTCGGGATCACGAGCGAGCTCGCGATCGGCGGGGGCGACGGCGATGCGCACTACGCCGCGGCCAAGGGCGCGGTGATCGGTCTGGTCCGCAGCCTCGCCGCCGAGCTCGCCCCGACGGGCGTGCGCGTCAACGCGGTCGCGCCCGGCCCCACCGACACCCCGCTGCTCGACGCCGACTCGCCCTGGCGCGAACCCGGCTACCTCGCGACGCTGCCGGCGCGCGCCCTCGTCGCGCCGGAGGAGGTCGCGCTCGCGGTCGCCTTCCTCGTTGAGGAGGGGACGTTCTGCTGCGGCGAAGTCCTGTCGCCGAACGCCGGGGCGGTGATCTAAGTGGGCCGCTTCGACGGGCAGACGGTGCTTGTGACCGGCGCCGCGCAGGGGCTCGGCCGGGCCGCCGCACAGCGGTTCGCGCGCGAGGGGGCTCGCGTGGCGGTCAATGACCGGGTGGCCTCGGGAGGGCTCGACGCGCTCGCCGCCGAGCTCGGCGGGCTCGCCGTGCCGGGCGACGTCGCCGACCCGGAGGCCGTCCGCTCGCTCGTGGCGGACGTCGAGAGCGCGACGGGCCGCGTCGACGTCCTCGTCAGCAATGCCGCGTACATGACGATGTCGCCGTTCCTCGAGCACGACCTCGACGACTGGTGGCGGGTGGTCGACGTCAACCTCGGCGGGACATTCCTGCTTGCGCAGGCCGTCGTACCCGGCATGCGCAGGCGCGGGTCGGGGCGGATCGTCGTCGTGGCCAGCGAGTGGGGAGTCGTCGGGTGGCCGGAGGCGACGGCCTACTCGGCGTCCAAGGCCGGGCTGGTCTCGCTCGTCAAGACGCTCGGGCGGGAGCTGGCGCCGTACGGGATCGGGGTGAACGGCCTTGCGCCGAGCGTCGTCGACACGCCGCAGCTGCAGGTCGACGCCGACGCGGCCGGGGTGCCGCTCGAGGAGATCAAGTGGCGCTACGCCGAGCAGGTGCCGCTCGGGCGCGTCCAGACGATGGACGAGGCGGCGGCCGCGCTTGCCTTCCTGGCCGACCCGCGGCTGCCGCGGCTGGTCGGTCAGGTGCTGTTCAGCAACGGCGGGACGACGAGGTCACGGGCGTGAGTGAGGAGGACGGGCGCGTGCAGCAGCCAGCCGGGCAGGCAAGCACAGCGGGACAGGTGATGGGCCAGGAGGACGGCCTGCGGGTGCCGCGGTTCGCTGGCTTCACCACCTTCGCGCGGCTGCCCCGGCGCGAGGACGTCCCGCGCTGCGACGTAGCCGTGGTCGGGGTCCCGTTCGACGCCGGGACGACCTACCGACCGGGCGCCCGCTTCGGTCCGTCGGCGATCCGGCAGGCGTCGAGACTGCTACGGCCGTACAACCCGGAGCTCGGCGTCTCGCCGTTCGCGTCCCAGCAGGTCGTGGACTGGGGTGACGTCCCGTGCAACCCTTCGACATCGTCGCTGCAGTGGGGCAGATCGAGGCGGGCCTCGACCTGGTCAGCGCTGAGGGCGCCCGCTTCGTGGTGCTGGGCGGCGACCACACGGTCGCGCTCCCAGCGCTCCGCTCGGTCGCGAAGGTGCAGGGGCCGGTGGCCCTCGTGCACTTCGACGCCCACCTGGACACGTGGGACACCTACTTCGGCGCGCCGTACACCCACGGCACGCCGTTCCGCCGTGCCCAGGAGGAGGGCCTGCTGCGCCAGGACCGCAGCGCCCACGTCGGCACCCGCGGCTCGCTCTACGACCCGGAGGACCTGCGCGACGACGCCCGGCTCGGCTTCACGGTCGTGCACGCGAGCGAGCTCGACCGCCTCGGCGTCGAGGGCGTGCTCGAGCGGGTCCGCGGCCGGGTGGGTGACGCGCCGCTCTACGTCTCGGTCGACATCGACGTGCTCGACCCCGCCCACGCGCCCGCGACCGGCACGCCCGAGGCGGGCGGCATGACCAGCCGCGAGCTGCTCGCGGTTATCCGCGGGCTCGCGGGGCTCAACCTGGTCGGCGCGGACGTCGTCGAGGTCAGCCCCGCCTACGACAGCGCCGAGATCACGTCGGTCGCTGCAGCGAACGTCGCGTACGAATTCGTGTCGCTGCTCGCGAAGGCCCGCGCGTGACCCACGCCGCGGCGGTCGCCTGGCGGGTCGGCGCACGGTCGGCGGCCTCGTTCAGCTTCGACGTCGACGCGGAGTCGGCGGTCCTGTTCGCCGACCCGTCGAGCGCCGGCCGGATGAGCGTCATGAGCCACCAGGCGTACGGGCCGGTGACGGGCGTTCCGCGGCTGCTCGCTCTGCTCGAGCGCCACGACGTGCGCAGCACGTTCTTCGTCCCCGGCTACACGGCGCTGCGTTACCCCGACACGGTGCGCAAGATCGCCGACGCCGGGCACGAGCTCGCCTGCCACGGCTTCCTGCACGAGACGCTCGTCGGCGTCGACCGAGAAACCGAGGCGGGCTACCTCGACCGCGGCCTCGACGCGCTGGCGCAGGTGGCGGGGAGGCGGCCGGTCGGGTACCGCGCACCGATGTGGGAGTTGAACTGGCACTCACCGCGGCTGCTGCTCGAGCGCGGGTTCCTCTACGACTCGAGCCTTATGGACGCCGACGTGCCGTACGAGCTCGCCGTCGGGGACGGCTCGCTCGTCGAGATCCCGATCCAGTGGGCGCTCGACGACTGGGAGCAGTACTGCTACCTGCCCGACCTCAGCGGCAGCGGCCTGATCGAGAGCCCGGCGAAGGTGCTGGAGCTCTGGTCGCTCGAGCTCGAGGCGGTCCGGGCGGAAGGCGGCTGCTTCGTGCTCACCAACCACCCGTTCCTGTCCGGCCGGCCGTCCCGCGCACGGGCGCTGGAGGAACTGGTCGAGCGGGCGGCGTCCGCGGACGACGTCTGGCTCGCGCCGCTGGGCGACATCGCGACCCACGTGCGGACGCTCGGACTGGCTCCGC
>JAABUK010009437.1_pt1 | contig 13332 bp, 18 predicted proteins | sample 5559141 | NCBI WGS metagenome assembly JAABUK01 (sample SAMN10711869, study PRJNA513367) | rock metagenome | isolation source: Antarctica rocks | place: Antarctica: Victoria Land, Pudding Butte nord | collected 2016-01-03
AAACTGCTGCATTGTCTGCTGCATCTTGGCAGGGTTTGCAGCCTGGCCAACTGATGCCATTGCAGCCGAGGCTGTGGCCATGCTGTTTCCAACAGTTGCAGTGGCGGCAGCAGTCTGCAGTGTACAATCTGCTTCAGCATGAGCGGAGAGCAATGCATGAAGTAATGTAATTGAGTTCGGGACGTAGCCGCTGATCTTCACAAAACGTGCGTGCTGACTTTGGCAGCTAGCTGCTGCAAATGTACACAGCAGCTATTGCTTTCAGACAATACATGATTGCTAGCACAGCTAGGTCCTGCTGAACAAGCTGTTTCTTTTGCTAGACCACCTACGTCTGATGCTGCAAGCAGGGTGTGTCTGCTGCGTGAATGAAATGCCACTCATACTATGTGAGCTTGGATGGATTAGGTTTGCTGATGCGCATACCGCAATAGAGGTCTTCACCCCTCGCAATTGACCCACGCTGGCCTGAAGCTTTGCTTCTTGACCTCGCAATCTGATGAGAGACTTGGCTAACTGCTTGGCCCCAGCAGTGTTACCTTTGGCTGCTGTCTGTTTTATTTCCCTTATCAATTTCTGCTCTTCACGCTTTAGTACCAGTACCTCCCTTTCTATATCTGCGCTGTCACTCAAGCAAGTAAGACCTGCTGTAACAGCGTTCGTGCAAATGCAAGGCAGAAAGATAGAGATGCATACCTCTGACGCTTCGTCCAATGTCTCTTTGCGAGCTGCGGACTTGCTCTGCAAGACAGATCGGTCTTGCCGGTGATGAAGGGTACGGTGACTCAGTGCAGACGCAAGATAGCTGTTTGGCGGCACACCTTTCACTGTAGGTTTTTTGGCAAATAGCTTCATGCTGCCCCTGACACCAGCAACGCTCGCTGTGGCTCTGTCAGGGAGAGTAGCTAGCTTTAACTTAGGCGAAGGAGGTTTGTGGACACCGCAATAGAAGTTTGCTAGCTGCAGAGACCCACGTGAGTTCTTGGGCAATCAGCGACTTTTTGGCAAGTTCGACGGAAGCTTTTGAGCACACATCAGATCACAGCATACAGCATACACAGCCTGTGTAACACAGGACCTGCCAGACAGATGGTGTGGAACACTAAATGGTTTAGTAACCTGAAGGTGCTTCATGCATGCATTGCTTGGTGTCAAGAGCAGCTCCGGCAACCACGCCGTCAAGTGAGCCGTACATAGGGCACCCTGCTTGCGAAGTCAACAAAGCATGTTGCCTGTCTTGGCTAGAGCTGTGACTCTACGCTTCCATCGAAGCGTAGAGTAGATGTATATACGCCGGTATATACGCTGTTTGGAAAAGCTGGTATTGTATACTCTACACCTAAATGCTTTAATTTGATGCATTTTCCCTTCAATTTGACCTTGTAATCAGTAATATTGTACTAATTAGCTTTTTTGTAGTGCAATTAGGCACTTCGTCTACAGTGTAGATGTCAAATCTACGCTGGTATATGCCTGTTTTGGGCAAATGTAAGAATGCAGAAAAGTGCGACATATACGCCAAGGGTAGACAAAAAGCGTATATACATGCCGTAGGTACGCTGTTTTGAGCCGAGCATAGGCGTATATCACAGCTCTAGTCTTGGCAGATCTTGATCATACGATTCTGCATTTGTCCGCCTTTGGCATTGTGACCATTGCCCCCAACCCTGGGGCTCTTCAGATCTGCATTACAAGATTGCGTCATTGTGTGGCCATGTCACAAAATGATGTTGAGCTACAGCTGAATACATTGTATGTTGTCTGCATTCGTCATTGTCGATTGTGGATGTAAAGAAGCAGCTTTGAGCAGATCTTACAACTTGCGTATGATGCCCGCATCGAGAAGCTGCAGGCTGAACGCTGCCTATTCATCATCTGGTATACTAAATCACAGTAGCTGAGGTGACTGTTGAGATCTTCAGGAGTCAATTTTGGACTTTGCTGACGGGTTGATATTGGTTGACCGAGTGTGTGTGGATCCTTCCGTTGTTGTCTCCGCTACAGGAAGTGTTCCTGTGCATCTCGGAGCATTTGCGAAGACGCTCAGCACCAACTTTCACCCTCAGCGCTCGGACTTGCAACTGCCAAAGGCCCGAGCTTTGCTGATCCGTACTTGACCTTGACTTTGGGAATCTGCTGGTTATTTTGTGTCAATCACTCAGCCTTCATGGCCTAAATCACCGGAAGCTTTCTTGCGGGCATTTCAGACGTCTTGCAGAGCCACAGATGCCAGCCCACTTTAGTCTGTCCTCTTTCCTGGGCAGGCCGAGTTTGAGACTGCCTGTGAAGCCTTTGTCCTGCAATCATCATGTGGGTCGCCTGGGCTGCGCGACAGCAGCAGGCACGCTGTACATAGCAAGCGCGGGGGGTTTGAGCAGACTGAGACATAGGTGACATAGCTTTGCTGTCCTAAGTAAGACCAGCATCGCTGTCAACGGCACACCAACAACCCGCTGCTCCTTTTTGCATGTGATCTGCTTCACTCCAGGACTCACAGGACTGTGACAAGAGCAAAGGGTTCTTCAGAGTTTGGGGCCCCTCAGCGACGTGTGACGGACAGTTTGCTGGTCTTGAATGCTGTTATGTTTGCAGCACAGTTGTTGACCAAACAAGGACTGACAGCCTGGGGTGCTAAGGTGAGGGTGTTCCACATGAACTGTACTGCTGTTGTTTTGGCACAGATGTGTACTGCTGTTGTTCAGCACAGTGCAAGCACATTAGCTGAGCAGCCTTACACGACATTGTGACTATAGTCCTGTCTGATTGCAGCATAACGCATCAATAGCAAATGGTCAACTATGGAGGCTGATCACCCCAACATTCCTCCATGGCAACATTGTGCACCTGGTGCTCAATGGTGCAGCCTTGAATAATCTTGGTCCCCTGGTCGAGACTGTGAGTGGGCGTAGCCGCTTCCTGGCAGTTGACACTGTAGCTGCTGTTGCTGGTGTCACTGCCAGCTACTTGGGCAGTCCACATCTGTCACTGGGTTCATCAGGTCAGACTGACGTTCTTATAGCAAGAGCATGCAGTCCATGCCAAAGCTCGCTGCCTGATGATGGCGGTGTTGGAACTTTGCCCAAAAATTGGACAGGCTATATCTGAACATGATATGCACATGCCATCAGCTCAAAACTCAGCTTGCAGGGGCAAGCTTGAAAGCATTTTGCCCAACTGCTGTTGTGACTCTGTTTTGGGGTCCTGAATGCAGGTGCATTCTGCTGGTGTATGTATCTTCTTGTCAATGCCGCTTTTGTGCTTGGGTGATCTGTTCACCCTCAACCCATTCGTGCATGTCCAGGGGCGATTTTTGGCATTGGAGGCGCTTTGGCGGTTTTCTGCTACCGCCACAAAGAGTTCTTTGGCAGCGGTGGAGATGCAGTACTGAAGAGCCTGGGTCAGAACTTGGCGATGAATGTAGTGTATGGATTGGTGGCACCCAACATAGACAACTGGTGAGTCAAAAAAGACTAAACGCATAGGGAAGTGCATGGAACTTGCCATCATACCTTTACGCTGTGCCCAGGTGCAGTTGTAATTGTGCATTGTACAGCATTGCCACAATAATGTGCTTGGGCAGCATCAGAAATACACAAAGATTGCTCACACTTCTTTGTCGTATTGAACGATTGAACTCTGCTGTTGTTGCCTTTGGATTTCATCTTCTGCTCATTTGGTTTCTGACAGGGCGCTATTTGAGGTAGACCTCTTTGAACATAATGTTTGCTGATGCCTACAGGGCCCACATGGGAGGCCTGCTAGGTGGAGCTGTTGCTGCATACTTACTGGGGCCACGTATTGTGAAAAGCAGACCACCAGGAAGCAGACAGCCTGTCTTCATCGACAAACCGCCAATAGGGCTCTTCCGAACACAGCCCAGAGGCAGCTTCTCCAGCACATAGAGTGAAACACATGCCTACATCTTTAAGTTTGTCTTGAGTTATAACTAATTAGTACAGCAATCGGAAGCTAGCTGGACACTGCTGCACAATTGCAACAGTGCATTGTTGAACGCTTCCTCTTATGTTGCTGCCTGTTCTGTTATTTGAACATGTCCTGAGTCATTTAAAGGTGCTGAAAAGAACCAGCAATGTGCCTGGTTCTTTGAACTGCAGACTTGCAAAGTGTCTGGTTGCATTCTAGCAGCTCCAATTTTGTCTTTGGTCACATGTTCTGCACAAGCCGCAACATACTAGACGAAGTTTTGCCAGATGTAAGATGCTGTTGCTGCGTTCTCTTCATCTTCCTCATGTGCGAAGTCACTCATGGCATACATGACGGTCGGCTTAAGAGTTGCGCGTCTCATCGGTGCTGATGGCACCTAGCAAGAAAGGGGCAACGCTGCTGGTCAAACTTCTCAGCACAGCTGGCACAGGCTTCTTCTACGTCAAAAGGAAAAACCCGAGGACGCTGCCACAAAAGCTTCAATTCGTGAAATACGACCCGAAAGTCAGACGTCACGTCCTATTTTCCGAGACCAAGCTTAGATAAATAAGTAGGAGCCGCCGATTTTGCTAGGCAAGACACGGTGCAAGCAGCAGTCGTCTGACCGATGGTTGTCAACTATTGGTCCTCTGCCTGCAGGATCAGTCCTGTTTTAGGTCACTACACATGGTTTTTGGCACGAGGGCGCTCAGTGTTGTGTACAAGAATACCGGGGGCAAGTTGTGGAATAAGCCCTGGGGCCTGCCTCCTCCCACAAGCACACAAAAGGCAAATCGTCGCAAGCAGCGTCAGGATGAGCAGTCTGTTGCTCAAACTTTGAAGGAAGCTGCTGCAAATGAACCCAAAAGCAAAATCTCAGCTCAGGAACAGCAGAAATCAGCGCTCTCCTCTTAGAGGCCTAATCTAATGCCACATGATTTATTTTGCACCCAACCTGTACTGCAGAGTATGCAATGCGCTGCGGGATGTGCAAAAAAATGCATGTGTGTCAATGGGCTCAATGCAGTGCAGTAGTTTGTTGCTGCCCTAGGAAAGTATGCACCCTTCACATTGGCTACTCAGGCACCTGTGGACATAGATGCATATACATACCACCTGTCCTTGATGAGCCGTAGTAGCAGCTCGCCGCTACAGGCAGTTTAGAGCTCATGTTGTGCTTGTCCTCTCAGAAGCTTCCATGGCTGACCCTAGCACGTTTGAGCTGTTTTACAAATTATGCTTTGTGATGAAGCTGACTTCAGAACACAAATCCAACTTGCTAGGTAGTGGTACCATGCACAAAGTATACAGTCTTTTCTTTTGCCAGCACTTTATTGACACATCAAGCGGGGCGCGTATAAGACGCACACACTGTGCTTGATCAGGTGCCATGCATCAGAGTGTCCTGGGTGTCGTGGACACAGGCACCTGCCTAGCAGAGGGCATCTGCTGCAGAGGTGACCTCGAGGTATGCTTGCATTCATTCCTGTCAGACATTGAAATTTTAGGATGGCCTTTGGTATCAAACAGCTCATTGACCAATGCTGAACCTGTTACAACAGTTTGATGACAAAGCTGCCAAGAACAGCAAATATGTAATTGCACAAGGTTTTCGATTCAACAATTGTTTTGGAACAGCAGTTGCAGTGGCTACAGCACTGCATCCTGAGAGATAAGCTTGCTGGCATGTGTCTTTGACTCGACCAGCCATGCTCAGACGTTGTGAGGTAGCTAATTCTCAAGTTGAAACATATTTGCATCCCTCACACCAGACGGGATGTGATACGACACTCATGTCATGCTCAGGAGGCAGGCTGCTCTTCTCCCCAGTCTTTGGGCCACCAAGTTGGCCTCCAAGGCGTGACCGATGGTCCACCTTCCCCTAATTGAAGCTCCTGCTGCCCTTGTGCTGCTTGTAAAGCAGCTTGTAAGTTGAGGCAAGCCAACCCCCGCCCATTATGCAGGGCTTGCAGTGTACCTGCAGGCCTTTTGCGCATGCCTGGTGCCAGTATGGACTCGCCAACCTTGCCCTCACCATCTGCAATGCACCTCAGACATTGAGCGCATGCCAACCTTGCACAAGCTTGACGAGCTGCATCTCACATCACAATAATAGATCGAGTGGTGGTGAGCCACTCATGTCAGGTTGTATGTAATCTCTGCAGGCAGTGTAGACGCTCAGCTTGCTGACGAAGTTGAGCAAGTCTGCTATGCGCATGCGCCTGACAGGCACTAATGCACAAGTGACCTTGCACATTGCGTGACTAATGTCTGCAGTATATGTACTGTCTGACACCTTCTGTATACTGTAATTTGTGCACATAGCATTGTGCTTGCAATGCCAAACACAGGGCATCAAAATAACTTTGCAAAGGCAGGGTTTTGGGGAGTGTACATGCAATGCAGCAGGTGAGACTCACCACCACCTAACTGAACAGGCATGAGCCGTTTGCGCACCACACCTCTGAAGTGAGACCTGGCAATCAGCTCCTGGCCAACATAACAACCTTTGGTGAAGCTGATGGCATTCAAACCATCCAGGTTGTATTCTAGTGGTATACCATGGCCTGTACGTGCACCACACATCAGCACACAAAAGAAGAATGAGCAAAGCCCTTGTAAGCTGAACTTGTCACGACTAAAGCAGTACAGCAACTGCAGTATCTGGCTAGCTGCAGCTGCGAGTGAAGGGGGCGCAAACACAAGTTCAAGTGCACAGCCTCAGTCATCTATCACAGCCTTGTATGGCACATGCATATCAGTCACGCTGAGAGCCTGCTTATACGCTAGATACAGCAGATGCAGCTGTTTGGATCACAAGAACAGAAGTCCTATCCCGTGCCTTTGTTGCCTACTCAACACAGCTACTTGCACTGACTGCATCACCGTCAGAAGGAATGCACGGCTGCTTGTATCTGAACCAATTCAGACGCAATGTTACCTGAAGGCATTTCGGTGTCGCCCTCAGCCACGCCATGCTCTATGCGCCAAGCTTTGAATTCAATGCCTTCGGTTTCAGGCTCACCAGATGGTGATGTAGGTTTACTCTGTGCTGGCAGCACTGTTCTTTGGCCCAATGCGGCAAGCCGGGGGTCACTTTTCCATTCACCTGAGCAAAACCCATCAGCAGCCTCAGAGCAGGCTCAAAACTTGTGCAGAGGAAGCAGCTGTTTTCTGATGACATTGCCAGCTCAAGCAAATGCGCACCTTGCAATGCTGTCATCGGAACAAGTGGTATGATGTAATGAGCAGTGACAGGCATGCCAGCCCTGTCTTCTGCTAGAACGTATGGGAAGCAGTCAAAATGTCACGACAGTCTGTATTGGTGTGATTGCTGTAAAGTGAGCAGGTACCTTCAGGCATAAGGCCTGGCCCAAAACGCGCCCAGGTGGTATACTCTGAAGAGGCATCAGCAATGTCTACCTTTGCTCTTAGCTTGTACCTGCAAACAGAAGCTTTGTCAAATGACAAGTGGATGCGATGTAGTGATAGATTGAGCAAACATGCTGAAGAGATGCTTGCCTGTTCAATAGTTTGACCAAATCACTCAAGCCTTGCTTGTCCACATCTGCCAGAAGAACCACTTCGTCTTCTGCAGCAGGTTGAGATGATGGTCAGCACTTATCGTGTCAGCACACGGCATAGTTTGATGCAGACGAGCTGAGCTGACAGTGCTTTCCGAACCTGGTTGCCTATAGAGAAACAGGTCATGCAAGTGCCTGCCATGTGAGTTCAGTATTGCAGCATATTGAGCAGGAGCCTCTCTGGCCACCAGCTGTTTGACATCGTTTGTCAGCAGGCCCTGCGTCCACAAACACACAGAATGTCAGCCTGGGCGTTTCTGCTGACAACCAGCAGAGTAAAACTTGGCTAAGCAGGTTGTGGTCGGCATAGCTGACCTGCAAAAAGTCAATCAAGCCATGTCCAGACAACCTGACGACACCCCTTGTGTCGGTTAGAGACGCAAGTTGGGGCAGCAACTCTCGAGCGTGCGAGGAACAGAGTCTTCTGCTGCTGTTGCCAAGGGCATATCCGGCAAACAAGCCGACTATGTGCCTAGATTGTTGCATTCTGGGGTGAAGCTAAAGGCAAGCGGCAGACTGGCTGCCGACACGATCAGCAGGTATGGCTCCCGGCAGCCTTTAATCTGTGTGGTCAGGGAAGGCCAATCACTTTGCACTGCGAAACGCTTTTAATTTCGATATATGTCAGCCCGCTGTTAGCCGACCTATCCCAAATTGTTACCGATCAGTCCGATGTGTGATTAGCTCGATTCTTTGCGGCTGGACGCGCTGAACCCGGACAGCAAATAAGACAGCTCGACTTGAAAGTTGACTGGCTTCGGAGCCTGCCACAACCATCGTTTCTCCGCTGCCTATATATATATTTGCATCCATTACAGACCCTGTAGACTCAGTACACACACATGACCTGATGGAAATGTCAAATTGATCTTGATGCAGGCCTGTGATGTAGGGCCAAGTAATGGCACGTTCATGCGTTACCTTTTCCTGCTGTTGGATCCAGAAACAATTGCAAGTCACCGAGGACGCTCTGAATTGCAGAGCTTGCAGGCTCTGTCAGCTGAAGAATGCATGGAGAACCAAGTCCAATAACGTATGCACTCAAGCAGCATGTGCACCGTGTCAGACTGCAGCTGCTCAAAGCATGGAAATATACAAATAGGCTCCGCTGCTGAACATTGTATTCTACAATGAGGCAATCAAAGCAGCGGAGATTGACTGTCAGATTCTAGTCGACAATTTTGATCGGCCAACTAGGAGCGCAAGCTTGCACACGCTTAAGCACGACAGGTGAAGACGCTGGAGCTGAGTTAGGTTGCATTAGTCTTCATAATGCAACCACTTGCAGTTGCACATGACACTCCAGCGCTTTAACACGACGGCAACATGTAAGCACTTCGTTGACTGACAGTGCGTTGACTTCTTATGCTAGCAGGATGTTAACATTGGGCAAATGCTGTTTTACAAAAGATGATACCTCTCCGTCAGGTAGCTTCCATCATTGTGTGCCTTGCTCAGGTTTGCTATGTAAGTACCCAAGCACCTTGGCAATGTCTCGGGTTGGCGCTGTATGCTAGCTCTTTTGTGAGATGCGCCACAGAAAGAGAGATTGAGTCACCGTGATGTCGCAAGGAATCACAATCAGTCCCCTTTGGAATATGAACCGCCTTTCCTGTCAAGCGCTCTTTGTGCAGGGCCATGCTGCGCCTAACCGATTGCGTATCGGAATGCCCAAATAGCCGCATCGAAGTGGATCAATTCCTTGGATCTGCGGAAGGGTGTGAATGATGGTGTCCAGACAGCTTGTGGAAAGCCAAGCGTACATACACGAGGAGCATGAACTTGTCAACCGCTTCGTTTCAAAGCTATTTCCAGGTTATCCAGCAAGCTTCGACGGCAAGATCATTCATTACAACGCGTCCCTCTGCCCGGACTTTCCGTTTCATGTGAGGCTTCCACTCCTTGGATATTCGAGTTCGCAAGCGTGGGAACTATGATCGCCGACGAGGTTGCCCGTGCAGGTCAAGTATAATGATGGAGACGAGGAAGACATAACCGAGGCAGAGTAGGCTGAGTGCTTCCTGTTGCTAGTTTGGGTCAAGCCACGAATTAACAAGCTCATTACCTTGTAAGTTGCCTCCTGTGTTGTAGGGCAAGGCAGATTGTCAATGCCGGGTATCATGGAGCAAGTAGGCATCACTCTCAGGTCTGCATCTACCCCATGCAGTGCTAATGCATCTCAAGCTCGAGCCTATGCTCACACACATGCATGCGTTGCAGGACCTTGTCTCAAATAACAGTAGGCCACTTGCTGAGGCTTGCAACAGCGCTGGCGAGGGCTACTCTGCATCTGCTCACTCAGACATGCACTGCCTCCGGAAAGGAGCAGTTGGTGAATCTCACACTGTGCATGCTTCTGTCGCACAGCTAGGCAAGGTCACAGTCCACAGCAGAGGCATGGCTCAAAGCAAGCAGCCTCTGGTTGCAGGCACAGGTGATGTGCATGCACCACCATTGGGCAGGAATAATGCAGACAATTTTGTAGGCCGCGCAACAAAGCTGACTGCCCCGAATGGCCCTCCTGGACAAATCACTCTGGTGCGATCTCCAAATGGTGTCAAAAGGACAACTGTTCAACTCACAGAGCCTCAGCAGCAGCAGCTTCACCAGCAGCGTCAGCAGCAGCAGCAACGGTTGCCACAGCAACTTCAGCAGCAGCAGCCGCCACTGGCGCAATCAGACCAGCAGCAGCACACCATAAAGGGTCAGCGGTCACACAGAGTCAGGAAGACCAAGGTGCCAGCATTGCCCACTGTCATTGCAGATCCCATGGATGTTGCAAGGGAGGTGGACAATGCCGTGGACAACAGTGACAATCAGGAGTCTGATGTGTCCCACAGAGGCAACAGCAATGCTGCAGGTATACCTTTCACGGCTGCCTTTATGCAGACTATGGCACGAACTGCACTGTGCGAAGGTACGTGCCAAGGCGCATGAAGTGGCATAGCGCTGCCAGACCATTGTCGCAATGCACATCGCTTTTTTATACTCTGCAGTCTGGCAGACCATCAGTTGGTTGCGCAGGTGAGCTATCAGTGAGTTTGCAAAAACATACGCTGATGCAGTATGCCGGCATGTGTTTCTGCTTATGTGCCGAATCATGCTGAAGCAGTCTGGTTGCTGGTTGCAGGTCAGGTCAAGAGCTCCAGAAGGGCAGGCCATGCTGCCTCAGCTGCAGAGGATTATGCTGCTTCTGAGTCTGGTGAGCCCAACTCTCCTGAGCATGTCAGCAAGAGCAAGAGCCTTAACGCCTTCATGGCAGCTAAGCTGGCAGATGCTGTTGGCAAAGGTGAGTGCCTTTTTGCATAGTCAACTCCCCATGCCTAGCCTGCAATTCTGGCCTAGATTGTTCGCACTGCAGAGAGGGCGACTCATGATTGTGCATGTGTATGTGAACATGGTGCTTGTGCTTATTGCGCTGACAAATGTGGGTGAAGCTGTGCAACTAAAAGTATGCATGAATTTGGCCCTAAGCCTGCTTGCCCCTGGTGTTTTTGTCATGCTCTGAGCTTAGTTCTGATTAGTGCTCTTGTAGCATCAGTGCCCTTTGTAGCATTGGTTACAGTCAATTGCACAGAACTCAAGCGCACTGTCAAAGTTGTGGTGACACAGTAGCCACACACCTGGCGCGAACAATGAGCTGGAATGCATTATCATTATTATTATTGGTATGATAGTAATAGCCACACACTTGCATCGGCAAGCATGCATTGTCATAAGAGCTGGCTATGTGAAAGCTCAAATCTTGAGCCAATGAGCTCTTGCTGGTTCTGGAGGCGCTGATGTTGCTGCAGGCACGAGTGAGGGCAAGGCCAAGAAGCGCCAGCGACAAGAGTCTGATGATGAAGAGTCACGGTGCACTGTGAGTGACACTGAGATGACCAATGGTGAGCCTAGTTGCTATCTCTGCACATCTGGTGAAATCTGGCCCACATGCTGGCACATGCATAGGCCATTCTGTTTCATCTTTGCTGCCTCTCCCCAGCTTTAATGTGTTAAATGCTTGAAGCAAGCATTAATGCGAGTGCGATCATTCAGCAGCTCAGACAGCATCTGTTTCATCAAACACCTGTTTCACAATCATGCAAGTGAGTGCGGCTTGTGTAGGCAAGAACAGAACAATGCTTCCGCCCACACTGTAACATGCAGCTTCCGCCTACAGCATGACTTGCCATGTTGCTCATGCAGATGCTCACTGCACTGCTTATAGTAGCCAAAGCTCAACGAACCAGCTCTCCTCGGCAACACAGGCACGCAGCAACACATGCATGCAGCAACATATCCATGCAGCAACATACGCAATATCAATCAGTCAAGGGAATCTACAGTCTGGGGTGTGGAGCCAGTTGTGACTCATCAGACATCCTGGCTTGAAAGCACAATAGGAGGCTGCTCAGTACGCTGTGCACAAACAGATGAGACAACAGCAACATGACTGGAGTGTCTGTATGAAGGTGGAGATGAAGGCAGCAATGCACCATCTAGAGGCACTGGCAGGGGTAGAGGCAGGGGCGGCAGAGGGGGAAGAGGGGTCACAGAGGCAGGGTCTGGTAGAGGGGGCAGGGGATCCAGAGGCAGGGGGGGCAGAGGGGGTCAAGATTGTAAAGGTAAGGTTGTGCACTCTGTCATTGGATCCTGATACATATGTACATCTATCAAGGCGGTTTGCTCTCATTTTGGTGACCCTCATCCTGGGGGCGTACCTGGGGGCGTACCTATATTTCAAGAGTGTACAGCCATCAACCAGACGACAGTGCCAGCATCCAATAGCGTAGCTGTGAAGTATTGCAGGGGCATGCTGGCAACTAGTGCATACGCCAATAAGTAAATCATGCATAAAGAATGAGAGTTCTGTTTGGGCAGTGAAAACCCATCATGAAACTGCATCAGTGTATGCAGAACTGCAACTTCAAGCAGTTTTAAGTGCTGCAAAGGTGATGCAGTAAGGATGGGCTGCATTACATGCTAGGCTGCTGCCTCTCTCAAGCTGTGCTTGCTCGCAAAGCGCTAACCAAAGCAGCAGCGAGGCGCTGTGACTCATCATGTGTCCTGTATGCTGCAGCGCTGCCTATGGTACCAGGGCAGAAAAAGAAGCGAGGTCGGCCAAGCAAGCAGGACATAGCCGAGAGAGAAGCTTACAAGGCTGCTATGGAAGCTGAGGCACGAGCAGCTGAGGAGGCAGCTGCTGAGGAGGCCGCTAGGGCATCTGCAGCCCAGCAGGCTGCCCACACCCCAGTTGGCAAGCAGCGACAAGCTGGTCAACCTGCCGCCAAAGCAACAGCTCTCCCTGTGCCCACAGCAGACTTGGACCCACCAGCTCAACACTCCACCAGCGTATCACCTGCTGCCACAGCAAAAAGCGCCGCTGGTAAGCCTGTGGGGAAGCCACAGAGCACGCAGCCTGTTGCTGATGCTGTGGGGAATGGCAAGGGGAGCAAGCCTCTGCCCTCATCACCCAAGGGCAGAAGCCTGTCTCCAAAGGGCAGGACGCTTTCGCCGAAAGGCAGGCCACAGCAGAAATCTGCAGCAGCTGTCCCAACCCCTGCTAGTCCTGTGCACGATGCTAGTGATGGACCTGAACAGCAGCGGCGTGTGCCTTTGGAGCAGGTTCTGAAAAGTACTGAGCCTGGCACGAAAAAGCCGGCAACAGGGAATGACGGCCAAGGCCTGAAGCAGTTGAAGAAGCGGCCACCAGCGTCACAGCAGCAGGCAAAGCTGGCAGGTCAGCATGCACAGCAGGACTTCGAATTTGAAGATGATGTGCCGGCACCCCACAGCGTGGCAGAGCCAAAGCATGTGGAGATCTCCGTCACAGCAGATGCGA
>JAABUK010009438.1_pt1 | contig 13332 bp, 28 predicted proteins | sample 5559141 | NCBI WGS metagenome assembly JAABUK01 (sample SAMN10711869, study PRJNA513367) | rock metagenome | isolation source: Antarctica rocks | place: Antarctica: Victoria Land, Pudding Butte nord | collected 2016-01-03
CCTCTCTTCACGGCATGAATTTGATGCGTAGTACAAATCTCAACGTCCTAGCGACTGGGGTGCAAGAATGAAGCAGAGACGGCGCTTGAATGTTATGTGCATTGCATTCTATGCACAAGACTTCTGGGCATATTCTGCTGATCTGCCGGTTTCTTGCCACTAGCAAGAAACCGTCTTCAATTTGTACGGCGGAAGCTGGCCCGTGCCGTCAGTCATGTGACAGCCAGGGTTTTGATATGTGTCCGATCACCAACTGTTGGTGACCAAGTGCTTGCAGATCGCTGTAAATCACGCCCTCTCGCGCATGCTGAAGCTCGGCACATCATGTGCTCTGAGCTCAGCTATGCGGTGCTGCCAGGTAGTCGAGCTGCTTCCTGGGCGAGGTTGCGACTTGCACGCTTCGATCGTTCAGCGTGCAGAAACGTGGTTCTTGGCTGCCCTTCAGTGATGTGCAATTTACGGTTGAATACTTGCCAAGCGCTGGCCATTTCTAAGCGCCTGTTTGTCGCAACCGTGAATCGAGAGGCGTTCTGCTACAAGGTTTATAGACGCTGCTGGTTCCTACCATGGCGCAGTCTGGCGTTGAACATCTACTTCATCTGCGCTTGCACATGGCAGTCAGCTGCACCAGTTGAGCATTGCCACTTCAAGGAGTGCCCACCCTGTAGCAAAGCAGTTGAGCTCAGCCAATTGGAGTACAACTAGATTGGCAGATCAGTCGGGCTTGGCATTTGGCAATCGCAAGAACTGCAGACAGCACTGCATGAAACTGCAGGCAGCGCTGCTTCTGCCTTTGAGAAACCTGAAGAATTGAAAAACCTGGCTCACGCTGCTTTGCGACGTGCCATTGTTTTCCAATTGCGAGGAACGGCGTGCACTGCTTTAGCTGAGGCGGCAAGATAGCAGCAGTGCCAGCAAGGAGGAATGCTTATCTTGCAGTGGCGGCGATCGTGACGCAGTCCTATGTTGTATCATTGGTATCACTACACCGCATGTTATGGATCTCTCCTGACGCCCCTGTGCAAAGCACCGAAAAAAAGCTGATCTGTCCCTATAGGGATAGCTATGCACCAGGCTGAATCTCGCTGCCCATGTGCGAACGTTCAGTCAGTCAGCGTGACACCTGCCAGTCGTCCCGCTGCGAGTAGGCCGCGGCGAGCGGCATGCGGGTGCCGATCGGGCACGAAAATCGTCAAAGGATGTGGTGGTGGGCTCCGCCCGCGCCTACATGACCGCCCTCAACAAGCTCATCAGCTACATCGAGTCGCAGCAGGTGCGCAGACAGGAGGATGAGGAGTGCTTGCGACTGGCTTATTGGCGGTACAGTGCGGGGATGCAAGTGCTTGTGTGTTGAGCCCCAATAAAGCCGGCACAGACATCGGCATCTTGAAAGCCTGGTTTTAACACAAGGCCTGTATCGTTCTCTGATGTAGACAGCAGGGTATTCTTCGTTTTCAGTCAAAAGCTCTTCTTTGTCTGTAGGCAGCGGCGGAGGATGCAGAGGAAGAGGTGCTCACGGATGACATGGCCATGGCCACCGACCCGGTGGCCACCCCAGTCTGAGGTGGCTCATTTGGGGGGCGGCCGCCGTCCGAGGCACGCCTGCGCTGCGACCGCGGCAGCGCCAGCAGCAGGGAAGTGGGTGCGGCAGCCGGCAAGTCGGACCATGTGCAGAGAGACTGGCACTGGCTAGCAGTGATGGTGCGTGCTTTCCTGCCAGCCAAATATTGACGCGCTGGGCTGGGCAGGCGGCGACTACATTGCTCGCTTGCCAGCTACATGCGGCATGCCACACGAGGAGCACAGCTGACTGAACCGGAAGGCAGCACCCAGGTTAAATATGAAGTAAGTGGTGGTTGAAGGCAAATAGGTACAGCAAGGCGGAGATTGGCGGTGTTTTCAGCAGCGTAACTTGCCGTCGCCATTTCAAAGACGAGTAAACATGGATCTCAACCTTCTTGACGGAGCAGCTAGATATTTCAGAGGAAATGTGCCAGGTTGTGACACTGTTACAACAAGCCGTGTGTCAAGTGACACTTTGACGCCGAAGCCTTCACAACACGAAATTGCACATCAGATCTAGGTATTGTACACATTGCCAACGGTCATGAATGTACATCCCGGCCAGCCCCCCATAAACTGGACAAAGCGTCCCTTCCCTGTGCTCTAGATGAGTATTCCAATACTGGGCTGCGTTCAGGATGAGCCCCAACTTGAGACGTGACACTCCTGAATCCCGCTCCTCTCCTGATGCCGGCCACCCTCCCCAGTTCGTAACGCTCGCTGGAGCTCTGCTGATCGAAAGCGGAGCTGCACCCGCTGACTCTTCCTGTCGCAACTCGCTTCTGCTGCCGCAGCGTCGAGGTGATGCCTCGGTCTGTTGCGAGAATCACTACGCGCTCTTGCGTTCCTGTTTCAGTCCACAATGTTGCACCGCTCCCGGCGGAGCGACATCTCCAGCTCCCCCGGCGTCACCTCTGCCCCCTGCAAGCACGTGGACTCCTGTTAGACACATACACAGAAGTTTTCGCGTTGCTGCCAGCCTTGGCATGCAACAAGCGCCGCAGTGCGCAGCCGCATGTTGGGAGTCGATTTTTAGGCAGAACTGCCAGTGGCCCGCCAAGCACTCTCCCCACAGACTTTCTTTTGGTTCGATTTTCTCCTCACCTGCTTCAGCAGCACGACGACTGCGGCGGAGGCCGTCGACAGCCGGAAGAGCTCATGCGAGTCGCAGGTGGCGACGCCGATGTCCTGGTATCAAGTAAAGGCCAAACAAACCATTATCTCCAGACTTCGATACAAATCATTACATGACTTCAGATCATGACATGCAGCAAGCATCTGGAAGAGTTTGATTCCAACACGAGACCTGGCGGCCCTCCACTTCCAGCGCGAGACCAAACGTCTCGGCGGCCGCCTCATCCTCGAAGCACACAATGCCCTCCACCAGGCTGTCCACGCTGAGCAAGTGGCCGCTGTCGGCGCATCGCCGACCCAGTACCTGGTGAAGAGGGTTCAAGGCGTCAACTTCGAAGGGTCAAAGGCCACAATCGGAGCCCGCTGTCTCACCACCTGCAACGTGCGGCTTTGGAAGCGTGAGAGGGTGGCATGCTGCGGTCGCCCCCAGTTGCTGCTCAGGGGTAAGAGGCTGGCATGCTGTGGCGTTGTTGCCTTGCTGCTATTGCTGCTACTCCTGATTGCGGCGCTGCTCGTTTTTTGCAGATCACATAAGGCCATATCGTGGGCAGGACACGGAAATTCCTACCTCTTGACACAAGCGCAGCAACTCAAGACGCCAGTCAGCAACTGCCCGCACCTTGCTGAGCTCACTCTCGACGTGGGCCTGCGGAACCCGCGTCTGCAGCGTGAACATGGCCGTGTGCGGCGCCGTCGGCTGCGGCACCGCCAGCACGTGCAGCGGCTTTGGCGCGACCCACGGGCAGCCGTCCAGGATCTGCGGCAGTGCATTTTGATCAGATTCAGTCCCTGCGTCAGTCAATAGGTTGTGGCACATTGAAGCAACATCTGCATGTAGTTCGCAGGCAATGCAGCGGCAGCAAGCAACACTGTGGCAGCTGCGCACCTGGTAGGAGCCGCCGATGCGTTCCCAGTGATGCCGCTGCGCCTTTCTGTAGTCGGTGCTGGTCAGCTGATCGAGGAAATCTATTACGTCCGCGCCCGCCTGCATATGGCCACATATAGTGTTTGTGCAACCACAGCACTAGGACGGTCAGCAGGGTGTAGAAGGCGGCATCAGTGCGAGGTCTGTGCGAGGTCAGTGGCTTCAAGGCAAGTGCAGCGAATACAAACCTGCTGCTGCTGTGGCGGATCCAGAACCGCTGGCCCTTCCGCTGTAGGGGAGGTCGCCGGGCTGGCTGTGGCTTCGTCAAACAGGCCACTCCACAGCCCGGAAACGTCCTGCCCAACACGCCGCCGCTGAGAACACGCTGAGCAGTGCATGCGCATGCTAGACCAAGTGTGGGGCTTTTCAGCTTTGAACAGTGGCATCAGACTGCGGCAGGCCGCACTGCGCACCTCTGGGCCCCATCGATCGGGCTGGAACTCCTCCGCGAAGCTGCGGTATGGGTCCTCGAGGGACAGAGCCGTGTCGTCCTCGCTGTCGCTGACAGGGTAAACGATGCGCCGCTCAACACCTGCGCAGCATGCTACCAGCGGTAACAGATGTGGCGCGCGCATGCCAAAACATTGGGAACAGTCTGTGGGCTGTAGATAATGCGAGATTGGTGACATACCGTCAGGGTAGCGCAGAACGCGCTCGGAGTAGCGGTGCTGGTCGCGAGAGAATACTGACACGACTACGCTGGGGCTTCTAGCTGGCCGCCTCTGTGGGCATCGAACCCTGAGCCTGTGAGTGCCGATGCATTGAGTGAATCTCAGGCGAGCCGCCAGCATGGCTGCCAGCGGCCCGTTGAGCACTGCGAGGGTTTGCAGAGTTTCGGAAACGTCCAGCGATGTGAAGGTGCAGCCGCAGACAGAGCACTGTGCCCGCCCGCTACGAGGCCAAATTGGATTTGCTATCGATGCAGGAAGGATTAGCGTCGAATAGTGTTGCTGCAGCCACTGTGCCGGTCATGCACCGCTTCTCCACTGACACGTGGCTTGCTCTGCACGAGATGCCAGTGCGCAGTCGCAGAATGCAGGGGAAACTCTCGGAGAAGGCGCACGGCCTGAGGGCTCGCCCCTTCACCTCCTGCGCGGTCGCAACGGCACTGATGCCCGCGAGTTGAGGGTGGAGCTCTTAAAAAGCAGGAAAAACAGTGGAAAAGCAGCACAGCGGATCGGCAGCAAAAGTGTGGCACGATGCCTTTCGACCTCATCGTGAGTTTGTCTCGCTCGTTGACATATGTTGCGGTCATCCTCTGATAACAGGCATGCAGGGATAAGAGCAACATGATCACGTTATCTGACAGTCTACCAGCATCCGGCTTGCAACTCACAAGGCCAGGACAGCATCCAGCAGCATGCGCACTGGCATTCCTGCTTCGCATGTGCAGCTCCACCGAGCTATTAAATCTGGTGGTTTTTCTCGCAGACCGGGACGTTCGTCCCGGAGAAGTCCAACATATGGCGGGACTGCGTGGACGGCATGTATGATTGGGTTAAGGAGCACATCGAGGAGGTGCGCTGCTACGGCAGCTGAATTTGCATCAACATGCTACATTTGCAAGCCAAATCAGAGTGAGGAAACCTGTATCATAGTGCACGGTGTCTCCATTGCGCAGGGTGCGCCTCTCAACGAGTCGGACCACTGCGGCGACCCGCCGCTCCTGCTCGCCGCTGGCAACGGTGTGCTGCGCCTTAGCCATACTGATGAGCATCGTTTGTTGCAAGCCACCCTCAGGCCCAGATCTTGGAGCTTCGCATCTCATCTGCAGCCTTTCCGCTGCAGGGCACCTGACGTGCGTGGAGGTGCTACTCAGCGAAGGCGCGGACATCGAGCAGCGCAATGTGGTGCGCCGCCTCGGCCCTGCACACCAACCATTGCGCACGTATGAGAAGATGCATGCACATGTGGCTGACAACCTCTGCTCAGGAACAAGATGAACAGCTAGTCAGCACCATGGTGCTCATTATTCCATCCTATGCAATGCCAGATGATGGAGACGCCGCTGAGCCGGGCAACGCACAATGGGCACATCGGGACAGTGCGTTACCTGCTGGCCCAGGGCGCCGACGTCAACTGCCTGGACCTGGTGCGCCTGCGAAATATTTCATGCAGCCTGGCAGATGTGTGCAGGGCGCGCCGTCCGGTGTTCGTTTGATGCTGTCGCTGATGCAGCTTCGTTGCACATTTAAGCTCACTCAACTCGAGTTTGCCAAGCGAAAGTGACATGGTTTGCAGGGAGACAACACGCCGCTGCACTGGGCCAGCATGCGGGGGCACGTGGAGATCGTGCGGCTGCTGCTGGAGAAGGGCGCCGACCGCTCCATCCGCAACAAGCAGGACAAGGTACAGTCTCGCCTGCAACCCGAATTCAAACATGCTGCGAACAACGTTTATCATAAGGACAATTTTGATTGACAGCGGACATGACCGTGGCGACAGATCGGCTGATGTGCTGCTGCACCTTGCATCTGCGCACCTTTCCCGCAGCCAAACTGGTCGTCGGCGAAACAGCGCCATTTGCTGTGGCCACCTGGGAGGTGCCAAATCCAGCAATGCTTGCGACCGTGCAGGTCGCACTGGACCTGGCGCAGCCGTGCTGGTCGCACTCCTACCGGTACACCCGGGAGGTGCTCGCCAGTTGATGACGAAGCCATCCCTGACATGAAGCAAGGCGCCGCCAAGAGCGCAGCGGTCATGAGCACAACCCTGGCCTGCTGTTATGTCACAAGCAACAGCGTGAAGGTGCTGATCAGTATCGGAGGAGGCTCTACACGCACGCGTTGCCCAGTCACTCACACAGTCAGGAGTATGTAGTGTACCTATGGAGGCCCATACAACAATGCTAGAATACGATGTCCATGACAACACTGCGGTAAATGCCAGACTGATGACGTCGGTGGGCGCGTTGAGCACGAATCCATCGATTACGAATCCATCGATTTCCACAACTAATCGACCTGAATAGACATCGTCCGCCTCTTACCCATCGAAAGATCAGCTGACCGGTCGCAGTTTGAGTTTTCATCGGCGTCGGCAGCAGAATCCCTGAGCTCACGGCTGCGGCGCCTGCGCCTACTCGAAGGGCAGCAGGCTGCCGAACAGGAAGTGCTGCATGATGGGGAACTTGCCCAGCACCTCCGCCTGGTACATCTTGATCATGCCCGCATTGATCTGCATGAGCACAAAGAAAACAGTGATCATGATGAAAGTTCGCGATGCAAAGCGGTAGGTTTACTGAACCAAGCTGCCGATGCACAACTTGCAGAACTGCAGGTGTGGGCCACCGTCCCTAGTTCTGCACGCAGCAGCTAGGCATGCAGAGTGTACATGGCTGGCGATGGCAGACTGCGGATTCTGAGAGGCCGAAGAGTGACTCGCCTTGGCCCAGCCGTGCACGCCGCTGATGTCGTTCAGCATTGGCGACGTCTCCGCCAGCGGCCCCTTCTTCACCTGCACATGGGTGTAGGATGAAAACTGTTTGGGCGACTGTGCGGACGACAGCCTGCTGCATGCACAAGCTGCAGCACAATTTCGTCCCCGCAGTGAAATGGGCGCAGGAGAGCTACAGGTAGCTTAGCCAGGAAGGGAAGCGTATAGAACGAAGGCCACAACATTTACAGGACCAAAGAAATCATTACCTCCTTGACGAATTGGACGCAAGAGAGGTACAGGTAGTCGGGAGCGTAGGTGGCCAGCGCCTCCGACGAGTGGATGCCCATGGGGCGGACCGAGGTGTGGCCCGCCAGCTGCGCCGAGCCCCACAGGAAGGGCAGGAACTGGTAGTCGTCCAGGCCCCACACCCCGTGCGACCCCGCCGGCTCCAGCCTGCATTGCACAACTGTGGTTCATGTACGAGTGATAGATGTTTGAGAAGTTGCACCGGCGACAGATGAATGTTGGTCGCGCGTGCCACTTGCCCCGCGGCGGCTCCAGCCTGGCCATCACGACATCATGAACGGCCTGGGCATGGAGTGCAGCTGGAGTGCAGGGCAAGGGCTTGTGTATGCCACTGTCTGAAGCCTCCCTCCAAGACAGCTAGCAAGAGCAAAAGCTGCACCGGCTGCACGCGGGCAGGTATGCTGCAAGCGGATGCGGCGTGCAACAGGCAGCGGAGCCAGGACAGACCCTGCAAGCCCATGGATACAAGAGGCAGGAAGGAGCGCTCTGAGAAGTAAGCGCACCAGTACGTCTTCTGGACCTTGCGCATGAGTGTGAGGTAGCGGTCGAACACGCGGGTGACGAGCGCCTGCGCGTCTTCAGATGCGAAGACGCCCGCCACGCTGAGGCAGTACAGCAGCGCCGCGAACGTCGTCTCGTGCCCCGTGCCATAGTCGATGCGCGTTGCGTTGCCTGCATGTACAAGGCATCATTGTGACCACTTCAAGACTGTATAAGGAGACCAGACAATCTGCGCGAGTCCGTCTTCCTGTCACCATCGATGTTGTTGAGTTGTACATGCGGCCCTAGAATTTCTCACCCAGGGAGTCAAGACAGGAACAAGCCCAGCTACACGGTGTCGACAGCTCCTCCGGCATCCCCAATTAGCAGTCCTTTCTTTCTTGAATGTGACAGTGACTATTTCTTGAATGTCATAGTAACTATTTCGACCTCACTTGATCCGACCTCTCACCTAGGAAGCAGCACACAAGAGGCCCAGCTCCACGGCGGCGCCTGACGGCGCCCTTGGCATCAACAAATGGGGGCGCTCTCTTTGCTGTTGAATGTAATCTGATTTCGCGGTTAGTTTACTTTCAAACCCAGTGAGACGGACAGGAAGAGGCCCGGCTCCACCGCGGCGCCCGGCAGCACCAAACGGAAGCGCTTTCGCTGTCATATGTGTCTCATCTGCGCTTGGAGATCTCATCTCTCACCCAGGGAGTTGGACAAGAAGACCCCGGCTCCACCGCAGCGCCCGACAGCGCCTCCGGCAGCTCCGAGTGGAAGACCTTCCTTTCGTTCAATGGTACCGGCTTTTGATCATTCCGACCCCTCAGCGTAACGGACATGTACAGGCCCAGTTCCACAGCGGTGGACTCCTTATCGACTTGCGAAGAATCATGTTCATTTGCAGTTTGAAAATCAACCGCCCACCCAGGGAGTCGGACAGGAAGAGGCCCAGCTCCACGGCAGCGCCCGATAGCGCCTCCGGCAGCACGCCGCGCATGAGCTCCTGCGCCCTGCCCGCCACCTTGGCGTGCCAGGTGCGGAAGGCGGGGTTGCCGTAGCGCAGCGACTGCGTCACGGGCGGAATCTGGTCCACCCACGTCGAGAGCGTGGCCAGCACCTGCGTGGGCAGAGCACTTGCGGAGCTTATAGCCAAGCTAGCTTCAGGGCGAAATCAAAGTCGACACCATGTCCAGCACCTGCGCAGGAAATTTTGTTCCCGCACGTATTTGAGGCTGCGAGGTGGCTTTGAAGGGTTTGTCATCCATGATACATAGGTCGCAAGGGCAGGGCATTCATGCACAGATCCTGAAGACAATGCCTGCCATGGGGATAACCACCAACGCCCCAAAACCAAACGCATGCCAGTCTCTCAGGTCGCCAAACATGGGCCGCTGATGGCGCAGCAGCAAGGTCTTGGTGTGCCAAACACACCTTGAGCAGCGCCTCGACTGCGGGCGACACCTCGCAATCGTCTGACAGCCGCTTGCCGCGCACCGCCTCATTCAGCGCCAGCACAAAGCCCACAAAATTGCGCGCATTGCCGCTCTTCAGCCACCTGCAGGCAAGGGGCACTGCCGGTAATGACCCTGCTGTTCAATGCCGAGGTTCACAGCAGCACCGACGTAGGGGCGACACGCCAATCACTTTCCGCCCTCCCTCTCTCCAGGAGGGCAAAGGCGCACAGAGCAGCTCGCCTGCTGAGGTCGTTGGTGCTGTGGATGCGCTTCCGCGGCCGCCGGAACTGGCGCCCCGCCAGCTCGGCCGCGTCGCCATTTGTCGGCATCGCCGGTGGCGCCTCGATGTCAACCTCCACTCCATCGTCACGCGCCGACGGCGCCGAAGGTGCGGGCCGCGGCCCCGGCGGCGCCGTCGCCCCTCGGCCGCGCAGCTCGGCGGAGGAGCGCGCCTCACCGCCCGGGGGCCCCCCCGGCGGTGGCCCCATCGACCCGGCCGCAAAGTCTGCAGGATTGAATTCAATTCAATTCAACAGTGATAAGATGCTGCGCTTTGTGAGGAAGCTGTGCGTCTAACGCCCGCTGCGCTGGGAGGCTCGTCTTTGCGGCAAACACAACATCAGAATATGACAGCAGCACGGCGCAGCCGTACGAAGCAGCTTTGCCTTTCCAGCGCGACTCACCTGGTGCGGAACTGCGCCCAGCGCCATGTGCCCAGGGCGCACGCGTCGGAGCCATCGGCAGCGGTCTTGCTGCTCCGCCGCAGCCGCCGCCGCCGTCGCCACTTGCGCGAGCTGCCGGGCCGTCGCTGTCTGCCCATGGAGCGCGCTCTGACGGCTCCATGGCCGTTCCCGCGGTCTTTCCAGGCGGCGCTGCGCCGGGTGCTGTGCCGTGCTTCGCAGCTGGCAAACTCGTGCCAGTCGCCCAGGGCGCAGCGGTGAGGCTGATGCCCCTGCTGGCGTCTGAGGAGCGCCTTGGCTCCGAGGCGCTGGGCGCGGGCGGAGGCAGTCCCGAGCCGCGCTTGCTGCTGTCGTGTCTGCTGTCCCTGGGCTGCTCCGGCGCTGCGTCCCTGGCAGCGCTGTCAGACTCCGAGATCGAAGGCGTGCTGTCTGGCGGCGACGCCATTGCTGCAAAGTGTCGCGGCCGCGAACGGCACTGTTTTGCAGCGCTGTGTTGCTACGATGTCCGCTGGTCAGCAGGACCACTGATCTGTACTACTCCAGCTTAGGCTCCGTCCTGATCTACGCGAAGTGGCGAGCAGTCTGTTCCGGAAGTTTGAGCTGGCAGATCTGTACCACCGGCCAGTTGTTGACCAGCCCTAGAACGGCATGATGTCAACAGTAGTCTCAGGGCCTCTGTAGCTTATGCGTGCATGCGTTTGCATGGTGCATAATTGGAAAGGGAAACAGTGATGAAGCCGGAAAAACCGTTTGCTGCAGCTCGCGCCAGATGTGCACTGCAAACGACATATCTGCTTTTCACATGTCACTTTGAGCTCGACAGTGTCTGACGCGAGTTGCACATTACGTCCTGGCCCGTGATCGCCTCGGCGGACGGCAAACTCCAACTCCGATCCCATCGCGGCGCAGGTGCAATAGCCACACGAATGCGGCTCGAGGCACTGAAGGGCAGCAAAGGAGAGCTACGAGGCTGCGCACCACACTACTGCTTCCGTGGATCCGATCGCCATTTGAGGAGCGGCTGCGGCAAGAGCGCCCGCTTGCGGCAGCGCGCCGGGCATGTTGCTAGGGCGGATCTGGTGAGACTGTTGATCAAACTCATGACTCCTGCAGGTAATGCCGGTCCTGGTGGCAGGTGCAATGGCGATTCCCGGATGTATGCCGCTGACTACTAGATAAATTTCGCCGCGCAGACAGCAGGTTTCCTGGAGGCGGTAGCCACAGCAGCGTTGCAGTCCAGGCTGAGATCGCACAGCCTTGTGAAATCCTCCATAGAATGCGACGGCTGGGGACTCCTCTCGGGCCGTGTCAACAGCGTTGCAATCGCCGGCCGGGACTGGATCTCGCCTCTGGGCCTGTCAGCCCGCGTCCTTGAGGTGAGTCGACATTGTCTCCAGACTGTCAGCATGGGGTGTACTTCTCGGTCTGTTGTGTTCCAAATCTGACGTGCATTCGTTCACCCATGCCTCGACAGGTGTCGCTGGGTCAGGCGGCGCTTGATGTACCCGCCATCATGCAGGTGCACGACTGTGCATGTGGGAGGGTATTTTCGTCTCCTGTGCAGAGAACCTGAGCAACTAGCATGGTTTCCTTATCCAGACCTTGACACGGCCACTCCCATTGCGGTTGCAGAAACAGCGCATTTACCTGCTCGGGGTGCCAAGCGGAGTGGGCCGCATTGTATTCTCCGCGGCGCAGTTTGCCACCTTCCTGCAGCACCCACTCATGCTGGCTGCTGCGGCAACAGCTGTCCAGGTGTGTCTGCGGTGTTGGACGTGTGTCTTTGGATATGGACATTTGTCGCACGAGACTGCATGGATTCGAGTCTGATTTGCCAAGCACAGCGCAGTTGGCTGCTTTCTTTTCGTGCACCTACAACCGGACCATGTCTGTCGCGTGCAGGGCCAGCGGTTTGTCTTCGACAGGGACACTGTGCATTACGATCTGGCAGCGGGCATCTTGATGTCGGGAGTGTGGCAGGGGGACGGCCAGCGGTACAGCCTCACCATGCAGCCGGCGGGAGGCGCTGCCGTGGTCACGGCGGCACACCAGCAACATCCGCAGGTGCGCTGCATGACGCCGCATGCCACAACTGCTTGTGGTCGTTTGGTCTGCCTTGTTGAAGAGATTGTCGCGTGTCTGCAGGACAATCCGGAGCAAACCAGAGCAAACGCCGCCTTTGTCGGCGAGGCGCTGTCGGCATTCTTCAGCGCGCTGACGCTGGACCTGCAGGTGAGCGCCCCAACACGGTTTTCACCTTAAACATCTGCATCGCCAGGCGATCAACGACATGCACTCACGTGAGGCTGAACCTGCAGGGGCCGGAGCTGTCGTACGATGGCATGCGGCTGGTGCCGGGGCACGCACTGCCGGCGCAGCCGGGCATCCTGCCGCTGCGGCTGGCGGGGGCGCTGCCACCGCTGCGCCCCGCCGAGCCGGTGCTGGACCTCAGGCTGGCGGTGCGGGTGCTGGGCTTCCCGCCCAGCAACCCGCAGTTTTGAGACTGAGAGCAGCAGTCGAAAATTGATTGCTTCGATGTTTTGTTGCGGTATTGTTTTGCATGTCGTTGTGTTGTCGAGCTGCATTCATGACTGCTGCTTGCTTAGTTCTCACTTCACTGGTGGGTAGCTGAGCTCAGAAGCTACTCAAAAGCAGCAGCGGCGGTGGCTGGACACGATGACTTGCTTTGGTCAAGCAGTCCCGCGCCCGTCTGCCACAGGAAAGCAGGTGTTCAGGACTCATCGAGGCACTGCTGTGTTGCTGCGCAATTGAACCGACGATAAACCGACGCGGAATGCACACCAGGTGTGAAACGGTATAACTGTGGCGCTGCCTTCTCATGCAATGGCGCAGTTGCGCGCGGATGCGGAAATATCAAAAGTCTCAAGGATTCAGCAAGAGCGTCCGGGCTTTGCGCGGGTTACATAAGAGCGCGTATTTTAGCAAGATTCAAGGTCAGCATTGCTCTGCAGACTCGGCTCGTCTGCGGGTCACGTTCTGACAGAGCCACTGCCGCCGCCGCCGCCGCGCCGTGGTGTGATTATGAAAATCGACAATCGAAGGCTTGCTGACAGCTCGGAACACTCGAGTACTGTACAGCGAGGTCGACTATCAACCATCAAGCTGGGTGCAGCGGCCGTGCTTGAGGCAAGAGATCGATCATGGTGCCTACCGCCGATAAAGCACACGATCAGGTTAGCCCCTTCTTTTCTTCCAGATTGCCTGGGACAGTAACCGGCTCTATAACACCCTGAACAAGCCTGTTTGAGTGCGTCACGCCCGGCTCGCACGGTGATTTAGCATGTGTGAGGACATTCTCCCGCCGATAGAGCAGGTGCAAGGAGAGTAACTCCCCTTGAGCAAGTGCAAGGGGAGTTCCTCCCCTTGAGCAGGTGTCACCGCT
>JAABUK010009439.1_pt1 | contig 13329 bp, 9 predicted proteins | sample 5559141 | NCBI WGS metagenome assembly JAABUK01 (sample SAMN10711869, study PRJNA513367) | rock metagenome | isolation source: Antarctica rocks | place: Antarctica: Victoria Land, Pudding Butte nord | collected 2016-01-03
ATTCGCAATCGAGCGGGCGAACCCGTTGCCGCCCAAGGCCGCTACATTGACGGGCGCGACGACCCCAAAACCCGAACCCTTGGCCCGAAATCGCAGGGTATGTTTGCGGCGGCGGGCGCCTTTGACGTTCCGGCCTTGATCGTCACTGAAGCGCCTTTAGACGCGCTCTCTTTAGCCGTCGCGGGTTTTCCTGCCGCCGCTCTTTGTGGCAAGAGCGGCCCCCATTGGCTTCCCAAGGCGTGCTTTTGCAAGACCGTCTTTTTGGCTTTTGACGCCGACGACGCGGGCGACGAAGGTGCCGACAAATTGGCCCCGACCCTTGAAAGTTTCGGCGCGACAGTCCACCGGCTCAGGCCCGAAGGCGCCAAAGATTGGAACGAGTTTCTAAGCCGTTTCGGGCGCGACGAGTTAGCCGATTTTTTGGCTGTGCCCCTGCTGAGTTGATACAAATCAGGCGCCGTTGCGGACTAAAACGCAATTCGCAGACAAAACGCGCGTTTTAATCCCCTCAAGTCCTACATTACATTATTTTTTGTTATAGAGAAGTTGGCACTTATAAAGCCACCGTTTAGACGTTGTATCACAAAACTTTGGAATTGATAACGTCTATGAGCGCGCAAAAACGGCTTTGTGGCATGGAATCGCCTTCACAAGTTCCAAAGTTTGGAACTTGTGAAGGTTGGAAGGTTCATATAAATTGAAGTCTCAATTGAAACCAGTTTCGGTTCAGGAGCCTTAACCATGCCCACGACAACCATGCCCACGACAACCATGCCCACGACAACCATGCCCACGACTCGCAAAAACTCCAAAAAAGAGATTAAGACGGTTACCCGGTTTTTGACCGAAGCCGAACAAGACGCCGCCGATGTTGCTTACATTAATGAGCGTCTGCCCAAAATCAACCGCGATGAATTAGTTCCTGCTGGCTTTACGCGCGCTGCTGGCAAAGAGCTTGTCGCTTAATCCGTGCCCGCCTACAAAGTGGCTTACGATAAGCCCGTTTACAGCCGGATGAGAAAGCTCTCCCTCAAAACGCGCGAAGCTATTGATGATGCGGTGCTTGAACTATCTGATGATCCCTACCCGGATGGATGCAAGAAACTGGAAGGACGTGATGACGCCTACCGCATTGCAGTAGGCAATTCGAGGGTTATTTACGTCATTGTGGAAGATGAAGTTTTGGTTTTGATTATCAAGATTGGCCCACGCAAAGAGGTTTACAAAGACAAGAAGTAATCACAAAAGGCGCCTCAGCTTGAGGCGCCTTTTGCTTTGTTCGGTATCGCTCGAATTCTGACCCCCACGTTTTTCAAAATTGAAGCCGGCGAGAAAATGCGCCAGACCGCTTTTCATGCCACACCGCGCCCGCGCCTTTCTCCCAAAGCGCGGGCGTTTTCGTTAGTCGGGGGGAAGATTTTTCCGGCAAGGAGAAAGATTTTTCTGACCGGGGAAATGGTTTTTCTATCCGGGGGGAAGATTTTTCTGGCAAGGCGGAAGAAAAAATAGGCCGGGGGAAAGAAAAAATAAGCCAAAAAAATCTTCCGCCTTGCTTGGCGAAAGATTTTTTGGCATGGAACAGTTCATCCCCGCACACGCGGGGAACAGGCGCTCTTTGCGGCCTTTCGTTCTGTGTTCTGGGCGGTTCGGTTCATCCCCGCGCACGCGGGGAACAGCTCCCGGTCCCGATTTCTCTGGTGCTAGACGGCGGTTCGGTTCATCCCCGCGCACGCGGGGAACAACGGGGCCGCAAATAATTCTACCCGACCCGCCGTTTTCCCTGCCACAACCCCCATTGTGTCAGGTGGTTTTACCTACGTCTCTCTCTGTCTTTGATAGCGCGCGACGGTCTACGCGCTACACTTTGCGCTATGCCCGAAACAATCGAAGCCCCCGCGAGCAAACCGCAAAGCGGCGAAGAATACGTCTCGCCCGATGAAGCGGCGCGGCGGCTTGGCGTCAACGCGCAAACGATACGCGCGAATCTTTCGAGAGGGAAGTTGCGCGGCGTCAAAATCGGGCGCGTGTGGCGCGTGCAATGGCCCCCGCAGAACCTTTGAACGGAGAAACGACAAAATGACACTCACCTTATTAGTTCAACCTGACACGACACCGGACGGGCAAAACCCCGGCTTTTCCTCGCTTTGCCCGGAGTTGGATGTAGCTTCCCAGGGCGACACCGAAGAAGAAGCGCGCGAGAATCTCAAAGAGGCGTTGGAACTCTTCTTGGAAGATGCCGACGAGCGCGAAGTGGCGCGGCGTCTGGCGGCGGGCGCGCGGGTTACTCAACTGGAGTTAGCGGCGTAGCCGCGAGCGGCCTCCCCGATGGCAAAACTTCGCACCCTTTCGGGCTTACAAGTGCGCGCCATTTTGGAAGCGCACGGCTTTGTCTACGTCCACACGCGCGGCTCCCACATGAAACTTGCGCGCACCGATGAAGCGGGCGTGTCGGTTACGATCATCGTTCCGGCTCATTCGCCCGTCAAGACCGGAACTCTCGTTAGCATCATTCGCCAGAGCGGTTTGGGGCGCGGGCCGTTTGAATCCTAAAGCCGTTTTAAGAGGCGCTTTTGCTCTTCCTTTTTGCTCTTCCTTCGCACCTATGCCCGACACGTCCAAAAGCGCGCCAGAAGCCAGCAATTCGCCCGCGAAGTGGGTAGACGCGAGCGAAGCCGCGCGGCTTTTGGGCGTGTCGGAGAAAACCGTATGGCGCCGCGCGAAGGCGGGCACGCTCGAAGCGCGCAAAGTGGCGCGCGGGCGCGGCGGTTTCGTGTGGGAAATTGCGCTCGAAGCGACCGGACAAGCGAGCGAGCGACCGGACAAAAGCGACCGGACACCGACCGGACAAAACGGCGCGGTTTCTTTCGATTCACTCTTGAAAGCGACCGGACAACCGGACAAAAGCGACCGACCGACCGACCGGACAAAATGGCAACCGACCGGACAAAACGAAGAAATGACGGCGCGACTTTTGGCGCAACTCGAAGGCGAAAACGCCTTCCTTCGCGGCGTGATTGAACAGCTTCAAAGGGACGGCGCCGAAACGCGAAACGCGCTTAAGAAGGCGCTCGAATTGACACCGAAGCAACTCGCGGCCCCGTCGCCTTCTGGTATGGCCTCGCCAGTTCAACCCGATGAAGGTGCCAGAAACGAAGCAGGGCGCGCGCCAAACATAGAAGTGGGGAGTTATGGGGGCGCGACGCTAAACGGGGCGGAAACAGGCGGGAAATCGCTCACTTATGGCGATATAGCGGACGCGCTCGAAAGGATGCTTAACGGGAGTTGAAAACGCATGAGAAATCAAGAAATCAAATACAACCTCACTTTGCCCCCGGTTACAGATGAAAACGGGCGCGAACTTTCGCCCGAAGAATTGGCGGCGCTGGGCGAGGAGTGGGAAGAAGGCGAGGTCGAAGCACTCAACCGGTATGAATCTCAGCTATCTGCCGAAGAAGTAGCGAACCTTTCGCCCGAAGAGCAAAGGAAGCACAACTCGCGCGCGGTTCTGGAAATAATGCGCCCCATGTTTTCGGGCGCGGAGTGGAAGGAGTGGAGCGAGAAGATAGACGCCCCCGGAGGAATGGCGGCGCTCGATGAAATGGCGGCACTCGATGAAATGCTGCGCGAGTTCAACCGGCGCAACGCGCAAAACCTCAAAGCGCACTTTGAGCAAATGTCCCGGCGCGGTCAAATGTCGCTCGAAGAGTGGAAGTCGCCTATTTTAAGCCTCACTGGTTTTGAGGCGATTCTATGCGAACTCGATCCCGACTTCGACCTTCAAACGGTTTCGACTTTGGGCGATTATCAAGAGGCGGCGGCGGGGGCCATTAAGCGAACCGTTCGAGAAGGAACGCACCCAAAAGCGGAACTACTGCGGAAAGCTGCGGTGAACGGGGGAAGCGAACGGATTCCCGTTTCGGAGTTTTTTGCGCTCTTCGATGCTGCTTTAGGCGCAACCGAAAAATGGCGTGTTTCGACCTTAGAGAAAGTTGAGTTTCAGGAAAGACACCCCAATGGCTACACGCTGCGCGAGTTCATCGAGTTTGCAGATGAGCAACGCCGGTTCCTCGAATCGAAGCGAGTGCCGCGCGAGAAGTTGCCCGTGAGACTTCCGCAACTTACCTTCATCGAAGCAAGGAACGCGGCGCGAGCCATTGGCGACGGTCAAGACGGGCGATATTGGAACCCGATAGACGGCGCGCTCGCGCTCCTTCACTGCCCGCCAAAAACAACACTTTCGACCCGTTTCGAGCCAAGCGCGCTTCTTTTGCAATGGTGGGGAGCAAGAAACGCGAGCATCGAAACGCTTCACAGCGAACTCGCGCGGCTTGACTTAGACGACGTGATTTTATTTCACGCCGTTTTAAGCGCGCTTTTGCAATCCGAAAAAGCCCGCTTTTCTGTTTCGCTCGATGGGCTTATCAAGCTAATTGGACGCGATAGCGACGCCAGAAGGAGCGCGGCGGCGCGTGAGCAATGGCGGCGCAAGGTGTGGCGCTCAATTGTGCTTTTTGATTCGCTCGCGGTTTACGGCACGCGCCCCGGCATATGGCGCGAGCCGGGAGTGAAAGGCGAGCGGCGCGCGAAAATGAGCGAGCAAGCCCTTTACTCGCGCGACCCGCTTATCCGAATTGTTGGCACGCGCGACACGGAGCAAGGCACCTTCGACGGAAGCGCGCCCCCGAAGGAAGTCTCCATTGTTCCCGGTGATTGGCTCATGCCTTTTCATGGAAACCGCGAAGTGTTGAGCGAACTGGGGAACGTGCTTCAGCTTGCTCAAATAACGCGGGGGAAACCTTCGGGCGCTTGGGCGGTTTGCGCGGGCCTCATGCTTAATCAGCTTTGGCGCGAAGAAGCAACCCGCGCTCAAATAGGCGAAAACACATACAAGGCCAGAGGCGAGGAAAAGAAGGTCGAAGTTCTTAGGTTTCGACCGTTCCCCCGGCGCGAATTGCTCGCGGAGACGTTGCGAAGCGACTACGATGTTCACGCCATTTTAAACGACCCCAAAAGCAGCCACAGGGCGCGGGGTTACTGGGAAGAAGCGATCAAAGAACTCAAGAAGGCGGGCGTCATTGGGTTTTACGCCGAAGGAAAAGCGCGGGCGGGCGAATCATGGCGCGAAGAATGGCTCGACCAACCTCTTACAATTCGACCAACTGGCGAGACGCTCGAAAACGTGCTTACAATTCATAAAAGCGCGGAAAAAGCGAAGCGAAGCGGGCGCAAGCGAAAGACATTGGGAGAGACATTGGGAGAGACACCCGTAAGCGCAGAAGAAGGCGCCGGTTAATCCCCGGCGCCTTTGGCTTTTGCGAGCGCAACTTCCCCAGTTTTGAGCAACTTTTTTCTGCTCAAAACTGCGGAAAACCTGCTCAAAACTGCGGAAAAGTTGCTCAAAACTGCGGAAAAAAGGCCTTTTTGTGGCTTTATAAAGCCGAACTTTGCCCCTTAATAATTAATAAAGAAACCGGCGCAAGTTTGTCCGCTACCGCGAACAACTGCGCGCGCCTATATTTTCGCTCTGGCGAGTGCGGCTTCTCCGTGATTTTGCGGGACGCTCGCCCCGATTATGAGCGAGCTAATACACACATCCGAAGGCACACCCGACTTCCAAAAAGCCCCGCTTTTGCGTTTGGCCGATGCGCTTTGCGACTTCGACCGGGACGCGCTCGCGGCACACACTGCGCGCTCGACCGGTCAACCGCGCGGCCCGCAAACCGGCTTTGCGTCGCTCGACCGGCACTTAGGCGAGGCGCTCGCGCCGGGAGTGCATGGCATCCAAGGCAACGCGGGCGCGGGCAAAACGGCCTTTGCGCTTCAACTCGCGGCGCGCTGCGGGTTTCCAGCCCTCTTTGTGACTTGTGAAATGGCACCCGCAGAACTGCTTAGGCGCCACACGGCGCGCGAGACCGGCACGTTTTTGGGCAAGTTCAAGACGGGCGAGTTTTCCCCCGAAGAGGCGCACGCGCTCGCGCTGCGGGCCATCGAGCGGGCGCCGGGGCTTTGTTTTCTCGATGCGACGCGCGCCCCGGCGCCCCGCGCCCACATCAATCAGTGCGCCCAGCTTGTGCGCGCAGGTGCGCGGGGCGTTTTGGTTGTCATTGATTCGCTTCAAAGTTGGACGGAAGGTTTGGCGGGCTTCGACGAGGGCGGAAACGCCATTACCGACTTCCGGGGTGCGGGCGAATATGAGGCGCTTAATTTTGCGCTTAAGGCGCTGCGCGGCCTCGCTCACGAATTGGAAGCGCCGGTTTTGTTCGTGTCGGAGCAGAACCGGGACGGCATGAAGTCGGGCGGTTTGAACGCGGGCGCCGGGACGCGCAAAATCGAATACGGCGCGGAAACCATCTTCGACCTTTGCCGCGAGATGAACACCCAATCCGACGGCGCGGGCGAAGTGGAAATTAAATTGCGTCTCGCCAAAAACCGGCACGGCGCGGCGGGTTTGGAAGTGCCCCTCAAGTTCAACGGCGCGCTTCAAAGGTTCCGCGAACTGGGCACAAGTGAAGCGGTCGAGCGAGCGACGGCACGCGCGGCCAAAGGGGGACGCGGTTCGTGATGCCTCTGCTTTGCGATTTTCCTTCTCCCCCGGTTGCGCGCGAAGCCTTCGCGGGCGGGTTTACATCGAAGGGCGTTGCGCTTTTGACGCTCGATGAACTGGAAATGTATTCGCGGGGACGCGGGGCGCGAAGGGAACGGCGCTATAAATGCCCGTTTTGCGGCGCGAGCGAGCAAGCCTTCCACGTCAACGCCGAAAGCGGCGCTTTCAATTGCAAGCGCAATTCTTGCGGCGTGAAAGGCATCTTGCGCGAGTTCTGGCGCGAGCGCGAGCCGATGAAAGCGAACGAGCGGGCGAGGCGCGACACGGCGCGGGCTTTTGCGCCTTTGGCGTCCAAACCTTCTGCAGAAGGTGAAGGCGAGCGGGGGAACTGGCGGGCCTTGTGGGAAGGCGCGCTCGCGCTCGATGGACCCGGCGCGCGAAAGGGATGCGATTTTCTCGCGGCGCGCGGCTCATCGGTTGACCTCGCCCTCGCCAGTGGCGCGCGGTTCTGTGCGAACTGGGCACCCTCGCCCGAAGGCAAAATCTACTCTGGCGGCGCGGCGGTTTTATATCCGCTTTTGAGTGGCGCGCGCGAAGTCGTTGCCGTTGGCGGGCGCTATGTGGGGCCGGTTGAACCGAAGGCGCGAGTAGGCGGGGCGCTCGACCGGGGCGTTTTTCTCGCCCCGGTTTGGAACGGGCAAAAGTGGCTTTGCCCGCTCGATTTTGAGGCGCCGTGTATCGTCGAAGGGCCAGCCGATGCGCTCGCGCTCGCGTCTTGTGGCGCCCCGGCAATAGCGGCTCACGGTTGTAACCTTCCGCAGTGGCTCGCGGGCGCGCTCGCCTTCAAAACCCCGTTCCTCTCCCCCGATGCTGATAACGCGGGCGAGAAGGCGTTACTCGATTGGAAGCGCGAAATCGGGCCTTTCGCGCCCCGTTTCCGCGTGCTTCGACCCGCAAACGCGAAGGATTTTGGCGAGATGCTTCAAAACAGAGGACGGGCGGAACTGCGCGCGTGGCTGCGCGCTGCGGGCGTTCCTTTGCTCGACCGCAACACCGAAGAAGAAGCACTCGCGCGGCTCGACCCGCAACTTCTCGCGGCATTTCCTCGCCCCGTTGCGGTTGAAATCGGGTTGAACTTGCTCGCGCTCGACCGGGGCGAGGAAATCGAATGAGGGACGCGCGAAGGCTTTTCTTTTTTGTGTTCGCGCCCTTGCGAACACTTTTGGCGTCCCGCGAACGGTGCGAACACTTGGCCTCGGTGCGGAACGCTTGGCGCGGCGTGTTTCAGCCTCTTGGAACGCAAAAAAGGGCGTTTGAATAATCCACTGTTTTCAAAGGCGCATTCCCGATAACGTCTCTTTCCTGTAGCGATTCACCCGCTTCGAGCGGGTTATGTGGCACTTTAGGGCGGGCGCGTTATGGCGGTTTTTCCAAATGAGAACGGCGCGAAGGCATCGAATCACGAAAACGGGCGATTTTCCGAAATAGGGGCGCGGCGGTTAATTCGAGTTTCCGTTGACCCCATGACCCTTCCCTGTCATTTTGGCCCGCTAATTCGCCATTTTGCGGCTTTATAAAGCCATTCGAGGGAGTGACAGCACCGCAGTGACAGAGCGCCCCTTTTGCCCCAAAAGCCGATGGATAATCGCACTCGTTTTCGTCACTCCATCGAAACCAAAGTCAACCTGTGCCGCAAAATCAAGAAAAATCTCCCGCACCCGACAGGGCGCCGCACCCGACACGCGCCCCGATATGGAAACGACGGGACGGCACCCGGCTCCGATTGACGGGCTTGAACCTTATCTAAGAGCCATTGTGTCGGGCGGGAAAAGGCGACGAAAAAAACGGGGCCGGGGAAGAAAATCCCCGGCCCCGCTTTGGTTTTTGCGGCTTCGCTACCTCGCACCGCTTCCGGCCAGAACGCGCGCGCCGTAATCGGTGCCGCGACTGATGAACAGCGACGCGATGTCGAGGGTCACACTCGTCGTGGCTCCGGGCGCAAACGAGGTGGCCCCGCCCAGTGACGGGTTGATGTAGGGGCTACGAACGCGACTGGGGCGCAGGCTGTTTTGCGGCGTGGTGCCGCTCGCGTTGATGAGGCTCGTGCCGTTTCGCAGCCCATCCAGCACCAGAGATATCGGGGCTGGCAATGCCGTGTTGCTGATGTTTTGCAGCGTCACGAGTTGCGAGAAACGCGCTTTGAGACCCGTGTCCGTTCGATAGAAGCCCACGAAACGCACCGGCCCGCGCGTGACGCGCACTTGGGCGGTCACGTCGAAAACCGAAGGCGCCACGGGAACCGGTGTCGGGTTCGGGTTGGGCGTCGGATTGGGCGTCGGATTGGGCGTCGGATTGGGCCGGGGCGTGGGAACCGGGATCGGCGTCGGGTTCGGATTGGGCCGGGGCGTGGGTGTCTGGGTCGGGGCCGGAGTCCCCGTGGGAACCGGGGTTCCGGTGGGCGCCGGGGTTCCGGTGGGCGTAGGCGCGGGCGTTCCCGTAGGCGCCGGGGTTCCTGTGGGGGTAGGCGCCGGAGTTCCGGTGGGAACAGGCGTTCCTGTGGGTGTCGGAGCCGGAGTTCCGGTAGGAGCGGGCGTTCCTGTCGGTGTCGGCGCGGGAGTCGGCGTTCTCGTGGGAACCGGCGTCGGGGTCGGGGGCGCGGTCGGCGTGGGTGTGGCGACGGGCTGCGTGACGATGGTGGAAACCGTCGCGGAATTGTTGGTGCGCGTCGTGTCCGTCGAAGTGCTGCTCGCCGTCACCGTGTTGGAAATCGGGCCAACTGAAGACGGGGTCGCGGTGACGGAAACCGTCGCCGACGCATTGACGGCCAGGTTCCCGACATCGGCCACGAAGGTATTGCCCACCACGAAGAAGTTCCCTTGCGAGAGAACCGAAGAAGCGTAGGTCGTTCCCCCCGGCAGGGTGTCCACCAAACGCACGCCGGTGGCGGGGTTGGGGCCGAGGTTGGTGACCGTCATCGCATAGGTGAGCGGCGAACCGGCGGGCACCGTGTCGGGCGGCGAGCCGGTCATCGTCACCGACACATCGGAAAGCGGAGTCGGCGACACCACCGAAAAGGTGTTGAGCGGAGCCGGTTGCACGTCGCTGTTGCCTCCGGGCGTGTAAACGACGACGGTGCGGTCTCCGATGGGCGCGCTCGTGGAAATCCCGACATCCACCAGAACCCCCGACCCGCTCGCGTCGGAGCGGATGTTGGAAATGGAAATGGCCGGATCGAGCGTGCCGTTGACCAAAAGCTCGATGCGATTGGCGCCGCCTAAGTTGAAGCCGCCCAGCATGAGCGTGGTCGAAGTTCCGGGCGGCGAGGCGTTGGGCGACACGCTGAGCAGTTCGGGCACGGCGAAGGAGATTTGCACCACGAGTTGCGTGGAAGCTCCGCCGCTGTTGATGGTCAAAATCGCGTTGCCCTGGCCAACCGCCGTGACGAGTCCATCGGGGCTAACGGTGGCCACCGTCGCCGCGTTCGAGGCATAGGTGGTGCCGCTGGCGGACGAGGTGAGGTCGCGCCGGGTGCCGTCGACATAATCGCCGGTGACGGTGAGTTGGCGCGTGGTGCCCGCGCTCGAAAAGAACAGCGGCGAAGGCGACGCCGAAAGGGTGGCGGGCGCGGCGCTGGGCCGCACGACGACGGCGCGGGAAATTTGCGACACCTCGCCCGCTGCGTCGCGGCCAAACACGGTCACGTTGTAGGTTCCGCTCGTCCCGGCAGGAACCGCGAAGTTCGTGGTGAAGGGCGCCGCTTCCACCAAAGCCGAATCGCTGTAGTTTTCGCCCGAAATGGCGAACAGAACCGACACCAAATCGCTCCCCGCATTGGGCGCGACAGTCACCGTGAGCGGCGCGCCGGGAGCGGTCGTGCTTCCCGCAGCCGGAGCCGAAAAATTAAAGAACGGCGTGGCCTGAATGGTGATGGGCGGCGCGGCCAACCGGCTCACGCGAGCGGGCGGCGCGAGCGGGGGAAACATTCCCATTGCCGGGGAATTGTTTCCATTGGCCAAGGAATTTCTTCCACTGGCCAAGAAAATCTTTTCCAAGGCCGCCGAAAGGTTTCTTCTATCCGGGGCAATGATGCCCGCGTTGGGCGGCATGACGCTCGCGCGCTGGCGGCGCAGTCCACTGGACGCGGTGGCGGGGAATCCGGGCGCGAACGCCGATTCATCGCCCGTGAGAAGCTGCGCGACGAGCGCGCCGACATTATCCGAGCGCGTCACGCCGGTCAAGCCGGGCGACGGCGCGGGCGTGGCCGTCGCGGTTCCTGTGGGCGCGGGCGAGCCGGCAGGCATGGCCGTCGCGGTGGCAGTGGGCGCGGGCGAGCCGGCGGGCGTGGCCGTCGCGGTTCCGGTGGGCGCAGGCGAGCCGGTAGGCGTTCCGGTCGCGGTTCCCGTCGGCGTGGCCGTCGCGGTTCCGGTCGGGGTTGCGGTGGGCGAGCCGGCAGGCGTGCCGGTGGGTGTGCCTGTGGGCGCGGCGGCGGAGTTTTGGCTGTCGGTGTGCGCGATGGGCGAGAACAGGCGCGCGAAAGGCGCGACCAAGCCGCCGCTTTGCGAGAGCGCCGACGACAAACCATCGTTTTGGCCGCCCGCGAACAGGCTGCTGTTGAGCGTCGCCTGAGACGTTTCATCCAGACCCGGCAACTGCATTCCCAAGAAGCGCAAAACGTTGAACAGGTGCCGCGATTCGACGGGCGCGTTCGCGCCGCCGCTCACGTCGCCGATGATGGCGTAGGAATGGATCGGGGTCGCTTTCAAACCGCTCAGGGCGGGGCTTCCCACGGCCAAATCGTCAATGGCCCCGCTCGCGGGGCGGTCGATGGCGCCAAAGAAACCGCCGACGATGGTTCCCGAAACCGCCGTGTCGCGCGCCGCGATGAGATTGCTGGCGAAGGCGCTTCCTCCGTGAGGCGTGTCGAGGGTAATCAGCCGTCGCACGAAGCCTTTGTTAAAGGTTTTGGCGTCGAAAAAGGCGCCGCTCCCGCCATCGGGAAGCACGACCGGCGACTGCGCGGCCATGCGAATGAGCAGCCCGCCCAAACCGTGCGCCACGACATCGAGGCGCGTCGCCGCGATGCCCGCCGAGCGAAGCGGGGTGAGTTCCGAGTTGATGCGCGCGGCCACGAGCGCCGCGTTGCGTCCCAAGCGGTCGGCATTGGTGCTTTCGTAGTCGAGGAAACGGACATCGAAGCCCGCGCCCGCCAGAGCGCGGCGCGTTCCGGCCATGTCGCTCCACACCCCGGAGTCCTCCCACAAGCTATGCACGAGCATGACCGGCGGGCGCGTCAGGTTCAAATTGACCGGCTCGACCGGGATGGACGATCCCACGAGCGGCGAAAAGTCGGCGCGGAAGCTGACGATGTGGCTGGTTTCCGGCGCGACGAGCGTGGCGGGCACCTGATAAACCGCGTCGATCTGGTAGCCGTTATCCACAGCCCGCAGCGGCGCGTTTTGAACGATGGCGAATCTGTCTCCGCTCGCGGGGGTGTCCTCGAAGAGCGACACGCGGCCCGGACTGGCGGCGGTAAACCTCACCAAAATCTGGGTGGCGCCATCGGCGAGCGCGCCGCTGCGCGGGTGGAGAAACAAATCGCGGCGCGGGTTGTTGTCCAGGACTTGCAAGCGCGCCGGAGAGTTGCCCCGGATCGGGAATAAATAGCGCCCGATGACGCCGATGTTGGAAGTTTGGCTCAGGCCCGTCGCGGGGTTGCCATCCAAAAACGCCCCGTTTTGCTGCGAGCCGTTGAGTTGCACGAACCCGCCTAAAGTGGAGTTGCCGTTATAAAAACCGGCCACGGCGCTGGTTCCGCCAAAGCCGCCCTGTCCGCCACTCGCATCGCCGGTTTCCCACTGGATGGATTGATAGTTGAACTCGATGTCGAAATTGCCAACCCCGGTGTCGTCGCGGTTGATGATGACCAACTGAAAAGAATTCAGCTTGTCAAAATGGCTGCCGAAATACCCGACGCCCGCCCAGTTGACGCCGAACGCGGGGTGCGCGACCCCGTTTTCGACGACGCTGCCCCGGCCATAGGTGGTGGGGGCCGAACCCGTTCCGCGCGTGTCCACGTCGGCCAAAAACGGGGCGATGATGGGCTGCGCGCTGGCCGAGTTGCTGCCCGTGTTGAGCGTGAACGGCGTGAAGGCGCTCAGCGGGTTGTTGAACGTGACGTTGCCGTTGTTGTTGACGTAGACGCTCGAAAACCGCGTGCCCAGAAAATCGATCTCGAATCCCAGCGGAATCAAGGCCGTGGACGAGTCATCGTTGCGCGCCAAGGTGTTGGCGTTGAATTCGGGGTTGGTGCGAAACGCCTGAGAGGGCGTGACCGCGAGCGAGCGCAAACGCGAAGAGCGCGCACGCCGGGTAACCGGCGGCAAAGGCCGCCCCGGGCCTTTGCCCTGCGCCATCGAGGGCGCGCCGAGCGCGCCCAACACCACGAGGAGCAGGAGAAACACGCCCCAAAACCGCGCGAAAGGGAGCAGGAGCGCCGGAGTCTTTGACAGGGTCTTGGTCGAAACCTTGGCCGGGGGGGAGGAAAAAGTCGGAGACATCGCGTGCGATTTTATCACAACGCGAGGCCCACAGGAAGCCGGGCGGAAGAATTCCCTGACAAAGCGAAGAAAAACGGGGGGCAAAAACCGGGAAGAACAAACGGAAAAAAATCAATTCGCGTGTCTCTTCCCGCTCTTTACGGCTTCGATTCTTCCAAAGCGTATCTCCGGGGCAGTGGTTCACCCGGAGCGCGGGCATTCCTGCCCGCACAGGCCGCGAAGCGGTCT
>JAABUK010009440.1_pt1 | contig 13328 bp, 10 predicted proteins | sample 5559141 | NCBI WGS metagenome assembly JAABUK01 (sample SAMN10711869, study PRJNA513367) | rock metagenome | isolation source: Antarctica rocks | place: Antarctica: Victoria Land, Pudding Butte nord | collected 2016-01-03
GCCAGTGTCGCGGTCGATCAGGCGGAAGTTGCTCATGCGCAAGGTGTCCGGGCGGGGAGGCAGGCGAATCGATCCACCAATCCTACAGCGTGCATCCGCGTCGCGTTAAGTCCGACAGGCTGCTAGAGCTACAGTATGGCCTGGCCGGCGGGCTGCTGCACCGGCACCTGCAGAACCGGAAGGCGACCTGGAAGAAGGGCGCGTTCCTGGCCGACACGTTCTGGGTGGCCCACTACTGGGTCACGCGCGGCGAGCTTAAAAAGGCAGCGGAGCAGATCGAGCGCAGCCTCGCCTACGGCAATGACCGGGGTATTTTCCCCGAGGAGATTGATCCCGGGACTGGCGAGATGCTGCGGAACATGCCGCTCGGGCTCGTGCATGGCTCGTTCCTGGCGGCCATGTCCGACCTGCACGCCGCGGCAGGGCACAAAGTATGACCCGGCGTCTCCGAAGCGACAACGGCATAACCCGACCCGCCATGACGCCATGATCGCGAGAATGGACGGCTTGACTCACCCAGCCGCAACACGCACTGGCACCGATTTCGACGCTGGGGTCTTGGATAACTCATCGTGGTGGGTTATCGGGACCAACACGTTGCACTCGGGGTAGTAGCCCGCAATCGTGCCCCGCGGCAGCTTAAAGGCGGTGAGCGTGAGCCCGCCTAAGTGCCGATCCTGCCCATCGTCCACATCGGTCGTCAACGTGACAGCCTGGCCTTCAATCAGCCCAGCCTCGGCGATATCCTCGGGACACATCAGCAGGATATCGCGAGAGCCTTCGAGCCCGCGAAGCCGGTCCGAATAGCCGTAGATCGTCGTGTTGAACTGGTCGTTCGAGCGCATCGTGATGAGACGATAGCGGCCCGGCGCGTCCTGGAAGCCGAGCGAGTTGAGCTGGCCGGGGGTGGTGAACACCGCCTTGCCTTCGGGCGTCTTCCAGATCCGCTCATGTGCGCCATTGCCGCGATAGAAGCCGCCGGCCTCATACATGCGGGCATTGTAGTCTCGGAAGTCCTCCGGATAGGTCTTTTCGATCAATTCGCGGACCAGCCCGTAATCGCCGGTCCATTCGTCCCACTTGAGCCCCTGTTGCGGTGCCACCGCCGCCTTGGCGATACCGGTCACAATCGCCAGCTCGCTCTTGACCGTGTCCGATACGGGCGGACGTTCGCCGATCGAGGCGTTGATCATCGAGAAGCTGTCCTCGGTCGTCACGGCCTGGTTGCCGGTTGCCTGCTCATCCGTTTCGAACCGGCCGAGGCAGGGAAGGATATAGGCCTGCTTGGCCGGGAACAGGTGGCTGCGGTTGAGCTTGGTCGAGACCATCACCGTCAGATCCTGCGCCGCCCAAGCCGCTTCCATCCGCTTCTGGTCGGGCACCGCGCGCACGAGGTTGCCGCCCAGCGACACGAACGCCTTGACCTTGCCTTCGAACAGCCCTTGCACCGCCTCCACGATGTTCATCCCGTCCTTGGTGGGTGGGTCGAAGCCGAAGAGCTCCTTCAGCTTGTCGAGCGGCACCAGCTTGGTCTTCTCGGCGATGCCGACGGTGCGTTGGCCCTGCACGTTGCTGTGCCCGCGGACGGGACAACAGCCGGCACCCGGCTTTCCGATATTGCCCCGCAGCAGCAGCAGGTTCACGAGCATCGCAATGTTGAGCGCACCGTGCGTATGCTGGGTAAGGCCCATGCCATAGACGCCGATCACCTTTTCGGCGGCGATATACACGGCGCCCGCCTCGCGCAGCGCGGCCTCGGTCAACCCAGATTCCTGCTCGACCTCGGCCCAGCTCGTATCTCGGCAGGACTGGATGAAGCCGTCGAACCCGGTCGTGTGCTGCTTGCCGAAGGCATGGGCGATGACCTCGGCCTCCCCCGCCGCCCTTGCCGCATCGTCGGCTTCGACCACGCACTTGCACAGGCCGAGGATAGCGGCGACGTCCCCGCCGGCCTTAAGCTGGTGGTATTGGTCCGAGATCTTTGTCTCCTTCCCGGTCAGCATCGCGATTGGGTTCTGCGGGTCGAGGAACGACACGAGCCCCTGCTCGATGACCGGATTGAAGGTAACGATCTTGCCGCCGCGGTCTTTCAGGTCCTTCAGCGGATGGAGGAAGCGTGGGCTGTTGCTGCCGGGGTTCTGGCCGAAGAAGAAGAAGGCATCGGTTTCGGCGAGGTCGTCCCACACGATCGTGCCCACGGGCGAGCCGATGACCTTGGTGAGGCCGACCGAGGTCGTCTCGTGGCACATGTTCGAGCTTTGGGGCAGGTTGTTGTTACCATAGGCACGCGCGAGCAGCGCATAGAGGTATGACGCCTCGAGCCCGGCATGGCCGGAGGCATAAAACACCGCACTCTCCGTCGGCAGCGACCGAAGCGTAGCGCCGATCGCCGCGAACGCCTCGTCCCAACCTACCTCCACATAACGGTCGGTCTCGGCATCGTAGCGCAACGGGTGCGTCAGGCGCCCGGTTTTCTCGAGGTCATGGTCCTTCCAGTCGCGGAGCGCCGTCACGCTATGCGCACCGTCCTTCCAGAAGTCCGGCGTGCAGCGCGCGCTGGTCAGTTCCCACAAAGTCGCCTTAGCACCGTTCTCGCAAAACTCGAACGCCGAATAGTTCGCCGGCTTCGGCCAGGCGCAGGATACGCACATAACGCCTCTCGGCTTGTTCTGCCGGCCAAGGCTCTTGACCACCGCCGGCGAGGTCCACGTCTCGCCATAGATGCGCGACATGCCCTTCATCGATCCCCAGCCTCCGGCTGGACCGGAGGCGTGCGGGAGTTCGATTTCGTCGGTCATGGACACACGCCTCAACGTTGGAACCTGATCGTCGGATAACCGGCCGCGACCGGTTCTGGTCGTCAAACTCTCCAGGCAAATCGAAGTTGCATTGTGGAGGGCTGGTCATCGCAAGGGCTGGCTGCGGGAGGACGACAGAACCGCCGGAGGATCAACGACCGGGTCCGCCCTGTAGGCTGAGTCGGCCCTCATTCGGCCGGCATGGCTGCAATCTCGCGGGCAACGTCGGCTAGGCTCTGCCCGATGATGTCCGGCGCGGCGTTGTTGCATAGATCTGGGATGCAGGCGCAGTTACCCCAGCTCCTGCTGTGGTTCAGGCGATGCGGACGGAGATCGGGCGTCCCAACTCCAGCATACGGTTGAGGGCGTAGACGGCGACGTCCACCTCAGTCGCGCGACGCCGATCCGTGCGCGAGCGCAGCCCGTCGCCGATCATCTGCTTGAACCGGCCGATGGCTGCCTCGGCCCGAGCCCGCTTCATCTAGCCGGAGGCTCTCTGCCAGGCTGCTCGTCCGCGCTCGGTGATGCTGTGCAGGTGGCGGTCGCGCTGTGTGGGTGCGGTCTCGGCCGTCTCGCTCGGCACGGCCGTGGACCGCGGCGGCACGATGATCGCCGCTGCGGGACAGCGCTCGGCGACGGTGGCGGCAACGCCCTCCTGGTCGTAGGCGCCGTCGGCGGTAAATGACGACACCGATGACGACATCTGATCGAGCAAGGCGCCAACCTCGGCGCCGTCGTCCACCTCCTTTGTGGTCAGCGTTGCGGCGACGATCTGCCCGGTGTCGGCGTCTACGCCGATGTGCAGCTTGCGCCAGGATCGGCGTGTCTTGGCGCCGTGCTTCTCGACCAGCCACTCGCCCGCGCCGCAAAGCTTCAGGCCGGTGCTGTCCACCAGCAGGTGCAGGGGCCCGCCGCCCCTGCGCGGTCGCGGGCGTGGCACCTCCAGCGCCTTCGCCCGGCGGCAAAGGGTCGAGTGGTCCGGCACGGCCAGATCGAGCCCGAGCAGGCCGATGACGGAGCCAATCAGGCCCTCCGTTTGGCGCAGGGCCAGACGGAACACGGCCCGGGGCGTGAGTGCGGTCAGGACCGCCAGCGGCGAATACCACGGTATTATGTAGCTACTGCCACCGACGAGATTGGGCTTGTACCCGGCGGCTGATGCTGCCATGGATGGTGCTGGTGTCTCCTCTCGTGATCGGTCTCCATGGCGCAGCATTTCCTGCTTTCGGCCGGCGCTCGCTCGCTCAGCGCTGCCAAGATCATGCGCATGTCCGACGGCGAGATCGGGACCGTGTTCCTGCGCCTGCGCTGGCCCGAAACGGACGGCAAGCCTGTGTGCCCGGACTACGGCTGCACGGTCTGCTACGCGTGCCCGCGGCCTTCAGGCCAGCTGCGATGGCGTTGCAAGGCGTGCCGTCGCGACTTCTCGATCACCTCGGGCACCTTGTTCGCCTGGCACAAGCTGCGGCTCCGGTCCTACCTGCTCGCCGTCGCCGCATTCTGCAACGAGGTCAAGGGCAAGTCCGCCTTGGCGCTCTCGCGTGACCTGGACGTGCAATACAAGACGGCCTGGGTGCTGGCCCACAAGCTGCGCGAGGCGATGGCCACCGAGGTCCGCGGCTACAAGCTCGGCGGGATCGGTAAGACAGTAGAAGTCGACGGCGCTTACTTCGGCGGCTACGTGAAGCCGGCCAACCACAAGGAGAACCGTCGCGACCGCCGCCTGACCAAAAACCAGAATGGCAAGCGGCAGTGCGTCGTCGTAATCCGGCAACGCGGCGGCATGATGATGCCGTCCGCGTTCAAGACCGAGGGGTCAGCCCTGGCCTACATACGCAAACACGTCGCAGCCGGCACTGAGGTTCACGCCGACGAGGCGAGTAGCTGGAACGACCTGCACGGGCACTACGTGGTGAAGCGGATCAACCACCAGCTCTCCTACAGCGACGGCATTGCCTGCACGAACAGCGCCGAAAGCTTCTTCTCCCGTCTGCGCCGGGCCGAGACGGGGCACCATCACCACATCGCAGGCGTTTATCTGGCCCGCTACGCGCAAGAGAGTGCGTGGCGCGAGGGGCACCGCCGGACCGACAATGGCAGGCAGGTGCAGGGCGTGGTCGGACTGGCACTGCGGGCGCGGCCAAGCGTGGATTTCTGCGGATATTGGCAGAGGACGTATCAAGCGTAGCCGCAGCCTAGACCAGCTTCCAGCGCAGATAGCTCCCCCGGTCCTTCTCGGATTGCACGACGCCCCGGCTGCGCAGACTACGCAGGCATGATCCGACCTTCTTCTCTATCAGCCATACAAACCGCGCATCGGAGATGCTCAACTTGCGTTCCGTCATGACCCTGAGCGCGATATCCTTGATCGTGAGTGCCAGCCCGGTTTCCCGCAGCATGTTCAGCGTTGTGCGCCGCACCTCTCCCAGGAAAGCAACATGCGAGCGCGGCACTGTGCGGGGGCGGATATCCGTCAGGTCGATGTCCGGATTGAAGATGCGGATGGCGCCGTCAATGTTGTCCGCATCCATGATAAGTTGCCTAAGCTGTATCTGGAGGGCCTCGACTTGGGCGGTGATCTCCGCCTTCTTGCGGATCAGGCCGGCGATCAGGTTGTCATTTTCCATGGACCGATTTTAGGGCTGGGATAGAGCGGCATCTACTTGCCTGTGGTGGCAGCAGCTACATAATGCCGGAATACCAGGGCTGCCCGCCCGGGGTCGTGCGCGGCGGCGCCCGCCAGGCCTCGATGGCTTCGTCCGTGAACCAAACCGTCAAGCTGCCACGCTGGCGCAAGCTGGCGTCATACACGCCAGCTGCGGAGCAGCGCTCCCAGCGAGTTCATGAGCTTGTGCTTCTGCTTGGGAATTCGGCGGCGGCGGTCTTGGTTCAGCTTGAACGGCAAGGTGGACATCCAGGGATCAGGGAAGGAACAAACCTTCTACCTTGCCTCTAGCTGCGGCGCCACCGGCAGGATCCATGCAACAACGCCGCACAGGCCATCAACCAAAGCAGCCGGGCAGCTCAAGCTACGATGGTAATGAAAACCGCCTTTTGAGCACCCAATGCAGCACGGCCGCGCCTGCCGCCGCGGCACCGATGATGATGCCCCAGTCACCGGCGTCCAGCAAAGCCATGCCGAGCAGGTCCCGCAGCGGTGTCCAATAGACTGCGAGCATGTGCAGGCCGAGGGCACCTCCGATGATCGCCCAGATCCCTAGCCGCTGCCCGGCCGGCGCCTCCGCTGCACGCTCCGCGGCAGTGATCCGGTGTATGACGCAAAGCCCGAGCAGGATGATGACCGACAGCGCCGCGGTGCGTCCAGAAGGCGCAGCAGGGTCCTGAAACACGGACCGGCCGGCATAGACGGCCAGGGACGCCAACGCGATCGTCAATCCGGCAGCCAACGCGAACCGGCAGATGTCGCCGAAGAAGCGGTCCATCGTTTGCTGGGGCACCGGAGCGGTCGTCAACGTCAGGAAGAACGCCGGCATGCCGATGGTAAGGACATCGATCCAGGTGATGAAGCGGGGGCTGAGCGGGAACTCCAGGCCGACGAACCCGGCGAACAGGATGAAGAACAGGCTGTAGGCGTTCTTGGTCAGGAACAGCTGCGCGACCCGCCTGATGTTGAAGATGATGCGGTCCCCCTCGCGGGACAGCGCCGGCAGGTGCGCGAACGAGTCCTGCAGTAGCACGATGTCGGCGACGTCACGGGCCGCCGCCGTCCCGGAGTTCATCGCAATGCCGATATCGGCCGCTTTCAGCGCCAGGATGTCGTTGGCGCCATCGCCGATCATTCCCACGAACTCCCCGCCGTCGCGCAGGCATCGCACGATGGCCTGCTTGTGCTTCGGGGTGAGGCGGCCAAAGACCTGGCCACCCTGCACCGCCGCCCGGAAGCGGTCCGGATCGAGGCCATCAAGCTCGGCGCCGCTCATCACGGTCCCGGTCAGCGACAGGCCGGCCTGTTTCGCGAGGACCGTGACCGTGTCCGGGTTGTCTCCCGACAGGACCCGAAGCTTGACGCCGCGGCCCTGGAAGAAGCGCACCGTGTCCGCCACGTTGGGCCTGAGTTCGTCATGCAGCACGACGAAGGCCAGCAGCGTGAGGCGCTGCCGGTTCGGGATCGCCTCCGGCGTGCTGCCGAAGGCCAGGACTCGCAAGCCCTCCCGCTGGAGCGCACGAAGCCTCGTGCCCTGATCGGGCGTGAGCTGCCCCTCACCGAGAAACTCCGGCGCCCCAAGCCACAACGACAGCTCGGCGCCACCGGCCCGCACCCGCACGGCGCTAATCTTCTGCTCCGACGAGAAGGGCAGCTCGTCCAGGGCGGCGCAGGCGATGGGAGGATAGGCGCCCTCCATCGCGGTCACTGTCTGGTTCTTGTCGGCCGTGCCGCCCACAAAGCGCCGCAGCAGCTCCGCGGTTGCGCCGGGCGGTCCGCTCAGGACCTCAAGCCGGTCGAAGATCAGCCGGTTGGTTGCGAGCGTCCCGGTCTTGTCGAAGCAAAGGGCCGTGAGATGGCTCATCCACTCGACCGCGTTCAGCTTCTGCACCAGCACGTGCTGCCTGGCGGCGCGCAGCGCGCCCAGCGCGAACGTCACCGTCGTCACCAGGACCAGCCCCTCCGGCACCAGCGCCTTGATCAGCGTCACGATGGCCAGGATGGCGGGCGCGAGGCCGGTTCCCTTGATGGCGGCGGCCGTGGCAAGCAGGACAGCCATGAGGATCATCAGCGCCGTCAGGCCCTGCACGATCCGGATGATCGTCGCCTCCAGGGGCGTGCGCGAGATCTTGTAGCCTTTCGCCTGGGCCGTCAGCACGTTGACGCTGGAGGCGGCCCCGACCGCGGTCGCGGCATACGCCCCTGACCCGTGGGCGCAGTAGCTGCCGGCGAACACCGGGTCGCCTTCCCGCTTGGACACGGGATCGGCCTCGCCGGTGATCAGGGACTCGTCGAAGGACAGCTTGACGGCGGACTCGACGATCCCGTCGGCCACGACGGGATCGCCGGACCGGACGAGGAGGAGGTCGTCCTGCACCACGTCGTCCGAGGCGATCTCCGCCTCCTGCCCGGCGCGCACCACCCGCGCCGTGCGCTGCGCCAGGATGGAGAGCTGGTCCAGCGCCCGCTTCGCGCGCAGCTCGCCGACGATGCCGGCAAGGACGTTGGCCACCGTCACGGCGCTGATGAACACGGCATCGGTATAGGCGCCGATCACCAGGAGCGCCGCGACGGACGCCGTGAGCACGCCCGTGAACAGCGTCAGCACGTTGTTGCGCAGGATGCCCGCGACGGTGCGCGTCGTGAAGCGCGCGGCCTTGTTGACCTGCCCGCTCTCGACCCGCTGGCGGACGGCGGCCAGGCTGAGGCCCGAAGGCTCCCTTGGCCGCATGGATGCGGACCCGGGCACAGTTGCGGCCTGCGCGGTCCCGCTCGGCGACCGCAGCGTCAAGCACCGGTCCATGCGGCCGACCGCCGCACGTGCGGCGCCGTCCGGCCCGGCCCCGGCGCCGTTGTCCGCCTCATCCCTGCCGCAGCGCCAAGGGATCGCAGCGACCGGCGAGCCTCTGCATGAACGCGACCGCCCCGGCGGTGCAGACGGCCGCAGCGGCGACCACGAGGCCGAGATAGGTCCAAGGCACGAACAGGGTGTCCGGCGGCGGGTCGAACACCCCGCTCAGCACCTGGACCAGCACCGTGGCCACGGCGAAACCGATGGCCGTGCCGCAAACCGCGCCGCTGCCGACGACCATCAGCGCCTCGCTCCAGATGAACGCACCGAGCTGCCAAGGCTTGGCGCCCAGGGCGGTCAGGATCGCAAAGCTGCGCCGCCGCTCCACGAGGCCCAGGGCAAGCACCAGCCCGGCGATGCCGGCGACCATCAGCACCGCGAAGCCAAGCTCCAAGATGGTCAGCCCCCGCAGGTCCACGGCCGTCAGGCTGGACGAGATCAGCCGCTGCGCCTGGCCCAGGGTGGTCACCTTGATCCCGGGCAGCGACGCGGCAGCCGCGCGCGCGCCCGTGGCGACCGCCTCGCCATCGCCGCCGGCCTTGATGAGCACGACTTCGGCGTCAACGGTGCCCGTGGCCTGGGCGATGTAGGCGGCGTTGGCGACCAGGAACGAGTCCTTCGGCGCGATCGGGAACTCGCGCGCGATGCCGACATAGTGGAACGGCACCACGCGGTAGGCGTGATCGGACGCGTTCTGCAGCCGCAGGTTCATCAGGTCTCCGGGCTGGAGCTGGAAGTCGTTGACCGTCTCCTGCGCCACCAGGATGCCGTCGGGCCGGGAGGCAAGCCGCGCCATCATCTCCGCCGCGGTGCCGCCGGCGAAATAGGCGTCCCTCAGCGGCGTGGCCCGGCCGATGCGCGCGGGATCGATGCCGTAGATGTCCTGCAGGTCGTTGCCGACGTAGGCGTAGCGATGGATGACCGGCTCGGCAGCCGTGACGCCGGGCAGCGCCGCCAGGGCCTGCAGCAGCGGGCCGGCCGGCGCTGCCGTGGTTCCCGTCACGGTCACGTCCGAGCCGTTGGTCAGCTCCGCATCAGCCCGCGACTGCGCCTGGTAGGTGGTATCGAACACGGCTGTTGACGTCGCGAACGCAAAGGCGAGCGCCGCAAGGACAGCACCACGCGCGACCATGTCGCGTTGCCGGCCCAGCGAGGCGGCCACGAGCGGCGACAGGCCGGCTACGAACGGCGACAGCAGGCGTGCCAAGGCCCCCTGACCGTTCCGCAGCGCCAGCCGGGTCAGCCGCATGGCGAGCAGGCTCGCGCCGATCCAGAGGCACAGCGGCGCCAGGAACGCCTCATAGTGGACGGAGGTCTGCGGCACGCCTTCCGGGGCGACCACCACCTGGTAGCCGCTGCTCGCCACGAGCCAATAGGCCCCGGCCGCGGCCGCCAGCAGGGCCAGGTCCACGAACAGCCGCTCCCACAACGGGCTTGCACCCCGGCCAGGCGCCATCCGGGACGCGGCGACGGTGCTCCAGCGCGCCTCGCGCCAGGCTGGCAGGACGATCCCGGTCGCCGCAAGCAGCAGGCCGACCAGGGCCGCCAGTGCGATCCACGGCACGGCCGGCATGAGCGCGTCAACCTTCCACCACGCCAACGACGCCAGAAGGGCCAGCACCAGGCCAGCGAGGATGCCGCCCACCCCGACCACCGCCGCCTCGATGCCGGCGATCCGCAGGACCTGCCCGGTCGAGGCGCCGCGAGTGCGCAGCAGGGCCTGTTCGCGCCGCCTGCGCTCGGCGCCGGAGGCGGCGACCTGGAGGGTGAACAGGGCCGCTAGCACCACGCCTGGCACGCCCAGGAACAGGAACAGGACGCGGGCATAGAGCGCGTCGGCGCGGGTGCCTGCCAACCGGGCAGCGAGGTTGTCGCCCACGGCGACGCCTCCGGCCGTCCGCGCCGCCAGGTTGTTGGCCGCGCGCTCGACCTCCAGGAAAGCGGCTCCCGGGTCCGGCGGAAGCTGCCCGTGCGCGAGCCGGACGTGCAGTTGCGTCCGCACGGTCGCGGGCTGCGCCGCCGCCTGGGCATCGAATAGGGCGTGGAACTGCGCCGCCGGCAGCAGCAGCAAGTTGTCGGGCGGCGCCGTCGGGCCGCTGCCGCCGCGCACCCCTACGGCCTGGAACATCGAATCCGCATTCGGCAGCGACACGATGCCAGCGACCGTCACGGTTGCCGGCGGCAGGCCCAGGCGCTTCACGGTCATCTCACCCCCGACGCCGACCTGCAGGTTCGCCGCCGTCTGCTGGGTGATGAGCGGCCCCTCGGCGGTGCCGAGGAGAAGTTCGATCTGGCGCGGGAAGGTTGTGCTGTAGCCATCCGGCAATCCCAGGACCTTGCCTGGCCCGGTAGCCTGCTCGGTCTGCCCGGTCACCGCCAGGAACCCGGCGGACCCGGCGTAACCGACCGTTTGCAGGTCCGTATAGGGCGCGGCTGCCGCCAATGCCTTGATGACCTCCCCGGCGTCCGCGCCGGGCTGCAGTTCAACCTGCCAATCGACCGGCACCCCGGCGATGGCGCGCTGCGTCATGGTCTGCGACGCGCTGATGGTGAAGGTGCCGATTGCGATGATCAGCGCGATCGTCAGGCCCACGCCCAGGATGGCGCCCAGCAGGCGGCCGGACCGGCTGGCCACCATCCCGCGCATCCACAGGGCGATCATGCCCGCGCCTGCACAAGGGGCGTGGCGGCTGCGGCGGACCCTGCGCCCGTGTCGAGCACCCCGTGCGAGATGGTCCAAACGGTATCCAGCCGTGCCGCGATCGCGGGATCATGGGTGGCCACGACCAGCGCTGCCGGGCTGCCGGCAAGCGAGTGCAGCAGCTCGTCGAACACCCGTTGCGCGGCCGCGTGGTCAAGCTGCCCGGTCGGTTCGTCGGCCAGGATCAGCGCCGGCCGGTGGGCCAGGGCGCGGGCGATGCCGACGCGCTGCGCCTGCCCGCCGGACAACTCGTCGGGCAGCTTGTCCGCCAACGCGGCGAGGCCGACCGCGTCCAGCGCAGCCACCGCCTTGGCGCGCGCACCCTCCGGGCAGTGGTCGAGCCGCATGGGCAGCTCGACGTTCTCCGCCACGGAGAGCGTCGGCAGCAGGCTGGGTGTCTGGAATACCATGCCGATCCGCGACGGCCGCAGCGTCCCGCTGTTGCCGAGGGCCGGCCAATCCAGCGTGCCTCCGCTCGGCTGGTCCATGTCCGCTATGATATACAGCAGGGTGGACTTGCCGCTTCCCGACGGCCCCACCAGGGCGATGCGGTCCCCCGGCATGACTCTGAACGAGGCGGCCTGCAAAGCCTCGACCACCTCGCCGGCTTGGGAGAAGCGGCGGCTGACCGCGGTAGCCTCAACGACCGGGACGGTCATCCGTGATCCTTCCGTCAGTGATGTGGACGACGCGGCCGGCGCGGGCGGCCAGGGCCGGACTGTGGGTGGCGATGATCGCGGACATTCCCCTGGCGCGCTCGCGCTCCAGCAGGTCGAGGATGCGGCCTTCGGTTTCGGCGTCCACTTCACCGGTCGGCTCGTCCGCCAGCAGAAGCATCGGGGCGGCTGCCAAGGCCACCGCGAGGCCAGCCCGCGCGGCTTCGCCGCCGGAAAGCTGCCCGGGCACGCTATTGCGCCGGCCGGACAGGCCGACCCGGTCCAGCAGGCTGTCCAGCCGGGCGGCGTCCATCTTGCCCGCGAGCTTCATCCGCAGGCGGATGTTGTCGGCCACCGACAAAGCCTCGAACAGGTTGCCCGATTGCAGCAGGATGCCAATTCCCGCGGCCCGGCGATGGGCGCGCTCCGCCTCCGGACGCCGGGTCAGGCGGGTGCCCTGCAGCACTACGCAGCCGCCGTCCGGCTCGTCCAGCCCGGCGAGACAGCCGAGCAGCGTGGACTTCCCGCTGCCGGATGCACCGACCAGCGCCACCAGCTCCCCCTGCGCGACGCGCAGGCTGACGCCGCGCAACGCCAGGGTTTCCGCCTCCCCGGCGTGGAAGAAGCGGTAGAGGTCGAAGGCCTCGATGGCCGCGGTCAGTTCCACCGGAAGCTCCGGGCCATAAGCTGCCACTGGTCGGCGTTGTCGGCGCCGAACGGCGCCGAGAGCGTCAGCGTCGCGAGCTTGCCCGCGCGCCAGAACAAGTGCTGCTCGTTCTCCAGGCGGATCGCCTTGCCGGTCACCGGACTGGGCGCGGAGTTGGAGGCATAGGCGATCACGACCGCAGGGCCGCCCGGCAGCGTAGCGGCGGAGAGCTTCGACACGATCACAGCCTGCGGCAACGCTTCCAGGGCGACGGCCTGGACCTGCTTTGCGCTGGCAGTGGTAGGCGCCCCGGGCGCGTCCATCAGCTCGATCGTCAAGCTGCCGTACTTGTCGGTGAAGCTGACGCCGCCTGGCTGCTCGCGCCGCGACCATCCTTCGGGCGCCTTGACCGAGAAGCCGAGCGGGGACCGGTACTCGACGAAGGCTTGGCTGTCGGAGATGTCGCCCGGCGGGTTCGGAAGCGGCGGAAGCGGCGCCTGCCTTGCGGCGAGCGGGGCTTGGCCGGGCTGCTGCGCAAGGGAAGGCGCCGTCATGGCCGCTAGCAAAGCCAGCGAGACGAGAGCGGATCGCATGGGAGACCTCCAGGACAGCGGTTCCATAAACAGACCCGAACACATCCATGGGCCATGTGAGGCGGCCGGAGGCAGGTTCGGAAAATACTCACGGGCATGACGCCGCCGCGGCGTCATGCCAGCCCCGCGGGATGCTTGCCGGCCCGCTGCGGCAGGAGCAGCACCAGCCCGACCATCGCCGCCGCCAGCACGGCCGATGCCGCGAAGCGGCCGAGGTTCAGCCCGCCGCTGGCCAGCGGCTTGTCGAGGAAGTCGCCCACCGTGGCGCCGAGCGGCCGGGTGAGGATGAAAGCCGCCCAGAACAGCAGGGTGCGCGACAGGCTCGTGTAGAAGTAGAGCAGCGCCACCACCGCGAGCGCCGCCCCAAACACCAGCGCGCCGCCGCGGTAGCCCAGCCCGCCGGTGTCGGCCAGGAAGT
>JAABUK010009441.1_pt1 | contig 13326 bp, 15 predicted proteins | sample 5559141 | NCBI WGS metagenome assembly JAABUK01 (sample SAMN10711869, study PRJNA513367) | rock metagenome | isolation source: Antarctica rocks | place: Antarctica: Victoria Land, Pudding Butte nord | collected 2016-01-03
AAAACCGGCAAGATGCTGATAGAATTGGCTTTTGTTGTTATCAAACCGAGATGATAGAACTCATTTCGGACAAGTGTGACCACCGTAGCCCTCCGGGAGAGGGTCGGGGTGAGGGAGATGGCAAGCGCTGCACTGTCCAGGATAAGGACAGCCCTGCCCCTGCCGAGGACCGTGCGTGCGGCTTCCCTCACCCCGACCCTCTCCCGGAGGGAGAGGGAGTGGAGAGCGTTCATCGGAAGCTGACCAACCGGCCCGATGGCGCTCCCAGCACTTCCCCGTCGCGCATCACCACGTTCCCCCGCACCACCGTCGCCATCGGCCAGCCTGTCACCGTCATGCCGTTGAACGGCGTCCAGCCGCAGGGGGAGACGATCCAGCTATCCTCGATGGTGCGGCGTGCCTGCAGGTCCACCAGGGTGAAGTCGGCGTCGTAGCCCATTGCCAGGCGGCCCTTGCCGACCGCGCCATAGACACGCGCCGGGCCGGCGCACATCAGGTCCACCATGCGCGCCAGCGACAGCCGCCCGGCGGCCACATGGTCCAGCATGACCGGCACCAGCGTCTGCACGCCGGTCAGGCCGGCCGGGCAATCGGGCCAGGGCCTCATCTTGGCGGCACGCGGGTGCGGCGCGTGATCGGAGCCGATGGTGTCGGCGGTGCCGTCGCGCACGGCGGCCCAGGCGGCCTCCCAGTGACGGCGCCCGCGGATCGGGGGGTTCATCACGCCCATGCCGCCGAGCTGGTCGTAAACGTCCGGCGCCATCTGGGTCAGGTGGTTCACCAACAGCTCCACCGTGGCCAGGTCGCGGTAGTCGCGCACATACTCCAGCTCTTGCGCGGTGGAGACGTGCAGGATGTGGGCGGGACGGCCGGTCTTGCGGGCCAGGGCCATCAGGCGCCGGGTGCCGAGGAAGGCGCACTCCTCGTCACGCCATTCCATGTGGCTGCCGTAGGGGTCGCCCAGCTTGAACAGCGGCTTGCGCGCCTGCAGGCGATACTCGTCCTCGCTGTGGTAGGACACCCGGCGGCGACCGCCTCGCATGACGGCCTCCAGCGAGGCGTCGTCCTCGATCAGCAGGTCGCCGGTGCTGCTGCCGGCGAACACCTTGACGCCGCAGACGCCGCGCGCCTGCTCCAGCGCGGCCAGGGCGCCGGTGTTGGCCTTCGTGGCGCCGACATAGAGGCCCATGTCGCACCAGGCGTTCGCCTCGACGTAGTCCTGCTTCCAGGCGAGCCGGGCGGCGTCGGTGATGGCGGGCGTGGTGTTCGGCATGTCGAACACCGCCGCCAGGCCGCCCAGCACGGCGGCGCGGGTGCCGGTGGGGATGGTCTCGATGGCGGGGTCGCCGGGGTCGCGGAGGTGGACGTGGGGGTCTATCAGTCCGGGGAGGACGTGCAGGCCGGCGGCTTGCACCACCTGGTCCGCGGTGGCACCGCCGGGCAGGCCGAGGCCAGCGATGCGGCCATCGCGCACCCCGATGTCGCCCACTTGCTCCCCCCAGGGCAGCACCAAGGTGCCGCCGCGCAGCAACAGGTCGAAGTGGCCGGGCATGGGAACCTCCTTGTGGGCAGCAGCGGTGGAAGCGCCTCGATACGGCCTCGGGGCGCACTTGCGGCATGGCATGACCGGGCCATCATCCTGATCTGGGCCTAGCATGCCAGAGGTTCAGGGCGCCGCAGGGCACAAGGACCTCTGCCGAACCGCTCCCGGACGTGCCAGCAAAATAACAAAATGGGGGATCGCCTGACATGAAGATCGCGGAACGCTTCGAGTTCAAGACCAAGGCGCCGGTGCTGACGTTCACCCCCGATGACATGGTGATCGATGCCGTGCGGGCCATGTCGGACAAGAACTACGGGGCCAGCGTCATCGTTGATCCCGGGCGCCGCCCGGTGGGCATCGTCACGGAACGCGACTTCATGCGGCGCCTGCTGGCCAAGAACCTCGATGCGAACACGACGCCGATCCGGGACATCATGACCTCCAGCCTGAAGGTCGCGCGTGCCGAGGACGAGATCGCGGAATGGCTCCGGATTATGACGAACGAGCGGTTCCGGCACCTGCCGGTGGTGGACGCCGACGGCGTCCTGCTGAACATCATGACGCAGGGAGACTTCGTCTCATATACCTGGCCGGAGCTGTTCAAGGACGTGACGACCAAGGTGTCGCGGTCGTTCGAGAATAAGTACCAGCTCTACCTGATCGTGGCGACGATCCTGGTTTACACGTCGGTCATGGTCCTCCTGCTGAGAAGGTGAGGCACAGGCGGAACCGCTGCCCGTCCAGGGTGCCGGACACGTCCTCGGCCGGCGGCCGGTGAAGGATGCGGCGGTGCGACAAGGCTTGGAGTAGCGGCGTCCAGGCGGCGAAGCCTCCCTGCCGTCCTGACCCGGCGGGCCGGGACGGTGCCGCAACCCGCCCCGGCTGCGCCGCCACCACAGGCTTGCGCGGCGTGGCGCGCACGTCATCGGCGGTGCCGGGCCGCGGGACCTGCTTCATCTGTGCGCCAGGTCTCCAGAGTATTCAGCCTTCGCCTGGGCCTGGGCCGTGGCCTGCCCGTGCAGCAGGCGGGCGAGGTCGGTGCCCATGCCGATGAGGTCGTGCAGGGCCAGGCGGTAGATGCAAGCGTCCGCGGCCTGCTGGCCGGGGTCGTCGTGCAGGGCGGCCTGGGCTGGCTGTGCGGACATGAACATTGTTGCCGGTCCGGCGTCAAGGCTGGCATGGGCGGGGCTGGGAAGGTGATGTCGGAGTGGGGCCGGGCGTGGTCAGAAGGGCACATTGCCCCCGGCTGGCCTGAGACGGCGTGCGGCGGCTTGGTACGTGGCGCCCGTGCTGGCCCTGTTGCCCGCCGGGTGGCGCGTGCTGGCACCCGGCGGCTGGCTTGGCCAAGGAGCCGTCAGCCAGACGCTGCCGGTTCTGGCGGCCTTTGCGCTGGCGCTCTGCCTGGTGCAGGCCCTTGGCGTCCGCCAGCCCGGCAAGCCATGCGGGCAGGACCCCGTTCCATGACGTGACCCCAGCTAGGTGCGCGTGACCTTGCCTGCCACGGCGTCGAATTGCCGGACCTGCTGGCACTGCGTTGTCTCGCTATGCAATTTCACTGGCAGGTGCGTGCCCTTGTCCAACCATGCGGTCCATTTGGCGATGCAGGAGCCATTCCGTCCACCGCCAGTCTCGGCGCTGCTTGGCTCGCCGTAGCTCCCTGGCAACTGTCTTGCTGCTTCGTCCCAACTGCCTGCCGCTCTCCATGATGGCGGTTCGGCGTCGCTGCGGTGCGGCATGGCCCGGCCTCCAACTGGCATCATAACACTTCGATGCCACGATGCGATTGCTGTCCAGCTTAGTCGCTGGACAAGGCAAGGCAAATCCGGCCAAGATCATCTCAGAAGAAAAAACTAAGGAGGATGAACAATGCTGCGTCGCCCCACTCGCTTCGCCCTGGCCGCGTTCAGCGTGGCCCTGCTCGCCGGCACGGCCCTGGCCCAGACGACCCCGCCCGTCCCGAAGGGCGACCCGCTCGAAGGCCGGCCCAACAACGCCGAGGCCGCGAAGCTCGCCCCGGTGGACGGCCCGCCCCTGCCGACGCCGGCAGCCAAGCTGCCGACGGCGATGCTCAAGGTGCCGGACGGCTACAAGGTCGAGGTGTATGCCAGCGGGATGCCCGACGCGCGGTCCATGCGGCTCGGTGACAAGGGCACGCTGTTCGTCGGCTCCCGCCTGAACGACAAGGTGTATGCGGTCACGCATGTTGACGGCAAGCCGGTCGTGAAGATCATCGCCCGCGGCCTGCACCGGCCGAACGGCGTCGCGTTCAAGGACGGCAACCTGTATGTGGCGGAGCTGTCCAAGGTCTGGCGCTACGACAACATCGAGGCCAACCTCGACAACCCGCCCAAGCCCGTCCTGATCTACGAGGACCTGCCGACGGACGAGCCGCATGGCTGGAAGTTCATCGGCATCGGGCCGGACAACAAGCTGTACGTGCCCATCGGCGCGCCCGGCAACATCGTCATGCCGCCGCCGACGCACGCCCAGATCCGCCGCATGGACCTGGACGGCAAGAACGTCGAGATCGTTGCGCTGGGCGTGCGGAACTCGGTCGGCTTTGACTAAAACCCCAAGACGAGGGACCTCTACTTCACCAACAACGGACGCGACTGGCTGTCCAAGGACATTCCCAACGATATCCTGCACGAGGTGAAGGCCGGCACCACGACGCCGCCGAACTTCGGCTACCCCTACTGCCACCAGGGCAACTTCACCGACCCCGAATTCGGCTGGGGCCACAAGTGCAGCGAGTTCGCGGCGCCGGCCGCCCTGATGGGCGCGCACGCGGCGGTGCTCGGCATGCGGTTCTACAGCGGCAGCATGATCCCGGACGCCAACGGCGCGATCTTCATCGCCCGGTACGGGTCGTGGAACCGCACCATCAAGAACGGCGGCGACGTGGTGGTCGTGAAGCTGAACGACGACGGCTCATTCAAGTCCATGGAGCCTTTCATGACCGGCTTCCTCCAGGACAATAAGTACGTTGCCCGTCCCGTGGACGTGCAGCCGATGCCGGACGGGTCGCTGCTGGTGTCCGACGACTGGAACGGGGCGGTCTGGCGGGTCAGCAAGGCCAATTGAGCCTTGGTGGCGGGGTGCATCCGCACCCCGCCATTCTGACAACCGGAGATTGTGTTGACGTTCAGACTCTTCGCCGTGCTTGCCGTGTTCGTGGGGTCTGCCCCGATGGAGGCCACCCTCGCCCAGACTGCGGAGCAAAGGTTGCCGACCTGCCTTGCCTGCCACGGTGCGAACGGCGCGTCCAAGCTGCCCGGGGTGCCGTCGCTCGGCGCCATGCCGGCGGACTGCGTTCTGACCCAGCTCTACACGTTCCGCGAGAAGATGCGGATTGCGGCGCCGATGAATGCGATCGCGGAGAAACTGAGCGACGACGACCTGCGGGAGCTGGGCGACGCCATCAGCAAGCTGCCGGCGCCGCAGCCGGCCGGCGAAGCTCCGGCGGCTGCCGACCAGGACCACGGCTACGCGCTGGTGGGCCGCTACCACTGCAACTCCTGTCACGGGGCCGACCTTGCCGGGCATGACAACATCCCGCGCATCGCCGGGCAGCGGGAAGACTACCTGCTGAAGCCCTTGACCGACTACAAGTCGGGCGCCCGCCCCGGATACAGCCCGGCGATGAGCGAGGCGTCGAAGGAGATCAAGCCCGAGGACATCCCGGTGCTCGCCCGGTTCGTTGCCAGCCTTAAGTAGGGCAATTATGTATTTGACAAACACAGCGAGTATGGCAGGTTTCTTGTCATAGGAGCCGCCCATGTCCGTCCTGTCCGCCCCCTACTTCCACGACGAAGCCGCCTTCCAACAGCTTAAGAGTCGCCAAAAAGCAAGAAGTGACGCCGTTTAGACCGCTGAGATGGTGGTCATCTGCAATGGCTCTGACATTTCGGCGTCGGCGCTTGCTTATGGGTCATGTCTTGCCCCGGTCAGGACGCCGGGTATTTCGCAACGGCTACCAGAAGCGTCAGTATGATGTTGAAACAGCCGCCCACTTGAGTTTCAGAATAGGCTTCCAGAAAGCGGCCCGCCGTAAGAGGACGGCTTTCCTAGGTTAGCCTTTGTGTTCGTAAAATACATAATCGCCCAATCAAACACGTCACTCAGAACGAGGTGACGCCAGTAGGAAACACGACGTTCCGGCCAAAGCGGCCTCGATCTACGCGCGGACTCTCAAAGTTCTTTTTGACCGCCGAGAGTCTCGAACACGTCGCCTGACGGCGGCAAGCCCTGGATGTGAGTCCGGTGCCACAGCGCGTAGAACAGCAGCGTCCACGCCGCGACCCCCTCGTGCCGGCCGGACCCGGCGGCGCGGAACAGCGACGCGACCCGGTCGGGACCGGCGATCTCCGCCACGCCTTGCTGCGCCGCCACCAGCGGACCCAGCCGCGCGCCTTGCGCGCCGATCCAGGCGCCCACCGGCACGGTGAAGCCCTGCTTGGGCGCAAAGGGCCGCGCCTCCGGCATGGCCCGGGACAGCCACTGGCGCAGCAGCCACTTGCCGCGGCCGTCGCGGACCTTCATGGCGTCCGGCAGGCGGTAGGCGGCGGCGGTCACGGCGGGGTCCAGCAAGGGGGTGCGGCCCTCCACGCCATGCGCCATCAGGCAGCGGTCCAGCTTCAGCAGCAGGTCGTGCGGCAGCCAGTCGGCCACGTCCGTCGCCTGGGCCACCTGCAGGCGGGTGCGGCCGGGACGGGCGGCGCCGGCCTCGGCGGCGGCCAGGCCGTCGCGCCAGCCCTGGGGGCGGGCGCGCAGCACGTCCAGCTTGTCGAAGGTGCCGCGGCCCCGCATGATGCGTCCGCCCTGCCACCAGGGCCGCATGGCGCTGCGGTAGCGGCCGTAGCCGCCGAACACCTCGTCGCCGCCCTCCCCGCACAGCACGACCTTCACATCCTGGCGGGCGCGGCGGGCCAGGAACCAGCTTGGTATGATGGCGTAGTCGGCGGCGGGGTCGTCCATGCAGGCGACGATCTCCGGCAGGTGGCGCCAGACCATCGCCTCGGTGATCTCCAGGGTCTCGTGGCGCGCGCCGGCGGCCCGGGCCACGGCGGCGGCGTGCTGCCGCTCGTCCGCGGCGCCGGGGGCGTCGAAGCCGGCGGTGTAGGCCAGGACGGGGGCGCTGTTCAGCCGGGCCATGGCCGCCAGCACGGCGGCGCTGTCCACGCCGCCGGACAGGAACATGCCGTAGGGCACGTCGCTGCGCTGGTGCAGGTCCACGCTCTCCATCAGGGCGCGGTCCAGGCGGGCCAGGGCGGCGTCCTCGGTGATGGCCTCCGGGCCGCCTTCGGGCAGGGCGCGCGCGCGGATGCGGTCGAGGATGTGGCCGTCGGCGACTTGCAGGGTTTCGCCGGGCAATACGCGCTGGATGCCGGCGAAGATGGTCTCGGCGCCGGAGGTGAACTGCATCTGCAGCAGCTCCTCGCGCGCCGCCGGGCGCAGGGCGCGGCGGACCAGGCCGGCGGCCAGCAGGGCCTGCGGCTCGGAGGCGAAGGCCAGGCCGCCTTCGACCGGCGCGACATAGAGCGGCTTGATGCCGAACGGGTCGCGGGTCAGGGTCATGCTGCGCTGGGCGCGCTCGTGGATGGCGATGGCGAACATGCCGCGGAGCTGGGCTGCGTAGCCGGCGCCGTCGCGCAGCCATAGGTGCAGCGGCGGCTCGCAGTCGCTGCCGGTGGCGAAGCGGGTGCCGGGGAGGTCGCCGCGCAGGGCGAGGTCGTTGTAGATCTCGCCGTTGGCGACCAGCGCCGCCGGGCCGGCGTAGAGGGGCTGGTCGCCGCCCGCGACGTCCACGATGGCCAGGCGGGTCTGCACCAGGGCGATGCGGCCGACGGCGGCCTGGCCGGTGCCGTCGGGGCCGCGATGGGCCAGCGCCGCGGCCAGGGCCGCCAGGGTGGCGGGGTTGGGCGGCGGGCTGCCGGGGGACATGGCGAGGCCGGCGATGCCGCACATCAGGCTTGCTCCATCAGGGCCAGCGCGTCCCGCCAGCGGCGCAGGACGGGCGCAGCCTGGTGCTCGGCCAGGAAGCGGGCACGGCCGGCGGCGGCCAGGCGGGCGGATAGCGCGGGGTCGGACAGAACGGCGCCCAGCGCGTCGGACAGGCGGCGCAGGTGCTCGCGCGGGACCAGCAGGCCGGTAACGCCGTGCTCGATCAGCTCCACTGGGCCGGCGGCGTCGGCGGCCACGACGGGGCGGGCGGCGGAGAAGGCTTCCAGGACCACGTTGCCCAACGGCTCGTTGCGGCTGGGGCAGGCCAGCACGTTGCAGGCGGCCAGCAACGCGGCCTGGTCGGTGCGCCAGCCCAGCAGGTGCAGGCGGCCGGCCACGCCTTCTTGCGCCGCCAAAGCGAGCAGTGCCGTGCGCTCCGGCCCGTCGCCGGCGATGACGGCGTGGACGCCGGGCAGCGACGGGAGGGCGCGGACCAGCATGTCGAACGCCTTGTTGCGGTGGAGCCGGCCCAGGGCCAGCACGACGGGCGCACCCGGCGGCACCGGCAGGGCGGCGGGCGCGGCGCCGGCCAGGTCCGGCGCGAAGTTCGGCAGGTGGTGGACGCGGGCCGCGGGCCAGCCCTGGGCGGCGATCCAGTCGGCGATGCCGCGGGTGTTGCCGATCAGGTGGTCGCAGCGGCGGTAGTAGCGCAGGTCGTAGTAGCCGCCGAGGCGCCCGGCCAGCACCCAGGCTCCGCGGGGGGCCATGCGGGCCGCGCGGCTCATCCAGGCCACGGCCACGCGGGGGGCGAAGCGGCGCAGCGCCGCACGCAGGCGCGGGCGGGTCAGCAGGTCCAGCGCCCCGCCGAAGCGGAACTGCGCCGGGGCCAGACCTGCCGCGGCCAGACGTGCCGCCCGCCCGGCGTCGCGCCGGATCAGGGGCAGCACGGCTTCGCCCGCGTCGTGCTGGGCGGCGACCAGCCGCTCGAAGAACAACTCGGCGCCGCCGGCGGGGGCGCCGGCCATGATGTGGGCCAGCCTCATGGGCGGGCCTGTTGCAGCAGGGCCCGTTGCAGCAGGGCCAGGGCGGCGGCCAGGGCGGCTTCCACCGGCAGGCCGGCGATGGGCGCGGTTCCGGCCGGGCCGCGCGCCAGGACCGCGGCGGCGCGTTGGCCGGCGGGCGCGTACTCGCTGGCCGGCGTCGGTCCAAACAGGCCCAGCGTGGGCGTGCCGGCCGCCGCGGCGAGGTGCATGAGGCCGGAGTCGTTGCCGATAAACAGGGCGCAGCGGGCCAGGCAGGCGGAGGCTTCCGGCAGGGTTAGGCGGCCCGTCAGGTCCACGGCGTCCGGCAGCGCGGCCAGGACCGGGGCGGCCATGGCAGCCTCCGCGGCGCCCGGCCCGGCGAACACCACGGCGCGGGCGCCCGGCAGCGCCTGGTCCCGCACGGCCTGGAACAGGACCGCGAACCGCCCCGGCGGCCAGACCTTGCCGGACCAGTTGGCGGTCGGCCCCAGACCGATCAGCGGGCCGGGGGGGAGGAGGGCGTCTGCCTTGGCCTGGTCCTCGGGCGCGGTCCAGCAGGCCGGCTGCGGCGGCGGGGCGAGGCGTAGGGCGCCGGACAGGTGCAGCAGTTTGTGGCCCGGCCGCCGGCCGCCGCGCAGGACCGCACGCTGCCGGGCCGGGATCAGGTAGGAGAGGGCGGAGCCTCGGAGGTCCACCACCAGGTCCCAGGTGGTCCGCACGGTCTGCCACCACAGGAGCGGCCAGTGCAGGTCGTGGCGGCGCTTGTCCACCAGCAGGGTGCGTTCCCGGCGGGGCATGCGGTCGAACACGCCGGCCGCCGCGGGGCCGCAGGCGACCGTGATGCGCGCCTCCGGGTGCAGCCGCAGCAGGTGGGCCAGCAGGCCGGTGGACAGAACGGCATCGCCGACCCGGGTCGCGGTGATGAACAGGATACGCATCTGGCGCGGGCTGTAGCACGGTCCCGGCTGCTGCGCGCGGCTCGATCCGTGCGGGCGGGTCTGGCAGTGGGGCGGCATCCGGGTCAGGCGGCGGCCCGATGTATGTGCGCGGGTGGGTCTGTGCGCCGTTCCGTCCCCGTGCGCTGTTCGGCCTCTATACGGCGTTGGCCCTGTGCGGCGTTGGCCCTTGTGCGGCGTTCAGTCCGTGCGCGCTGCCTGGTCCCCATGCGGTGCCCGGTCCTTATGCGGCTTGAGAACGCCCCTGCCCCGCCCCACGTCCGCCGGTATGACGAAGATCGTTCTTTTGCCCAACCGTGCCGTCCTGCAGGTGTCCGGGGCGGACCGGGTGTCGTTCCTGCAAGGGCTGGTGTCCAACGATGTGGCCGACGCCGCGCCGGGCCGGGCGGTTTGGGCGGCGCTGCTGACGCCGCAGGGCAAGTGGCTGGCGGACTTCTTCATCCTGGCCGAGGGCAGCCGCCTGCTGCTGGATTGCGAGGCGGCGCAGGCCGGAATGCTGGCGCAGAAGCTGACCCGCTTCCGGCTGCGCGCCGATGTGCAGGTGCAGCCGGTGCCGCTGCTGGTCCATGCGGCATGGGACGGCGACCCCGGTGCAACCCTGCAAGCGCCGGACCCCCGGCTGCCCGGCGCCGGCTGGCGCGTGCTGTCCGAAGCGCCGCTGCCTGCCGGTGCCGGCTTTGAGGGCGCTGGCTTCGAGGGTGCCAGCCATGGAGGTGCCCGCTTCGAGGACGCCAGCTTTGAGGATTGGGACCGGCACCGCCTGGCACTCGGGTTGCCGGACGGGTCCCGCGACATGGAGGCGGAGAAGACGACGCTGCTGGAGGCCGGGTTCGACGAGCTGCATGGGGTGTCGTGGACCAAGGGCTGCTACATGGGCCAGGAGCTGACGGCGCGCACGAAGTATCGCGGGCTGCTGAAGCGCCGGCTGATGCCGGTGCGGGTGGACGGCCCGCTGCCCGCGCCGGGCACCCCGGTGCTGCGCGGGGGCGTGGAGGCCGGCACGATGCGTTCCGGGCTGGGCGGCCTTGGGCTGGCGCTGCTGCGGCTGGACGCGGTTGGCGACGCGCTGGCCTGCGGCGGGGCGGTCCTGCATCCGGCGCCGCCCGCGTGGATGGCGCTGGAGCCGGTCAGGCTGGCGCAGCAGCCGGCATAGCCACGCCCCGGCCCAGCCAACCGGGCCGGGGCAGCAGGGCGTGGGCGGTGGCCGTCGCCGAGACTTGGGGCCGAGACTTGGGCCGCCACCCCGGGCGGGAACGGGGCGACGCGGCGGGTGTCGAGGCTGACATGCGGCAGCATGAGTTCCTGGCGTGCGGCCGGGGCGTCACCGCGCAGCATCCCGTGCGCGAGGTGGATGCGCTTGGCGTCGGCACCGGCGACCTGCGACCGGATGCGGACCTGATCGCCCAGCAGCAGTTCCGTGCGACACAGGATATGGTCGGCCACGAAGACGCTCCATACGGGCGCTGCGGCGGTGGGCGGCGCCGAAGCCTATGGCTTCGCACAGGAGGTCGGCCGCGGCGTCGAGCACCAGGATGTAGCAGGCCAGGTTCATGTGGCCGTTGCCGTTAATCCACCCCGGGCGGACGACGGCAACGGCAGCCCTCAAATGGCGATGGCCCGGCCCTCAAGGGACCGGGCCACCGTAGCGTCAGGTGACGCCGCGAGGCGGCCTATGCCTGATCGAAGCCGCCGCCGCCGCCGTCGAAGCCGCCGCCGGTGTCGCCCGATCCGGCGAAGGGGTCGCCGCCTTGGTCGTAGCTGGCGCCCTGGTCGTAGCTGGCGTCCTGGGCGAAGCCAGCGTCCTTCTCGGCTCCACCGCCTGCGAACGGGTCGGCACCGCCGCCGGCGAACGGATCGGCGGCGCCGGCCGCGCCGCCCAGGAATCCGGCCGAAGGATCGCTGACCGGGCTGACGCCGGCACCGTCCCAGGGGCTGCCGGAGTCGGCCGTGTTGGTCGCGCCGCCGCCGAACAGGCCGCCGCCGCCGTGGCCGCCGCTGAAGGCGCCCATCAGCGCGTTGCCGACCACCATGCCGCCGGCCACGCCGGCCGCCGTGGTCAGCGCCGAGCCGAGGAAGCCCGAGCCGCCGCCGCGCTGGAACATGCCGGGCTGGTAGTTCGGCGGATACTGCGGCTGCGGCGGCGGCGAGGTCGGCTGGAACGCCTGGCCGTAGCCGGGCTGGCCGCCCATCATGCCGCCTTGAGGCCGCTGCTGCTGCGGGGCGCCGCCGCCGAACAGGCTGCTGAAGAAGCCCTTCTGCTGCGCGGACTGCTGCGGCTGGTTCTGCATGGCGTGGCGGGTCTGCTCCAGCTCCCATTGCAGGCGGCGTATCTGGTTCTGCGATTCGGCCAGGGCGCCCTCCTGCACCAGCGCGGTCTGCGTGATGCGGTAGCGCGCGTCCGGATACTGCTGGAACTGCTGGGCGATGAGGGCGTCGGCGTCGCGGTCTATCGGCGGCAGCGGCTGCGCCGACTGCGGCACGCTGCCGCCGGAGAAGCCGCCGCCCTGCTGCGCGCCTGCAACGCGGGCGATGTAGCGGGAGATGAGGTCGCGTTCTTCGTTGGTCATGGTGATGATCCCGCGAGGTTTGGTTGCGTCAGCGAAGTGGCGCACACACAACTCTGCTTCAAGTGGGGAGTTGCAGGCGCCGCCATTCCATCATCGGGCAGCGGTCGGCGACGACGCGCAGACCGGCGGACCGCGCCAGGTCCTCCCCCGCCGGGTTGGTGACGCCCAGTTGCAGCCAGAGGGTGCGGGCGCGCAGGCGGATGGCGTCCGCCACGACGGGGCCGACCTGGTCCGGGGCGCGGAACACGTCCACCATGTCGAGCGGCCCGGCCTCGTCCAGCGACGCCACCACCGGGCAGCCGTGCAGGATCTGCCCGGCCAGGCCGGGGTTCACGCCCACCACGTCGAAGCCGCGGGCGGCGAGGAACGCCAGGACGTAGTTGCCGGCGCGGTCGGGCCTGTTGGATGCTCCGACGACGGCGATCCGGCGGGTGGTGGCCAGGATGTCGCGGATCGGGTCGGTCACAACGGGGGGGCCTGCCGCTTGGGGACCGCGGCGCCGCCGGCCCCGCCCTGGCCGCCGTCACCGCCAGCCCCGCCTTCGTTGCCGCCCCGGCCGCCGTCCCCGCCGCGGCCACCGGCTCCGCCGGCTGCACCGGGGCTGCCGGGCTGGCCGTCCTCGCCGGGCTGGCCTGCTGCGCCGGCCCGGCCGGGCTGGCCCAGGGGCGGCGACCCGGTTCCGGGCTGCGCCCGGACGTGGCGTGGCTGGACAAAAAGGGCAGCGCCTGCAATCGGCGACAGGCCCAGCAGCAAACGACGACGTGGCATGGTTGCTCCTCCAACGCACTCCTGCCCAGCCTGAACGCGCGGGGACGGTGACGGCTTCATCCCAGACCTTCTCTTACCCTAAGACCCCGTTTGCGAAGTCATGGTGCGGCCAACCGCTTGCGGTTTGGGTGGACGGCGCGGTGGAGCATAAGGCGGATCATGGCGAGCGTGACCATGGCTTCGGACACCTCGGGCAGGTGCTCGTAGTCCCGGGACAGGCGGCGCCAGCGGCCGAGCCAGCCGAGCGTCCGCTCGACGATCCAGCGGCGCGGCAACACGGCGAAGCCCTTTGTTCCCGGCGGGCGGCTGACGACGATCAGCACGAGGCCGAGCAGGAAGCAGGCTAGCAGAGCTGCGACACGGTTGTAGGCGCCATCTGCGAACACGGCGCGCAGCCAGCAATCAGCGATTCTAAGTGGCTGCTGACGGTTGTGGGTTTCGTTGTCTCTGGCGGTGTGGTCCACGTCCTGGATGGAGCTTCTGGACACCCTTGTGGCTGGCGTGCGCTCGGCGTGCGCGGCCTTCCC
>JAABUK010009442.1_pt1 | contig 13324 bp, 14 predicted proteins | sample 5559141 | NCBI WGS metagenome assembly JAABUK01 (sample SAMN10711869, study PRJNA513367) | rock metagenome | isolation source: Antarctica rocks | place: Antarctica: Victoria Land, Pudding Butte nord | collected 2016-01-03
CGTGGCCGAAGAGATGACTTGCTGCGCGAGTTTCGCGGTGCTCAATTCTGCTTCGATATGGCCATCGATCTGGGAGCGTATCGTGATCTGCATCGCCATCGCCGCACTCAGCAATTTCGCCAGGCGTATTCCGGCAATCTTGGATATGCCACTCCGCCTCACGCGCCCGCCACTTACGTGCCCGCCATCGAAGAAGGTTTCCAAACGTTCCGTACGCTCCCACAGCCAGCAGGTCAATATATTCTGCCCTTCGCCGCGCGTAGCCGGTTTCTCTTTAAGATGGATTTCGCGGAAGCCGAATATATGTCGCGCGTCCGCAGCGGTGTGAAGGGCCATTTCAGCTATCGCCAAATCGCATGGCAGATGAAGCTGCGCGTGGAAGAGCAGCTACCGGAGTTAGGACGCCTCATTCACGCAACGCCCCCGGGAGTAGAAGACCCGCTGCGCCGCTAAAACAGCAATACTCTGAAGCGGTAAACTAACGGGAGATGAAGCCTTTAGCCGCTCTCTTCGCGCTTGCCGCCCTGGCGTTTGCCGATCCCTCCCCTGATAAATCAGTTGGTTCCAAAATCGCGCCGACGCTCATCGACATTTTCCTCGACATGCAGTGCCCGCCCTGCCGCATGCTTCACGATCAAACACTTCCCGATGTAATCGCCAACTACGCGGACAAAGGCAAAGTGTTGATCGTTTATCACGATTTTCCGCTGCCCATTCACAACCATGCATTGGAAGCCGCGCGTTGGGCAAATGCCGCGCTTTCCGTGCACAAATACAAAGAGGTAAGCACCGCGCTTTTCAAAGCTCAGCCTCAATGGGTTGCATCCGGCGACCTTCGTTCGGTTGTCGCAACCGTCCTCTCCCCCGCGGAACTGAAAACCACCGAAGCACATTTGAAAGACGCCTCCATCGACGCCAGTCTCGATAAAGACCGTCAGCTCGGAATACAAATGGGCTTGAAGCAGACTCCCACCCTGGTCGTTACGCATAAGCTGCACACCTACCCGTTTGGCGGTTTCATTTCGTACTCCATCCTGAAGCAGGCTCTGGACGATATCAACAGCAAGTGAAGTGGTTGCTGCTGTCTCTGCGGATCGCACTCGGCGCGGTTTTCCTGTATGCCGCTTACACAAAACTAATCGCTCCGTGGTATCTGTTTGCGGGCAATATCGATTCCTACCAGATGGTGCCCTCGTGGGCCTCTGAGTGGATTGCGCGCACACTGCCCGCGTTCGAACTCGTACTGGGGCTTGTACTCGTAACCGGCTGGAAGCTTCGCTACGCCGCGGCCGTCAGTGGTATTTTACTACTGGCCTTCTGGCTCAGCATGGCAACGGCCTATGCGAAAGGTTTGGCTATCGATTGCGGCTGCTTCGGCTCCGGCGAAGCGGTTTCGAAGCTCACCCTGCTTCGTGATGGGGCCTTGGTAGCAATCGCCACAGTACTCTGGTATTTCAGCCGTAAACGCTATGCGATTCGCTAGAAACAGCGCCATCCGCATCTGTGGGGTGGCTTCTCTACTCTTCATAACGGTTTCTTGCAACCCGAATCTAGCCGTCGCCACATTTGCCGCAAGTACAAAACAGTTGTCGGAACTCATACCACGCGTGGGAACGGTACGGTTCAACGCGTGTGTGGAGTTGGCGTTATACGAAGAGCTAGGCACGAACGCGCCAACCCTGCCTAAGCGCGATGTAGCAATCGCTTCCTGCCATGAGCAGGCAGAAACACGCGACCGTTTCATAAGAGAGTTTTCCGTGTTGCCGGCTTATTTCACCGTGCTTGGCCAGCTTGCCGCGGGTGACCACGCCGCCGCTATCGCTTCGGCAAAAGCGGTGGGCGCGACAGCTGGCGCGCTTGCTGGTGCCAATTCAGCGGCGTCCGGTTTAGCTGGCGCTATAGCCGGTGCCGTTTTGAAAGCCCAAACCGCCGCGGCACTGAAAGAGGCGATCGGCGCGGCGGACCCGCACGTCCAGGCATTTTCACTTCTCTTCCAGGAACGCCTTGAGCCGGCTTTTCTCGCCGCGCTTAAAGATCAGGAAAGAGAATTGGCGGCTCTTTACGCCGATAGTCTCCGTGCCACGCCAACCAACCGCTTAATTCTGTATCGCGAATATAACTCCGAGCTCTCGGCAATTTCCGCATCGCGGGATCTTGTGGGGCGTTACACCGTTTTGATGAGTGCAATCGCAGCTGCGCACGCGCGCCTGTACGCAAACCGCGCCAACCTTCACGGCAGAGAATCCTTGGCGGAGATCCTGCACGATGCCGCAAGCATCGGTAGACAACTTGCCGCCTTAAGCTCCGCAGCCAAGTAAGCATATGCCCATCACCTCCAGCAAATTGTTAGCACTCTCCGCGCAGTTTGGAGCCATGGCAGATCAAATAGAGGCCAAACGGTTAAGTGCGCCTGTCGATTCTAACGAATATCGCGATCTTGGCCATGCGCGTCGCAGCCTGTCGCGCGCGTCGGCAAGATTGATCGATTCAGATCTCAACGCGGCGCTTGATGAATTGGAACCGCATTATGACGCCATGCTCTCTGCGGTCCGGGGTTTAAAAGCGGAGGTAGAGCACGAACAGCGGGTGGCAAAAGCACTATCGGTCGTCGGTTCTGCCTTGGCTATGTCCTCTGCGTTTCTCGAAGGCAATCCGGTCGCTTTGCTCACCGCAATCGGCGACGCGACCCATCTGCTGTCTGACTAGGCGATCAACTGGGTAACCGGAAGGTCGGGATAAGCCGCAAATCCCTTGTCAAAAGTTGCCATTTCCAACTCTCCGCTTTCGGCAAACGCCGCCAGATAAGCATCCGTCCACTGGCGATGCCCGGCCTGCTTACTCTTCGTGAATCGGCGCAGCGCGATTTCCAAATACTGAGGATCGGCCGAAAAAATAACCCGCTCATCCTGTGCCAGCCGGTCCCAAACCGACCATGCTTGTTCCTGGGATTGAACGGCGTCTCCCATCACAGCCGGATTTGTCAGCAGCCGGAGCAATCCCAATTGCACAATCCTGCAACAAACCGCTGTGTCCGCATCCCGTTTCGCAAACCAATTCAGCGCAACCAGATGATCCACGTGGCGCTGATGCACTAATGCGAGCCAGACATTTACATCAACCAGCCATTGCTTCTTCAATCTGCTCATTGGTTGGATTTACCATTTGATTGCCGCTACCGTAAATAAGCGGAAACTGCACTCTCACCCGCGGCATAGGCGACGCAAAACTCTGTGACACGGCCTCGACAATCAAAGCCCGCACACTAGAGCCTTCAAGCGCAGCTTTCGACTTCAACTCCGTATAAAGTTGGTCGGGTATTTCAACTGTCGTCCTCATACCCCTCTACTGTGCCACAAATATGGCACAAAGAGATATTTTCCTTCAAAGAAATACTATCCAACCGTGCGCGAGCCGCTCCTGCTCCCCTTTGCAGCTCTCGCTTCTGGCATTGTTCTGGCGCGATTCGTTCCGTTTGCCTGCTCCGAACTGTTCGTTGTTATTCTTGCGTTCTCAATCCTCGCCCATTTCGCACCTTCTAGGCCGCTGAAATGGATAGCTGTGCTCCTGGCGACATGCGCGCTAGGCTCACTCACTGCGATTTTTCACCTCCCGCCTCCCGCTCCCGAACTCGATACCGCTGACGGAGATTCCGTAATTCTGTCCGGATGCATAGTGGAACCCGCGATCACGGCGCGCGGCCGCGAACAATTTACCGTCGAACTCGGCCCCGGTGCCCGCGCGCGTGTAAATTGGTACCTGCGCCCTGGTGAAACAGCACCGGAAGTTCACTATGGCCAGCTAGTGGAGTTCCCGGCGAAAACCCGCCGGCCCCACAACTTCCAGAATCCCGGTGCCTTCGATTACGCCCACTTTCTAGCGCGCGAACATATTTTCTGGACAGCCGCCACACCGGCGGGAGCTCAATTATCGGTCCTTCCCGGACGTTGTGGCAATCGCTTCTGGGCGGCTATTTTTGCATTAAGAACCGGCGCCCTCAATCGCATAGAAAACCTTTATTCCGGCCAGCCGTACACTATCGCCATGATGGAGGCAATTCTGATCGGCGAAACCGCCGGACTTCAAAAACTCTGGACGGAAGATTATCGCGCGACCGGAACCTTTCACGCCCTGGTAATCTCCGGTAGCCACGTCGCGGTCCTAGCAGCGACACTCCTGTTCTTCCTCCGGATTGGGTTCGTTCCGTCAAATATTGCAACGTTTCTAACTGTCCTGGCAGCGTGGCTTTACTGCCTGTTAACCGGCTGGCAGGCCCCGGTGATCCGCTCCGCCGCCGCCCTCTCTTTATTCGCCATCGGCCGCCTCTTCTACCGCGATTCGCGAATGCTCAATATCATCGCAGCCATCGGCATCGGCTTCCTTTTGCTTGACCCTGAATCGCTTTACGATCCCAGCGCACAGCTCTCATTTCTTTCCGTGGCTCTGATTGCAGCTTTCGTAGTTCCCGCTATTGAAAGAACTTCCGGCCCCGTGGCGGAGTCCTTAAGCCAGATACCCTCCACTGCTTTACTCCCCGGTGCCGCACAAAGCCGAGTGGAAATTGAGCTGGCGATTCAGACCTTACAAGCCGCTCTACCCAAACTCCCGGCCAAAATCACGCAGGTCTTGGTCCACCTGCCGGTTCGTTCCGCAATTTTCCTTTACGAATTGCTCCTCACCTCCGCCGTCATTCAAATCGGTCTGGCCGTGCCGATGATCCTGTATTTCCACCGGCTTTCCGCAACAGGTCTTTCCGCGAACGCCGCCGCCGTGCCTTTGCTGGGTTTGGTGGTGCCGATTGGGTTCGTTTCGGTAACTTTGAACTCCACCCTCTGCGCCCAATTGGCTTCGTTTTTTCTAACCCTTACCGAACGGATCGTCGCCTTTCATGCTCGTTGGGAACCGAACTACCGAATTCCAGACCCCCCGCTCTGGCTCTCACTGGCTTTTATCGCGCTCTTACTACTAGCCGCAATCCGCTTCACGCCCAGAGTTCGCTTCGCAGCATTCTGTTGTTCCTTAGCCGCCCTCGCCATCCTGGTAGCGCACCCGTTCGCCGCAATTACCCAACCGGGCACGCTCGAAGTCACCACAATCGATGTTGGCCAAGGCGATGCCATTCTAGTCGCCTTTCCCGATGGAAAAATCGTCCTGATGGATACGGGCGGCATCCCGCTGTTCGGCAAATCGGCTGAAACCGCCACCCGTCTTAACATCGGCGAAGACGTAGTCGCGCCCTATTTGTGGACGCGCGGCATTCATCATCTTGACGCAGTCGCCATTTCGCATTTCCACGACGATCACTCCGGCGGCCTCGCCGCCATTCTGCGCGATTTCAGCGTGACCGAGCTCTGGACCGGAGCCGTACCCCCCACCTACCCACTTCCCCCGATTCCACTCCGCAAGTTGGTGCGGGGAGTTCCCTTCCCATTCGGCGGTGCACAAATCCAGGTCCTGGCGCCCGGCCCCGATTACCAGCCGCACAAGGCTCCCCATAACAATGATTCGCTCGTCCTGCGCCTGGCCTACGGCAAGCATTCGTTCTTGCTCACCGGCGATGCGGAAAAGCAGATCGAAGCACAACTACTCTCTGTCCCGCGCACCGACGTTCTCAAAGTGGGCCACCATGGCAGCAAAACTTCCTCCACTGCGGCGTTCCTGGACGCAATCCACCCTGCTTTCGCCTTCATTTCGGACGGATACGAGAACCGCTACGGCCACCCTCACCCCAAAACGCTCGAAGCACTGGAACAGCGCCACATCGCCATCAGCCGCACGGATTTAAGCGGCCTCACCACCGCCCGTACGGATGGCCGTTACCTTACTGTATTTCCCGCTCCCCTTCCAATTCGCTCTCTAGCGCCGCCTCTGGACCCTCCGCCTTCGCGTTCTCAAGCACCATCCGGGCGTCTTCCACCTGCGATTCCGGAACCTGCACCTGAAACTCAAGTGACGGCAGCGTCGATGGACCTACCAGTTGCACATCGAAGTCATTCGCCTCCAATACGCCTTTCACATTAAGAGCTTCCATTTCGCCGTCGTGGTTCGATGAGCTGAAAACAACGATCATCTCTTCTTCGGAATTCATGCAGTTAGGATATCCTAGCCCTATGTCCGACAACGAAAACAGCAGCAGCGGTTACCTCTGGTTCCTGGCCGGGGCCGTCATGGGCGCATCGGTCGCTCTTCTCTATGCCCCAAAGACCGGTAAAGACGCCCGAAACTACCTGAGCGACCAAGCCGACGAGGGCCGCGAAGCCATTGCCCATTCCGGCAAAGATATTATGGATAAGGGTAAAGAGCTATATGACCGCGGCCGTGAATTAGCCGAAGAAGCAGCCGATCTTTTTGAACGCGGCCGCAAAATGGTCCAAGGCTAACCTTCTGCTCAGGCTGGGCCAGTTCCGTATCACGCTGGTCCGCGCGGGCCATTATTATTGGGACGGCGGCGCCGTTTTCGGCGTCGTCCCCAAAACCATGTGGTCGCGCAATACCCCCGCTGACGCGCTCAATCGCGTGCCACTGGCGTTTAATTGCTATGTCATCGAGACCGGCCGGCACACCGTCTTGCTTGAAACCGGCGGCGGCCACCAGTTCTCGCCTGCGTCTCGCGAACGCATGAATTTGCCTGTCCTGCGCCCCTTTCCTGAACTCGTTTCGCATTTCCGCGTCGATACGGTCATCAATACGCACCTCCATTGGGACCATTGCTCCGGCAACATGCTGGATGGTGCGCCCGCCTTCCCCGAAGCGCGCTATTTTACCAGCGCCGCCGAATACGAACACGCGCACGAACGAAACGTCCGCGATGCCATCAGCTACATCGATGACAATTACGATCCTCTAGTCGGCTCTTGCCGCATGGAGTTGCTTGAAGGCAACACGGAAGTGGTACCCGGGATTACTGTCGAATGCGCCCCAGGCCACAATCGCGACATGATGATCGTCAAAGCACAATCGGAAGGCGAGATCTTCTGTTTGCTAGCCGATCTTGTGCCGACTGCGGAGCATCTCAAGCCCACATGGATTGCAGCATTCGATTTGTACCCGCTGACGGCAATTGAAACCAAAATCAAACTTCTGACCGAAGCAGCCAAACAGGGCTGGTGGTGCGGCTTTGGGCATGACATGCGCCACGCCTTCGCAACCGTTGCCGAAAACTTCAGCTTAAAAGAAACCCGACCTCTATGACACTCGCCCCATTCCGCAACGAACCGTATCTGGATTACAATCTGCCCGAAAATCGAGCAGCCATGTTGGCGCAAGTTGCCCACTTGCGCGGGAAGCTGGGCCGTGATCATCCGCTGCTCATTGCCGGAGAGCGCATTCACACCGATGACAAGCACCTTTCTGTTAACCCGTCGAATCCGTCAGAACTAATCGGAACGGTCTCAAAGGCAAACCCCGAACTCGCCACGCGCGCCATTGAAGCGGCTTACGCGTATTTCCCGGAATGGTCCCGTACGGACCCGATGGATCGCGTGAAGATGCTGCTCCGTGCCGCCGAACTCCTGCGCGAACGCAAACTCCATTTCAATGCGCGGCTAACCCTTGAATCCGGCAAGACCTTCGCCGAAGCGGAAGGCGAGACCGCGGAAGCCATCGACTTCTGCGAATACTACGCGCGCGAAATGGCTCGCCTTTCCGGTGCACAGGATGTGGTCCAGCTTCCAGGTGAGCGCGATGAAATGCATTACCTGCCCTTGGGCGTGGGCGTCGTCATCCCGCCCTGGAATTTTCCACTAGCCATCCTGACAGGCATGACAGTTGCCGCTTTGGTCACCGGGAATACCGTCGTCCTCAAGCCCTCAAGCGAGACCCCCATCATGGCCGCGGCATTGTGCGATCTGCTGCTTGAAGCAGGTTTTCCGGCAAAGTCATTCCAGTTCGTACCCGGCAGCGGCTCGCTAATCGGCGATTTGTTGGTGCAGCACCCCAAAACCCGTTTCGTCGCGTTCACCGGCTCCCGCGATGTCGGCCTGCGTATTAATGAGCTTGCCGCGAAGCCGCAGACCGGCCAAATTTGGATCAAGCGCGTAGTTGCTGAAATGGGAGGCAAAGACGCAATTATCGTCGATAGCGAGTCCGATTTCGACCGCGCGGTGGAAGGCGTCTTCTCTTCCGCGTTCGGCTACCAGGGCCAGAAATGCTCGGCCTGTTCGCGGGCCATCGTCCACACTGACGTCTACGACAAATTCGTTGAACGTCTCGCCGAAAAAGCGAAGACGGTGCAAGTCGGTCCCGCCGACGATCCCGCCAATTACATGGGCCCCGTCATCAGCGCGAGCGCGAAGAAATCGATAGAAAAATACATTGAGGTCGGCAGATCGGAAGGCCGCGTTGTTGCCGGCGGCACCAGCATCCAGAACAACGGTTACTTCCTTCCGCCGACAATCATCGCCGACGTTGATGGCAAGGCGCGCGTGTTCCAGGAGGAGATCTTTGGCCCGGTGTTGGCAGTGACCCGCGCGAGCAATTTCGAACACGCCCTCACGCTAGCTAACGACTCAGTCTACGGCTTGACCGGCGCAGTCTTCAGCACCAATCCCGAGCACATTAAAGCCGCGCGCGAACGCTTCTTCGTAGGCAACCTGTACGTCAATCGCAAATGCACGGGCGCTATGGTAGGCGCGCATCCATTCGGTGGTTTCAACATGTCCGGAACCGATTCAAAAGCGGGCGGCCCGGACTACCTGCTTCTGTTCCTACAGGCGAAATCGATCGCGGAGAAAATCGGCTAGAGCGTGTTAGCCTCAAGGCATTATGAGCGCTTTACCGGTCGTCAAACTCCTGACTGTCGACGAAGGCCGTGAAATTGCCGGACAGCACGAAAATATACGCTACGAACTTCACCATGGCGAACTGGTACAGATGACCCAACCGAAGTATAGCCATCAGCTCATGCAGTGTCGTATGGGTGACCTGCTTCGGCTGCACACAGGTGCGTACGGCAAAGTGCTGGTTAAATTAGGCTTCCGCGCCGTACCTGAGTACGAGTCCCGCAGTGCCGATGTGGCTCTTCTGTCGTTCGAGCGCCACCGACAAGCCCTGGACAAGAACGAAGTTTTCGGTGCACCCGATCTGGTAATTGAGGTCCTTTCTCCCTCTAACCGCGCTGGCGAAATGGATGACAAAGAAGCCCTTTGCCTCGCTCATGGGTGCCTGAGCTTTTGGCTAATCAATCCCGTTCGCCGAACCGTGAAGGTCACCAACCCAGACCGGCCCGTCCGTTGGTATGCCGAAGGAGACACCATCCCACTCGCACCATTCGCCGATACCTTCATTACTGTCGCCGAGATCTTCGCCCCTCTCACCTAGCCTGTGATATCCTTCAATTGCCCCGAATAGAAGGGGACTCTTAAGTCATGAGAATAGGTTCAAGCCTGTTCGACGCGTCACCGGGCCAGGAAATTTATTTTTCCTGGCCCATTTTAATGACATGAGTACCGATCGACAGTTTCTCTGTTCGCACCTAATCACCTTAGAGCGGAATGGCCGCCGCACTATGGCGAACCTGGAACGTATCTGGGCTGAGGGCGCGACCGTCAATGCCGAAGAGCCTTTTGAGCCCGGCGACCAACTTCACCTGCTCGATCTCGGTGCCACAGCTCACGTTGTATTCACTGAGGTCGACGACGCCGGCCACTTCATCGACCTTGAATTCGCGCCGCCTTACCGTTGGACGGTTGAGCAATTTCGTCCACAGCATCTGACCGATCCCACGCTTCTGTCGTAAACGTAACCAGAGCAATACCTTGCGGTTCCGTCGTAGCCCGCGATACTCTATAGCGACTTATGAACCCGCAACTCGCCTTACTCGCTCTCACCATCGAAGAGCGATTAGCAAGCGTCGAAGCGGCCGCGAAATCTGCTCAGTCGGCCGGTGACAACGCCTGGATGCTGGTCAGCGCTGCCTTGGTGCTGATGATGACTGGTCCCGGTCTGGCGCTTTTCTATGGCGGGTTAGTCCGCCGCAAGAACGTGCTCTCCACCGTAATGCATTCATTCGTACTGATGGCGGTGGTCACCGTTCTTTGGGCGTTGGTAGGTTACAGCCTGGCATTTGCGGAAGGAAACGCTTTTCTAGGCGATCTTCGTTATGCCTTTCTCAATGGCGTGGGCGCGGCCCCGCAGCCTGACTACGCCGCCACCATCCCCCACCAGACCTACATGATTTATCAACTCATGTTCGCCATCATCACTCCGGCTCTGATCTCCGGTGCGTTTGCAGAGCGCATGCGGTTCAGCGCAATGTTGATCTTCACTTGCGTTTGGATGTTTCTGGTCTACTTTCCAATCGCGCATATGGTTTGGGGCAAGGGCGGTTTCCTAAACGCGTTCCTCGGCGGACGCTTTGGCTGTCTGGATTTTGCCGGCGGGACCGTGGTTCATATTACGTCGGGCGTATCGGCTCTGGTTTGCGCAATCTATCTTAAAAAACGGCTTGGTTACCCAACGGAACCGATTCGCCCGCATAGCATTGTCCTGAGCGTAATTGGCGCTTCTATGCTTTGGGTCGGCTGGTTCGGCTTCAACGCCGGAAGCGCTCTGGCGGCCTCGTCACTCGCCACCAGCGCTTTTGTGGCGACTCACTTCGCTGCTGCTGCCGCTGCCCTCTCGTGGTCTGCTGCTGAGTGGTTTCAGCATGGCAGGCCCAGCACGTTAGGCGCGATTTCGGGAGCTGTCGCAGGACTTGTCGCCATCACCCCCGCGTCCGGCTTTGTCCAACCCATGCCTGCATTAATCATTGGATTCGCAGCGGGACTGGTCTGCTATTTTATGGCTACCACTGTGAAGCGCCTTTTCGGTTATGACGATGCGCTGGATGCGTTCGGAGTGCATGGCGCAGGTGGTACACTTGGAGCTCTCCTTACCGGAGTGTTCGCCACCAGTGCCGTGAACGACGCTCTGAAGGATTCGGCTGGTAAGACGCTGCCGCTTGGTCTGGTAGACGGCCACGCTGCACAACTGGTGAATCAAGGAATTGGCATACTAATCTCCTGGGGCATTGCAATCATAGGTACTCTGATTGCCCTGAAGATTGCAGATCTTCTCACGGGTGTTCGCGTGACTCCGGAAGAGGAACGCCAAGGCCTCGACCTGACGCAACATGGAGAAGAAGGGTACCTTCTGGAATCGTAACTCTCATGAAAAAAATCGAAGCGGTAGTTCAGCCGTTCAAAACGGATGAGATCAAAGAGGCTCTTAAAGCCGTTGGTATCGATGGCATGACCATCAGCGAGGTTCGCGGTCATGGGCGGCAGAAGGGGCATAAAGAGGTTTACCGCGGCCAGGAATATACAGTCGATCTGCTGCCCAAAGTAAAGTTTGAGCTTGTAGTCACGGACGCGCGGGCCGAAGAAGTAATCGAGACCATCACCCGTGCCGCTCGCACCGGCCAGATCGGGGACGGCAAGATATTCGTTTCGGATGTGCTCGAGGTCATTCGCATTCGCAATGGCGACCGCGGAGATGCGGCGCTCTAACGAGGTCGACTCGATTGTCCGAAGCCTGGTCCCCGACGTACCCGGCACGGCGCTTATCGCGGTAGGGGGCTACGGCCGGGAAGATCTTTTCCCCCATTCCGATGTCGACCTGCTGATTCTAGCTGAGCCTACGCAAGCCGCGGCATATACGCCATTCCTGCGAAGCCTGTGGGACCACGGTTTCCGTGTGAGCCAGAGCGCCCATACCATCGGTGAATGCCTTTCCATCACAGAGGGCAATCTGGAATTCACGTTAAGTCTGATCGACCGCCGATTTCTGGCGGGCGACCGAACGTTATGGACGCAACTCGACCACGGGTTCCGCCGCTTTTTCGCACGCAAGCGGGACGACATTGCGCTCGGTGCGGCCAGGCTAACGCGCGAGCGTCACGAATCTTTTCAAAACACCATCTACCATCTTGAGCCAAACGTAAAAGACGGCCCCGGTGGTCTTCGCGATATTCATGTGCTCACCTGGTTCAACGCGCTAGGGCACCTGGAAGAACCTGCTGCACGATTGGCGGCACTGCGCTATAGCTTGCATGAATTCTATGGACGCGATACCAACATTCTGAACTTTGAAGCTCAGGATGCGGTAGGCCCGTCGCCCGATGAAGTGATGGCCCAGTACTTTTGGGCTGCCCGCAAAGTGCAGCGCGCTATGAACGCATGGAGAGAGGCTGAGGAATCCCGTTCCACCCCGCTTTTTGCCCGGCTGCGTGACCGTACTTCAGCTTTTTCAACTGCCGAACGTTCTGTTATTCACGGGAAAATATATCTCAGCGATAGCTATCCGCCGAATAATCTCAGCGCTTATAAACTGATTGCGCGGCATGGCGTGAAGCTGTCTTCAGAAGCGGGCCGGCGGATGCATCAAGCGCTGGTTCAGAACCAGGCTATGGGTACAACCTGCCAGTGGCGCGAGCTGGAAGAAATTCTGCTCCTGCCGCACGCCGCGCTGGCTTTAAGGGAAATGCACGACACCGGTGTGCTGGGCCGCATCTTCCCGAGTTGGGCCAAGATTGAGGGTTTAGTGGTCCGCGATTTCTACCACCAATATACTGTTGACGAGCACACGCTAGTAGCGATTGAGACTGTGCTTCGGCTGCGTACGGAACCGCCGGGGCTATTTTCATCACTTGCGCGCTCAACCGGCAATTATCCGCTGCTTCTGGTGGCGCTTTTGCTGCATGATACGGGAAAAGGGCGCGGTGACGAGAGCCACGCGCAAGCTTCGGTACGCTCCGCCGCACCGGAGTTGGAGCGCATGGGCATGCCCCCCGAGGCGCGGGATGAGGTGCTGTTCCTGATTGGCGCTCACCTGGAAATGTCGCGCATTATGACCACGCGCGATTTGACGGACCCGGATACAGCTCTTTCCGTAGCCAGCCTTACCGGAAGCGAAGAACGATTGGCCTTGCTGACGCTCATGACTTACGGGGATATTAACGCCGTGAACCCGCGCGCGCTTACGCCGTGGCGCACGACGTTGCTTTGGCAGCTCTATTCGGTCACCGCAAAGTTGCCCGGTAAGGCTGAGGCACCGGTCCCAATCTTACCCGGCGTCACTCTGGAGCACGCCGTGGAGCACGGGGGCGGCGTATGGCGCTTGGCGGTATCTGCGCCTGATAGGCCTTTTCTGTTCGCTTCTGTCGCCGGTGCCATCTCCAGCTTCGGTATGGATATTGTGCATGCCGAAGCATTCACCACAGAAGGCGATCACACGGCCTGTGAACGCTTCACCTTTACCGATCCGTTTCTTACTCTTAAGCTCAACCCTGAAGAAGCCGACACTCTGACAGCTACCGTAGAGAGCGCGGCCATGGGCAAAGAAGACGTCG
>JAABUK010009443.1_pt1 | contig 13323 bp, 13 predicted proteins | sample 5559141 | NCBI WGS metagenome assembly JAABUK01 (sample SAMN10711869, study PRJNA513367) | rock metagenome | isolation source: Antarctica rocks | place: Antarctica: Victoria Land, Pudding Butte nord | collected 2016-01-03
GATCCGCAGGAAGCCATAGACGCCCACCTTGGAGAGGACGGCCGAGAGCAGCACCAGCACGGGCGTCGGCGCCGAGCGGTAGGTATCCACCACCCAGCCGTGGAAAGGAAACAGCGGCGCCTTGACCACGAACGCCGCCGCGAACAGCAGGAAGATCCACTCCTGGGTGCCGGTGCCAAGCGTGCGCTGCTGCAGATCGGCCAGCGCGAAGGAGATCTGGCCGCCGTCGGGTGTGGCCAGCACGCCGAGGGCGATCGCTCCCGCGAGCATGAGCAGCGATCCGACGAGCGTGAAGATCACGAACTTCGAGGTCGCCCTGACGCGGTCGCCCGAGCCCCAGCCGCCGATCAGGAAGTAGAAGGGCACGAGCATGGCGTCGAAGAACACGACGAACAGCGCGAGATCCTGGGCCAAAAAGGCGCCAAGCACGGCCGTCTCGGCCAGCGCCATGTGAAACATGAACAGCTTGCCGCGCTCGGTCGTCCGTAGGGCGCCCCAGACGGTGGCGGGCACCCACAGCAGCGCGGTCATGCCCACCAGGAAGAGATTCAGTCCGTCGACCCCGAGCTGATAGCGGATGCCGAGCTCTGCGATCCAGTTGTCGTTGGTCACGTACTGCAGGCCGCCGTCGCCGCGGTCGAAGTCGGCGATCAGCGCGATGGCGTAGCCGAGCACGGCGACGGTGGCGCCCACCACCAGCCAGCGCCCGATTCGGGCGGGCAGGAACGCGGCCACAAGCGCCGCGGCCAGCGGAAGGAAGACGACGAAGGAGAGGTGGATCGTCATCAGCTGGACACGATCAGGAAGTAGAGGAGCAGGCCGCCGATGCCCATCACCAGCATGAAGGCGTAGCTGCGCAGCTCACCCGTCTGGATCGACCGCGCGAACGACGTTCCGGCGCGCACGGCGCCGACGGTGCCACCCACCAGGAAGCCCTGGACGAACCGGGTCTCGACCACGAGCCGCCCGAACCGGCCGGCCGCCGCCCCCGGGCGGATGAACGCGGCCGCGAAGATCTCGTCGAAGTACCAGCGGTTGTAGAGGAACGTGTGCACGCCGCCGAAGCGCTCGAGTGTCTGCTTGCGCAGCTCGGGCTTTCGGACGAACACGAAGAACGCGGCCGCGATGCCAAGTAGCGCGAACACGCCGCCGAGCACGAGGCCGGACACCTCTGCGCCGGTGCTGGGCACGGTGTCGGCAAAGCGCGAGTCGCCGAAGGTGGGCTCGAGGAAGTGCTCGAGCGTGTCGGTCACGCCCGGGATGCCGATGACCCCGGCGATGATCGCGAGGATGGCAAGCGGCGCCATGGCCAGCTTCATCGGGATCTCCTGCTCGGCTACGTGGTGCTCGGGGCCCGGGAAGCCGACGTCTGAGTCCTCGACCTCGCCGTTGGCCGGGTTGAAGTGCTCGCCCTGGTGCAGCTGGCCGCGCTCGAGCTCCTTGGCCTCGGGCACGGCTTCGCCGAAGAACACCCGGAACACCATCCGAAACGAGTAGAAGGCCGTGAGCAGCGCGGCCAGGTAGCCGATCACGCCCAGCACCACGAACCAGCCGCCGCGGTTCAGCGTGTAGGCCAGGATCTCGTCTTTTGAGAAGAAGCCCGACATCAGCGGGAACCCGGCCAGCGCCAGCGCGCCGACCACGAACGTGGCGTAGGTGAACGGCATCGCCTTCTTGAAGCCGCCCATCCTGTCCATGCTCTGCTCGCCGCCCATGGCGCCGATCACCGAGCCGGCGCCCATGAACAGCAGCGCCTTGAAGAAGGCGTGGGTCATCAGGTGAAAGATCCCGGCGCCGTAGGCGGCCACCGACACGCCCATGATCATGTAGCCGATCTGCGACATGGTGGAGAACGCGATCACGCGCTTTAAGTCGGTCTGGACCACCGCGACGCTGGCGGCGAACAGCAGCGTGGCGGCGCCGATGCCGGCTGAGACGTCGGCGGCCGTTGGCGCCAGCTCGAACAGCGGGTGACAGCGCGCGATCAGGTAGACGCCCGCGGTGACCATCGTGGCGGCGTGGATGAGCGCCGACACCGGCGTCGGGCCCTCCATGGCGTCTGGCAGCCAGGTGTGCAGCGGCAGTTGCGCGGACTTGGCGAAGGCGCCCACCAGCAGCAGCAGGCAGGCGAACACCAGCTGGGTGTCGTTTGACGCGAACACGTCGGGCGCGGCGTTGAACACGCCTGCGTAGTCCAGCGCGCCGGTCTTGTCGAACAGCAGGAACGCGCCGATCACCAGGCCGACGTCGCCGATCACGTTGATCACGAACGCCTTGATGCCGGCGGCGGTGGCGGTCTCGCGCCGGTACCAGAACGAGATCAGCAGGTAGGACGCCGCACCGACGAACGCCCAGCCGACGATCAGCAGCACGAAGTTCGACGCCAGCACCAGCAGCAGCATCGAGAAGACGAAGAAGTTCAGGTAACAGAAGAAGCGCGTGATCCCCCTGTCGGAGGTCATGTAGGAGACCGAGTAGAGGTGGATCAGAAACGACACGCCCGAGACCACCATGCACATGACGATGGCCAGCGGATCGACCAGGATCGCAAGGTCGGCGTGGAAGCCGGCGGTGCCGATGTAGGTGTAGGCGGTGCCCACGAGCGAGCGGCCTTCCTCGGGCCGGTCGAGGATCGTGAGCAGCATGCCAACCGACGCCAGGAACGACACCCCGATCGCGGCGCTGGCGATCCAGCCCGCGCTCCGCCCGGGAAGGACCCGGTAGCCGAGCATGATCAGGACGGTGCCCACAAGCGGCATCGCCAGCACGATCCAGCCCCAACCCGTCGGGCCCATCATCCGCGCATCTCCGCGACGGAGTCGACGTCGATCGCCAGCCGCCGCCGGTACATCGCGACGATGATCCCGAGCCCGACCACGACCTCGCACGCGGCCACCACCATCACGATCAGCGCAAAGATCTGGCCGTCGTGGTTGCCGACCATGCGCGAGAACGCGATCAGCGCGAGGTTGCCGGCGTTGAGCATCAGCTCGAGGCACAGCAGGATGACCATCGGGCTGCGCCGGGTGAGCACCCCGGCGGCGCCAATCGAGAAGATCAACGCGGAAAGCACGACGAACCAGGAGACGGCCATCAGTAGCTGTGCCTCCTGGCCTCCGGTGCAACGGCGCCGGTGCTGAACGCCTCGTGCACCGAGATCGCGCCCTCGGGCGGCGCCGGGTCGTCCTGGCCCTTGTGCTTGCGCGCGAGCGTGACCGCCCCGACGGCCGCCAGCAGCAGCAGGAAGGACGCGGCCTCGAACGGCAGCAGGAAGCGGGTGAGCAGCAGGTTGCCGATGGCCCCGGGCGATCCGAAGCTCGGGCCGACGTCGGCGCCCCTGCTGTCGAGCGCGCCGAGCGACGAGCCGACCACCGCGACGGCCAACTCGATGAACACGACCCCGGCGAACAGCGGGGCCAAGATGTTCATGCCGCTGTCGGCGGGCGGGCGAAGCGTTTCGTCTGAGCTCCCGATGTAGGCCACGACGAACACGTAGAGCACCATCACCGCCCCGGCATAGACCACCACTTGGGCCGCAGCCAGGAACTCGGCCCGCAGCAACAGGAACAGCACCGACAGCCCCAGCAGATGTGTGACCAGTGACAGCACCGAGTAGAACGGGTTGCGCAGCATCACGACGCCGAGGGCGCCGGCAAGGGCCAGGATGCCCGCGAGGAAGAAGAGGAGCTGCTCGAAGAACATCGGCGCTGGTGCTACTCGCCCTCGCGCCGGAGCGGCGTGCGCTCCGGATGGTCCGCCAGGAGCATCTCCTTGGTGAAGATCAGATCCGAGCGGTCGTAGTCGGCCAGCTCGTAGTCGTTGCCCATCGTGATCGCGTCGAACGGGCACGCGACCTCGCAGTAGCCGCAGAAGATGCACCGAGTCATGTTGATCTCATAGACCGCGGCGTAGCGCTCGCCGGCCGACACCTGGTTGTCCGGGGTGTTCTCGGCGGCCACGACGCGGATGCACTCGGCCGGGCACGCCGCCGCGCACAGCGAGCATCCAACGCACTTCTCTAGGCCTGTCTCCTCGAACTTGTGCAGCTTGTGCTTGCCGCGGAAGCGCGGGTAGACCGGCGTCTTCTCCTCGGGGTACTCCACGGTGACCGGCTTCTCGGTAACCGCCCGCGCCATCGTGGTGCGCAGGCCGTTAAGCGTGGCCCCGAACGCGCGGTAGGCGCCGCCGAGGCCGCCGGGCTCGGGGCCCCGCTTCACGTTGACGACATCGTCGGAGTAGGAAAGGCTCATGTGACCACCAGCAAGATCGCAGTTACGAGGACATTCAGCGTTCCGAGCGGGAGCAGGATCTTCCACCCGAAGCTCATCAACTGGTCGTAGCGCAGGCGGGGCAGCGAGGCCCTCACCCAGACGAACAGCACGACGAAGAAGAAGGTCTTCAGGAGCATCCACAGCGGGGCCAACGCGATCGGCCCGGGGCCGTGCCAGCCGCCCACGAAGCAGGTGACCGCAACGGCCGAGATGATGATGACCTCGATGTACTCGGCCATGAAGTAGGAGCCGAAGCGCATGCCGCCGAACTCGGTGTTGTAGCCGCCCACGATCTCGGAGTCGCCCTCGGGCAGGTCGAACGGCGCGCGACCGGTCTCGGCGAATCCGGCCACCAGGAAGATGCAGAAGCCCACGAACTGCGGGACGATGAACCAGATTCCGCGGCCGTTGCTGCCCTGGGCCTCCACGATGTCGACGAAGCTCAGCGAGCCCGACATCATGGCCACGCCGAGAAGCGACATGCCGATGGCCACCTCGTAGGAGATCAGCTGGGCCGCGGCGCGCATCGCGCCGAGGAACGAGTACTTCGAGCCCGACGCCCAGCCGCCGAGCATCGTGGCGTAGAACGCGAGCGAGCCGAAGGCGAAGAAGTAGAGGAGGCCGATCGACACGTCGATGCCGTACAGGCCGAAGTCGCCGCCCCACGCGCCCTGGGGACCGAAGGGGATGATGGCCAGCGTGGCGACGGCGCAGACGATCGAGATCGCAGGCGCGACGGCCATCATCCAAGGGATCGCCGTGGCCGGGGTGAAACTCTCCTTGGACAGCAGCTTGAGCACGTCGGCCGCCGGCTGCATCAGCCCGTAGGGACCGACCCTGTTGGGCCCGTAGCGCGACTGGAACCGCCCGAGCAGCTTGCGCTCCATCAGGAGCACCAGGGGCACGATCTGGAGGATCACGGCAAAGATCACGATCGCCTTGACGATCTGGACCAGGGTGCCCTCGACCACGGTTGCGCCGAGCGGCATCACGTCGGCGGTGTCTCCGCTCCGGGTGCCGGTGCGGCGGTCGCGGCCAGCGGCACGCGGTCGACCGAGCCGGTACGGCGGACCTCGACCACACGCGGCACGCCGTTCTGGAGCACTGCGGCGTTGTCGCTCGCGGTGCCCGCGACCAGGAACACGCTCCCGGGATGGACGCCCTGGCGCAGGGCGACGGTGGCGCGCACGTTCAGCTCGCCGGCACTGACCTCGACCTCGTCGCCCGAGGTCACGCCGATGCGGCGGGCATCGGCGGGCCCAAGCTCGGCGCGCTGCTGCGGCGCAAGGAAGCGCAACGAGGGCGAGTGCTCGGTCACGGCGCCGGCCCACAGCGACGTGACGACGCCGAGGCGCAGGCCCTCGGGCAGCTCCGGCGGCTGGGCGAGGTCGGTGGTCGCGAGCTCGGCGCCGGGCAACGCGCTCGCGGCGTCGCGGTCCTGCCAGCGCACGCCGTCGCCGCCGATCTCGTCAAGCGTGATGCCCGCGTAGAAGGGCACCGCCTCGCACAGCGCGGCGGTCACCATCGGCGCGGTGAGCGCGTCGATGCCGGCGTCGAGGCGCGTGGCCAGCTCGGCGAGCACGTCCCACTCGGCGCGGACGCCGCCGGGATGGCCGATGGCCTGGCGCGACCGCTGTAGCCGGCCGTCGGGGTGGGTGAAGGTGCCCTCCTTCTCGGGGCCGGACTCGGCGGGGAACACCACGGTGGCGTGCTCTTCGAGCGCGGGATCGAGGAAGTCGGCGAAGGCGATCACGCCGGCCGCGCCGTCGAGTGCCTGCTCCCAGCGCCCGCGTTCGGGGTGTGCGGCGAGCGGATCGACGTGCAGCAGCAGCAGGGTGGTCAGGTCGCCCTCGATCAGGCCGGTGGCGATCTCGGAAGCGGAGCGTCCCACCGTCGGGGCCTCGGCCAGGCCGGGGCCGAGGTTGGGCAGCACGCCGATCTCGCGCAGGCCGCGTGAGTTGGCGGACTCGGTGACCTCGATCATCCCCGACTCCGGACGCCCCGCCAGGTCGAGCTGCGCGGCCACGGCCAGCAGCGCTTCCACGGTTTGGGGGCCGCGCTCTCCGTGGGAAAGCCGCTCGCCCCAGAGCACCACCACGTCGCCGGCGCCGTCGAGCACCGCGGCGGCGGTGGCCATCACGCCCGGTTCCACGCCCGCGCGCGAGTGCAGGCGCGAGACTCCGGCGCGATCGGAGCCGAGCTCGGCGGCCAGCGCGGCCAGCGCGGCCTCGCCCGCGCCCGGGGCGAACCGCACGTGCGCGTCGGCGTTGCGGTCCAGCGCGCTCGGGTGGCTGGAGATCGTGACGACCTTGGTGCCGTTGCGCCGGGCCGCCTTGCGCACGCGCAGGTCGAGGATGGGTGCTTCCTCGACGGGCTCTGACTCGATCACGAGCACGGCGTCGGCGTGGTCGATGTCGCTGACCCGCGCCGAAAGCGCGGGGCCGGCGAGCAGTCGTGCGTGCACGGGATCGAGTGGGCCGCTGGTGCGCGAGTCCAGGTGCGGCGAGCCGACCCCCTTGCGCATCAGGTGCTGGAGCAGGAAGGCCTCTTCGTTGCTGGTGGCGCCGCCGGCCAGGGCGGCCGCCTTGTCGCCGGCCTTGCCAAGTGCGCCGGCGGCCTCCGACAGCGCTCGCTCCCATGAGACTTCGCGAAGGGCTCCGCCGTCGCGCACCATCGGCGCGTGCAGCCGCTCGGGTGAGTGGACGGCCTCGTAGCCGAAGCGGCCCTTGTCGCAGAGCCAGCCGTCGTCGACCTCGTCGTTCTGGCGGTCGAGCACGCGCAGCACCTTGGCGTCGTCGCGCACGGTGTACTCGAGGTTGCACTGGCTTGGGCAGAGCGTGCAAATCGAGCCGGCGCCCTCGACGTCCCAGGGACGCGCGCGGAAGCGGTAGGCGGTCGAGGTGAGCGCGCCGACGGGGCACAGCTCGATGATGTTCCCGCTGAACGGGGCTACGTAGGGCGCGCCATCGTGGGTGCCGACATAGGTGTGGTCGCCACGCTCGAGGAACACCAGCTGGTAGTCCTCGGCCACTTCCTGTGAGAAGCGCACGCAGCGGTAGCAGAGGATGCAGCGCTCGCGGTCGATCGCCACGAGCGGCGACAGCTCGAGCGGCTTGCGGAAGTGGCGCTTGGGCTCGATGAAGCGCGACTTGCCCGCGCCCCAGCCGTAGGAGATGTCCTGGAGCGGGCACTCGCCGCCCTTGTCGCACACCGGGCAGTCCAGCGGGTGGTTGACCAGCAGGAACTCGACGACCGCGTTCTGGGCGTGCTGGACGCGGTCGGAGGTGGTGTTGACCACCATGCCCTCACGGACGGGTGTCGAGCAGGAGGTCTGGAGCTTCGGGATGCCCTCGATCTCGACCAGGCACATGCGGCAGGCCCCCACCGGCTGGCCGAGCTTGGGCTCGTAACAGAAGTAGGGGATCTCGACGTCGCCGTTCTTGGCGGCGTCCACGAGCATCGCGCCCTCCGAAGCGGTGACCTGGCGGCCGTCGATCTCGAAGGTGACTTGCTTGAGCTCCGGGCGTGCCATCAGGCGGGTCCGGCTTCTGCGACCGACGCCAGGTCGCCGGCGCCATAGGCCTGGATGTATTCGCGGTCCTTGGCCGCGCGGGCCGCCTCGATGTGCTGCTCGAACTCGGGCTGGTAGTGCTTGATCATCGAGAGGATCGGCATGGCCATCGAGTCGCCGAGCACGCACAGGCAGTTGCCCATGATGTTCTCCTGGACCTCGCCCATGATCTGGAGGTCCATCGGGGTGGCGTCGCCCTCGTCGATCCGCTCGAGCATCTTCACGGTCCAGCTGGTGCCTTCGCGGCAGGGCACGCACTTGCCACACGATTCGTGGCGGTAGAACTCGGCCAGACGCAGGGCCAGGGGCACGAGGGGCTGGGAGTCGTCGATCACGATGATCGCGCCCGAGCCGAGCATCGATCCGGCCTCGGCCATCGACTCGAAGGTGTAGGGCAGGTCGAGCGACTCGGGCGTGAGCACAGGCGCGGACGAGCCGCCGGGGAAGAATCCCTTGATCTCGCGGCCCTCGGGCGGGCCGCCGGCAAGCCCGTAGATGATGTCGCGGACCGAGATGCCCAGCTCGATCTCGTAGTTGCCGGGCTTCTGCACGTTGCCCGAGACCGACACCATCTTGGTGCCGGTCGACTTGTCGATGCCCATCGACTTGAACCAGTCGGCTCCCTTCTCGATGATGGCGGGCGTGTTGCACAGGGTCTCGACGTTGTTGATCAGCGTCGGGCCCTGGTAGAGGCCCTGGTTGGCGGGAAACGGCGGCTTCAGGCGCGGGTTGCCGCGTTTGCCCTCGAGGCCGTCGAGCAGCGCCGACTCCTCGCCGCAGATGTAGGCGCCCTGGCCGCGGTGGACCACGAGGTCGAGGTCGATCTTCGAGCCGAAGATGCCCGTGCCGAGGTAGCCCTTCTCGTAGGCCTCGACCACGGCGCGGTCCAGGATGTCGGCCTGCAGCTCGTACTCGCCGCGGATGAAGATGAACGCCTTGTTCGCGCCCGCGGCGATCGAGCCGATGATGCAGCCCTCCACCAGCTGGTGCGGATTGCGCTGCATCAACAGGCGGTCCTTGAACGTGCCGGGCTCGGACTCGTCGGCGTTGCAGCAGAGGTACTTGTCCATCGTGCCCTTGGGGATGAAGCTGGCCTTCTTGCCCATCGAGAAGCCCGCGCCGCCGCGACCGCGCAGGCCCGAGGCCTCGAGCTCCTCGAGCACCTGCTCCTGGGTCATGTCGTACAGCGCCTTGCGCGCGCCGGCGTAGCCGCCGAGCCGTTCGTAGACGTCGAGCGTGTGCAGGTCCCGCTCGCCGAAGTTGGCGGTCAGGTTCAGCGTCTCAGGCATCGCTCGTCTCACTCCAAGGCAGGTGATAGTCGGCGTCCTCGAGGCCGCGGCCGGGCAGGGCCTTGCGACCCTCTTTCACGGCGGCGATCAGCTCGTGCGCGTCGCTCTCGTCCAACGGGCCGACGTAGCGCCCGTCGATCGAGGCCATCGGGGCCATGTCGCACGCGCCGAGGCACTCGAACTCGCGGACCTCGACGCCCTCGAGCGCCTGGTCACGGGCCTCCTCGGCCACTGCGTCGTACACGGCCTTGGCGTTGCGCAGGTGGCAGGCCACGCTGGTGCACACGTAGACGTAGCGGTGGTTGCCGACCGGGTCGGTGCGCAGCATGTCGTAGAAGGTGGCCACCGAGGAGAGGTAGGCGGGCGTGACCTGCATGACGGCGGCCACCTGGTTGATCGCCTCGGGCGAGCACCACCCGTGCACCTTCTGCGCCGACGCCAGCGCCGGCAGCGCGGCGGAGTGGCGATCGGGGTAGCGCGCCATCGCGGCCTCGATGGCCGCCAGCAGCTCGTGCGAGACATCGGCCTCGGCCGGGTCGGGCACCAGGCCCGGGTCCTTGTCCAGGTCGGCGGGCTGGTCCCAGCCGAGCGGGAACTGCCTGCGATCCGCCATTACCTGTCGACCCCACCAAGGATCGGGTCGAGCATGGCCACGCACGCGATGAAGTCGGCGATCAGCGTGCCCTCGGCCATCTTCTTGAGCGACTGCAGGTTCACGAACGAAGGATCGCGCATGTGCACGCGCGCGGGCTTGGCGGAGCCGTCGGCCAGCACGAAGCATCCCAGTTCGCCGCGCGGCGACTCGATCGGCACGTAGGCCTCGCCCGGCGGCACGCGGAAGCCCTCGGTCACCAGCTTGAAGTGATGGATGAGCGCCTCCATCGAGGTGGCCAGCTCGTGGCGCGGCGGCAGCGCGACCTTGCGGTTGGTGGTGATGAACGGCCCCTCGGGCAGGCCGTCGAGCGCCTGCTCGACGATCTTCAGCGACTCCCGCATCTCCTCGATCCGCACGCGGTAGCGGTCGTAGTTGTCGCCAACGGTGCCAACGGGCACGTTGAAGTCGAAGTGCTCGTAGGAGCAGTAGGGCATCGCCTTGCGCAGGTCCCAGCCGTGGCCGGTGGCGCGCAGCAGCGGCCCCGTCACACCCAGCGCCAGCATGTCCTCCTGGGACACGATGCCGGTGTTCTTCATCCGCTGCAGCCAGATCTCGTTGCGGTCAAGCAGCGACTCGTACTGGTCGATGCGCGAAGGCATCCCGCCGATGATCTGGCGGCACTTCTCGTCGAAGCCGGGCGGGATGTCCTCCATCACGCCGCCAACCTGGAAGTAGCGCGTGTGCAGTCGCTGGCCGCCCGACATCTCGAAGAGATCGAGGAAGCCGTCGCGCTCGCGCAGCGCCCACCACAGCATCGACATCGCGCCGATGTCCAGCGCGGCGGTGCCGAGCCAGAACAGGTGGCTGGCGATCCTGTTCAGCTCCATGTGGATCACGCGCAGATACTGGGCGCGCTCTGGCACCTCCTCCTCGAGCAGCGTCTCCACCGACGAGCAGAACGCCATCGAGTTGAAGTAGTAGGCCAGGTAGTCCATCCGCTCCACGAACGGGATGGCCTTCCAGTACTCCTGGTCCTCGCAGCTCTTCTCGATGCCGGTGTGCACGTAGCCGATGATCGGCTCGAGGTCGAGCACGGTCTCGCCCTCCAGCGTGCACAGCAACCGCAGCACCCCGTGCGTCGCGGGGTGGTGAGGACCGATGTTGATCGTGAGGAGCTCCTCCTCGACGTCGGGCCCGTAGTCGGTGCCCGCGATCGGACCGTCGAGCCCGGCCATCTCCTGGGAGGTGACCGACTGCTCACGCTCGCGGTAGGGAACCTTGAGCGCGCTGCGCGTGCGCGGGTGCTGATCGGCAGGGCCGGAATCACCACCGCCCTCTCCGTTTACGGAATTGGCAGGGATGCCGATTCCGTCTGAGGAATCCTCGGCCATCAGTCGTACCAGCGGGGGAGCTCGTGCTCGTTGAAGGAGAAGAGCACCGGCTCGCCGCCCATGGGGAAGTCGCGCCGCTGCGGGTGGCCCACGTAGTCCTCGGGCATGAGGATGCGGCGCAGGTCGGGATGGCCCATGAACTCGACCCCGAAGAAGTCATAGACCTCGCGCTCCTGCGCATGGGCCGTGGGGTAGAGGTCCACGACGCTCTTCAGCCGCGGCTCCTCGACCGTCACGCGCGTCTTGACGTTCAGCCGTTCGCATCGGTCCATGCTCAGCAGCTGGTAGTGCACGCCAAGCCGGGGCTCCTCGGGCAGGTAGTCGCACCCGTGCAGGCTCGAAAGGAACTCGTACGGGTCCTCGTCATCGTCGCGCAGGTGGGCGAGCACCTCGTGCACCGCTCTGGGAGCCACCTGCAGCGTGGCCTGGCCGTGCGCGTGCAGGGTGTCCACGACGGCGTCGTCGTGCACCGCGGCCCGGACCCGTTGGGCGACCAATTCCAACCCTGTGGCGTCAGGCATTGCGGGCGCCCGCGTTGGGATTAGCTCGGCGGGGCATCCTGCCCCGCCCTTTGAGTTGATTGTTCGCCCTCCGGGCTCTCTTGAACGGTCGGGCTTCGCCCGACCTCCTCGACGCCCGGTTCACTGCTCGTTCTCGCTGCCCGAGTACGCCGGCGCCGGGATGCTCTCGCCGAGGCCCTCTTCTGTGCCGGCCGACTTGTAGCGCTCGCGCCAGCCCTGGTGGGGCGAGCCCTGGATCTTGTCCTGCAGCTGCATGATCCCGTACATCAGCGCCTCGGGCCGCGGGGGGCAGCCGGGCACGTACACGTCGATCGGCAGGAACTTGTCGGCTCCGGCCACCAGCGCGTAATTGTTGAACATGCCGGCGCTCGACGCGCAGGCGCCCATCGAGATGATCCACTTGGGCTCGAGCATCTGCTCGTAGATGCGCCGGATGACCGGCGCCATCTTGGTCGAGACGCGGCCCGACAGGATCAGCAGGTCCGCCTGACGGGGGGTGAACCGGATGGCCTCGGCGCCGAAGCGGGCGAGGTCGTTGCGGGGTGAGCCGATCACGGTGATCATCTCGATCGCGCAGCAGGCCAACCCGAAGCCCAATGGGAAGATGGCGTTCTTGCGGGCCCAGTTCTGGGCGTCCTCGAAGCGGGTGAGCAGCAGGGACTTCTCGACGTGCTCCTGGAGGTCGGCGCCCTCGAGCTCTCCCCGGAGCATCTGCTGCGCCTTGAGTCCCCGGGCACGCATGTCCTCAGATCTGTCGCTGAGCTTCGTGCGTGTCACTTCCACGACAACGCTCCTCTTCGCCAGACGAACACGAAGGCCACGAACAGCAGCACTACGAACACGATCGTCTCGACGAGCGCGAAGGCCCCGACCGCGGCGAGTTGGACGGCGATCGGGTAGAGGAACACGACCTCGATGTCGAACAGAATGAACAACATCGCGATGAGATAGAAGCTCACCCCGAAACGAAAGTTCCTGCGCACGTCGGAGGGCAGTCCCGACTCGTACGGTTCGCTTTGAACGCCGAGGCTGCGCTGACGCGGCCCCAGGAAAGAGTTGGCCATTGCGAACGCGGCGCCTATGCCGCCCCCTAGCAGCAGGAAGACCAGCGCTGGTAGGTAACTCTTCAGCAAGGTGACGAATGTATAACGCACCCTTGTGCGGAGGTGCTACATAGTGCGAATGGGTGCTTGGAGAGCAGCCCCGTGACCACCGTCCACATGGTCGTCGGGATTGCCGTGCTCGCGACCAACGGGGTCGCAGGAATCTGGGGCGCGGTGGCGTGGTCGCAGGGCCGGTCGACGCAGGCGTTCTGGTGGCTGTTGCGTGCGGCTCAGGCCAGCGTGGCCATCCAGGTGGGCATCGGCCTGATCCTGTTGGCGCGCGGAGCCAGCGCGCCCGACGGGCTGCACATCGCCTACGGGGTGTCTCCGCTCGTGGTCACGCTCGTGAGCGAGGGCATGCGCGTGAGCGTTGCCCAGAACGCGCTTGCCGAGCTCCCCGATCTAGACGCCCTCACGCGCGCCCAGCAGATCGCGATCGCGCGCAAGGTCGCGCTGTCTGAGATGGGGGTGATGACGGTGGGCGCACTGCTCATCCTCACCCTCGCGCTGCGCGCGTTTCAGACCGGCGGCTGATCGCCCAACCGGACAAGTGTTCTCAAGCGTTCGTATCGGGGGATAGCC
>JAABUK010009446.1_pt1 | contig 13320 bp, 16 predicted proteins | sample 5559141 | NCBI WGS metagenome assembly JAABUK01 (sample SAMN10711869, study PRJNA513367) | rock metagenome | isolation source: Antarctica rocks | place: Antarctica: Victoria Land, Pudding Butte nord | collected 2016-01-03
AACTATTGGATCACCATCACACTTCTGGCTGACTTTGACTGCATGACCCTATATGTATGACATCAAAGGCCAATTCAGCCGAACTGTGGTGTTGCCTTTCTACCTTGAGGCCAAAATGGGGAAATGTGAAGCACCAAAGGCAAATTTCTAAAAGTACCTTGGTAAGCATTATTGATGTATTCAAGCAGGGCATGCCATCGAAAAGACTTTTGCACAATTTCTTGTTTGTCTCAAACCATCATGAATTGTTGTTGATGCATTACGCAGTGAGAAGGATGCAATGAGTGACAGCAAGCTCTTTGCATCATCATTGAAAAATTTCCAGTTACTTTTATACTCACTCAGATCTATGTTTCGGCCAGAGTTCAAGATTGTTTTATTCCTGAACTGTCTGTGACCATTTGTAATTTTGCCGACAGCCTCAGCCAAACTGGAGACAGACTAAATAAGTTGCGTGTTGACAGCTTGCTAATTTCAGCTTCACATCAAAACTTGCTGTTGGGTTGTGCCAATCTGACTCGCAAACTCTGCCTGCTGAGCCGCAACACTTGGTAACACTGCAGTAAAGGCCATCACAATTTGTGCAAGCGGGATAACGCGCCTTTGTGTACACCTATTTTTGCAAATCTGGCTGGTAGGTGCTATACACTTGCCCTCAATGCAGACAAGCTATCAACAACAGCATCAGACCTTTGTGTCTTGACGTGTTGTTTAACATACAAGGGGATGAGGTTCAGGGCATCTACCTTTTGCGTCACATGTTCCAGTGTAGTAATTGCAACCAGGAAGCCATCTGATGCTAGTAAGCCCTCCTCTTCTGCTCCCTGCATGATCTCCCCGTGCGCAACAACTGCAAAGTACAAGGCTGTCTCCATGTCCCCCTTGAGCATTCTGTAGCAAAGGCTCCACTAAAAGAGGGAGAGCTGCAGCCTGCCAGCTCTGTCTGTCAACTCAAGTGTACTATGTCAACTCGGCTGTGGTGTGTCAGCTCAGCTCCATTGCAATGTGTCAGCTCAGCTGCCTGGTTCAGGTGCACTTTGTCAGCTCAGCTGCCACTTGTCAGCTCAGCTGTCGGCCACACCCTGTTAGCTCAGTTTTGTCGCTCAGCTGCAACATGTAACCTCGTTTGTAATTTGGCAGCTTGGCTGGCAGTTTGTCAGCTCAATTGTATTTGATCAGCTTGGTTATGGTTTGTTTGTTCGGCTGCCGTCTCTTGCATATTGAAAAGGTAAGTACATGATTGTTGCTCTCTTTTTTTGGCGAATCCGCTTGTAGATTGCGCATTGTAATAAAACTTACAATGTGCCTACATGTTGCCCACGTAGGCACATTGTTAGAGTGCATTCTGTACAAAATCGATCATGGCTATCAGCACCTTGCCTTACCGGCATACTCATCGACCGGTCATGGGTTCTGCGTTGTCTACCTTTGTGGGTGCTATTGGATCTGTAAAAGAGCTGATGCATGTGATGGCTAAAATGTGCGATGTGTTAAACAAGCCACCTGACCATGATAGCATGGGCAATGGTCCGAAAGTGGGGCACAACCGGGATCGCCTGATTACAGAAGCACAGCAGCAAATGGGGATGGATGCAGTCCGCGACTACAATTTCATATTCTGTGGTCCTACGAAAGTCGGCAAATCCACACTGATCAATGCAATCCGAGGCGTGAAGCCCAACGACGCGGGCGCGGCAGGAGTGGGATCAGCGAGGTCACACAAGACGTTCGCTGTTATCAGTACCTTGGGCTTCCACGTGTCAAGCTGTATGATGCACCAGGCGCAGGTACGAGGTCACACCCAGCTGCCACCTACTTCATGGACAAGAAGCTGTATGCCTTCGACTGCATCTTTTTGATGTATGATGGCAGCTTTGTCGAATCCTCTCGGCAAATCCTTGAACATGCACACGCATGGGCAAAGCCTGTCGCCTTCCTGCGTTCCAAAGCCGATATGCTGCTGGACGACGTCATGTACAACACTGGTGTTGACGATGAGCAAGTTGCTAAGCAACAGCTGCATGCGCAAGTACAGAACGCCTTCCAGCAGCAAGTGGTGGCCTACCACGGTCCTCATCACTTGTTCTTGATATCGGCCCGACAGCTGCGCCTAGCAGGTTTTGATGAAGTCGCTTTCTTTGAGTACATTCGGGGGGCCGCCGCCAGCCGACAATTTACCTGATGGCAGAAGCATGCGATGAGTGGCGTGCCAGCTGCAGACAGGTGCAAGACACATAATTTCTCGCATGATCGCTTTGAGTTTGTTTTGCTAATTGCTCAATTGACTGATTTACGTAACTTGAAGCAGTGATTCCTGAGCAAGTCCCGGAATGTTGAAAGCCACCTCCGTTTCTTGAAATCAGAGGACCAACAGCTGAGTTTCAGTAGCAACTGTGCAAATCGTGTGTGAGAAGCATTGAATTGTATTGGTGGTACGCTGTACATAAATTACATTTGGTGACCAGAAGATTCACAAAAGCCAACAAGCGCACAATGAACCTCAGACTGTACTGCCTGCAGCTTTGCAGCAGACGTGTCGTAATCTGTACATTTGCTCAGCAATTTATTGTTTGCCTGCTCCTCCTGAGCTTTGGCAGGGCTGACTATCTCAAGACAGCCGCTGAATTTCTCTTCAGCTGATCTGCATTGTTCATGATACCAATCTTTATGGCGTTCAGCTTCACGTACAGCCGCAGCAGCCTGCTCAGTAGCTTCTTTGACAGCAGGTAGCCCTCTGATACTCCCTTCTCTGGCAATCAACTGATGCAACTTAGCCAGAAACAGCTTATCAGCGTCACTGTCCAAGTCCAATCCTGTTTGGTTAAGATCCTGTATCACATTCAAGGATATGTTGGGATACAGTTGGCTGCAACTCACGTCTACCTTGCTATGCAAGGTATGGCAGTTCAACAGACAAAACCCTGCAATCTATACAGGCAACCCAAACTCGGCAACGCATATGAACTGCAGGCATGAGACTGAAAGCACGCAGTACAGCTGCACAACTCCTATGCGGCATGGTCAAGTTCGAGCATGCAAGCACAAAAGCAATCTCCAAGGATGACCCCTGCCTGCTGTGTTGCTCGAAGAGCCAAGTCAGATGCGCTCTTGCTACCCTGCCCAGCTGCAGATAGCCCCTCATTCTCTGCCTGGCCAGCTCTGTCTGTGCCACCAAATTCCCTGCATATTGCATGGGGCATATAGACCCGATATACATGGGTGCATAAGGATGCATTGCGTCGCTGCAATTGACAACACAACAGACCTTTGCCAGCACAAGGTTTGCCCAAGTGACTTCAATATCAGCATCTCCTAGCTGACGAACCTTGCAGGCCCAAAGTTACTCAAAAGCAGCAGCAGTGTTGCACCATATTGCCACTTGCAATTGCGCACAGTAACATGTGTTTCATCTGCCGTGAGGGAGCGTGCTGACCTGACAGCAAGTGGATTAGCACTTGACAGAAGGCCGTCAGCTAATTGTATGCTCCTGTCATTGACTAGAAGAGGCTGGCCAGTGGGGCTGGGATCAGCAAGCTGCTGCAAGCTCTTAGCATGAATGACTGCTGGGCCCAGCAGCTGCTTAGCTGCTTGTCTCTCAACCGTATCGCTGACATGGACAGGGCCAGCTTGTGCTGCAGCGTTGTCATCAGCAGCCTCAGGGCAACAAGCTGGATTTGACCTGGCTGCTTCCGGCTCATCTGGTCATCGGCTTGAGAAGCACTAACTGGAAGATTGCTTGTAGCATGCTGCGTAGCTCCTGAGGCAATGTCTGCCTGTTGACATACAACAATGTGTGATTATCTCACACTCTGTAACTTATTGATGTTGTGCTCTTCTCAAAACACAGCGCAGCCCTTTGCAAAAACTGCTACAGCCTGTCAGCTTGCAGACACTCAATGCAAGCTCATCACATAGTCACACAGCATGCCATAGTCAACCAGCCTGGCATGCAGGTATTCTCACCTGCTCACTGCTGGTGCTGCCTGCTGCATTGGACTGAGCCGCATTAGCTCCTGGTGGATTGCTTCTGCTGCAACCAAAGTACCACAAGGTCATATGTGCAACATGAGCAATACAGCAACGATGTAATACCAGCACAAGCTGGTGTGAACAGGACAGTAGCTGAAAAGATGCACATTCAGCCTTAAAATCTTGTGAGGAGCAAGAAAGTGTGTGTAAAGATGGCATGCTTTGGATTTGCATTGCTATGAAGCAGAAACATATGCTACCAAAGCTACAATGTCACAAGCTCTGCAGCATGATTCAGCAAGAAAGCTGGACTACAGCACAAAACAGGTCAAGTGGAGGTGATGATCCAGGTAACATGTTGGTGCAATTTTTGTAGCCTGGGTCCCATGCACCACATATCTGAAACATCAACATCTCAACGGACGATGATGGATTTCAGGTTGAGATGGACATTTGCAAGAGGTGCTGATGCGTCACACCTTGGAAGCTTGGTATTGCCCGTTCCATTCTCCTTGTTTCTCTGCTCCCATTCCAGCTTCCAGGCACTCACAAATGGGGCAACCTTCTTATACTGCTGCCCATTGTGCAGCTTCAGCAGGAAATCATGTGAACGCTTCTTGCAGTTTGCCAGCCTATTCCACATGGCACCCAGCTGTCGCTTGTCGCTGATCCCATACCTTTGCCCAAGCATTTCCCGCAAGACTTTAAAGCTCTCCGGGTCTATGTCATCATATCCAGGACTGCGTCACAAGACGGTTGGTTGTTGCTTCACCATCGAGCCACCTGCTTGCAAGGCATGATCACCAACGCAATTGCAAGCTTGAATGGAAAGCTTGACATTGACAACCTGACAGACTGATTTCACAAGATGACAGCCGTTGCACTACGTCCCATGCACATCCTCCACAGCGTCACAATGATTTTCTTGACTGCTTGCATGTCGAAATCAAGCGCCTGGTGATAAAACGTGCGCACCTACCGTGCTGTCCAACCAACAAAAGAGCAGTGCATTTTCTCTTAGGGTATTGATGTGAACATGGACATCAGCAATCCAGACAGTTAACAATATATGATGCTGCTGACAGGCCTGCACCTCAGTATGCAGAACAACTCAAATCAGATTCTTACTCCTTAGGCCTGCCTCGCTTTCTCTTCGGCTTTTGTGGGTCTACAGCTGGTCCCTGGAAGGATGTTAGTGAAGCTGATGCAGGCCCCTCAACGAGCTTGTGCGAAGGCCTGGGAGATGAGCAAGAAGAGGCCGGGTCTTTGTTGCAGCGCTGTTGAGACCCATCCCTACATCACAAGCCAGTGAACCATTGTCATATAGTCAGAGAGCCAAGACATAAAGGTGGACGTCAATGCAGACCAAGCTGATGGAGCGCAAGAAAAAATCAGAGATCCCTACTCCTGGTTACTCAATTGTCTATGCAGGTGTCTATGCATCCACAGACATCCTTCTTTTCAACATGCACCATCCCTGCATTACTGTTGACTGATCCTTTTGGTGACTGAACGCCATCCAAGCCACCATTTAACAACAATGCCACACATATTTCAGACCTCTGGTTTTATTAGCTGAGCAGGTTGGCATGCACTGACCTGCTGAGGTGTGCCACATCAGACCTGCCTCTCTTCTTGTGCGCCTGCGCTTGTGCCGAAGCTACACCCAATCCATTTTCAGCAGGAAGTTGACACAAGTGCGCAGGTTCCTGTATGTTGTTTGGCTCAGAAAGCTGAGGATTGACTGGTGCTGGAAACGAAAGATGTTTTGCGCAGGTATCAGCATTGTACGCAGATTCAGCGCACTGGGGTGCAGGGGTCGAGGTGCCAGGAAAGTAGTTGGTGATCCCCTTCCTGCACACAGAAGGCACTGTTGGACTGCCAGCATAATAGCATGAGACCATGAGGACACAGCATTCCTCAACTGGTGCACAAGCCGATCATGGATTGTTGGCTGACGTTGCGGATGTCAGCAGACTTTTACTCAGGCGGACATTGCAACATCAATCTTTGCGGTGAGCAAGGCTACGACTGCTGCAGAACTAAAGGCACCTGGCATGGGCAAGCTGCAGTGCTTTCGCAGGGTCCTGCCCTGGCGCCAACAGCAGCTCTCTCATCACCTCGCCCACAAGTTGATCTGTAGCCCATACACTTGTATACATAAGCTTTGCAATGGGCAAATTGCAAGGCATCAAGTCTAAGCAACTACCGCTCAAAAAGCCGATTCCAAACAAATGACAGCATGCTTGTCTTCTGCTCTGCTGCCAATAACATGCACGGTTTGTCTAAGCAATAAATGCCAGGACTGTGCAACATCACAAAGACTAACGCACCTGCTGCCTACAGCTCCATACATAGGGTTCCAAAGTGACTGCTGAAATGCTGTACACAATATCATCATACCTATCATCATGCCGATTTGCATCAAAAATTGATGGCAACACTGGCCAGCACACACATGTGCTATGATAGCTTACGGGCAGTGATTCATAAAGCTTACCTGCACCAGTTGGTGTAAATGGCTTCACTACATTCATGGCTCGCTGCAGATTGTCACAACACGCTGTCTGGAATGCTGTGTAAACGGCCTGTACTGCCTTTGGAACGTCTGCAGTGCACACCAAGTGATGCAGTCAGTACACATGCTATATACATACCAAGCTGCCGGGCAAGATGAGGCACAGAGAGTTTTTGTCCTACATTGTGCAGCACATCATGCCTGCTCAGCAATCGCTCGACACCATGAAACGTGCTGATGTACAACAGCACTGTGTCCGGACCTCAACAACATCAGGTATGACAAGAAAACTGGACATCACCGCAGTCTTAGCTTTGTACTCTGGACGCTCAAACTTCCTTGTTTGAGCAGCACAAATGTGCATGATGTCAACAGGTATGCAATATGTCAACAGGCACGCAACTGAACCTACCAATTCCTGTGTCTGCACTAGCACTGCTGGCAATACGCTGCCCAGCATACTCCAGCATCTGTTCCAGGTCCGTCATCATCTGATACTGACTAGCATATTTCCGCCGGTGCACCCCCTCAATGATCCGATCAAGATAGCTTTTATGAGGAGAGCATGCATTGTGGTTCAGATCATGTAAAGCGAGGTTGTTATCTGGTGCCTGCAGCACAAACTATATCTGTTGGAAGAGCAGAAAAGGACAAAAAATGTCAAGATTCAGTCAGGACTTCAGCAGTGACACAGGCATGCAGTAGCTTGGCTTTGCGGCTTGCAGCCTCTCTTGTTTTCCCAACCACTTGCCTTGAAGAGCGCGAACAACTCCTCACCAATTGCAGCTTCGACGAACGGGAACGTGGATTCCAGCAAGATGTTAAGCAGCTCAAGGTGAGGAGGGATGCTTGTCTGTTGCTGTGCAGGCAAAGCTGAAGCAGGATGTGCTCTGGCAGAAGGCAAGGACGCCTGAGCGTCGCTGCTGGCCATTACGCTTACGAAACCAGGGATACTTGCCTAACAGTGAGGCCGTTGCCTGCAGGGAGTTTGTAGTGGAAAGCAGCACAGAGCAAGGGTTTTTACAGCCAAAATGTCATGACAGGGTTTTGAGCGCCTGAATAGAGCTGACGGAAAGCATATGCAGCTGGTCGCAAAATGCACGTGAGAGATACCAACGAAGGCGGCTACAGACGAAGGTGGCCAGCCCCTCTGTGAGACCGAACATCTAGTCACACAAGACCAGGTTGTCCTTCCTGCTCCCGCGCACTTGCGGTAAGGGTTGAACCCCCGTTCGAGGCGCACGCGGGCAGCATTTCGTGCGGCAGACTGCCAAACAAGTGAGCAATTGTGGTTTCCAACAAATGCAACAAGGGACACAACTTGCATTTCAAAGGTTGGTTTTTCTGCGGCTGTTGAACCTAAATAATCTGAATCGTCGTACAACTTAAAGCTAAGGGATAAAGACTGGACGATGTTTTCAACTTTGCAAGGTGGGAAGACACTGAATAAATGTTGTGACCACTACAGTGTTTGATATGTGAAGCGTGGTAAGCACAACACCTAGCTCATGACCTACGTGTGGTGAAGTTTCACCAAAATTTAGTGCTGGCAAGCTCGAACACATGTCAAACTTAGGTTCTGTGTGTTTTTCATCTTTATCGATATTATTGTGACCAAGTCATACTCTGTTCTTACTTCTATCAGAACCTACAGTTCATTAGTTGCACGACAGGTAAAGCAGGGAAGTACTTTTAGCATTGGACTCTTCCTGTTTGACATATGAGAAGAAGGACGTTTGTAAGACCATCATCCTGCTAGCACATCAAGTTACCAACAAATGACACTGTACAGCTCAGGTAACATGTTGCTGCTGAGCTGACAGCCGAGCTTACACTTTGCAGCTGAGCTGACTACGTAGCTGACATATTGCAGCTGAGCTGACAGACTGCACCTGAGCCGACACATTGTAGCTGAGCTGGGCTGCACATTGCAATTGAGCTCAGCTAACAGATTGCGCCTGAGCCGACACAGTGCAGCTGAGCTGAGCTGACATAGTGCAATTGAGCTGAGCTGACATATTGCAGCTGATCTGACACGCCACTGTAACATATTGCAGCTGAGCTGACATATTGCAGCCACGCCAGCTCAGCTTTGGAAACTCCTGAAAACTGCGCATTTTGCCTGCCTTTAACTTTTGGTTCATAATGTTTGCCACTCTAGGCCTTGCCCCAATATGAATGGTGCAGGCACTGATGTTATTCTGTTATTCACAGACTGTAAGATCTGGTGTCTCCCAATTCCTTCATCAGGCTTTGCAATTGCTAGGTTGACGGCTTCGTGAAGCACTTGCTGCGAATTTGATGCAGATTTTGTCTTTCGCATGTCCTTTTGTGATATTAGTGATTTGATCATGACGAGCCATTTGGGCCCCGGTTATAAAGTTTGTTGCCATCAACACCTAGATGTGATCAAGAGAATGAAAAAGAGATTGTTTGAGACTAATCGGAGTGATATATGCGTGATAACCGTTCACCCAGTTTTTAGTAAGGGGGGCACAAAAAAGCACAGCTCGAAGAGAGTTAAACCTCGAACAATCATCATTGTTGTTCAAAAACGTGGCACTCAGCCACGTTCACCAAAAAATGACTTTCAAAGAATATTAATAAATTATGAAATACTCCTGTTGCCAAGTAGATTTTCTACTGTTTTTGCGTGCTTTGGATTAATCTGTTAATCCAAGAAAAAACTGGCATAACAAAAAAAGGTTGCAATGTGTTAAACAACATTTTGATTACTATTTTTTCCAGTTTGAGATTTCAAGTTGCCGTCGGACTCTAACTGACACACCATCATTTGTTTGACAAATTGTACTAGGCTGGCATAAGACAAAAAAATAACGTGTATCAAAAACGTTAAAATTAAGATTTGATCACCTGTTTTCCATTTTTACAATAACAGATAGGCCCTATTTTGATGTCAATGAATATTTGACTCCAACATCGGTTTTGGGGTTTTTTGTTGAAGTTTATTCCTTTTTTCTACGTTCGTGGAAGTTGAGCTTTGCAAAAAAGTGAATTGTTTTATATCATACAAATGAAAACATCAATTAAAATTCAATAGATCATTCAGTCACTTCTTACCTACAGACAGTTCAATCGACATTTTAAAGCTTGTCTAACGATGCTTTCTTGAAATGATGTATAGTTAATAAATCATAAAGGAGTTGCAACTTAATGATCGATGGTGTGCCGAGAGTTCTTGGCGCTACCATGCCAGGTCTATTTGTGGGTCAGATTTCACCTGCAATTGTCCTACAGCGATTTGGACGTCGCTGTGCGCTTTAACAACCCCTCCTTTGCGTGCACATACGGCGTCTCAGCTGACAGCACCTGTCGCAGTAGTCCACAGGTTGATATGATTGGACAACTGTGACATCTTGAGAAACACAGCAGTATGGTTCATAATGCTTAGCAACTCAAAATGCATTGGCCGGCGGACTGTGACGACCGACCAAAACACAGCTCAGTTTAAAAGGTATGAACTCGGTTGTCGAGTTCTCGTAAATCTTACATCAGGCCCGCCAGCTCGGCTTTGGAAACTTCTGAAAAGTGTAAATGTTGCCTGCCTTCAGCACTTGGTTCATAAAGTCTGCCAATCTGAATGGCGCAGGCATTGATACATTGCTACTTGGACACTTCGGTATACACCACACGATAGCCAAGTTACCTTTCCCAATAAGAATTTCATCATTGCTAACAACCTTTATTGCTCTTTTCTTCACAGACTTTAAGATTTGGTGTATCCTCACTTGTTTTTTTGAAAATAGGGAACGTGCTGTTGATTTACTTTGTTCATTTCACCAGAATCAAATCATGATACAATTTTTGTTGTTGTTGTTGACTATGATGTTACTCACACTTGGACATATCAGTTAACTTTTGTTCCAATTGGTAATCAAACAGTGCACTTTTTCAGCCCTCTTTTGCAACTCAGCTGCAACTTGTCAGCTTGGCTGCCAACAGCACCCTTTAGCTCGCGTGTGCTTTGTCATGTCAGGTGCAAGCTGTTAGTTGAGCTGTGATCTGTATACTGTATGCTTGTTCGCCTACTTGTCAGCTCGACTGTGTTTGCTCAGCTTGACACTGATTTATTGGTTTGGTTGCAATCTGTGTGATGTGTCAGCTCAGCTGCTGTATGTGAGCTCAGCTGCAAATTGTCAGCTCAGCAGCTACTTTCTATCATCTCCACTTTGTTGACAGTCAAGCTAACAAGGTGCGCCCTATTAGCTCCGGTGTATCTCACCTTCGCCATCGCCAATGCTATCGCGGGACCTCAGCTACTCAGCCACACCTTGTAGCTGAGGTGCAATTTGTCATCTGAACTGTGTGTTGTCAGCTTGACAGTAATCACCTTGCAGTCGGACCTCCGTACCTTTTCTTTGTTACACTGGGCTTTTCCAGCAAAATCAAGGATCATGGGCAATCCAAAGCTGCCTTTCAGCAATTCAGGTGAGAAAAAGAGAGGTGCTGTCTGTTTCAAAATTTGGCTGAATTTATTTTCGACTGAATTGTGAATTTGAAGTCTTAATTTATGGTTCAGGAAATTTGTGTTTCAGCACAAAAAAAACAGTCAAGGATGTGATGATCACCTAGATAGCAATTTCAATTGCTGACTTGGAAACTTTGTGAATTCAAAAAATGCAAGAAACATCGATACAATTGCTGGCAACCGAGCCTAAAAAGCACTTTTTGTTGCAGTCCGGGCAGAGTACACAAACCTCAATTGAATACAATACTCATTTTGCTGGATGGAATCGCATCCAGGAGACAGATGGTCCTCGGTAACGTTGGGATGCACTGGTTCGAACCACAGTTCTCCTTTGACTAATGCAATGAGTGAGACCCGCAATGTGAGCCATGTGATGCAATGATCACAAAATCCATTGACATGGACCGTTTTGAACCCTTGAACCCATGGAGTTTGTTGGATGGGATTCAGATGAGAGGCGCACTGGGAGTCACTGACTACAAGCAATACTAGTGTGGAACAGCGCAACCTCTTAGCATGTGTGAACTTGATTATGCAATTTCACAAAAAGCAAAAAACTTTTATACATGCAGATGGTTAAGGTTGATTTGCAAAGCTTAATACGCAAATTGATCTGATGGCTAGGTAAAATTGGCTTTCAGTGCACAACACACATGATTAAAAAAGAAGTACACACTTGTGATTACTTCAGGGAACATTGGACAATGGAACATTGTCCTGGTTAGTTCAGTAAATTTAAAATGGAGGAGGCTCACCATGTAAATCCAGTTTTTGCCACATAGATGACTGTGGAAATCCGAATTAGATTATTGTAACGTTCCCGGCCGGCAAATCAACCTTTAACAATATGCATGTTAAAAAGTAATTTTTGCTTGTCTGTGAAACACATAATCAAACTCACAAATGCAAACAGGTCGCACCGCTCAACACTAGAGTTGCTTGTAATCAGTGACTTCCAGGGCGCCTCTCATCTGAGTTCTATCCAACAAGCTCCCTGTGAAGGGAGCATAACGGTCCCTGCCAACGGATTTTGGGATCATTGCATCATGGCTCTTAGAGCGGGTCTCATTGCATCAGCAAACCAGTCGACCCCAATGTTACCGAGGACCATCTGTCTCCTGGATGCGAGTCCAGACAGCCAAATGAGCATTGTGACTTGTTTTGTCTATCGTTTCCACAGCATGGCTGCGCCCCAAGGGGAAGCGCCACTGGTCCAGCCGATTTGTGGATGCAAGGCTCATTGCTCGCTTCAATGCAGACCTGTACACACCCTGCAATGCCCAGTGCAATATTTCACAATCACAACATTTTTTTATTTTTATAAACGGATCATCACGTCTGCAACCAGCTGAAATGACATGCATTGAGATTCATGATTGTCTGTCATTTCCACAGCTTGATTGCAACAGTGCCAATCGTCTAGCTGCTGTCTTTGCACGCAACATCTAATGCTGACTGGATGTGAGGCCCATTGCTCGCTTCAATGCAGACATGTGCACACCCTGCCATGCCCATTGCAACATCTGACAATCACAACATTTTTTTAATTTTATAAACGGTTCATCATATCTGCAACCAGCTGGACTGAAATGCGTTCAGTTTTCATTCATTAATTTGAATTGCGTGCAAGGTAGGATCAGGTCCCAGCCTAGGTACCTACGAACTGAGCTTCCTCCAAGCGAGTCTGTCTTTGGCAAGTTTGTGCCAAACCCAAGAGCAGTCAGTTCCATGTGCACCAATGTCCTCCAAATATCTCTGTGACGACCTCTGACACCTGGTCCTAGCAATCTAGTGCGATAACTGTCTATCATTTCCACTGGTCCAGCCGCTGTCTCTGCAGGTAACATCTCATGCGGATTTGTGGATGCAAGGCTCATTGCTGGCTTCAATGCAGACCTTGAAACACCCTGCCATGCCCAGTGCAACATTTCACAATCACCAATTTAATAATTTCCTTGAACCTGTTCATCACATGTACAACCAGCTGGACTGACATGCATTTAGTTCCATAATTGTCTATCATTTCCACAGCTTGGCTGCTCCCCAAGGGGAAGCGCCACTGGTCCAGCCGCTGTCTCTGCAGGTAACATCTCATGCAGATTTGTGGATGCAAGGCTCATTGCTGGCTTCAATGCAGACCTTCAAACACACTGCCATGCCCAGTGCAACATTTCACAATCACAGCATTTTTTCCCCCCCAAAAAACGGTTCATCATGTCTGCAACCAAAGATAGTCAAGGGGCGCAGGTCAGGGCCTTTCTTGCTGACGGCTGGTGACGGCACTGCGCCCTGTTTCCTGGGGCGCTTGCCTGCCTATCTGAAGCACAGAATGCCTGTCAATGCA